>Ga0256835_1000524_pt1 | contig 28193 bp, 45 predicted proteins | sample PIR30metaG_FD_185972 | JGI IMG/M metagenome (GOLD analysis project Ga0256835, IMG submission 185972) | Hydrothermal vent microbial communities from East Pacific Rise, Pacific Ocean - PIR-30 | ecosystem: Environmental > Aquatic > Marine > Hydrothermal vents | place: Pacific Ocean: East Pacific...
TGACCACCTTCTCGAAAAGGTCGAGGCCATGAACGCCGCCGGCGAGAAGCGGGTCATCAAGACCTGGAGCCGACGCTCCACCATCGTTCCCGAGATGGTCGGGCACACGATCGCCGTCTACAACGGCCGTCAGCACGTGCCCGTCTTCATCACCGAGAACATGGTGGGCCACAAGCTTGGCGAGTTCGCGCCGACCCGCACCTACCGCGGGCACGGCAAGGACGTCAAGCAGGCCAAGAAGCGCTAGGAGGGCGGAGCATGGAAGCGAAAGCCGTGGCCAAATACATCCGCATGTCTCCGCGCAAGGTGCGGCTGGTCGTGGACCTGATCCGCGGCAAGGGCGCCGAAGAGGCCGACCAGATCCTCAAGTACACCAACAAGCGGGCCGCCCACGCGGTGCGCAAGGTCCTGAAGAGCGCGGTCGCCAACGCCGTAAACAACCACGACCTGCTCGAGGACGAGCTGGTGGTCAAGGCGGCCTACGTAGACGAGGGCCCCACCCTCAAGCGCATCATGCCGCGCGCCCGCGGCCGCGCCGACATCATCAAGAAGCGCACCAGCCACATCACCGTCATCGTGGAGGAGAAGAATGGGTAACAAGATCAACCCCATCGGCTTCCGCCTGGGCATCACCCGGGACTGGGAGTCGCGCTGGTACTCGGGCAAGAAGGGCTACGCCCAGCTGCTCGAGGAGGACCGCAAGGTGCGCGAGCTGATCGAAAGCGAGGTGGCGCACGGCGGCATCGCCCGCATCGACATCGAGCGCGCCGCCGACAACCTCTCGGTGACCGTCCACGCGGCCAAGCCGGGCGTGATCATCGGGCGCGGCGGCGAGACGATCAAGCGCATGCGCGCGGAGCTGCAACAACTATTCCCCAACCGCACGATCGCGCTCAACGTCCAGGAGGTGGGCAACCCCAACCTCTCGGCGCCGCTGGTGGCCCAGCGGGTGGCCGAGCAGATCGAGCGCCGCTTTGCGGTGCGCCGCGCCATCAAGCAGGCGGTGCAGCGCGTCGTCGAGTCGGGCGCCCAGGGCGCCAAGGTGGTCGTTTCCGGCCGCATCGGCGGCGCCGAGCAGGCCCGCACCGAGTGGAGCGCCGGCGGGCGCGTGCCGCTGCATACCCTCAGGGCCAACATAGACTACGGCTTCGCCCTCGCCCGCACCACCTACGGCGTGCTGGGCGTCAAGGCCTACATTTTCAAGGGCGAGGTCATCGGCCAGCAGAAACCGGTGCGCAAGGCCGCCGCGGCCGCGGGCAAGCCCGAGCGCACCCGCCGTCGCCCCGCCGTGCGCCGCCGGGTGAAGAAGGAGGCCAGCGATGCTGATGCCTAAACGGCTCAAGTACCGCAAGCAGCACCGCGGCAGCATGCGCGGGGCCACCAAGGGCGGCGACTACGTGGCCTTTGGCGAGTACGGTCTGGTGGCGCTCGAGCCCTCCTGGATCTCCAACCGCCAGATCGAGGCCGCGCGTGTGGCCATGGTGCGCCACTTCCGCCGCGGCGGCAAGATCTACATCCGCATCTTCCCCGACAAGCCCTTCACCAAGAAGCCGCTGGAAGTGCGGATGGGTAAGGGTAAGGGTAACGTGGAAGGCTGGGTGGCCGTGGTCAAGCCGGGCCGGGTGATGTTCGAGGTGGCCGGCGTGACCGAGGAGCAGGCGCGCGAGGCCTTCCGCCTGGCCGGGCACAAGCTGCCGATCAAGACCAAGTTCGTCAAGAGGGATGCCTACGATGAAGCTCAATGAGATGCGCAACCTGAGCACCGAGGAGCTCTACGAGCAAGTGCGCGCCAAGAAGCGCGAGTTGATGGACCTGCGTTTTCAGGCCTCGATCGGGCAGCTGGCGCAGAACCACCGCATCCGCGAGACCAAGCGCACCATCGCCCGCCTGCTCACGGTGATCCGCGAGAAGCAGCAGGCGGCGGAGTAGGGGAGGAGAGCCGATGCCTAGAAAAGTACTCACCGGCGTCGTGGTCAGCGACGGGATGGACAAGACGGTCGCCGTGCTTGTGGAGCGCCAGTTCCCGCACCCGCTCTACGGCAAGGTGACCAAGCGTTCCCGCAAGTACCTGGCCCACGACGAGGAAAACGCCTACAAGGTGGGCGACGTCGTCGAGATCGCCGAGGCGCGGCCCATCTCCGGCCGCAAGCGCTGGAAGGTGACCCGCCGCCTCGAGGAAGGCCGCATGGACGCGGTCGAGCGTTACCGCCTGCGCAAGGAGCGTGGTAAGGCATGATCCAGCAGGAAACGAGTCTCAAGGTCGCCGACAACTCCGGCGCGCGCCGCCTCAAGGTGATCCGCGTGCTCGGGGGCTCGTACCGGCGCTACGCCAGCATCGGCGACGTGGTGGTGGCCTCGGTCAAGGAAGCCATCCCCGGCGGCGTGGTCAAGGAGGGGGAGGTCGTCAAGGCGGTGATCGTGCGCACCAAGAAAGAGGTCAAGCGCCCGGACGGCAGCGCCATTCGCTTCGACTCCAACGCCGCGGTGGTGCTCAACAACCAGGGGGAGCCGCGCGGGACCCGCGTCTTCGGCCCGGTGGCGCGCGAGCTGCGCGAGCGCAAGTTCATGAAGATCGTCTCCCTGGCGCCGGAGGTGCTCTGATGCAGCCCAAACTGCACGTTAAGAAGGGCGACAACGTGGTCGTGGTCTCGGGCAAGGACCGGGGCAAGACCGGCCGCGTCATCGCCGTCTACCCCAAGAGGCGGCGGGTCGTCGTCGAGGGCGTCAACGTGGTCAAGAAGGCGATGCGCGCCACCCCCGACAACCCCCAGGGCGGTTTCCACGAGATGGAGGCGCCGGTGCACGCCAGCAAGGTGCGCCCCGTCTGCCCCAGCTGCGGCAAGCCGGTCCGGGTCAAGAAGAAGCTGATCGAAGAAGAAGGCAAAGTCCGCCGCATCCGCGTATGCAACCACTGCGGCGCCGCTTTGGATGAGGAGTGAGGTGAGCGATGCCTTTAGAGATTAAGCTGAAGCAGCGCTACTACGACGAGGTGCGGCCGGAGCTGATCAAGCGCTTCGGTTACGACAACGTCTGGGCTGCGCCGCGCCTCGAGAAGATCGTCATCAACCAGGCCCTGGGCGAGGCCAAGGAGGACGTGCGCATCCTCGAGAAGGCCGCCGAGGAGATCCGCCAGATCACCGGGCAGAAGCCGGTCATCACCCGCGCCAAGAAGTCGGTCTCCAACTTCAAGCTGCGCAAGGGGATGCCCATCGGCCTCAAGGTGACGTTGCGCGGCGACCGCATGTGGGTCTTTTTGGAGAAGCTGATCAACGTCGCCCTGCCGCGCATCCGCGACTTCCGCGGCGTCAACCCCAGCGGCTTCGACGGTCGCGGCAACTACAACCTGGGGGTCCGCGAGCAGCTGATCTTCCCCGAGATTTCCTACGACCAGGTGGACGCCGTACGCGGTATGGACATCGCCATCGTGACCACCGCCGAGACCGACGAAGAGGCCAAGGCTCTGCTCGAGCTCTTGGGGTTCCCCTTCCGCAAACAGTAAGAGGAGCGACATGGCTAAGAAGGCACTCGTAGAAAAGGCGAAGCGCAAGCCCAAGTTCAAGGTCCGGGCCTACAACCGCTGCACCCGCTGCGGCCGTTCGCGGGCGGTCTACCGCTACTTCGGCCTCTGCCGCATCTGCATCCGCGAGCTCGCGCACAAGGGCCAGCTCCCGGGCCTGAAGAAGGCTTCCTGGTAGCGAGGGCCGGTCGGGGGGTTTCCCTCGAGACCGCTCGCTGAGCCTTAGGAGACAAAAGGAGAGAAGAAATGACCACCGATCCCATTGCGGACATGCTCACCAGGATCAGGAACGCGCTGATGGTCAACAAGACCACGGTCGACGTTCCTGCGTCCCGGTTCAAGGAAGAGATCGTCAAGATCCTCGTGCGCGAGGGCTACCTGAAGGGCTACGAGCGTATCGAGAACGACGGCAAGCCGGTCCTGCGGCTCGAGCTCAAGTACGGCCCCCGCCGCGAGAAGGCCATCAAGTACATCCAGCGCGTCTCCCGTCCCGGCCGCCGCGTCTACGTGAGCGCGGACCAGGTGCCGGTGGTGCGGCGCGGTCTGGGCATCGCCATCGTCTCCACGTCCAAGGGCGTCCTCGTCGACCGCGAGGCGCGCCGTCAGGGCGTGGGCGGCGAGGTCGTCTGCGAGGTGTGGTGAGATGTCGCGCATCGGCAAGCTTCCCATCCCCCTGCCCGCGGGCGTGACCCTCGACGTAAAGCCCGGCCAGGTGACCGTCAAGGGACCTAAGGGCCAGCTGGTCGTGGACTTCGACCCCGACCTGGAGATCGCCCTTGAGGAAAACCAGGTCGTCGTCAAGCGCCCCAGCGACAGCCGTCGCCATCGGGCGCTGCACGGGCTCACCCGCTCGCTGGTGGCCAACGCCGTCGAGGGCGTTTCCCGGGGCTTCGTCAAGGAGCTCGAGATCAAGGGCATCGGTTACCGCGCCAAGCTGCAGGGAGGCAAGATCGAGCTCTCGATCGGTTACAGCCACCCCGTCATCGTCGAGGCCCCCGAGGGCATCACCCTCGAGGTGCCCGAGCCCACCAAGATCCGCGTTTCCGGCATCGACAAGCAGAAGGTGGGCCAGGTGGCGGCGAACATCCGCGCCATCCGCCCGCCCGACGCCTACCATGGCAAGGGCATCCGTTACGCGGGCGAAGTCCTGCGCCTCAAGCCGGGTAAGGCCGGCGTGACCGGAGGTTAGTCATGGCCCGATTGAACACCTTTCAGCGTCGCAAGTACCGCAGCCGCAAGCGCGTAAAGCGTTCCGGGCGGCCGCGACTCACCGTCTACCGCAGCCTCAGCCACATCTACGCCCAGATCATCGACGACGAGGCGGGCCAGACCCTGGCGGCCAGCTCCACGCTGGCGCTGGGGGTGAAGGGCAACAAGACCGAGGCCGCCAAGCAGGTCGGCGCCGACATCGCCAAAAAGGCCGCCAGCAAGGGCATCAAGCAGGTAGTCTTCGATCGCGGTGCCTACAAGTTCCACGGCCGGGTCAAGGCGCTGGCCGAAGCCGCCCGCGAAGCGGGACTCGAGTTCTAAAGGAGGACGGCATGCCAGAAACCGATTTTGAAGAGAAGATGATCATGATCCGGCGTACCGCCAAGACCTACAAGGGCGGCCGTCGCTTCCGCTTCGGGGCGCTCGCCGTCGTCGGCGACCGTCAGGGCCGCGTCGGCGTGGGTCTGGGCAAGGCCAAGGAGGTGCCGCTGGCGGTGCAGAAGGCGCAGAACATCGCCCGTCGCAACCTGATCGAGGTTCCCCTCGAGAACGGCACCATCCCCCACGAGATCGAGGTCGTCTACGAGTCGAGCCGCGTCATCCTGCGTCCGGCGGCTCCCGGTACCGGCGTCATTGCCGGCAAGGTTCCCCGGGCCATCCTCGAGCTCGCGGGGGTGACCGACATCCTCACCAAGGTGCTGGGCAGCCGCAACGAGATCAACGTCGCCTACGCGACGATCGAGGCGCTAAAGCAGCTACAGACCTGGGACGAGGTCAAGAAGATGCGGAAGGAGGCTTCCTGATGGGTACCCTGCGCGTCAAGCTGGTCCGTAGCCCCATCGACTTCCCGCGCGACCAGAAGGCCACCCTGCGGGCGCTCAGGCTCACCAAGATGAACCGCGAGCGCGAGCTTCCCGACAACCCCTCGGTCCGGGGCATGATCCGCAAGGTCGAGCACCTGGTCGAGATCGTCGAGGTGAAGGAATGAAAGTCAGCGACCTGAAACCCAACCCCGGCGCCACCAAGCGCAAGAAGCGCGTCGGCCGCGGCTCCGCGAGCGGCCACGGCAAGACCGCGACCCGCGGTCACAAGGGGCAGAAGTCGCGCTCCGGCGGCCTCAAGGACCCGCGCCGCTTCGAGGGCGGCCGCTCCACCCTGATCATGCGCCTCCCCAAGCGGGGAATGCGCGGCCAGGTACCCGGCGCGATCCGCCGGCCCGAGTTCCAGACGGTCAACCTCGGCCGTCTGGCCGAGCGCTTCCCCGAGGGCGGCGAGGTGACTCCCGAGCTGATGGCAAAGGCGGGGCTGATCCGCAAGGCGGGCGGTCTGGTCAAGGTCCTCGCCCACGGCGAGGTGACCGTGGCCCTCAAAGTCCACGCCCACAAGTTCTCCAAGAGCGCCGCGGCGAAGCTGGCGGCGGCTGGCGGCGAGGCCCTGACCCTGGAAGCCGAGCCTGGCAAGGAGGCCTGAGATGCTGCGCGCGTTTAGGGATGCCTTCGTGGTCCCGGAGTTGCGGCAGCGCCTCTTCTTTACCTTGATGATGCTGGCCGTCTACCGGCTGGGCACCTTCGTGCCCACGCCGGGGGTGGACGTGGCCAAGGTCTCCCAGTTCCTGGGGACGGCCGCGGGCGGCGTCTTCGGCATCATCAACCTCTTCTCGGGCGGCAACTTTCAGAACTTCTCGATCTTCGCCCTGGGCATCATGCCCTACATCACCGCGGCGATCATCATGCAGCTCCTCACCACCACCGTGCCGGCGCTCGAAAAGCTGCAGCGCGAAGGCGAGGAGGGCCGCCGCATCATCACCCAGTACACCCGCATCGGCGGTATCGCCCTGGGCGCCTTCCAGGGGCTGTTCCTGGCCGTGGGCTTCCTCGAGAACAACGGCGGGCAGTTCCTGCTTCCCGGCTGGGAGCCCGGCTGGGGTTTCCGCTTCCTCGTCGTCGTCACCCAGGTGGCGGGCATCGCCCTGCTCTTGTGGATGGGCGAGCGCATCACCGAGTACGGCCTCGGCAACGGCGTTTCGCTGATCATCTTCGCCGGCATCGTGGCCAGCTGGGTACCCCAGCTGCTCGGCCTCTTCCGGCTCGTTTCCCGCGGCGAGGTGGGCATCGTCAACGTCATCTTCTTCTTCGCATTCATCATCCTGGCCTTCGCGGGGATGGTGGCGGTCACCCAGGCGGAGCGAAGAATCCCGGTGCAGTACGCCCGCAAGGTGGTGGGCCGCAAGATGTACGGGGGTCAGACCACCTACCTGCCGATCAAGCTCAACGCCGCCAACGTGATCCCCATCATCTTCGCCGCGGCCATCATCCAGATCCCCATCTTCCTGGCCGCGCCCTTCCAGGCCACCAGCCCGCTCGCGTCCGCGGTCGCCGCTTTCTTCAACCCGCGTAACGTCAGCGGCCTGCTAATCGAGGTAATTCTGGTAATCCTCTTTACCTACATCTACACCGCGGTACAGTTCGACCCGAGACGAATCGCCGAGAACCTGCGCGAGTACGGCGGCTTCATCCCCGGCGTGCGGCCCGGTGAGCCGACGATCAAGTTCCTGGAGCACATCGTCAGCCGCATGACCCTCTGGGGCGCCCTCTTCCTGGGTCTGGTGACGGCGTTGCCGCAGATCATCCAGAACCTGACCAAGGTGCAGTCGCTGGCCTTTTCCGGAATCGGCCTGCTGATCGTCGTGGGCGTGGCGCTCGACACCCTGCGACAGATCGAGTCGCAGCTGATGATGCGCAACTACGAGGGCTTCCTTTCCAAGGGGCGCATCAAGGGGCGGAGGAACTTCTAATGAGCGCGGGTTCGATGGTGCTCGTCTTCCTGGGTCCGCCGGGCGCCGGCAAGGGCACCCAGGCGGCCCGGCTGGCGGACGACCTGGGCCTGGTCAAGATTTCGACCGGCGACATCCTGCGCGACCACGTAGCCCGCGGCACCGAGCTAGGGCGCAAGGTGGCGCCGATCATGGAGCGTGGCGAGCTCGTGCCCGACGAGCTGATCCTCGCCATCATCCGCGAGGAGCTGGCGGCGATGCCCGAGGTGCGCGTCATCTTCGACGGCTTTCCGCGCACCACCCGCCAGGCCGAAGCCCTCGACGCCCTGCTGGCCGAGCTGGAAGCGCCGGTGGACGCGGCGCTGTTGCTCGAGGTGCCCGAGGACGAGCTGGTGCGGCGGATGCTGAAGCGCGCCGAGCTGGAGGGCCGCGCCGACGACAACGAGGCGACGATCCGCCGCCGGCTCGAGGTCTACCGCGAACAGACCCAGCCGCTCGTTGACTACTACGCCGCCCGCGGGGTGCTGAAGCGGATTGACGGCCTCGGCGATCCGGGCCAGATCTACTGCCGCATCCGGGAGGCGCTCTAGTGCCGATCGTCCTCAAGAGTCCCGCCGAGATCGAGCGCATGGCCGAGGCCGGCGCCCGCCTAACCGAGGTGATGGACCGCATCGGCGAGGCGGTGCGTCCCGGGGTGAGCACCCTCGAGCTCGACCGCATCGCCCGCGAGGGAATCGAGGCGCTGGGGGCCAAACCGGCCTTTTTGGGCCTCTACGGCTTCCCGGCCACTATCTGCGCCTCGCCCAACGAGGTGGTGGTGCACGGCATCCCCTCGGAGCGGCCGCTCGAAGAGGGCGAGATCCTCTCGGTGGACGTGGGGCTCTTCTATGGCGGTTACGCCGCCGACATGGCCCGCACCTTTCCGGTGGGCGAGGTCTCCGAGGAGGCGGAGCGCCTCATCCGGGTGACCGAGGAAAGCTTCTGGAAGGGGTTCGAGGCGGCGCGCGCGGGCGCGCGGTTGGGCGACGTCTCGGCCGCCATCCAGCGGCACGTGGAGGACGCCGGCTTCTGGGTGGTGCGCGAGTTCGTGGGCCACGGCATCGGCAGCGAGATGCACGAGGACCCGCAGCTGCCCAACTTCGGCCGGCCCGGTATGGGGCCGAAGCTGCGCCCGGGGATGACGCTGGCCATCGAGCCGATGGTTACCCTGCACGCCGCGCCTGTAGTAGTATTGGAAGATGGCTGGACCGCCAGCAGCGGGCGGGGGAACCTCGCTGCCCACTACGAAAATACGGTGGCGGTCACCGAGAGCGGCCCAAGGCTTTTGACGGGAAGACGCTAGGGGGAGCAGAGTGGCGAAGGAAAAGGACACCATACGCGCGGAGGGCGTCGTCGAAGAGGCGCTGCCCAACACCCAATTCAAGGTCAAGCTGGACTCGGGCCTCGAGATCCTAGCCTATGTTTCCGGCAAGATGCGCATGCACTATATCCGCATCCTGCCGGGGGACCGCGTGGTGGTGGAGATTACCCCCTACGATCCCAGCAAGGGACGAATCATCTACCGGAAGTGAGGTTCGGACATGAAAGTGCGTGCTTCGGTAAAGAAAATGTGCGACAAGTGCAAGGTGATCCGCCGTCACGGCCGGGTCTACGTAATTTGTGAGAACCCCAAGCATAAACAGCGCCAGGGGTGAGGTAAGGAGGCAGAATGGCTCGTATCGCAGGGGTTGAAATTCCCAGAAACAAGCGCATCGAGATCGCGCTGACCTACATCTACGGCATCGGCCGCACCCGCGCCAAAGAGGCGCTCGAGGCCACCGGCATAGACGCTTCCGTTCGCGTCAAGGACCTGTCCGAACGCGACGTGGTGAAGCTGCGCGAATACGTCGAGAACAAGTGGAAGCTCGAGGGCGAGCTGCGCAGCGAGGTGCAGGCGAACATCAAGCGGCTGATGGACATCGGTTGCTACCGCGGCCTGCGCCACCGCCGCGGCCTGCCGGTGCGCGGGCAGAAGACCAAGACCAACGCCCGCACCCGCAAGGGTCCCAAACGCACCGTCGCCGGCAAGAAGAAAGCGCCGCGCAAGTAGCTTGCGCGCGGGGCGGGTATCGGTTACACTTCAAAGGTTGCTCTAGCCGCACCGGCGGCGCGGGCCAGTTGATACTCCAAGGAGGAGAGTATGGCCAAGGCCAAGAAAACGAGAACGACGCGAAAAAAAGTCAAGAAACAGGTCGCACACGGTAAGGCGTTCATCCACGCGACCTACAACAACACCATAATCACGATCACCGACCTGGACGGCAACCCGGTGACCTGGTCCTCCGGCGGCGTGATCGGCTACAAGGGCAGCCGTAAGGGCACCCCCTACGCCGCGCAGCTGGCGGCGATGGACGCCGCCAAGAAGGCGCAGAACTTCGGCATGACCCAGGTGGACGTCGTGGTGCGTGGTACCGGAGCCGGGCGCGAGCAGGCGATCCGCGCGCTCCAGGCCAGCGGGCTGCAGGTTCGGTCCATCGTCGACGATACCCCGGTCCCCCACAACGGATGCCGTCCCCGCAAGAAGAAGCGGGCGTAGGAGGAGCTGAACCATGGGCAGATACATTGGTCCCGTTTGCCGGCTTTGCCGCCGTGAAGGCGTGAAACTCTACCTCAAGGGCGATCGTTGCTACAGCCCCAAGTGCGCCATCGAGCGCCGGCCATACGCGCCCGGCCAGCACGGCCAGCGCCGCGCCCGCCGCCCCAGCGACTACGCGGTGCGGCTGCGCGAGAAGCAGAAGATGCGCCGCATCTACGGCATCAGCGAGAAGCAGTTCCGCAACCTCTTCGAGGAGGCTTCGAAGAGAAAGGGCGTGACCGGCACGGTCTTCCTGCGCCTGCTGGAGAGCCGGCTCGACAACGTCGTCTACCGTCTGGGCATCGCCAGCAGCCGCAAGCAGGCGCGTCAGCTGGTGCGGCACGGCCACATCGCCGTGGGCGACCGCAAGGTCACCGTGCCCAGTTACCGGGTGCGCCCTGGCGACGTGATCGCGGTGACCGAGGCGGGCAAGAAGATCGGCGCCATCCAGGCCAACGTCGAGGCCGCCAAGGGCCGCAACACCGGGCCCTGGCTGGAGTTCGATCCCGAGAAGATGGTGGGCAAGTTCCTGCGCCTGCCCGAGCGTGAAGACCTGGCCCTGCCCGTCAACGAGCAGCTGGTCATCGAGTACTACTCGAGGTAAAGGAGGCGGTCTTTTTGGAAACCCTAACGGCGAAAGCCCCGGTACTGACTTCCCGCGTCGAAGGGAACTACGGCGAGTTCGTGCTCGAGCCCCTGGAGCGCGGATTCGGCGTTACCCTGGGCAACCCGCTGCGCCGCATCCTGATGTCCTCGATTCCCGGCACGGCGGTCACCAGCGTCTACATCGAAGACGCCCTGCACGAGTTCACCACCCTTCCCGGCATCAAGGAGGACGTGGTACAGATCGTTCTCAACCTCAAGGAGCTGATCGTCAAGTTTCACGAACCCGGCTCCAAGACCCTGCTGCTTCGCGCCGAAGGCCCGCGCGAGGTCTACGCGCGCGACCTGGTCGTGCCTTCGAGCGCCGAGATCGTCAACCCCGACCTCTACATCGCCACCCTCGGCGAGGGCGCCAAGCTGGTCATGGAGATCCGCGTCGACGAGGGCGTGGGCTACGTGGCCGCCGAGAAGCACGGCATCAAGGACCGCATCAACTCGATCCCCGTCGACGCGCTCTTCTCGCCGATCAAACGCGTGGCCTTCCACGTCGAGGACACCCGCCTGGGCCAGCGCACCGACCTGGACAAGCTGATCCTGCGCATCTGGACGGACGGCTCCGTCACTCCCGACGCAGCTCTGACGCAGGCCGTCGAGATCCTGCGCGAGCAGCTCGGTTCCTTCGACCAGCTGGCGCCCCAGCCTGTGGCGGAGGAGGCCGAGGGGAAGGTTCCCGAAGCCGGCGCGGCGGCAGCTTCCCAGACCGAGGCCGCTGGATTGGTAGAAAAAGGCGGCAACGTCGGCCTAGAAGACCTGGGTCTGTCAACCCGCGTGCTGCACAACCTTCGCGAAGAGGGCATCGACTCGGTGGCCAACCTGACCGCGCTCACCGAACGCGAGCTCAAGAAGGTGCCCGGCATCGGGGAGCGCAGCGTGGAAGAGATCAAAGAGCGCCTCGCCGCCCTCGGCCTCGCGTTAAAGGAGTAAGCCATGCGCCACATGAAGTCCGGACGCAAACTCAACCGCTTCAGCGACCACCGTCGTGCAATGTTTCGCAATATGGCCACGGAGCTCCTGCGCCACGGGCGCATCCGCACGACGATCCCCAAGGCCAAGGAGCTGCGCCGCTTCGTCGAGCCGCTGATCACCAAGGCCAAGCGCGGCGACCTCGCCGCCCGCCGCCAGGTGATTCGCGAGATCCACGACCTCGAGGTGGTGCGCCACCTCTTCGATGATCTCGCTCCCCGCTACGCCGAGCGCAACGGCGGCTACACCCGCATCCTCAAGCTGGCCGAGCGCCGCCGCGGGGACGGCACCCAGCTGTGCATCATCGAGCTGGTCGAATAATCGCCCTGTCAAGAGAGCGCCGCCCCTGCGGGGGCGGCGCTTTTTGCTGGATGGGGGCTTAGTCGTCTTCGCCGTCGGAACCTTCCGTTTCCGGGCCCTCGCTGCCCGAGGGCTCGGCGCTGGCGGCCTGGAGCTCCTGGGTCACGTCGGGGAAGACGCGACGGCCGCCGCCTTCGCGCTCGAGCAGCTCCCGGTACTCCTTGAGGTCGATGAAGCGGTCGGTGGCGCTGCGAATGTCGAGGTCTACGAGTTCGGGTATGCCCAGCAGCTGTACCTCCTTGCCCATCGTGCGCACGGCCTCCACCGCCGGCACCAGCTGCGAGGCGCCGCTCGCCAGCAGGGCGACGTCCCAGCGGGGGGCGGTGATGAGCAGGTCGGTGGCGATGTGGGCCTCGAAGCTGGGGGCCTCGCCCCGTACCTCGCGCGAGCGCACCGAGTAGCCCATGAAGATCAGGGCGTCGAGGAACTTTTGCTGGCGCTCGTCGTTCCAGTCGGTGACGGGAGCGTAGTAGAAGGCGTTGAAGAGCGCGTAGCCGGAAGGAAAGTGTTCGATCACCTTGCGGTGGTCCACGTTCCAGCCCATTCGCTTCGCACAGTTGTACACGAACGAGCCGTCAATAAACAAAGCCAGTCTATCCACGTGTTAATCATACTCCATGCCGTGCAGCTATTGAAGCGGGTCGAACGCCCGCGTCGGTAAAACGCCGAGCGCCGTTCAGCCGGAATTGGCCTCGCATGTACTAATGCCGAGGAGCCGGTAGATGAGGCAGAAACGCACCGCGGCCGTCGCCACCAGGATGATGCCGACGATCAGCGCCACGACGCCCCAGACGCCGCCGACCCAGCCGAGGAAGTAGGCGAGGAGAAGCACGATGCCCAAAATGAACCGGAAGATCTGGTCACCCTTCCCTACGTTGCAACCCATGCTGTTCACCTCCTCTTCCAGACTAGCAAAAGGCAGGCGGGATTGTTCCGCCCGCTCTACCCCGTCGCCTCGCTCGCGGTCAGCACTACTTTGCCGAAGACGGCGCGGTCTTCCAGCAGCTCGTGGCCCCGGGCCGCCTCCGCGAGCGGCAGCACCCGCCCCACCACGGGCTTGAGCCGGCCGGCTTCGACATGGCGCAGCGCCTCGAAGAGGTGCGCCTTCGACCCCATCGTCGAGCCGTAGATCGTAAGCTGGCGGTAGAAAACGTGGGCTAGCGGCGTCTGCGCCAGGTAGCCCGACGACGCCCCCACGAGCGCGATCCGACCCCCGTTGCGGGTCGCCTTGAGGACGCCCTCCCAGAAGTCGGCGCCGGTATGGTCGGCAACCGCGTGCGCCCCGCCGCCGGTGAGCTCGCGCACCCGCCGGTGCCAGCCGGACTCGCGGTAGTTCACGACGGCGTCGGCTCCCAGCGCCCGCGCCCGCGCCAGCTTTTCCTCGCTCCCCGCCGCCGCCAGTACGCGCGCGCCGAAGAGCTTGCCGATCTGCAGCGCCGCGCTGCCCACGCCCGAGCCCGCGGCCATGACGAGCAGCCACTCTCCCGGGCGCACCTGGAGCTTGTCCGCCACCATCTGCCACGCGGTCAGGAAGACGAGCGGCACCGCGGCGGCCTCCTCGAAGCTCAGGTTCGCGGGCTTGGGGAGCAGATTGGCGCGGGGCGCGACGACGTACTCGGCGTAGCCGCCCCAGACGTGTTCGCCGAGGATTTTGTAGTCGGGGCAGAGGTTGTCGCGCCCCGCCAGACAGGCTTCGCAGCGGCCGCAGGAGAGGCCGGGGTTCAACACGACCTCGCGGCCCCGCAGGTCCGTTTCCACGCCCGGCCCTACCGCGTCCACGACGCCGCTGACGTCGGAGCCCAGGACGTGCGGCAGCGGCAGCTCGGGCGAAGCCGCCCCCTTGCGCACCCAGACGTCCAGGTGGTTGAGCGCTACCGCGCGCACGCGCAGGCGCACCTCGCCCGGCCCCGGCTCGGGGTCGGGCAGTGCAGCGGGCCGGAGCACCTCCGGCCCCCCGCGGGCGGTAATGACCACGGCTCGCATGAGTACAGCATAACGCGCCGCGGAAGCGGGTCTCGCGGCCCAGAGGGCGCGCACGGACGCCACGACCTTTCATTAAAGCGGTTCCCGACCGGGGTCGTCGGCGATCCCGCCCCGGCGGCGTTAACGCCGCGGAGGCGGTGCTACAGCGCTCTATCTTGCGAGCCCTCGAGCTGGGGCGGCACCACGCCGAAGGCGCGGATGGTCTCGCGGTCGAAGCCCCAGAACAGCGGGTAGTCGCCGGGTCCATCTCGGTGCGGGCCGCCCGGCAGAACGGGATGTCGGCGCCCACGAGTCCCGAGCCCGCGCCGTAGTAGATGGCCGTGCCGCCGCGAAAGCGTAGCGCTCCTGGTCGCGACCGGGTTGAAAAGATACGGAGGATAAGAGGACGAACGGCGACTGGCTGCGACCGTAGCTGGCGAGACCGACGGGTTCGGGGTCCGTAATGTATACGCTGACCCGGGGAAAGGAGCCGTCTGTTTGGATGCTCGTGGTATCCCTTCGCCAACCAGCCTCGAGGTTGCGGGCGCGGCCGCCGTGACGCGTGGCAGAATGCGTAGCGATGGTAGAGGTTAGCGGTCGCCGCGTCGCGATCTCTCCGCCCGCGGGCGCGGCGGGGTTCATCGCCGACGTGACCGACTGGACCCACGACCCCTGGCCGCTGCGCGGCCCCATCGAGCTCGAGCTGCCGCGCGGGGCCTACCTGGAGTACGCCTTTCTGGACGCGTCGGGCCGCCCCCTGGCCGACCCAGAAGGGCCGGAGCGGGCGGAGAACCCCTGGCGGCCCTACGCGAGCGCCGTCTGGACTGCGGGGTCGGTGCGGCCGCCGCGGTACGAGGAAGCGCTCTTGGGACAGGTGCACCGCCTTTCCGCCGGGACGCGGAGGCTCGCCGTCTACGAACCTCCAGCAGGTCCGGCGGCGGCGCTGGTGGTTCTGGACGGGGTGGCCTACCACCGCATCGGCAAGCTGGCCCACGCCGCCGAAGCGCTTTGGCGCGCCGGGGCGGCCGTGCCCTTGCGGCTCGTCTTCAGCGAGCCCGAGGACCGGGAGCGCGAATACCGCTTCGACGTCGGGCTCGAGCGGCACCTGCTCGAGGAGGCGCTGCCCGCGGTGGAGGCGGCGTTCGGCTCCGCCGGCCCCTGGGGGATTTGGGGGGCGAGCCTGGGCGGGCTGGCGGCGCTTTGGCTGGGGCTCGAGCACCCCGACGTCTTTGCGCGGGTCGGGGCCCAGTCGCCGGCGCTGCTGGCCGCGCCCGGAGGGCGCGACGCCCGCCGCGACCCCGAGTGGCTCGCCGAGCATTACGCCGCCGCTGCGAGCATCCCCGGCCGCATCGCGCTGCAGGCGGGTCGGCTCGAGTGGCTGCTGGCGCCGGCGCGCCGCTTCGTCGCGCTGCTGGCCGCACGCGGTACGTTGCACGAGTACCGCGAATACCCCAGCGGACACAACTGGGTGACCTGGCGGGTGGGTCTGGAGGCGGGGCTGTTGGATCTGTACGGCAGCGACCTTGGCGTAAGATAGGCCCGTGCCGCGCGACTGGGACGCCTATTACCAGGGCAGCCCCGAGGCCTTCGACCCCGCCTTCGTGGTGCGGGCCTATGGCTTCCTGCTGCCCGCGGGGGAGGTGCTCGACCTCGCGGGGGGGACGGGCCGCAACGCTTTCTTTTTGGCCTGCCGGGGGCACCGGATACTGCTGTTGGAAAAGAGCGCGGTCGCCATAGAGCGGGTGCGTGCGCTGGCGCGCAAGCGCCGCGCTGCGGTGCATGCCCTGACGGCCGATCTGGAGGCGGCGCCCGGCGACCTGCCGCCCGGACCTTTCGCGGGAGCGGTGGTCAGCTACTTCGTGAGCCGCCCGCTGATGAGCCGGCTCGCTCCCCGGCTCAGGCCCGGCGGCCTGGCGCTGGTCGAGGGCTTCAACCGCAGCGAGGCGCTGCGGCGGGGGCGTCCCGACAGCCCTCACTACTGGGAGCCGGGGGAGCTGATGCGCGCGCCCGAAGGGTTCGAGCTGCTGGCGGCAGGCGAGGGATGGCAGGGGCAGGCTTACCGCAGCTGGGCGGTCTGGCGCCGCCAGGGCCAGGGCGCGGTATAATGAAGTATGAATAAAATTTGGGATATTATGCAAGATGCACTGAGTCGCCTTGGCGGAGCCGCTTCCACGACCGTGGCGTGGAGCGAGCGCGGTTATCAGGTAGCCGCCTGGGTGGGTCTGGTATTACTCGCCTGGGTCGTCGCCTGGCTGGGCAAGGGGCTGACGGCGCTGGTCGCCCACCGCTTCGAGGCGCGCACCCGCCGCCGGCTTGCGGGGGTGTGGGACCTGCTTTTCTGGGGCGCGGTCCTCACCTTTGCCGTCGCGGTCTTTGGATTTGGCGATGCGCACGCGGTCGCGCTCGCCTTCGTCAAGCTGGCAGTGGTTTACCTGGTCTGGGTCGCGCTGGAGGCGCTGATCGAGAGCCGCTTGGTGCGGCGCGGCTTCGACCCCAACCTCGTCTTGTTGTTGCGCTACACCCTCATCACACTGCTCGTCGCCTGGGCGGCCTACATGGTGGCGGGGTCGCAGATCGCCCCGGTTATCGGCGCGTTGGGCGTACTGGGGCTGGCCGTAGGACTGGCGGCGCAGGACACCTTCTCGAACTTCATCGCCGGCATCATCCTGTTGATGGACCGCCCCTTCAAGATCGGCGACTGGGTTCACATCGGTTCCGAGTACGGCCAGGTCGAGGGGTTGACGCTACGCACCACCCGGCTGCGCACCCCCGACAACGAGAGCGTAGCCATTCCCAACGCGGTCGTGGCTGGAGGCGAGATCAAGAACCTTTCGGCCGGCGGCCCCTTGCGCTTGCGGATTCCCGTGGGCGTCGCCTACCGCCACGACACCCGCGAGGTGCGCAAAGTGCTAGAGTCCGTGGTAGCCGCTCATTCGGGACTGCTGCAAGACCCCGCGCCGGCGGTGCTGGTGACGGGCCTTGGCGACAGCAGCGTTGACTTCACCCTGGTGGTCTGGATCCCCGAAAGCGAGGTCCCCAACTATCCGGTCGTAGCCGCCGAGCTGACCGAGGCGGCCAAGATCGCCCTGGACGAGGCGGGCATCGAGATCCCCTTCCCGCAGCGCACCGTCTGGTTCCCCGAACCGTTGCGGGTGATTCAGGAAACGCCGTCCGGCGGGTAGGCCGACTCCAGCGCCTCCCACAACGGCAGCAACGCCGCGTGTAGCCGGTCGAGGCCGGTTTCGCTGGGCCGAAGCCGTTCCTGCGCGCGCTCGAGCAGACCCGCTGCCTCCAGCCGCTCCGCCGCCGGGGCGAGGGCGCGTTCGAGGTGGGCGAGGCCGCTCTGGTGCTCCAGCGCCGTGAGGTCCACCCCCTCGCGCAGGCGCAGCCCCATCATCAGGCCCTCCTTGACGTGCTCGAGGGGGCCGATCGTCTCGCGTACGGGCGGCTCACCCGCGGCCCAGCGCGGCAGCGGCGGGTTGGTGCGGCGCTCGGTCACGCCCGGGCCCGCGGGGGTGTAGAAGTGGGCGCTGGCCGCGGGTCCCAGCCCGCCCCACTCCGCCAAACGCCAGTAAGCCAGGTTGTGGCGCGCCTCCTCGCCGGGGCGGGCGAAGTTGCTCACCTCGTAGCGCGCCAGCCCGGCCCGGCCGAGCACCGCGCGTGCGGTAGCGAAGGCCGCCGCCTCGCGGTCGGGGTCGGGCTCAAGGCCCGCCAGGGCGAAGGGCGTTCCGGGTTCGATCTGCAGCGTGTAGGCGGAGACGTGACCCGCCCCCAGCGCCGCTGCGGTTTCCAGGTCGGCCTTCACGTCCTGGCCGGGCAGCCCCAGGATCAGGTCCACGGAGACCCGTAACCCCGCGTGCAGCGCCTCCTCCACGGTGCGGAGCGCCCCGCGGGCCTTGTGGGCGCGGCCAAGGCGCGCGAGCACCGGGTCCTGAAAGCTTTGCACCCCCAGCGAGAGGCGGTTGACCCCCAGCGCGCGCAGCTGCGCAAGCCGCGCCGGGGAGAGGGTGCCGGGGTTGGCCTCGAGGGTCACCTCCGAGCCGGGCGCGAGCGGCCAGGGCAGGGCGGCGAAGAGGCGCGCAAGCTCGCGGTCGCGCAGGTAGCTGGGCGTCCCCCCGCCCAGGTAGAGGGTGGCGAGCGGCTCCGGGCGGCGGGCGTAGAGCGCTGCAGCCTCGGCGGCGAGCCGTTCCAGGTAGCGTTCCACCAGACCCGGTCCCCGGCGTACGACGTGGAAGTCGCAGTAAGGACAGATCGTGGGGCAGAAGGGAACGTGCAGGTATAGGTGGCGCATCGGCGGCCTCATTGTATGCGGCGCTAGGATGAGGGGGTGGCAGGCGTAGTCCTCACCCGCAGCCCCGACAAAGACCGCGAGCTCGCCCGCCGGCTCGCGGAGCTGGGGGTTGCCTACGCGAGCGTTCCCTTGCTGGAGCACCATCCCGGCCCCGGTTTCCCGGACCTCGCCGCCGCGCTGGAAGAGGCCTGGGCCTGGGTGGCCGTGACCTCGCCCACCGCGGCGCGCTTCTTGGCGCGCGCCTGGGAGGCGTCGGGGCGGCCGGCGCTGCGGGTGGCGGCGCTGGGCGGGGGCACCGCCCGGGCGCTCGCGCGCGCGGGGATCACGCCGGAGTTCACCGCTCCCGAGGCCTACGGCCGGGCGCTGGCCGAGGCCCTGCCGGGGCCCGGTCCGCTGCTCTGGCCCGCCTCGATCCTCGCCGGGCCGGACTTCGCCCGGGCGCTCGAAGCCCGTGGTTTCGCGGTTACCCGGCTCGACGTCTACCTCACCCGCCCGCGCGCGCTGGACGCAAGCGAGCGCGCCTTGTTGGAGGGCGCGGCGGTGGCGGCTTTGGCTTCTCCCTCGGCGGTGCGCGCCTGGGCGGAGGCCGCGCGCGCCCGGCCGGCGGCGGCGGCGATCGGCCGGGTTACCGGCGAAGCGGCCCGCGCCGCGGGCTTCGCCCCGGTGCGCTGGCCGGCGGCTCCGGGCGCGGTGGGATGGGCCGAGGCGGTGCGCGAGTTGTACGAAGGAAAGGGACGACTGCCCTAAAGTTAATTAGGGTAAACTGCCGGTCGGGAGGGCGTTTTGGAACCGCCGCTGGAAGTCGTGGGGATCAGCCACAAGACCGCACCCATCGGGGTGCGGGAGTGCGTGGCGGTTTCGGGCGCGCGGCTTGGGCACCTGCTCGCGGCCCTCGCGGACGAAGCCGACGAGGTGGTGGCGATCTCGACCTGCAACCGCACCGAGGTCTACCTGGTGCGGCCGCGCCGCGACGCCCTCGAGATATACCGCGACCACCTGGGCCGTTACACCGACTACGCTTACCGTCGCCGCGGCCGCGCGGCGCTCGAGCACCTCTTCCGCGTCGCCGCGGGGCTCGACAGCCTGGTGGTGGGGGAGGCGCAGATCCTGGGGCAGGTAAAGAGCGGCCTCTTCGCCGCGCGCAAGGCCGGGACCACCGGGCCGGTCAGCGAAAAGGCCTTGCAGACGGCGATCGCCGCGGGCAAGCGCGCCCGCGCCGAAACCGCGATCGGCCGCGGCGCCACCAGCGTGGCATACGCCGCGGTGGACCTCGCCCGCGCCGTCTTTGGCGACCTCGGGGGGCTGCGCGCCCTGGTGCTGGGGGCGGGGGAGATGGCCGAGCGGGTGCTGGAGCACCTGGCCCACTACGGCGCCGCCGACGTTTGGGTGCTGAACCGCACCCTGGAGAACGCCGAGGCCCTGGCGCGACGCTACGGCGGCCGCGCCTGCGGCATGGAGCACGTCGCCGAGGCGCTGGCCCACGCCGACATCGTCATCGCCTCCGCGGCCGCGCCGCACCATGTCGTCCGCGAGGAGCGGGTGCGCGAGGTGTTGGCCCGGCGCGACGCCCCCCTCTTTCTCATCGACATCGCCCTGCCGCGCAACGTGGACCCGGAGATTGCCCGGCTGCCCGGGGCCTACCTCTACAACCTCGACGACCTGGAGACCGTGGCCGAGAAGAACCGCGCGGCGCGGGCGGGCGAGCTGCCCCGGGTGGAGCGCATCCTGGAAGACGAGATCGCCGGCTGGATGGAGTGGTACGCCGGCCACCTGGCCGCGGGCCGCATCCAGCGGATCAAGGCCTGGGTCGAGGACGCCCTGCGGCGCGAGCTCGAGGCGGCGCTGGGGTCCGCGGCGCGCGCCGGGGAGCTGGAGCGGCTGGTGCGGCGGCTCAGCGGCAAGACGGCCCACCCCCTGATCCAGATGGCCAAGGACCCCAAGCTGGGGCCGGCGCTCGAGCGCATGCTGGAGGGCTAGTGACCGCCGCCCTGGTCAGTCTGGGCGCGCTCGTGCTGCTGGCCGCGCTCGTCTGGGACGAGCGGCGAGCGGGCTGGTCGCTGTGGTTCTTCTTCGCGGCCGCCGTGGGGCACGCAATCACCGGCGGTCAACTGCTGGGGTCGTCGTTCGAGGCGGCGATGCTGCTCGTCATCGGCCTGGTGGGGGTGGCGCGGGGCTACGCGGCGCGGCCCCGCTGGCGCAGCTGGGTGCGCTACGCCTACGCCACCGCCCTCTTCTTCGCGCTGCTCTCGCTGCGCTTCGCGGGCAGCTCGAGCGGGCCGTTGCCCTGGTCGCTGGTCGTCTTTCACGCGGGGGTGCTGATCCTCGCCTATGTGAGCCTGACCGTGGCCTTCCTGGCGGCGGTGGCGGGCTGGGCGCAGCACCGCCGCCTCAGGTCGGCCCCCTGGCGCTCGCTCTCGGCCCCGCCGCTCGTGGGGCTGGCGCGGCTCGAGGGCCCCTACCTGCGCGCCGGCTACGCGCTCTACACCGTGGGCGTGCTCACGGGAATGGCCTGGGCCTGGCGCCTTTGGGGCAGCCCGGTCGCTCCCGACGTCAAGGAGCTGGCTACGCTGGCGGCCTGGGCGCTGTTCACGCTGCTGCTGATCGAGCACCGGCCAGGGCGCGCCGGCGGTGGCCGGGTGTTGCTTTGGTGGGCGGCCTACGCCCTGCTCGTCTTCGTCTTCTTCGTCGCGCCCTTCTGGGGCGGGCGGCACCCGGTTTAAAGTGTGTAAATAGAGACTTGACAATGCGTAAAATCAGGGTTTACAATCTATGACGAGGAGGTCGCCATGTACGGTCCCCTGACCTGGCAGGATCCGAGCGTATTGCACGCGAAGCTGGCGGAGGTGCGAACCGCCGCCGCAAAAACCCGCCGCAAGCGCGGGCGCGCTTCCAGTGCGGGCGCGCAGGAGCGAAGCGCTTCGCGCCCCTACGTCCGCCTCTTCCACCGGCTCGCTGGAGGGCATCATGGATGAGTACACGCGCATCGCCGAGCTGCTGGAGTCGGGCAAGATCACCGCCGACGAGGCCCGCAGGCTGATCGAGGCCCTGGAGGAGCCGCCCGCCGTCGCGGCGGGCGAGGGGGCCGCGGCCGGCGCGCAGGTGCGGGTGAGGCTGCGTCGCGCCGAGCTGACCGTGCGAGCGGTGGCCGGTTTGGACGCGCCGCGGCTGGAGGGCGGAGTCGGGGAGGTGAGCCTGGAGCGGTCGGGAGCCGGCTGGCGGCTGTTCGACCGCACGGCCGGCCTCGAACTCGGCGGCCTGCTCGGCTTCCTGCGCGGGGTGGTGCTGCGGAAGGCCGCCCTGCTGGTTCCCGAACGCTCGCGGCTCTCGGTCCACCTGGGTCAGGGCGCGCTGCGCACCCAGGGGCCGCTCGAAAGCGTCGAGGGCGGGCTGGGCCAGGGAACGGCGCAGGTCGCGGAGGCCTCCGGGGTCCGCTTCGAGGTGGGCCAGGGCACGCTTACCGTCGAGCGGGCGGAGGCGCTGGACCTCGAGGTGGGACAGGGTACGATCGAGGCGGCGGCGCGGCTTGCAGAGGGCCGGCACCGCGCCGAGGCCGGCATGGGCCGCGTGCGCGTGCGCCTGCTTGAGGGCAGCGACGTCGTCGTGGTCGCGCACGCCGGCATGGGCAAGGTGCGCCTCGCTGGCGAAGAGGGCGTCGGCAAGAAGACCGCCGTGGAGGCCCGGGTGGGTTCGGGCCGGGCCCGGCTACAGCTGGAAGCGGGTATGGGGGACGTGGAGGTGAAGCTGCCATGAACGAGGAACGCAAACGCATCCTGGAACTGCTGGCCGAGGGGCAGATCAACGCCGAGGAGGCCGAACGTCTGCTCGAGGCGCTGGAGGGTCCGGCACAGATCGAGCTTTTGCCCCGCGGCGGGGGCGCGGCGCGGCTGCTGCGCATCTACGTGCACGACCCGAAAGACGACACCGAGATCAAGGTCAACCTGCCGCTGGCGCTGGCGCGCTTCGCGCTCAAGTTCATTCCCGAAGAGCAGCGGGCGCAGATCACCGAGGCCGGGTTCGATCTCGACGAGCTGCTGGCCTCGCTGAAGGCCGAGACCCCCGAAGGCCGGCTGGTCGAGCTCGAGCAGGGCGACGGCACCCGGGTGCTCATCGAGGTGGTATGAGCTCCTTGTTGGAAAGGCTGCGCCGCCGCCAGCCCCGCTGGCTGCACTTCGAGGTTCGGCCCGGCCGGGGGCGGGGACTGCGCTTCGTCCTGCCGCTCGAGCCCTTCGAAACGCCGGTCGCCTTCGCGCTGGCCTTCGCCGGCTGGATGGCGCAGCGGAGGCTGGGGGTGCGGGGCGGCTGGCGGCGGCTCTTCGCGCCGCCGCGGCTGGGCCTCGAGCGGCTGCGCCCGGACGAACCGCTGCTGGAGTTCAAGTCGCGCTCCAGCTACGTCGTAATTCGTATTGGAGGTCTGTTTTGAAACCGCTCATGCCCTACGAGTGCCCCGTCTGCCACGAACGCCTGGAGGTGACGGGGCTGGCCTGCCCCAGCTGCCACACCCGCATCGAGGGCCGCTTCGCCACCAACGAGTTCGCGGCGCTGCCGCCCGAGCAGCTCGAGATTTTGCGCCTCTTCGTCAAGACGCGCGGCAATCTCAAGGAGATGGAGCGCATCCTCGGCGTCAGCTACCCCACGGTGCGCGCCCGCTTCGAGACCCTGCTGCGGGTGCTGGGCTACGAGGGCGCGGCCCCCGCGGACGAGTCCGGCGAGCGCGCGCGGGTGCTGGAGCAATTGGAAAAGGGCGAGATCAGCGCCGATGAGGCGGCGGAGCTGCTGCGTGCTTTAAGGAAACGCTGAAGGTGGTGCCGCGGCCCACCTCGGACTCGACCCAGACCTCGCCGCCCAGCGCCTCGACGATGGCCTTGACGATGGCCAGACCCAGACCCGATCCGCCGGCGGCGCGGTCGCGCGCCTTGTCCACCCGGTAGAAGCGCTCGAAGAGGTGGGGCAGGTGCTCCGGGGGAATTCCGGGGCCGTTGTCGCTAACCTGTACGATTACCCGGCCCGCGGGGCGGCGCACCCGCAGCACGATGCGGGTGGCGCCGGCCTTGACGGCGTTGGCGATCAGGTTGGCGAAGACCTGGTGCAGGCGCTCGTCGTCACCCAGCGCCCAGACCTCTTCGGGGGCCTCGACGACGATTTCGCCGTCGAAGGTGGGGGCGTACTCGCTGGCGATCTCGTGGAGCAGGCTCGAGAGCTCGATGGGTCGCACCTCGAAGCGCCAGCCACCCTCGCTGCCCGCCAGCTCGAGCAGGTCGGTGACCAGCTTGGTCATGCGCTCCCCTTCGCGCCGGATCGTCTCCAGGCTCTCGCGCTGCACCTCGTTGACCGGGGTGCGCCGCAGCAGGTAGCCGACGTGGCCCAGAATCGCGGTGATCGGGGTGCGCAGCTCGTGCGACGCGTCGGCGAGGAAGCGGCTTTGGGCCTCGAAGGCGTGCTCCAGGCGCTCGAGCATGCGGTTGAGCGCGCGCGCCAGCGCCGAGACCTCGTCTTGGGTCTCGGGCTCGGGCAGGCGGGTGCGCCCCTGGATGCTCACCTCCTCGGCCTTCTGGGCGATGGCCTCTAGGGGTTCGAGGGTGCGGCCAACGAGCAGGTAGGTGAGCACCCCGCCCAGGGTGAGGACGAGGATCGAAGTGAAGAGGAAGACGCGCGAGAGTTCCGCAAGCGTCGACTCGATGGGTTTGAGCGGCTTGGCTACGAAGATGGCCACCCAGGTTTCCAGATTCAAAGGCGCGGTGGGCGCCTTTACGAGGACGCCGTAAACGAGCAGTCGCAACGGCGGCCGGTCGCCCTGGGGCAGCTGGGCGGTGGTCCAGACCTCGCCCTCCTGCAGCAGCCGGGCGTAGTCGCCCGGGGTAAGCAGCAGGCGCTGGCCCAGGGTGCGACTCGTGGCCGCTATCACCTCGCTGACGAACGACTCGGGGGTGGGGTGGCTGGGGATCAGCAGGTCGATCTCGCCGTAGACCGAGGGCGGCAGCACCTTGTTGAGCACCCCCGAGCGCGAACCGGTACTGAACTCGATCTCGTACTGCTGGATTACCTGCGCCATCGCGTCCTGCAGCTCGGCGCGCAGCGTCTGGTAGAGGTAGCGCTGCAAGAGCGCGTAGACGCTGGCCCCGATCACGAGCAGCGAGACCGAGAGGACGAGCAGCGTCAGCAGGGTGATGCGGGTGCGCAGGTTCACGGGGTTGGGCCGGGGCCGCTCGCCGCCTTTCGCTAGAGGCTCAGTCTTCGCGCAGCACGTAGCCGACGCCGCGCACGGTGTGGATCAACCGGCGTTCGCCCTCGGCCTCGAGCTTCTTGCGCAGGTAGCCGATGTAGACGTCGACCACGTTGGAGCCTCCCTGGTAACCGGGCCAGACCTTCTCCTCGATCTCGAAGCGGCTAAAGACCTTGCCGGGGCTGCGGGCCAGCAGCTCGAGCAGTTCGAACTCCTTGTTGGAAAGCTCGATGCGGCGGCCGCCGCGGAAGACCTCGCGCCCCTCCAGATTGATGATCAGATCGGCGACGCGGATCTCGCCGGTAATCGCCGGGGTGACGCGGCGCAGGTGGGCGCGCACCCGGGCCAGCAGCTCCTCGATCGAGAAGGGCTTTACCAGGTAGTCGTCGGCGCCGGCGTCGAGGCCCTCGACCTTGTCGGTCACGGCGTCCTTGGCGGTAAGGATGAGGATGGGGATGTTGGAGGTCTTGCGGATGCGCCGCGCCACCTCGAGGCCGTCCATGACCGGCAGCATCAGGTCGAGGATGACCAGGTTGGGGTTGGTCTCGCGGAACTTGGAGAGGCCGGTGATGCCGTCGTAGGCCACCTCGGTGCGGTAGCCCTCCGCCTGGAGCTCGAGCTCGATGAAGCGGGCGATGTCCTTTTCGTCCTCGACGATGAGGATCAACGGTCCGTCCATGTGCTCGCTGGTTTCGTATTCGTGTTCCATCATGATTCAGGTATAGCCTACTTTCTCATGAGAAAGCGGCGTATATCCTAAGAATACACTCATTTATGAAAAACGTCAAGCGTCAGCCGCTGGCGGCGAAGAGGACCCAGACGGCGGCGAACATCGTGGCGCTGCCGCCCAGCACGAAGAGGTGCCACAGCTCGTGAAAACCGAAGCCGTGGAAGTTGGGGCGCTTGAGCGCGTAGACGAGCGCACCCACCGAGTAGAGCGCGCCGCTGGCGAGCAGCCAGCCCAGCGCCGCCGGCGGAAGCTGCAGCCGCGGCACCAGGAAGACCGCCAGCCAGCCCAGCCCCAGGTAGGAGAGGGTCGAGAGCCAGCGGGGCGCGGTCGTCTTCCAGAGCTTGAGGGCGATGCCGAGCGCCGCCAGGCCCCAGACGAGGGCGAGCCAGCTCCAGCGCGCGGCGCCGTCCAGCCTCGTGAGCAGTACCGGGGTGTACAAACCGGCGATGGAAAGGAAGATGGCTGCGTGGTCGAGCTTACGCAGCCAGGCGAGGCCGCGCCCCTCCAGGCGCGCGGCGTGGTAGCCGGCGCTGGCGGTGTACATCAAAAACATAGTAAGGCCGAAGACGGCGGCCCCCGCCACCAGACGGGGATCGGGCCAGGCCAGGAACACCAGCCAGCCCAGCGCCGCGAGGGAGAGGATCGCGCCGGCGGCGTGCGTGCAGGCGTTCACGGGTTCGCGCGGGGTCTTCACGTCCTCAAGCTAAGCTGCGCCCCCCTAAGCTGGGTGAGGCCCGGGGGCGCGGGCGAATACCCAGAAGCGATCGGTCAGCGGGTCGGGGGCGCGGCCGCCGGGGTAGGTGAGGCAGAAGACGGGGCCGTAGCCCAGCCCCTCCAGCATCGCCCGAACCTCCTCGGGTTCGTAGCCGCGCTCCAGGTGCACCTCGACCTCGTTCCCCACCCAGGCCTCGAGCCGGCCCATGCGTGATCGCGGGTCGTAGCCGTAGACGAGGCGGACGCCGTCCTCTTCCCAGACCTCCTCGCGCCAGAGCTCGCGCAGACCCTCGGGGGTGTTCAGATCGGCGGCGAGCCAGCCTCGGGGGTGCAGGTGCCCCAGCGCGGTGCGGAAGGCCGCTTCCAGGTCGCCGGGTTCGGTGAGGTTGTTGAGGCTGTCGAAGGCGGAGTAGACCAGATCGAAGCGGCGTTGCAGGTCGAAGCCGCGGGCGTCGGCGCGCTCGAGCCGCACGCCGGGTAGCCGGGCGCGGGCGCGCGACAGCATGGCTTCGGAGACGTCCACCCCCCAGGCCTCGAGCCCCCGGGCCACGAAGGGCTCGAGGGCGCGGCCCGTTCCCACGCCCAGCTCGAGCACGCTGCGGGGAAAGCAGCCCTCTCCCCCCAATACCGCGAGCACGAAGCGCGCCCAGCCCTCGTAGGGGACGTCCTCCATGAGGCGGTCGTAGACGCGGGCCAGGACCGAAAACGGCGGGTGCGGTTCCACGCCCCCAGTCTACGGCGGTAGAATGGACGCAAAGCGTCATCCCTCGCGGGGGAGAAAGGAACGAACATGAAACGTTTCCGTACCCGTGCGGTGCACGCGGGCTCGCGCCCCGACCCCACGACCGGAGCCCACGTGACCCCGGTCTATCGCACTTCCACCTTCGCGTACGGCTCCTTCGACCGCGGCGCGCGAATGTTCGCGGGCGAGGAGTCCGGCTACGTCTACACCCGCATCGGCAATCCCACGGTGCGGGTCTTCGAGGAAAAGGTAGCCAGCCTGGAGGGCGCCGAGGACGCGGTGGCCTTCGCTAGCGGCATGGCGGCGATCGCGGCGCTGGCCTTCACCTTCCTGGAACCCGGCGATGAGCTGGCCTTTCTGGGGCCGCTCTACGGCGGCACCGAAGGCCTCTTCCTCGAGACCCTGGCCCGCTTCGGCATTACCGTGCGCGACGTGGCCGACCTGCCCCCCGACGAGTGGGCGGGCGAGCGCACCCGCATGCTCTACGTGGAGACGCCCACCAACCCGACGCTGCGCATCCACGACCTGGAGCAGGTAGGGCGGATCGGGCGCGAGCGGGGTGTGCTCACTGTGGCCGACAACACCTTCGCCACCCCCTACCTGACGCGGCCGCTCGAGTTCGGCCTCGACGTGGTGCTGCACTCGGCTACCAAGTACCTGGGCGGACACGGTGACGCCATCGGCGGCGTGGTCGCGGGCCCGGCCGAGGCGATGGAGGAGTTGCGCATGCACGGCCTGCGCCACGTGGGCGGGGCGATGAGCCCGGAGGACGCCTTCCTCTTCATGCGCGGCGTCAAGACGCTGCCGCTGCGCATGGAGGCCCACTGCGACGGCGCCGAGTCGGTGGCCGCCTTTCTCGGCGATCACCCCGCGGTGGCGCGGGTGCACTACCCCGGCCTGGCCCAGCATCCCGGCCACGAGTTGGCCGCCCGGCAGATGGACCGTTACGGCGGAATGGTCGCCCTCGAGCTCCACGGCGGTTTCGACGCCGCCCGCACCTTCCTCGACGGGCTCGAGCTCTTCACCCAAGCGGTCTCGCTGGGCGACGTCGAGTCGCTGGCCACACATCCCGCCAGCACCACCCACGAGCTGCTGCCGCCCGAGGTGCTCCAGCGCCAGGGCATCACCCCCGGGCTGGTGCGGCTCTCGGTGGGGATCGAAGACCCGCGCGACCTGATCGAAGACCTCGAGCAGGCGCTAACCCGCGTCGAGCGCTCGCTCGTCTCCTGATTCAAAAGCGCGCCGCCGCGCCCATGGGCGCGGCGGCGCTTGCGCGAACCTCAGACCTTCTTGTAGCGCAGGTACCAGCGCTTGAATTCGGAGTACTCGTCCTTCTTGGCCTCGTCGGCCTTGACGTCGTCGATCGTCGCCGGCGGCGGTACGATGGCCTGGTCGCCGGGCTGCCAGTTGGCCGGGGTGGCCAGACCGGTCTTGT
>Ga0256835_1000525_pt1 | contig 28168 bp, 27 predicted proteins | sample PIR30metaG_FD_185972 | JGI IMG/M metagenome (GOLD analysis project Ga0256835, IMG submission 185972) | Hydrothermal vent microbial communities from East Pacific Rise, Pacific Ocean - PIR-30 | ecosystem: Environmental > Aquatic > Marine > Hydrothermal vents | place: Pacific Ocean: East Pacific...
CGCGGGTGCATTTACGGGCCTTCGTCGCTGGGAGTAGGTCCCACTGAGACCATATCGGCACGGCCTTGTCAAGGCCGGCCCCACGGGCCGGGTTTACTTGCCCAGGCAGAATTGGCTGAAGACCGCCTCGAAGACCTCCTCGGGCGCACCCTGGCCGTCGACCTCACCCAAGGCGGCCAGGGCCTCGGCCAACTCCAGGCTGATGAGCTCGGGCTGGGGGTCCTGCCGGCGCAGGCCGACTGCCGCCCGCCGTGCTGCCTTTAGGCAGCACTCCAGGGCTTGGCCCTGGCGGGCCGAGGCGACAGCCTCGCCCGCGGCGGGCTCTGGCTGGCCCCCGGTGAGCGCCTCGGCCACCGCGGCCAAGAGCTCCTCCATACCCGAGCCGGTGAGCGCGCTCACGGCCACGCCGGCCTCTAGGGTCCCCGCTTCCCAGGGGGGGCTGGCCGAAGGCAGGTCGCTTTTGTTTACGGCCACCACCCGCTTTAACCGGCTGGTCTCGGCCATGAGCTGGCGGTCTTCGGCGGTGAGGGGGGCCGAGCCGTCGAGCACCAACAGGACCAGGTCGGCCCGGGAGAGGGCCTGGCGGGTCATCTCTTGGGAGAGGTTTTCCAGGTGGTCGCCGGCTTGGGCCAGGCCGGCGGTATCGACCAGGCGGCAGACCACCGAGCCGATGAGGGCGGCTTCTTCGATGGCGTCGCGGGTGGTGCCGGGGGTCTGGCTGGTGATGGCCCGGTGCTGGCCCAACACGGCGTTGAACAGGGTGGACTTGCCCACGTTGGGCCGGCCCACCAGGGCCACCACGGCCCCTTGGCGCCAGATGCGGCGCTCGGTGGCGCGTTGCACCAGGTGCTCGAGCGGGGCGATCACCCGCCCGGCCAGGGCCTCGGCCAACTCGACGGTGAGGATATCGTCGACCTCGTCGGGGAAGTCCACCGCGGCCTCCACCGCGGCGGCGGCGCCCAGCAGGGCCTGGCGCACGGGTTTAAGTTGGCGGGCCAGGCCGCCCTCCAGGCCGGCCAGGGCCAGGCGGGCCTCGCTGGTGGAGCGGGCGGCGATGAGCTGGGCCACCGCCTCGGCGGCCGAGAGGTCCAGGCGGCCGCCCATGAGGGCGCGGTAGGTGAACTCACCGGGCCGGGCCAGGCGGGCGCCGGCGGCCAGGGCGGCCTGCAGGACCCGGGCGGTTACGGCCGGGCCGGCGTGAGAATGTATTTCTACAGTATTTTCAGTGGTATAGGAGTGGGGGGCCTGGAAGAAGACCGCCAACACCTGGTCGAGGTGCTCGCCGCTGACCGGGTCCACGGCGTGGCCTAAAACGAGTTTTCGCAGTATTTCCCGCGGGTTATATTGCCTGCCGTACTTGGGGCGAAACACCCGGCGTCCCACTCTCCAGGCCTCGGGGCCGGATATGCGAATGATGCCGATTCCGCCCGGGCCGGCGGCAGTGGCGATGGCGGCGATGGTGTCGCCGTGGGCTAAGGGGTGGTTGACCTCTCCCATGGCCGTACTCCAGAAGGGGGGTCATCGGGGCGGTGGTTGGAGCCGAAGACCGGGCTTGGTGGGGGAAGGCGTTAAGGATCCAGCTTCACCGCCCAGTATCCTACAACCAGCTTGCCTTGGCGCTCTCGTCCTTGGCCTGGCCAGTTACGCCCCCTGTCGCCCTTGCCCCTATCGCCCCCGGCTCACCGCGCCGTTGGTCCCTTTGCCTCGCCCTTGGGCCAGCCCCCCAGTCAGCCCCCTGAGCAGCCCCCTGAGCAGCCCCTGTCGCCCTTGAGCCAGCCCCCTAGCCAGCCCCCCTGAGCAATCCTGTCGCCCCTAGCCCCCTGGTCAGCCCCCTTAGCGGGGGGTGATGACGACCTTTTTGAGGTCGCTGCGGCCGCGGCTCACGGTGGAGAGGTCGTGCTGGTCGCGCAGGGCCATGTGTACCACCCGGCGTTCCTGGCTGTTGAGCGGTCCCACGGCTACCGGCCGGCCGGTTTCGCGGGCTTTGGAGCCCATGCGCAGGGCCAGGTCGGCCAGGGATTCGAAACGGCGCTGGCGATATCCGCCGGTGTCGACCGATATCCTAATGGCGCGGCCGGCCTCGTGGCTGACGATGCGGGTCACCAGGTATTGCAGGGCCTCGAGGGTCTGGCCGCGGCGGCCGATGATAATGCCGGTTTCGCCGCCGATGATCTCCAGCTCGATGCCGCGCTCGCCGATGCTAGCCTCCACGGTGGCCTCGGGCTCCATGGCCTGGAGCAGGCGGCCCAGGCACTGGCGGGCGCTCTCCATCAGCTCGGGGGAGGGCGGCTCGGGCGGGCGCGGGGCCCGGGGGTCGGGTCGGTCGTCGGTTTCAGTGGCCGCCGGCGGGGCCGCGGCCGGTTCAGGCTCGGGCTCGGGCTCGGCGGCGGGCGCGGGTTGCGGCGCTTTGCCGGAGACCACGGCCAGGACCTCGGCCACTTCTTCTTGAGCGCTGGGTCCGGCCGGCCGGGCCAGGACCTTGGCCTTGCGCGAACCTATGCCGAAGATGCCGTTGGAGCCGGACTGGACCACCTCGATCTCCAGGCGGTCCAGGGGCATGTCAAAGTGCTTGGCGGCCTGCTGCAGGGCCTCTTCGGTGTCCTTACCGGTGAATTCGATAAAGTCCATGAACTATGCCTTCCGGTTAATAGCATATTGCTGGCCGATGCCCAGGATGTTGTTGACCAACCAGTAGAGCACCAGACCGGAGGGGAAGTTAATAAACAAGAAGGTGAAGATGATGGGCATGAGCATCATCATTTTGGCTTGGGTGGAGTCGCCGGTGGTGGGGGTCATTTTTTGGGTGATGAGCATGGAGGCGCCCATGAGCAGGGTGAGCACCGGCAGGCCGCCCACCCAGGGGATACCCAGGTCGGGGAAGAGGCGGTCCGGGGCCGAGAGGTCGTTGATCCAGAGCATAAACGGTGCGTGTCGCAGCTCGATGGAGGCTCCCAGAACCTTGTAGAAGGCGATGAATACCGGGATTTGCACCAGCATGGGCAGGCAGCCGCCCATGGGGTTTACCTTGTAGGTTTTATACAGTTGCATGATCTCCTGCTGCTGGCGCTGCTTATCGTCTTTGTAGCGCTCGCGCAGTTTTTGCACCTGCGGGGTGAGCTTTTGCATCTCCTTCATGGATTTGTAGCTCTTGCGGGTGAGCGGCCAGAAGATGAGTTTGACGATGATGGTGATGATGATGATGGCGACACCGTAGTTGAGCACGTATCCCTGCAAGAAGTTCAGGGCGGCCAGCATGGGCTTGGCGATGATGTCGAACCATCCGAAGTCCACCGCCGCGGCCAGGTTGTGGCCCATCTTGTCCAGCACGGCCAGGTCTTTGGGTCCGTAGTAGACCATGTATTTGAAGACCACGCCCTCGGGACCCGGGGCGATGTTGACCGGCTTGGCGGTGCTGAGTCCGGCGAACATGACGTCTTTGTCTTTGCCGCCGCGGGCCTGGCGTCTGGGGATAGCCGCGCCCGGGGGGTCCACCGGGGCCACCGCGCCCATGAAGTAGGGTATGGCCAGGGCCACGAAGTCCACCGGGCCGATGGAGGTGGGGTTCTTTTCCAGGTCGCTGATGTCTTCTTCCACCAGCTTGCCGTTTACGTAGGCCTGCAGGCCGCTGGTGGCGTAGCGGTTGGTGTCGACGGTGTTGGTGTAGGCGCTCAGCACCACGTCGGGCACTACGCTCAGGGGGCTGGTGCCTTCGTTGACGATGCGGACCTTGAGGCCGATACGGTAGCTGTCGTTTAAAAAGGTGAAGGTTTTTATGATGCGCAGGGCGCCGGCCTTGGCGGTGAAAACGAGCTTGTCGCCTTGGCGGTGGCCTTTCCAGGTAGCGCCGGCCAGGGAGTTGTCGCGGGGGTTAAGGTTGAAGATGATGCTATAGGGCCCGCTGGCCGGCATGTCCATGAGGGTGAGGAAGCCACGGTAGGCCTGGGCCTTGGGGTCGGGCGGCTCACGGCTGAAGTAGTAGTCGGACCATTGTTTTTGGGGCTTGGCGTAGTAGTGCTTGAGCACCAGGGTTTTGAGCGCGCCCCCGCGGGAGCTGAAGGTGGCCCGGTAGAGTTCGGTTTCTATGGTAAAGAGTTTTTCGGGCACTGCGCCGGCCGGCGGGGCAGCCGGGGCCGAGGGCTTCTGGGCCGTGGTGGTGGCGGTGGCCGGCTGGCCCTGGGACTGGGTGGTGACGGTGGGGCGCACCGAACCGGCTGGCGGCGCGGCGGCGGTGTCGGCCTTGGTGGCCGGCGTTTTGGGTTTGGGGGGAGGCGCCGGCATCATCATCTGCCATCCCACCAGGACGACCAAGCTGAGCACTACCGCCAGGATAATACGATGTGAATCTTTCATGGCCGCGCCTGTCTCCTAAATTTCAAAATAGCGGCCCGGAGGTTTTCAGGCTGGATCGTAACCGCCGGGGTGAAAGGGATGGCACTTGGCCACCCGCACCAGGGACTTGCCCAAGCCGCGCCAAAAGCCGTACTTGGCCAGGGCGTCTCTGGCATACTCTGAACACGTGGGATAAAACCGACACTGACCCCCCAGCACCGAGCTGAGGGTCAGTTGGTATAAACGCACCAGCGCGCGCGCGCCCTTGACCGCGGGGTTCATGGCTCGCCGGCTCCCTGGATGCGCCGTAGGGCCGTGGCCATCTGCCGGGCCACCTCGGCCGCACCCAGCCGCGGTGCGCCGTTCTTGGCGATCACCACCACGTCCAGGCCGGCCCGTGACCAGCGATACGAGTTGCGGAAGGCCTCGCGCACCATCCGCTTGACCCGGTTGCGGCCCACCGCGCCGGCCACCCGTTTGGTCACCGTAATGCCCAAACGGCTGTGCCTCGCCGAACTGCGGCGCCATAGAATTACGAAATGGGGGGTGACTACACGGGAGCCGTAGCGGCTCATAGCCAGGAACTGGCGCCGCTTTCGCAGGCGATGGGCCCCGGGGAACCTGTGATCGCCCCGAACCACCATAGTCGCCGACGCTGCTCACACGGCCAGCCGGCGGCGTCCTTTGGCCCTACGACGACGCAGTACCCTGCGTCCCGACTTGGTCCGGCTACGGACCAAAAATCCGTGGGTTCGTTTCCTCTTGGTATTGCTGGGCTGAAACGTACGCTTCATCTTACTTCACCTTAACAAGCCCGGCCTGCACAATCGGGAGGGTAGCAACTGCCTTAGTCGGGGTTGACGGGTCCCGACCGGTCCTCCACGGCATGGATAAGCGGGCGGCGCGCAGAGTGTGAAAATCCTCGTTGTCTATAAAGAAGTTAGTTAATCACAACATGCTTATGCTGTCAAATTATTTCACCGGTTTCGGTCTTCTCAACGGCCATCGCTAATCTTTACCCCCTTTTTCCAACCCCCACCACAAATATAGTTGCCTAGCTCTCTGCCCTCTGGTACTCTGACCCGCGTAACCGGTGGCGTAAGTGCCAGCCACGCCAGTTAAACCGGCCGAGAGCCGTGGAGGAGACGGGGGGCGGTAGCTGCGATGGGAGGGGTGGTGAGCCGCGATTCATTCACGCCGTAGTCCCAAGCCGCCTTAAAAAGCACTCGCCCGCCGGTTCCCGGGGCCGGGAGCGTTGAGCGGGGCTGGGTGAATGGTTACCACCAGCCGGCGGGGGGGGGCCGGTCGTCGCCGGCGACCCGATTAACCGAGAACAAGTTGCCGCCCGCCGGCCGGGAGCAACGCACGCGAGAAAGGCAAGGAGCCGCTACATGCTGCTGGACCCCATCCTAGGCATGTTCAGCAATGACATGGCCATCGACCTCGGGACCGCCAACACCCTGGTCTTCGTCAAAGGCAAAGGTATCGTACTCAGCGAGCCCAGCGTGGTGGCCGTTCGCCGGGATAACCGCTCCGGCAGCCGCGTGGTGGCCGTGGGCAAGGAAGCCAAGATGATGCTGGGGCGCACCCCCGGCAATATCGAGGCCATCCGCCCCATGAAGGACGGCGTCATCGCCGACTTCGAAGTAACCGAGGCCATGCTGCGCCACTTCATTCGCAAGGTCCACGGACGCCGCAGCCTCATCCGCCCCCGCATCATCGTCAGCGTGCCCTCCGGCATCACCCAGGTGGAAAAACGCGCCGTGCGCGAAAGCGCCGAGAGCGCCGGCGCCCGCGAAGTATATCTCATCGAAGAGCCCATGGCCGCGGCCATCGGCGCCGAGCTGCCCATCACCGAACCCACCTCCAACATGATCGTGGATATCGGAGGCGGCACCACCGAAGTGGCCGTCATCTCATTGGCCGGCATCGTCTACGCCAAGAGCGTGCGCGTCGGCGGCGACAAAATGGACGAGGGTATACGCCAACACATCAAACGAAAACACAACCTCCTGGTGGGAGAACGCACCGCCGAGATCATCAAAACCACCATCGGCACCGCCATCAAGTCCGATAAGCTAGATACCCTGGAAGTCAAAGGACGCGACCTGGTCACCGGTATACCCAAAACCCTCACCATCGACAGCGAGGAAGTGCGCCTGGCTATCACCGAACAGGTCGACACCATCGTGGAAACCGTCAAGATCGCCCTGGAACAAACCCCGCCCGAACTGGCCGCCGATATCGTCGACCGCGGTATCGTGCTCACCGGCGGCGGGGCCCTGCTGCGTAACCTCAACCAACTGCTCAACCAGGAAACCGACCTGCCCATCACCATCACCGAAGACCCGCTGTCCACCGTGGTCCTCGGCTCGGGCAAGGTCCTGGACCGGGTCGACCTCCTACGCGAGGTCACCATCAAGTAACCCGGCCGACGGGGGCTGCTCAAGGGGGCTGCTCGAGGGGGCTGGTAAAGGGGGCTGGTAAAGGGGGCGAAGGGGACCAAGGGCCGGCGGGCAAAGGGGCTAAAGGAGCGAAGGTCCGGCGGGCGAAAGGGTGACAGGCCGGGGAGCCAAGGAGGCCAAGGGCGACGGGCCGAGGAACCAAGGGCCGGCGGGCGAACGAGGTCAAGGCCAAGGGATAAAGAGCCAGCCGGAGCGGTCAGGGCCAAGGGACTAAAGGCCGGCCGGGCGACAAGGCAAGGCCGGCGAGCCAACAACGGTAGGGCGGTCCCGGGCTGCAAGCCAGCCGGCGGCGCGCTAAAATATAGCCAGAGGTAATCACCGACGGTCCGGCCCACAGGGCCTACAAAGGGCCGCCAAACCAAATATCCCAACCGGGACGCACCGGGCAGGCCGTGGGATTCTTCAGACGCTATCGACTGACCATTATTATCTTCGTAATCGTGCTGGGCACCCTGGCGGTGTTTTCCATCAACGCCTCCAACCCCAACACCAGCTCCCTTATGGGCCGCATGGCCCTGGAGGTGGTGGGGCCGGTGCAGCGCTCCATCACCTGGGTCGGCGATAAGATCGACAACGTCTTCAACGCCTACTTCAACCTGGTAAACACCGCCGAACAAAACCGCCGGCTCATGGCCCAACTGGCCCGCCTGCGCCAACAGCAGGCGGCCACCGAGGACCTGCGCCTGGCCAACCGCCGCCTGCGCGCCCTGCTGGGACTGAGCCAGAGCAAACAATGGCCCACCGTGACCGCCGACGTGGTGGCCGCCGACGTCACCGGCCACTTCCGCACCGTGATCATTAACAAGGGCTCCATCCACGGCGTGGGACCCCACATGCCGGTGATAGGCGTCCAGGGGCTGGTGGGGCGCACCGTGCTGGTGAGCCCCCACTACTCCAAGGTCCTGTTGCTCATCGACCCCAACGCCGGCGTCGACGTGCTGGTGCAGCGCAACCGCACCCGTGGCCTGGTCATCGGCGCCGGCGACCAGGGGCTCAAACTCAATTACGTGGAAAGCAAAAACGACGTGCGCCCCGGCGACCGCCTCATCACCTCCGGCGTGGCCGGCGTATTTCCCAAGGGCCTGCTGGTCGGTTCGGTGACCACCGTGCGGGCCGAAAGACGCGGCGTCTTCAGCCGGGTCACCGCCGCCCCGGCCGTGGACTTCCAGCGCCTGGAAGAGGTGCTGGTTATCCTGCGCCAACCCAAGTTCGTGCAAAAGGCCATGGCCGAGGCCGAAAAACGCGCCGCCGCGCCCACCCGGCCCCGGACTCGTCACCGCCCACGCTCCTCCCGGAAGCCGACGCCATGATCCCCAAGCCCTCGCCCTGGCCCCGGCTGTTGGCCACCGCCCTGTTGGGCTTCATCTTGTTGGTGCTCTCCACCACCGTGTTCGCCTGGTGGGAAATAGGCGGCGTGCGCCTGCATCCCATCATCGTGGTGGCCGTCTCGGCCGGCTTCTACCTGCCCCTGGCCGCCGGCGCCGTGGTGGTATTCCTCCTGGGCATCCTGGCCGACCTGCTCTCCGGCGGCTTCGTGGGCCTGCAGCTATCGGCCTTGATGGGCGCCTTTCTCGTCAGCGCCGCCCTGGCCAACTGGCTCGATATCAGCACCTGGCCCTTCCAGATGATCGCCGTGGGCCTGCTGAGCCTGGCCGGCCAACTGATGGTGGTCGGCGGCCTGGTGCTGGCCGAGCGCCGCTTCCTGGCCCCGGCCGACTACTGGCTCACCGTCCTGGCCCAGGCCGTTCTCTGCGCCGTCACCGCCCCGGTGTTTTTCTTCCTGCTCGAAAAACTGGTCGCCGCCGTCAGCCGCGTATGGCCCCGGCGCGACGCCCTCGGAGGCGTCAGGTGACCGGGGCCCGGGGCAAACACCGCTTCGCCTGGACCCTGGCCATGGGACGCGGCCTGGAGACCCCCTCGGCCCCCGAGGGACGCGGCACCATCATCGTGGCCATGATAGTGGTGGCCGTGGCCTTTCTGGCCCTCTTCTTGCGCCTGTGGTACCTGCAGATTCTGCGCGGCGAGCAGTTCCGCGACAAGAGCGAACACAACCGGGTGCGCAGCGTGGACGTCGCCCCCTTCCGCGGCCTCATCCTCGACGCCAAGGGCCGCCGCTTGGCCGAAAACGTGCCCACCTTCACCCTGGCCGTGGTACCCGAAGACGTCGAGGACTGGGACCGGCTGGCCCGCCGCCTCAAGCAACTGGTGGACCTGGACCCCGCCGAGCTGGACAAGGCCCGCCGCGCCGCCCGCGGGGTCACCCGCTTCAAGCCGGTGCGCCTGCTATACCACCTCACCCGCAAACAACTGGCCCTGCTCGAAACCTTCCGCTATGAACTGCCCGGGGTGAAGCTCCTGGTGGACTACCGCCGTAACTACCTGGCCGCCCTGGAGACCGCCCACGTCATCGGCTACCTGGGCCAGATAAACAAACGCGAGCTCAAATCCGCCGCCGCCGGACTCTACCGCATGGGCGACTACGTGGGCCGCGACGGACTGGAGCGCTCCCGCGAAAGCGTCCTGCACGGCCGCCGCGGCGTCCGCCGGGTGGAGGTCAACGCCCGGGGACGCGAGCTGGCCCTCCTGGCCGAGGTCCCCCCGGTGCCGGGACACGACATCACCCTCAGCATCGACCTGGACCTGCAGCGCGCCGCCGCCGCCGCCCTCAAGGGACGGGTGGGCGGCGTGGCCGCCATCAACCCCCAAAACGGACAGGTCTACTGCCTCTACTCCTCGCCCAGCTACGACCAAAACTCCTTCATCACCGGCATGAGCTCGGCCCAGTGGAATAAAATCACCAAGGACCCCCTGCACCCCCTGAAAAACCGCGCCATCAGCGGACTATACCCCCCAGGCTCCACCTTCAAAATAGTCACCGCCGCCGCCGGCCTGGCCGAAGGCGTCATCACCCCCCAGACCACCTTCTTCTGCGGCGGCGAAATAAAACTCGGCCGCCGTACCTATAAATGCTGGGCCCACAAGCACGGCGGCCACGGCGCCGTGGACCTTAAAAAAGCCCTGCGCGAGTCCTGCGATATCTATTTCTATAAAGTTGGCCAACGCCTGGGGGTCGACCGCCTGGCTAAGTACGCCCGCGCCTTCGGCCTGGGAAGCCCCTCCGGCGTGAGCCTGCCCCACGAGTCCGGCGGACTGGTGCCCACCTCCGCCTGGAAAAAACGCCGCTTCGGCGAAAAATGGCAGGAGGGCGAAACCCTCTCGGTGGCCATCGGCCAGGGCTTCAACCTGGTCACCCCCCTGCAACTGGCCCGCATGGTGGCCGTCATCGCCAACGGCGGACGCCTGGTCACCCCCTCCCTGGTCAAACAGGTCTCGGCCGCCGATGGCGCAGCGCCGGTGCCCGAGGTGCCGGGGGTCACCACCCGGGTGCCGGTCAAACCGGCCCACCTCAAGGCCATACACCAGGGACTGCTGGCCGTGGTCAATGAACCCCACGGCACCGCCCGCCGCGCCGCCCTCGATGGCATTACCGTGGCCGGCAAAACCGGCACCTCCCAGGTGGTCTCCCTCAAAATCGAAAAAGCCTACGGCTCCGATAAAAAAATCCCCTGGAAATACCGCTCCCACGCCTTGTTCGTCTGCTACGCCCCGGCCGAAAACCCCGTCATCGCCATCGGCGTGGTGGTGGAGCACGGCGGCCACGGCGGGTCCGACGCCGCCCCGGTGGCCAAGAAAATCATGGAGGCCTTCTTCGCCTCGCGCCGCCAAACCACCGCTCCCAAACCACCCGCCCCCAACCACGGAGCCACGCCATGACCGGCGGACGCATATGGTCCAATATCGACTGGTGGCTCCTGGTACTGGTCATGGCCCTGGCCGCCGCCGGAGTGGTGAACCTCTACTCCGCCGCCTCCTCCTTCCATACCGGCGGCAACGCCATCTACCTCAAGCAACTCACCTGGTTCTCCATCGGCCTGGGGGTGATGCTGGCCGTGGTGCTCATCGGACACCAGCGCCTGGCATCGCTGGCCTGGCTCATATACCTGCTTACCGTGGCCGGCCTGGTGGCCGTGCTCTTCTGGGGCAAAGTAATGGGCGGCTCCCAGCGCTGGCTGGCCGTGGGACCCATCATGGTCCAGCCCTCGGAGTTCGCCCGCTTGAGCATCGTCATCGCCCTGAGCCACTACTTCGCCCGCCGCGACCCCCACGAACCCTACAACCTGCGCCAGCTCATCCCACCCCTGGTCATGGTGGCCGTGCCCGCCGCGCTCATCCTCAAACAACCCGACCTCGGCACCGCCCTGCTGCTGGTGATCATCGGCGCCTCCATCATCCTGGTCAACGGCGTGCGCCTGGCCTCCCTGGCCCTCATGACCGCCCCGGCCCTGCCCCTGGTCATCGTGGGCTGGAGCTTTTTGGAAGACTACCAAAAAAAACGCATCTTCAGCTTTCTCAACCCCGAAAGCGACCCCCTCGGCTCGGCCTACCACATCATCCAATCCAAAATAGCCGTCGGCTCCGGCGAGCTCTTCGGCAAAGGTTTCATGGCCGGCACCCAAAGCCAACTGCACTTCCTGCCCGAACAACACACCGACTTCGCCTTCTCCGTGCTGGCCGAGGAATGGGGATTCGTCGGCGCCATGGTGGTGCTGCTGCTGATGCTGGCCATCATCATCCGCGCCCTGTACCAGGCCTGGAAGGCCAAGGACCGCCTCGGCATGCTCCTGGTGGCCGGGGCCACCGCCTGCCTCTTTTGGCCCACCCTCATCAACGTCGGCATGCTCCTGGGACTCTTCCCCGTGGTGGGTATACCCATGCCCTTCATCTCCTACGGCGGCTCCTCCATGATCACCGCCATGGCCGCCATCGGCCTGATCCAGTCCGTCTGTATCCACCGCTTCATCTTCGCCCGCAAATAACCACCTCCCCGCTTTTTTCTTTTGCCTCCCCCTACGCTCTCGTGATACGTATTTTCTGGGGCGCAAAACCGCCTAACATTCAGACCGTCACGAAAAAGACATTATCCCTACTTTGCGCCGCCGGCCGCGCCAGGACGGTGGCCCCAGGAGAGTGTTTCATGGCCAAAAGACGCCGTGAAGGTGAGATGACCGCGTTCATCGGCACCGGCAGTTCGCTCGAAGGCCTGCTGCGGTTCGAGGGTCAAGCCAGGCTGGACGGCGAGTTCAGCGGCGAAGTGCGGGGAAAAGGCAGCCTGCTGGTCGGCTCCTCGGCCCAGGTAAAAGCCGATATCCACGCTACCAACGTAACCATCTGTGGCGAAGTGATCGGAGACGTCACCGCCACCGAACGCATCGAACTCAAAACCCCCGGCAAGCTCAAGGGCAACATCATGGCTCCCCTGGTGGTCATGGACGAAGGCGTGCTCTTCGAGGGCCACTGCCGCATGGCCGGCGACCAACAAATCCCCGCCGGCGCCAAGGTAACCCTCCTGGCCGCCGGCGAGTAGGGGGCCAAAGGGGCCGGGCCGAAGGGGCCAGGGCCGCCAAAACGAGACCAAAGAGACCGCGCCCAAGGACCAAAAGGGGGCCGGGCCGAAAGGGCTAAGGCAACAGGGCGAGGCCGCAGGGGCGGGCCCAAGCCAAAGGGACCAAGACCAACAGCGTAAGGCCGCAAGGGTGAAACCGGGGGCGATCCCGGGGTCAACCCGGGCGAGTTCGGGCCCCGCCCCCAATCACGCTCCCCGGCCCCGCGCCCGGACCGAATAAAATAGCCGCTTGCGGCCCGCGCCGGGCGTTGCACCATAGCACCCCCCCGGCGCGTTATTCGCCAAAAACTCGCCCTCGCGGCCTCGGGCCGGCCCGTCTCAGTTCCTGGGACTAATTCCTGCCGCTGAGGGTTATAAAATGATGTATGTTCACACGATCATAAAAAAACCTTTTGACACAAGTTGGGAAATATTGTAGAACGGCGCAACTTGCACGCATGGCCGCATTGGTGTGCCCGGGTGTGTGCCCGGAGGCACAAACTGTATGCGCCCAGGCTTCTTAAAAAAAGCCGAAACCACCGGCCGGCCTGGTGAAAAAGCCGCCTGCCCCGGTGAGAAAGCAAGCTGGCCGCTCGGTGATAAAACCGTCGGCCGGGTGAAAGGTCGGCCAGGTGCAAAGCAAGCCAGGCCGGTGAAAGCAGGTCGGCGCGGTACAGAGTAGGCCGGCGTGCAGGGTCGGCCGGGGCCGCCGGAAGATGTAAGCGCCGTTGACCAGCCGTATCGGCAAAGGGGAGTTTGCAACGCATGATTGATATCAACGATTCCCTGTTCTGGCAGATCGGCAACTTCCTGTTGCTGATGCTGCTGCTCAATTTCGTCCTGTACAAACCCATCCGCGGCATACTCAAAAAGCGGGCCGAAAAGATAGCTGAGCTCAACAGCGATATCACCTCCAGCCAAGAAGGCGTCAAGGCCAAGACCGAAGAGATGGAAGCCAGGCGGGCCGAGGCCCGCCGGGCCGGCGCCGCGGTGCGCGAGGATATCAAAAACCAGGGCCGGCAGGTCGAACGCGAGATGATCGAGGCGGCCACCAAGGAAATGGAAGAGGCGGTGGCCAAGGTACGCGAGCAGATCGCCGCCGATATCGCCAAGGCCCGTGATGAGCTCAAAGGCCAGGTCCAAACCTTTGGCAAGGAACTGGCCCAAAAAGTTTTGGGGAGGACTATCCAGTGAGCCTCAAGACCCCCATCACCCGCAGACTGCTCCCGGCGGCCATCTCCGCGCTGGTCGTGCTGGCCCTGGCCACCGTGGCCTATGCCTCCGGACACGGCGGCGAAGCCGCCGGCGCCGCCGGCGCCACCCACCACGCCAGCAGCCTCACCGATGAAAAATTCTGGGACTTCATCTACCGAGTGATGAACTTCGCGGTGCTGTTCATCGTGCTCTTCTTCCTGCTGCGCAAGCCCATGTCCCAGGGACTCAAGCAGCGTACCGCCAATATCAAGGCCGAACTCGAAGAGCTGGAGGCCAAGCGCGAAGAGGCCAAGCGCCAATACGCCATCCTGGAAGCCCGCCTCAAAGAGGTCGAAAAAGAACGCGAGGCCATCCTGGAGGAATTCAGGGCCCAGGGCGAGCGCGAAAAAGAAAAGATCATCCAAGAGGCCCGCGCCATGGCCGAACGAATCAAGGCCCAGGCCCAGTTCACCATCGAGCAGGAAACCGAGGCCGCCAAGAGCGAGCTCAAACGCGAAATCGCCGAGATGAGCGCCGCCTTGGCCGAAGACCTCTTAAAACAAAATATCAATGACGACGACCAGGTCCGCCTGGTCGATGAATACCTCGAGCGGGTGCAACGGGAGGCACAGTGACCAATCTGATAGTGGCCAAACGCTATGCCCGGGCTCTGCTGGACCTGGGCAGGGAAGACGGCAACTTCGAGAAGTACGGCGAGGAATTGGCCCAATGGGTGGGGCTGCTGGACGAGTCGGCCGAGCTGGAAACGGTCCTGTCCAACCCCGGCCTGGAGTTCGACGACCGCCGCAGACTGCTCGATACCTTCCTGGAAAAGCTGGGGCTCAGCCCCATGGTTAAAAACTTTTTCCGCCTGTTGATGGACCGGGGACGTATCGACGTCATACGGGAAATCCACTCGGTCTACGACAGCCTCATCGACGAGGTCAAGGGCATAACCCGGGCCGAAATCATCTCGGCCGTGCCCCTGTCGGAGAACGATGTCAAGCGCATCAAGGAGGCGCTGGCCAACGTGGCCGGGGCGGACGTGACATTGAAGGTTAAAGAGGATCCCAGCCTGATCGGCGGGGTCGTGGCGCGCATCGGGGACCTGGTGCTCGACGGCTCCGTCCGCATGCAGCTGGAGACTTTAAAAGATTCCTTGAGAAGGGGTGAATACGCCTGATGCAGATTAGAGCAGAAGAGATCAGTCAGGTTATTCGAGAGCAGATCAAAGACTACGACAAAAAGGTCGAGGTCGCTGAGACCGGAACCGTGCTCTCGGTGGGTGACGGTATCGCTCGCATCCACGGGGTTGAAAAAGCCATGGTCGGGGAGTTGCTGGAATTCCCGCACGACATCCTGGGCATGGTGCTCAACCTGGACGAGGACAGCGTGGGCGTCGCCGTTATGGGCGAAGTTGAACACATCCGCGAAGGTGACACGGTCAAACGTACCGGTCGCATCGCCGAGGTGCCGGTGGGAGACGCGGTTATCGGCCGCGTCATCGATCCCGTGGGTAACCCCTTGGACGGCAAGGGGCCTATCGAGACCGATACCTACCACCGTATCGAGGTGGTGGCCCCCGGCGTGGTGCACAGAAAGAGTGTGCACGAGCCGATGTACACCGGGCTAAAGGCCATCGACGCCATGACCCCGGTGGGCCGCGGACAGCGTGAGCTGGTCATCGGCGACCGCCAGATCGGTAAAACCGCCGTGCTGGTCGACGCCATCATCAACCAAAAAGGCCAGGACGTGAAATGCATCTACGTCGCGGTGGGCCAGAAAAAATCCACCGTGGCCCAGGTCATCGACGTCCTCACCCGGCACGGCGCCATGGACTACACCTGCGTGGTCAGCGCCTGCGCCTCCGACCCGGCCACCCTGCAGTACATCGCGCCCTACTCCGGCACCGCCATCGGAGAATTCTACCGCGATAACAAGGGCCACGCCCTGATCTGCTACGACGACCTGTCCAAGCAGGCGGTGGCCTATCGCCAAATCTCCCTGCTGCTGCGCCGCCCCCCGGGACGCGAGGCCTTCCCCGGAGATATCTTCTACAACCATAGCCGCCTCCTGGAGCGCTCGGCCAAACTGTCCGATGACCTCGGCGCCGGTAGCCTCACCAGCCTGCCGGTCATCGAAACCCAGGCCGGCGACGTCAGCGCCTACATCCCCACCAACGTGATCTCCATCACCGACGGCCAGATCTACCTGGAGCCCGCCCTGTTCTTCTCCGGCGTGCGCCCGGCTATCAACGTCGGCCTGTCGGTGAGCCGCGTCGGTGGCGCCGCCCAGGTCAAGGCCATGAAGCAAGTCGCCGGTACCCTCCGGCTCGACCTGGCCCAGTACCGCGAACTCGAGGCCTTCGCCCAGTTCGGCTCCGACCTCGACAAGGCCACCCAACAGCAGCTCAAACGTGGCGCCCGCTTGGTGGAAATCCTCAAGCAGCCCCAGTACCAGCCGCTCAATATGGCCAAACAGGTGACCATCCTCTACGCCGGTACCAGGGGATACCTCGATAAATACGAGCTGAGCATGCTGGCCGAATACGAACAGCAACTCTACGACTTCATCGAGTCCAAACACCCCGACCTGTGGAGCGAGTTGGACGAAAAGAAGGAGATCGACGACGCCCTCGACGCTAAATTCAAATCCGTGCTCGAGGCGTTCGACGGCGTTTTCCAGCCCAGCTAGCAGCAGAAGGTAGATAAATGCCATCACTGCGAGATATCCAAAATAAGATCGCCGCGGTAAAAAAGACCCGGCAGATCACCCGGGCCATGAACATGGTGGCCGCGGCCAAACTGCGCGGAGTGCAGGAAAAAACCGAGCGCTTCCGGCCATATGCCGAAAAATACGCCGAGGTGCTCGGAAGCCTGTCCCAAGGCGTGGACCCGGAGATTCACCCCCTCCTGGCCCAGCCCGAAACCGTGGACAAGGTGGCCCTCATCTTGCTCTCGGCCGACCGCGGACTCTGCGGCTCCTTCAATATGAACCTCATCCTGGCCGCCCAGCAGTTCCTAAACGACCGCAAGGCCAAGGGCCAGGAAGTGGACTTCTATGTCGTGGGACGCAAAGGCGCCGACTTCTTCAAGCGCCGCAAAACCCCCATGGCCGAACAACTGCGCGGCGCCATGAACGTCATCGACTTCGACCTGGCCGTGAAGGTGGCCCGCTTCGGACTAAACGCCTTCTTAAACGGCGAGGTCCAAGAGGTCTACTTCATCTACTCCAAGTTCCAGTCCATGGTGTCCCAGGTCCCCACCGTGGAAAAACTCCTGCCCATCAGCCCGGTCGATACCGGCGAGGATGTGGAACCGGAGCAACAACAAATTGGCGCGGCCGAATACCTCACCGAACCATCGGCCGAGGAAATCCTGGTGGAACTCCTGCCGCGCTACGTCAATGTGCGCATGTACAGCGGCCTGCTGGAAACCGGCACCAGCGAACAGGCCGCCCGCATGGCCGCCATGGACAACGCCACCAATAACTGTAAGGAAATGATCAAAGACCTTACCCTGGTCTTCAATAAAGCCCGCCAGGCGGCCATCACCGCCGAATTGATGGATATCGTCGGCGGCGCCGAAGCACTCAAGGGTTAAAGGTTCCTATAAGTTTAACATTGCTTCTTTCAGGAGGCTCTTTCAGATGAGAACCGGCACTATTACCCAGGTCATCGGGCCCGTGGTCGACGTAAGGTTCGAGGGCGGCGATCTGCCCCCCATCATGACCGCCTTGCTCATCACCAACAAGGCCATTAACGACGAGGAAGACAACCTGGTTGTCGAGGTCGCACAGCACCTCGGCGACAACACGGTGCGTACCATCGCCATGGACGTTACCGAAGGTCTGCAGCGGGGACTGCCCGTTAAAGACACCGGTAAACCAATCCAGATGCCGGTGGGCGACGAGATCCTCGGCCGCGTGCTAAACGTGGTCGGCAGGCCCGTGGACGGCCTGGGGCCCGTGGGTGGAAAAAACTTCTACCCCATCCACCGCCCGGCTCCCGGACTGGTAGACCAGGACACCAGCGTTAACGTCCTCGAAACCGGCGTTAAGGTTATGGACCTCCTGGTACCCTTCCCCCGCGGCGGTAAAATGGGCATGTTCGGCGGCGCCGGCGTCGGCAAAACCGTCATCATGATGGAGATGATCCACAATATCGCCATGCAACACGGCGGTATCTCCGTCTTCGCCGGCGTGGGCGAGCGTACCCGCGAGGGTAACGACCTCTACCACGAAATGAAAGACTCCGGCGTTATCGATAAGGCCGCCCTCATCTACGGACAGATGACCGAGCCTCCCGGCGCCCGCGCCCGCGTGGCCCTCTCGGCCCTCACCGCCGCGGAATACTACCGCGACGAACAGGGCCAGGACGTGCTCCTGTTCATCGATAACATCTTCCGCTTCACCCAGGCCGGCTCCGAAGTCTCCGCCCTCCTGGGCCGTATGCCCTCCGCCGTCGGCTACCAGCCTACCCTCGGTACCGACCTCGGTGAGCTCCAGGAGCGCATCACCTCCACCACCAAGGGATCCATTACCTCTGTGCAGTGCGTCTACGTGCCCGCCGACGACCTCACCGACCCGGCGCCGGCAACCACCTTCGCGCACCTCGACGGCACCGTCGTCCTGAGCCGACAAATCTCCGAGCTCGGTATCTACCCCGCCGTGGACCCCCTGGACTCCACCAGCCGGATCCTCGACCCCAACTATATCGGCGAAGAACACTACGGCGTCTCGCGACAGGTGCAGATGACCCTGCAAAAATACAAAGACCTGCAAGACATCATCGCCATCCTCGGTATGGACGAACTATCCGACGAGGACAAGATCACCGTCGCCCGCGCCCGCCGCGTGCAACGCTTCCTGTCCCAGCCCTTCAACGTGGCCGAGGTCTTCACCGGTATGCCCGGCCAGTACGTCAAGATCGAAGACACCGTCAACGGATTTAAGGAAATCCTCGAAGGTAAACACGACGAACTGCCCGAGCAGGCCTTCATGATGGTGGGCTCCATTGATCAGGCCGTAGAAAAAGCCCGGAAGCTGACGGGCGAATAAGCGCTGAAAGGGATACCAGTCCATGGCCAAAAAGATCAAACTGGAAGTCGTTACCCCGGATAAGCTCCTGCTTAGTAAAGAAGTCGACGTCGTCGTCTGTACCGGCACCGAGGGCGAGTTCGGAGTGCTCTACGGGCACGTCCCCTTCCTCGCTACCCTGGCCGTGGGTGAGATGCGATTCCGCGATGGCAACCAAACCGACTACGCCGCTATAGCCGGCGGCTTCGCCGAAGTAACCGGCGAAAGAGTCACCGTACTGGCCGAGGCCGCGGAACTGGCCCGCGAAATAGATACCGACCGCGCAAAAAGCGCCCGCGAAAGAGCCGAAAAACGACTCGCCCAGGCCCAGGCCGAAGAAATCGACTTCGCCCGCGCCGAAGCCGCCATGAAACGCGCCATGCTCCGTATGCGTGTCGCCGACCGCGGCGGCTCCCTCGCCTAAGGGGGCTACCTTCCGGGGCTCGACTGGCTACTCGGGGGCTGGACAAAGGGGGCTGGACAAAGGGGGCTGGCAACTAGGCCGGACAACGGCCCCAAAAACCACAACCAACCACGGGTGCTCCAACCACGGGAGCACCCGTTTTTATTTGCAAGCAAAAAGCCGCTAAACGTACTCCACACCCGCCGATGCTAAAATTTCTCCCTAGCCTTTGGCGCCAGGGGCGGCTACCGGAATACATTGCCTACTTACCAGCACGTGTCTACGGAATGTGCTTCCTGCCATTTTAATCGTGACGGATTCGGAACAGCTCCAGGACAAAGACGGCGACCATTTGCCAGCCGCTACTATCGCAATTATACTCAAATTATTTGTTCATAAACTAAACCCATACATATATAACCGGTGCCTCAAATTAATAACCGCGAGACAAAATGGTCTTGAAAGGTCTAGAGAGATGTCAAATAAACCTACAATTAAGGGTTGCTAAGCGAGGTAATTGTCCCTATAATGTCTGATAAACGTATTCAAAATGGTTACCGCCAAAGAGCTTTTTACGAAATATTCATTGAGGCCGATGCACGGCATTTCGCGGGTATTTTATAATAACCACTTGAATTAATTCAATATAATGCTTCCGGCCCGTGGGTCCTGGGGGTGTGAGTTGTCCAATAGTTTTGAGAAGTCTGGTTTGGGTATCTGGCTTGACGGTTAGCCGGTTGAATAAGGCTAAGACTTTTCTGGATGAATGTAGACTGGATTATGGACTGGGCCCCCATCGAGAAGCTTTTGAAGAGAAAGCTTCGCCGCAACCGGGACGCGGTGGGCGACCCGGCTTATCCTGCCCTGGGCATGTTCAAGGTGCTTTTGCTCCGGCGTTGGTACAATCTCAGCGACCAGGGCATGGACGATGCCCTGGCGGACCGCATATCCTTCCGGCGGTTTGTGGGATTCTCCTTTGACTACGACACACCCGATGCCACGAAGCGGGACTATGTATTCCCGCGGGCGCGCTACTTGGGATGCGCCAAGGTGAAGCTGGAATTTCTCTTGAACGCCGTGGCCTTCAATCTCAAGAAGGCGGCGCTCATGGTGGGGTTAGTCTGCCTGGAGAGTGAAAAACTCCCCCGCACAGGTCCACATGGCCTGGTCGGGAGCAAGGAAGGTATCTGCGCGGGGTATTACCCTTCATGCCTTAAACAAAAATCGGCAACAATACAGGCGAGAAATTAAATGCCGCCATTATGCAGCGGCCTCTCATTATGATTGAGATTGCTAAGTTCTGCCCAGATCAATGAAATTAACTCCGAATGCCAGTAGACCGGTACTTGTGCGATCAGGTAATGCGCACTCGTCGATGCATAAACAATTTTTATTGCAGGCGTGAAAACGCTGATGAAAGGGGAGGGAGAGAAAAAGTGAGCACAATCGTCAAAAGGGCATTAGTAGTTGTTTTGGTCCTGGTGCTTTTTGGCCTGCCGGCGTGTGATACCGGAGGTGGTGACGGAGGAGGAACCACCACCGCAGGGACCTACAGCAAGGCCAGCTTGGCCGGCGTTTGGGACTATGTCACGAACCTATATTACAATAAAGCATTTATAGGTCGCTTTTTCGGTACTGTAAAATATGATGAACAGGGCAATCTTATATCTAGGACAGCTAGCGTCTGTTCCCTGTGTGGTGGAATAACTACAACCATAGCGTTGCGTGACGACATAACGGTGAATTCGGATGGTACCTATAGCGGTATGACTACTTGGGTATGCACTTGCAGAAAACTCGAGCCTCTCAAGTTTATTATCGACGGAGAATTCACTTCGGCAACCACCAGGAAAAGTAGTGGAGCTATGGGGGTTTACAATTACACCATTGGCTTCAATGTCTCCTGGTATAATTACGACATAGAGTACACCAAAAGGCAGTAGGCCAATAAATTAATAGCTTCATCTGTTTTTTATCGCAGGCGTGAAAACGCCGATGAAAGGGGAAGGGGAAGGAAGGAAGAAATGAGCTCAATCGTCAAAAGGGCATTAGTAGTTGTTTTGGTCCTGGTGCTTTTTGGCCTGCCGGCGTGTGATACCGGAGGTGGTGACGGAGGAGGAACAACCACCGCAGGGACCTACAGCAAGGCCAGCTTGGCCGGCGTTTGGGACTATGTTATGACAACGTATCGAAATAAAAGATTTGTGGGTCGCCATTTCGGTACTGTAAAATATGATGAACAGGGCAATCTTATATCCAGGACCGCTGACTTCTGTGGCTGGTATTGTGGTGGAAGCACTGAAACTATATCGTTGCGTGACGACATGACGGTTAATTCGGATGGTAGCTATAGCGGTGTGACTATTTTGGCCTGCGCTTGCCAAAAAAATTCTCATTACAAGTTTATTATCGACGGCGAATTCACTTCGACAACTACCCGGGAAAGTAGGGGGGCTATGGGGTATTATTCCATCGCTGGCGTCGTCAATGTCACGTGGTACAATTATGACATAAAATACACCAAAAGGCAGTAGGCCAATAAATTAATAGCTTCACCCGGGTTAATATCGTAACGGCTATATTTAACTGACGTGGGCCTTGGGACCAAGAAAGCGCTGCCCACGTTTTAGCAATATTTTCTTGGATGATAGCTGATACGCCCTGCTTGTGATCCCCCGGGACCTGCCCCGGGGGATCACAAGTTAAAGACTGCCCAAGCCAACTGTCCGCTGCGCCGCCGCCAACGGTCCCAAAGGCTCAAGCCATGCACCATAAAACCGGGCTCAACCAGAGGCGCGTTTAGCAACCAGGCCCAGCCAGCCCGGGCCGGCCGAAAAAGAGGACAGCCACCTAACGCCCCCTTGTTTTTTCCCTCGGGTGGTCATAACATGACAACCCATGACGAACCACGCACCGGCCACCTGCCCCACCCCGGCCATAGTGATCCTGGCCGCCGGCAAGGGCACCCGCATGAAATCGCGCTTGCCCAAGGTCCTGCACCCCCTCGCCGGCCGACCCCTCATCGACCACGTGCTGGAGCTGGCCAGGTCCCTGGAACCGGACCGCACCATCGTGGTGGTGGGCTACCGCGCCGACCAGGTGCGCCAACACCTGGCTGGCCGCCCCGGCCTGCGCTTTGCCCTGCAAGAGCCCCAGCTCGGCACCGGCCACGCGGTGATGGCCGCCGCCGACCAACTCGCCGACTACCACGGCCCGGTGCTGGTGCTCTACGGCGACGTGCCCGGGCTCACCCATGCCACCGCGGCCCAACTGCTGGCCGAGCACCAGGCCCAGGGCAACGCCCTCACCGTGCTGGCCATGGACCTAAAGCACCCCGGCGCCTACGGCCGTCTGGTCACCGACGCCACCGGCCGCCTCACCGCCATCGTCGAGGCCCGCGACGCCACCGAGCGCCAGAGGCGCATAACCCTGGTCAACTCCGGCATCTACGTCATCGACAACCAGCCCATGCTCGCCGGGCTCAAGGACCTGCGCCCCGATAACCAGCAGGCCGAATACTACCTCACCGACCTGGTGGGGCTCTTCGTGGCCCGTGGTCTAAAGGTCGGCTGGTCGCTATGCCCCGACCCGGCCGAGGTGGCCGGCGTCAACTCGGCCGCCGAGCTAAAGGCCCTGGCCGAGCGCCTGGGATGACGCTCCGGTAGTCGGCGATACTTCCTTGGCCCCAGGCCGCGTCTTTCTGATATATTATGCCAGCAGCCTAAACACCCTGGAGCAGGAGGGACCCTCATCCCATGTGCGGAATTATCGGCTACCTAGGCCCCCAAAACGCCGTGGACGTGATCATGGACGGCCTGCGCCGTCTGGAATACCGCGGCTACGACTCCGCCGGCCTGGCCGTCTTGCAAGATGGCTCGATGCAGGTGGTACGCGCCGAGGGCAAGCTCAGCGGCCTGGCCGCCAAGCTGCGCGAGCTGCCCCTGGCCGGCAACCTCGGCATGGGCCACACCCGCTGGGCCACCCACGGTCGGCCCAACGAGACCAACGCCCACCCCCACCTGGCCGGCCCGGTGGCCGTGGTGCACAACGGCATAATAGAAAACTACCTGGAGTTGAAGCAGGAGCTGCTCCAGGCCGGTTACGAGTTTTCCTCCGAGACCGATACCGAGATCGTGGCCCGGCTCATCCAGCACCTCTTGCCCCCAAACAACGACGACCTGGCCCTGGCCACCCAAGAGGCCCTGGCCCGCATCCGGGGGTCCTACGCCCTGGTGATCCTGGATAGCCGCCAGCCGGAGCTCATGGTCGGGGCGCGCAAGGACTCGCCCCTGGTGCTGGGCCTCGGCGAAGGCGAGTTCTTCCTCGGCTCGGACGTGCCGGCCTTTTTGGCCCACACCAACCGGGTGGTCTTCCTGGAAGACGGCGACCTGGTGCGGGTGCAGGGCCAAGACTACACCATCACCAACCTGCGGGCCGGTCCCGTGGAGCGGCCGGTCAACACCATAAGCTGGTCCCCGGCCATGGCCGAAAAGGCCGGCTACACCCACTTCATGCAAAAAGAAATCTTCGAGCAGCCCCGGGCCATCACCGACACCATCGCCGGACGGGTCAAAAGCGGCCACGCCGACGTCTTCCTGCCCGAGCTGGGCCTAAGCGAGCAAGAGCTAAAGGATGTCAAGCGCTTGGTCCTGCTGGCCTGCGGCACCAGCTACCACGCCGCCCTGGTGGGCAAGTTTTTGGTGGAGCACCTGGCCCGGGTGCCGGTGGAGGTCGACCTGGGCAGCGAATACCGTTACCGAGATCCCTTGGTGAGCGCTGCGGACCTGGTGGTGGCCATCAGCCAGTCGGGCGAGACGGCCGACACCCTGGCCGCCCTGCGGGAAGCCACGTCCAAGGGCGCGAAATCCCTGGCCATATGCAATGTGGTCGGCTCCTCGCTCACCCGCGAGACCGCCGGCGTCATCTACACCCACGCCGGACCCGAGATCGGCGTGGCCTCCACCAAGGCCTTCACCACCCAGCTTACCGCCCTGTATCTCCTGGCCCTGCACCTGGGACGGGTGCGCGGGACCATCGACCAGGCGCGAGGTAAGGAGCTGGTGGAGGACCTGGTGCAGTTGCCCGGCCTGGTGGCCCAGGCCCTGGAATCCCAAGACCAGGTGCGCCAGGTGGCCGAGGACTACCAGCACGCCGAGGATTTCCTCTACCTGGGACGGGGCATCTGCTATCCCGTGGCCCTGGAAGGAGCCCTGAAACTAAAGGAAATAAGCTATATCCACGCCGAGGGCTACCCCGCCGGCGAGATGAAGCACGGCCCCATCGCGCTGATCGACGAAGACATGCCGGTGGTGGTCCTGGCCAGCCAAAACGACGTGTTGGAAAAGGTCCTGGCCAACATGGCCGAGGTGGCCGCCCGCCAGGGCTCCCTCATCTGCGTCACCGAGGCCGACAACCACTCGGCCCGCTCCCTGGCCCACGCCGTGATCACCGTGCCCCACGCCCCGCCCTTGCTGGCCCCGGTGTTGCTAACCATTCCTTTGCAGCTCCTGGCCTATCACGTGGCCGTGCTGCGGGGCACCGACGTGGACCAGCCGCGCAACCTGGCCAAGAGCGTCACGGTGGAGTAAGCCTACGATTGCAATGGGTTATGGAAGGCTGCCCGGAGCCCCGATCGGGGCGCGGGAGGCGCCCGGGGTGACGCGGCGCTCAAGCAAAGGGCACAAGTGAACTTAGGGCTTGACCGGCGAGGGACTCTAACATATTATATTAATAGGTAAAAAAGGCGAGAATATATATGGAACTAGCCGCTTTCAAGCGTCTGGAAGAGCAAATAGACCGGCTCCTGGGGAAATTGGAGACCCTCAAGAGCGCCAATCAACGTTTAACCCAAAAGGTTGAGTCTCAAACCAGCGAAATAAATGAGCTCAAGGAGCTCATCAGTTCGAGGGAGGCGCAACGAGAGCAAGTGCGCGACCGAATCGAAATGTTAATCGGCAAGTTGGAGTCGTTTGAGGACGTTGGAGGTGAAGAGGGTCAAGGTTGAGATCTTGGGACAAGAGTACGTTTTGCGTGCCTCTGTCGGCGAGGCCCAGGTAAAGCGGGCGGCCGCTTACCTCAACGAACGGCTCAACGAGGTCCTTTCGACCACCACCACCTCGACAACTCTGGCCGCCGCGGTATTGGCCGCGCTTAATATTGCTAACGAGCTGTTATTATTACAAGACAACAGGGATAACTTACTTCAGGAGATCGAGGCGCAAACCAATAAAATGCTCCGTAAAATGGAGCGTGTGGAAGGATAGGTCACCCCTGCCCTGTGCGTGATTAGGCCGCAGAGGTATTTTGAGCCAACACTACCATAAACGGGCCGAATGCCACTGATCCTAGGGGGCGGACCCTCCATGCGAGGGACCCGAACCAGTTTCACGCCCGGCCCACCTGAACCACCAGGTTCAAATTCAGTCGGTCCACACGGCAGTGGCGGGGGCACTAAAACACCTTCCCCGGTCAACCGGGGAAGCAATAGACGACCAAGCTAAGGACGTCCACTTTAGATAGATGCTGTTTACGAGTCTTATATTCACCCTGCTGGCCGCGGTGGCCATGGACTTGGTAGTCCGCCTGCCGCGGACGCCAACCCGCTCCGCCGCACCCCCCGCGGGACCGCGGCGCTACGGGTCCAGGATGCCCGTGCGGTCCAAACCGCCGCGCCCCCTGCGACACCATGGCTGGGGCACACTGGTATCACCACCGGTAGTGGCCCGGATGTAGGGGACGCCAAACCAAGACCCGTAAACATCTCTGCGCGCGCACCTCGACCTCCTTGCGTATATACCCAAGGAGGCCCCTATGACAATGACCATTCTCGTGGTTGTGACCGCCGTGGTCATGGCCGTGATTGGCGTGGCCGCCGGATACCTCATCCGTCTCAAACAGGCCCAGGGCAAGCTGCAGTCCATGGAATCCTTGAGCCAAAAGCTCTTGGACGACGCCCGCCGCGAGGCCGAGACTCTCAAAAAAGAGGCGCTCCTGCAGGCCAAGGACCAGCTCTACCAGATGAAGCTGGACTTCGAGGCCGAAACCAAGGAGCGACGGCGCGAATACAACCACTGGGAAAAGCGCCTGGCCCAAAAAGAAGACAGCCAGGATAAAAAGGCCGAGGCCCTAACCAGCCGCGAACAGGAGATCGCCCGCCGCGAAGCCCGGATCAACGAGCAGGAAAAGGCCATCGCCACCCAGACCCGACAGGCCGAAGAACTCCTGGCCCAGCGCAAACAAAAACTCGAAGAAGTGGCCGGGCTCACCGAGGCCGAGGCCAAAGAACAACTCATCCTGGCCATCGAGAACGAGGCCAAGCACGAGGCGGCCCGCAAGATCAAGCTGATCGAAACCGAGACCAAGGAACAGGCCAAGAAAAAAGCCCAGGAGATACTGGCCCTGGCCTGCAAACGCTACGCCGGCGACTATGTCCAGGAAAAGACCGTAAGCGTCATCAACCTGCCCAACGACGAGATGAAAGGCCGCATCATCGGGCGCGAAGGCCGTAACATCCGGGCCATCGAGGCGGCCACCGGCATCGACCTCATCATCGACGACACCCCCGAGGCGGTGATCGTCTCCGGCTTCAACCCCCTGCGCCGCGAAATCGCCCGGCTCAGCCTGGAACGCCTCATCTCCGACGGACGCATCCACCCCGCCCGCATCGAAGAGGTGGTCAAAAAATCCACCGTGGAGGTCGAAGGCCAGATAAAAGAGGCCGGCGAACAGGCCACCTTCGACGTGGGCGTGCACGGCATCAACCCCGAGCTGATCAAGCTCATCGGACGCCTGCGCTTCCGCTCCTCCTATGCCCAAAACGTCCTGGAACACTCGGTGGAGGTGGCCTTCCTCTGCGGTATCATGGCCAGCGAGTTGGGCATCAACCCCCGCCACGCCAAACGCGCCGGCCTGCTGCACGATATCGGTAAGGCCGTGGACCACGAGGTGGAAGGCGGACACGCCGTCATCGGCGCCGACCTGGCCAAGCGCTACGGCGAAAAACCCCACATCGTCCACGCCATTGCCGCCCACCACGAAGACGTACCCCCCGAAGGCGTGCTCGACGTGCTGGTCCAGGCCGCCGACGCCTTAAGCGGTGCCCGACCCGGCGCCCGCCGCGAGATGCTCGAAAATTACGTCAAGCGCCTGGAAGACCTGGAGCGCATCGCCAACTCCTTTGACGGCGTGAACAAGTCCTACGCCATCCAGGCCGGACGCGAGGTGCGCATCGTGCTGGAGTCGGAAAAGACCACCGACGAGCAGGCCCTCATGACCGCTCGCGACGTGGCCCGCAAGATCGAAGAAGAGATGATGTACCCCGGCCAGATCAAGGTCACCGTCATCCGCGAAACCCGCGCCGTCGACTACGCCAAATAAGGGGGCCAAGTTCGGGGGCTGAAAGGGGCTGGATGCGGGGCCAAGTCCGGGGGCTGAGGCCGGAAAAAGGAGACAGGCTGATTATGCCCAATACCCAAGACAAGATCGTGACCGAACGCAGGGAGTCCTTTCCCATTTCATGGATGGTCGGTGAGAACCTCCTCTACCTGTCCACATGGACCGTGGCCGGGTGGCTCGTCTGGCCGATTCGCTTGAACGGCTGGCCGATCATCACTATAGCCTGGGCCGCCGTGGTCGTCGTCGTGCAGGTTCTTCTCAAGAAGCACAACTGCTCCGGGTGCTACTACTACGGGAAGACCTGCCACCTTGGGTGGGGCAGGCTGTCGGCGTGCCTGTTTGAGCAGGACTCGGGCAACCCCAGGACCGGCATGCGCCTCTCGTTGTTCTACATCTTGTCTCCACCGATCTTCCTGGTAGCCGGCATCCTGGTGGGAATTCTCCTCGAGAGTGGAGCATGGCACTGGGTTCTGCTCGGAGCCTACATCGCTCTAAATGCGATCTCCTTCCCGATCAGGAAGAAGGGGTGCAGCCTGTGCGCGATGCGTGAGGTTTGCCCCGGCAGCGCCGCCAAGACGAAGTGAAAAGCAAGGCACGCCGCACCGTCTCACCAAGTACCAGGCACGCGGGGGCTGGATGCGGGGGGCGCGCGGGGCGAGTAGGGGCCAAGTAGAAAAGAGCCATCCGGGGCCGAGCCAAAAGGGCGAGCCAGGGGGGCGAGCAAAGGAAGCGAGCCAAGGCCCGCGCGCCAGGGGCTGCGCCGGGGGCCGGCGAACGGGGCGAGCCTGGGGGCTTCCCGGCGGGTCACCTAAGAGGCCCGCGCGCCGTCAGGGCCCGTGAGTTGATGCCGGGCCGCCGTGGGGG
>Ga0256835_1000526_pt1 | contig 28167 bp, 27 predicted proteins | sample PIR30metaG_FD_185972 | JGI IMG/M metagenome (GOLD analysis project Ga0256835, IMG submission 185972) | Hydrothermal vent microbial communities from East Pacific Rise, Pacific Ocean - PIR-30 | ecosystem: Environmental > Aquatic > Marine > Hydrothermal vents | place: Pacific Ocean: East Pacific...
CGGCGTCCGCGTGGAAACCGCCTTCGTATCAATCGCGTGCAAGGATCCCGAACACCCGGAAGCCGATGAAAGGATAGCCCAGGGTCGTGTCCGGGTAAAGAACCGCGTCGAACCTGCAGTCGTCCATGGAAGAAAGCCAGCTTCCGCCCCGGGCCCGGATAACGTCCGCCCGGTCTTCGGGAACACAATACTCCCACAGGTTGCCGGCCATGTCGTACAATCCCCATCCGTTGGGCGGATAGGTTCCCACCGGGGCCGTTTCCGGGAATCCGTCGTCGATATCGGGATGCCTTGCGAGAAAAACCTCGTTGACGTCCGAAAGGTTCAACATTCCGTCGGAAGGAACAGTGCCGCCCCACGGCCAAGGTCCTCTCCCCCCGGCGAGGTAGGCGGCTTCCCATTCCGCCGGCGTTGGAAGTCTGAATACGAGAGTATCTCCTCCTCTGTTCTCCGTCAGCCATTCGCAGTATCCCCCGGCCGCCGCCGGCGACACCCCGGCCACTGGATGGTCTTCCATGCCGGCATTCACCGCCCAACGGCCCGATGAATCCACGTGAAAAGGAACCGTGTAATCCACCGGGAATAGTGATTCCACCAGGGGAGTCCTGCCCCACCTTGCAGTGGAATCGATGACCGGAGCGGGTTCCAGGTACCGCAGGTACCCGCAGAAATCACCGTTTGTAACCTCGAATCTGGAAACCGCGAACCGGCCCGCTGAATCCGACGGGGGAAGCAGGACCATGTCATGGTCCAGGGCCACCGGGAGGCGGCGGAAAACGGTATCGGGCCTGTTGATCAACAGGCACAGGGTATCCTCGTAAAAAATGGAATCCCCGCAATCGAATCCGAGAATGTGGATACCGGGGACGCCGGTAGTAGCTTCGCAGGGCGTGCGGCCTGCGTAAACCCCGTCAAACAGTACTTTCGCCCCCGGAGGATCGCTGGTTATCAAAAGGCGAAACAGGTATGGAAGAAACACCCGGACCACTCCCGTTCCCGGAACAAGAGTGGTATCCACGGAAGCCCTGTCCGGGTGCTCCAACGTAACCCTGATACCTCTCTCCGGCACCGGAATCCATGCCGGAGTCACCCAGGTATAACCCGAAGGAACGGTCACCCTGGCCCCGCCGGGAACCGATTCCAGCAAAACGTGATCCACCGGCCAGGGCGCCGTCAACAGGATAGAGACCAGCAGCACGAAGCATGTGGCCAGGAGCACGACAACCCAATGCTCCATGACTTTGCTCAGGATATCCGTGGTATTCCTCCCGGGGTTGCTACTTGCAAACCAAGCACCGCAAAATCATGTTTGATAATATTCCGGGGCAGGACGAAATGCCAGCCTGCACAGGTTTTTTCCAGTTTCCAACCGGAACGGAGAGTAAAGATGCATCCGGGAAAATTGAAAGAATACGTTCATTTGTTCGAGGAATATACGGAACTGCGCGTACAGGAGAACAGGAGCCTGAGAATAAACCTGGTGAACGGCGATGTCATGACAAACAGCTCCGGATCCGCGGGCGGCGTATCGGCCAGGACCTTCAAGTCGGGATACTGGGGATTCGCCTCCTCTCCGATACCCGATCCGGACGGAATCACCCGGGTGATACGCAACGCTACGGATAACGCCAGGTTTCTGGCTTCCAAGGAAAAGAAGAGTTTTTCTCCTCTTCCTTCCTCGCCGGGAACTGCCGACAGGGATTTCTCCACCGGTAAGAAGAGACTGTCCCGCAAGGAGATCATGGATTTCATAAGATACCTGGACTCGACGATAGCGGAGAGGTTCGGCAAGCTCACTTCGAGAACCGTCTCCCTTCAGCTTCTCGACATGGAGAAATCACTGGTAACCTCCGACGGTTCCGTGGCTTTTTCCATGATTCCCAGGTCCATCATGTACGTCTCCATGAACACCGAGAAAAACGGTGAACCCGTCAATCTCCTGGAAGTCTTCGGAGGCCTGGGGCAATTCGAGGACGTCTTCGACGAACCCGAAAACCTCCTGCCCCACATAGACGAACTGTACGAACACCTGATGCGGAAGGCCGACGGAATCCGCCCGGACCCGGGGATGAAAGACTGCATCCTGGACGCCGACCTGGCGGGAATCCTGTCCCACGAAGCCATAGGCCACACCACGGAAGCCGACCTGGTACGGGGAGGCTCCGTCGCCGGGGACTACGTGGGGAAACAGGTGGCCGACCCCCTGGTCACTCTGGTGGACTTCGCCAATGAGGCGCTGGGGCAGATTTGCCCGGTCCCGGTTTACGTGGACGACGAGGGAACGGCCGCGAAAGACGCGGTCCTCATAGAGAAAGGCATACTCAAGGGGTTTATGCACAACAAGGAATCGGCGGCCTACTTCGGCGTGAAGCCCACCGGTAACGCCAGGGCGTTCCGATTCAGCGACGAGCCCATAATAAGAATGAGGAACACGGTCATACTCCCAGGCGAAAGCAAACTGGAAGACATGATAGCATCGGTGGAAAACGGGTACTACCTGATGAAGCCCAGCAACGGTCAGGCGGACTCCACCAGCGAATTCATGTTCGGAATCACCATGGGATACGAGATAAGGAACGGCAAACTTGGAAGGGCCATCCGGGACACGACAATTTCCGGGGTGGCGTTCGACATGCTCAAAACCGTAACCGCCGTATCGGACCGGATGAAATGGTCCGGCGGAGGAATGTGCGGGAAGAAGCAGCTAATTCCCGTGGGCATGGGCGGCCCGGCCATCAAGTGCAAGCTCAACATCGGAGGTAGGTAGATGAACAAGGCGGATGTTTCGAAAAAGGGACTCCGGGCACTGCAGAAGGCAGGACTGGAAAAATCCGAGAGCCGGTTCATCTTCTCCAGGAAACACGAATTCAACATAGACGGCGGTGAAATCAGCCTTCTCAGGACGACGGAGGACGTGTCCCTGTCCATGGCGGGAATAACCGGGAACAGGGAAGGTTCCGTCACGCTTAACAAAATCGATGACGCATCCATTACCGAAGCGGCGGCGACGGTCATGGAAAGCGCCATGGCTTCGCAGCCCGATCCCGCCAACGATATCTCTCCCGCCCAGCCCCCGGCAAAGTTCGCCAGGGGGCCCGAGGAACCGGATATGGATGGAATGTACCGGAGGATAACCGAGTTCCTGGAGTACGCCGGAAAAACCTATCCCACGCTCATACTGGAACAGGTGCTGCTTGACTTCAACAGCGTGGAACAACACTACGTAAACTCCAACGGGGTAGACCTGGAATCCAGGCTCGGCTGGTACTCCTTCACGCCCATGTTCACCTCCAAGGACGGCAAGGATACTTCATCCTTCAACTACTCCTCAGTCGTGATGGCCGACCTGGATAAGGCCCTCCATGAACTGGGGCTGATCGACGCCAGGATGAAGGAATCCACGGAACAGGTCCGTTCGAGGGAATTCGAGGGCAAATTCACCGGAGACCTCCTCATTACCCCCGATTGTTTCGACGAATTCATAAGAATGGTGGTGGGATACCTTTCCGATTATCCGCTGATCAAGGGTACTTCCATCTTCAAGGATTCGCTGGGCAAGCAGATAGCCTCCCCGGGGTTCACCCTGAGCAGCAGGCCGAGGTGGGAAGGTCTGGCCTCGGGCTACTTCATCACCGAAGACGGGTTCGTGGCGGAAGACTTCACGATAATAAGGAACGGCATACTCAAAGGTTTCATGCTCAGCCTTTACGGGGCCAACAAGACAGGTGGCGAGAGAGCGCCCAACAGCGGCGGAGCCTACGTAATGGAACCCGGTAACGAATCCCTGGACGATCTCGTATCGGGAATCGACAGGGGAATATTGCTGTGCCGCTTCTCCGGCGGATACCCCAGCGACAGCGGTGATTTTTCCGGTGTGGCCAAAAACAGCTACTACGTGGAAAACGGCGAGATCATGTATCCAGTCAAGGAGGTCATGATCGGCGGAAACATCGCGGAGCTTCTGACGGGGATCAGCGGCATTTCCCGGGAAAGGGCCGATTTCGGTTATTCGATCATACCCTGGATAAGGGTGGAGGGGATTTCCGTATCCGGCAAGTAAGTCACCCGGGGGATCAACGCCGGTACGGCATGCCGATTCCCCGGAGCTTCACTCCCGACACCACGATTCCTCCGAGTATCCCGATGGTCATGAGAAGTGATCCTTCCGGACCGAATTCCGACCACGGAAGCCGCCCGGTCACCCGGAAGAGGTATCGGCCCAGGCCGATACCGCTGACCGGCAGCCCGAACACCAATCCCGTCACCAGGTTCCACGCCCAATGAGTAAGGATCGGGTAAAGAAGGCCGCCGCTCACCAGTCTCATCATACCGAACATGACTCCCACGAGGAAAACGTTGACCACCCCGATTACGGACACGGAATCGTTGCCCAGGTGCAGCACGGCGAAAACGGCCGAGGACAGCAGGAGCCCGGTCACCCTTCCGCCCCGAAGCGAAAGAACATCCATTAGAAATCCCCTGCACAGGAATTCCTCGAACGCGGCGAGCAGGAAAAGATACAGAGCCATAACGAACCAATGCGCCGAAAAGCCCGTGAAAACCGGCCTTCTGAGCATCACTGCCACCACGACGGGAAGATGGAGCACAAGTGCTGAAAACGCGGCCGTCCCGGGGTTCGAAACACCGGTCACCTCGTTCTTACGGCTTACCGGCAACCAGAAGGGAACAAGGAATGCAGCCGCGAGAACGGAACCCACGGATAATTGCAGGAAGGGCTCCCAGGGAAGCTTCAGCATGAAAGGAACGTTGCGGACGAGAAAGGCCGCACCCGACCCGGTCACCGCCAGGATCAACCTTATAAATACCGACGGATTGCGAACGGCCCCGGGAGTTCCGGTCATCACCGCTGGAAAATCGACCGGTATACGGCCATCGTGGCTCTCGCGGTCTTTTTCCAGGAATATCCGGCGGCTCTCTCCAGCCCCCGGGACGCCAATTTTCTCCCGGTTTCCGGCGTAGATACGACGTTCCGCATGGCTTCGGCGATCTCTCCGGGATCTTCAGGGTCGACAAGTATAGCCGCGTCTCCAGCCACTTCGGCGAGGCAGGAGGTTTTCGAGGTTATCACGGGACAACCCGCACTCATGGCTTCCAGTACCGGAAGTCCGAATCCCTCATCCAGGGACGGGAAGACAAAAGCCGCGGCCGAAGCGTACAGCCCGGCCAACCGATCCTCCTTGAGATCCGATAAGACCAGCAAGGGAGCTTTCCCGGGAGGTATTTTCCCGAGCAGGGACTTCACCTTGGTCCCGACCTCGCCCCCGCGACCGGATATCACCAGGACCAGGCCGATTTTCTCCCTGGTCGCCGCGGGCAGCATGGAATACGCGGACAAAAGACCCGCAAGATTCTTGCGCGGATAAGCGGCGCCCACGTAAAGGAAGTATGAGCCCTCCTCCAACTCTCCGGGAAGGTCGGAGGAATTCTCGCGGGAATACCTTCCGAAAATCTCCGACGCGGCTTCCGGTACCACGACCAACGGAATGGAGATCTCCGGGTGAAATTCCAGGACCTGTTTCTTTACGTATTCCGACGGAGTAAGTATCGCAGAGGCGTGTCGTACCACCGAGGAAGCCCGGCGAAGGTAGAATTTTCTCAGGCGTGTTCCCCGGTACTCGTCCCTGGTGAGAGGGAAAAGGTCGTGAATGGTGCAGACCGGCCTTCCCGGCAGGACCGACGAACCGAAAGGATCGGTAAGGTGAACCAGGTCCAGAGACGACAAGGACACCTGCCAGAACGCCCGGGAAATCAACCTGTTAAGCCGGACGGCCGGACCGGTTCCCAGCATCATGGGATGGGGAACGGCGGAACGCACGATCACGTTGGTAAAAGAACCGAAGAGGCCGAGCAGCCTCTCCCTGCGGGAAGGGCTGAAACCGGTGAGCAGGTGAAACTCATCGCCGGGATATTCCCGGGCCAGGGCACTCAGAAGTTCCCTGGCATAGGTCTTCAAACCTCCGTGGCCATGGATGCTGGTAGCATCGAAACCTATTCTCATGGGCGGGGAAATTTCACCCCTCGGCCGGAATGCTCGTCACTATGGCCGAGAAACTCTCCGCTCTCAGGCTGGCTCCTCCTACCAGGGCGCCGTTCACCTGGGTCTTCGACAGGATATCCGCGGCGTTGCCGGGCTTTACACTGCCGCCGTACAGGATTCTCAGTTCCTCCGGAGACACGTTGCCGCCGCCGATCTCCCCGACCCATTCCCTTATGAGCGAGTGCATCCTCTGGGCCTCGTCGGGAGTCGCCGTAAGCCCGGTGCCTATGGCCCACACCGGCTCGTATGCAACCACCAGGTTGGAGGCATCCGCAATGTCCAGGCCGTCGAGAGCGCTCTCCAGCTGGCGCCTGACAACCTTCTCGGTGAGCCCCCGTTCCCGCTGGTCGACGAGTTCCCCTACGCAAAGAATACCCTTGAGCCCGCTTTCCAGGCCTTTCTCAAGTTTCTTCCTCACCACGTCGTCGGTTTCACCGATAACATGCCTGCGCTCGCTGTGACCCGCTATGAACCATCCGGCACCGGCGTCCATGAGCATGCCCGGACTTATCTCACCGGTGTACGCACCGCGGTCCATCCAGAAGAGATCCTGGCCCCCCAGTTCGATTCCCGCTTCCTTCCCGCTTTCGGCAAGCAACGGCAGAAGCGTGAAAGGAGGGAAGAAAACCAGGTCGGCGTCCGTTTCCCGTGATCCCCTATCCTTCATTTCAGCCAGGAACGACAATGCCTCGCCCGGGGTCCCGTTCATTTTCCAGTTAGCTCCGAACAACATCCTCACGTCCTGGCCCCTTTCAGGGCGGCCAGGGCCGGCAGCTCCATGCCCTGGAGCAACCTCAGTGAAGCTCCGCCCCCGGTGGATACGTAACCGATGCGATCGGAAACGCCGGCTTCGTGGACCGCCCGAACCAGGTCACCGCCACCCACCACGGTGAAAGCTCCCTTGTCCGACGCCTCGGCTACGGCTAACGCGACTGCCGTGGTTCCCTTGTCGAAGGGAGGTATTTCGAATACTCCCAGCGGACCGTTCCAAACCACTACGGCACTCTCGGCTATCACCCGCCCGAACTCGCGGACGGTCTCCGGACCGATGTCCAGGCCCATTCCATCCCGGGGCATGGCGTCCGCCGGCACCGTTTCGGCCCGGTCGGCGGCATCCAGGGACGGGGCCGTGACCACGTCCACCGGCAATACGATCCTGACTCCGCGCCTCTCGGCCTCGGACATTATCCTGCCCGCCGCCTCCAGCCTCTCCACGTCGAGCAGGCTCTCGCCTATCTCCAGGCCCTTGCACTTCATGAAGGTGAAGGCCATGCCGCCGCCCACCAGGATATTGTTCAGCCTGGGAAGGAGATGTTCGATAACCTGTATCTTGTCGGAAACCTTGGCTCCGCCCAGCACCAGGGTGAAAGGCTCATCCCCCACGGTAAGCACCCTTTCGAATGCCTCAAGCTCCTTCTGCACCAACAGGCCGATGTACCCGCCTCCAAGTATGCGGGGCACTCCCACCATGGAGGCGTGAGACCTGTGGCTGGTTCCGAAGGCATCGTTCACATACACCTGGGCATCCCCCGCCAGGGACCTGGCGAAGTCATCGTCGCATTTTTCCTCCCCGGGGTTGAACCTGAGGTTCTCCAGGAGAAGTACGTCGCCGGGCTTCATGGAAGCCCTCATGGAATCGACATGCGCGCCGATGCAATCCGGAGCGAACGCTATCGAGATTCCCATTATCTCCTCGAGCACGTCGGCCACCGGCGCGAGGGAATACTCGGGGTTGACCTTGCCGCCGGGCCTTCCCAGATGGCTGGCCACTACCACGGACGCCCCCCGTTCCAGGAGAAGTTTCAAGGTGGGTATCATTCCTCTTATCCTGGTGTCGTCGGTAACCTTGCCGTTCTCCAGCGGCACGTTGAGATCGGCTCTCAGGAATACCTTCCTGGCTTCCAGGTCCGCTTCGTCCAGCGTGGGATATTTCACAGTCCCACCTCTATCATGTACCTGGTGAAATCCACCATCCTGGAAGAGTAACCGAACTCGTTGTCATACCACGAAAGCACCTTCACCATTCCGGGTTCCACAACCCTGGTCACCAGGGAATCGAAAACGGAACTGTGAGGATTACCTATGACGTCACTGGAAACCAGGGGTTCTTCGGAATACTGCAGAACACCCCGGAGGGCTCCATCGGCAGCCGCCTCCATCGCCTCGTTCACGGCTTCCACGGTAACGTCGCCCTTCAGGTTGCAGACCAGGTCCACCAGGGAGCCGTCCTTGACGGGAACCCTGACGGCCATGCCGTCCAGCTTGCCGTTCAGCTCGGGAATGACCAGTCCCACTGCGGCCGCGGCGCCGGTGGTGGTGGGTATCATGTTCACGGCGGCGGCCCTGGCACGCCTGAGATCCTTGTGGGGCAGATCGAGAATTCTCTGGTCGTTGGTATAAGCGTGAATGGTGGTCATTATACCGTTCAATACGCCGAACGAATCGTTGAGCACCTTTACCACCGGGGCCAGGCAATTGGTGGTGCAGCTCGCGGTGGATACCACGTGGTGCTTACGGGGATCGTAGAGATGGTGGTTGACGCCGTACACCACCGTCAGGTCGGCGCCGGGTTTCCCCTTGGCCGGCGCGCTGAGAAGAACTTTTCCGGCTCCCGCTTCCAGGTGCAAGGCCGCCTTTTCCCTGGTCCGGAAAAAACCGGTGGATTCGATGACGATATCCACACCCATTTCCTTCCAGGGAAGTTTCGACGGGTCCGGTTGGGAAAGCACCAGGAAATCGTCGGCTCCCGCCACTATCCCGTCACCTTCCACCCGGACCTCTCCGGGGAACCTGCCATGAACCGAATCGTACTTGAGAAGATGGGCCAGGGTGGCCGAGTCGGTGAGGTCGTTGACGGCTACAACATCTATTTCGGGATCATCCAGGGTCTGTCTGTAGACCAGCCTCCCTATCCTGCCGAACCCGTTGATGGCGACTTTCACTCCCATTTCTCCTTCCAGTCGGATCTAAAGAGTATAACTTCTAACCGAAGAACAACCTGGCCGTATCTATGAGATCCCCGGGAACGGTTTTCAACGTTCCGACCGCCTCCCCCAGATCCACCGCAACCACTTCGTTACCCCTGAGGGCGGCCATCTTGCCGAACAGGCCCTCCTCGGCCATCTCTACGGCCTTAACTCCAAGCCTTGTTCCCAGAACCCTGTCGAACGCGGAAGGACTTCCCCCTCTCTGGACATGCCCGAGGACTACGTGCCTCGTCTCCAGGTCGGTCCTGTCCGCTATCTCGTTCTTCAGCACCTCGCCTATTCCGATGCCGGTACCCAGCATCACGTGACCGAAGGCGTCCTTCTCCGCGGAGTGCATGATGTGCCTCTTCAGATCGGGATCCATCGCTCCTTCCGCCACGGCTACTATGGCGTACCGCTCGCCTTTGGCGTACCTCTCCTCCAGGGTCCTGCAGACTTCGTCCGTATCGAACTCCTCCTCGGGAAGCAATATTACGTGGGCTCCGCCGGCTATGCCGCCGTACAACGCTATCCAGCCCGCGTGCCTTCCCATTATCTCAACCACCACCACGCGCTCGTGGCTGCGTGCGGTGGTATGAAGCATCTCCAGCGCCGTCATAACGTAATTTACCGCGGTATCGAACCCGAACGTGAAATCGGTGGCCGAGAGATCGTTGTCTATGGTCTTGGGAACGCCTATCACGGAAAGTCCCTCGGCTCCCAGTTTTTCCGCCACCCCCAGGGTGTCCTCTCCGCCGAGGGCTATCAGGCAGTCCAGACCCCTCTCCTCGTAGGTCGCCCTTATCTTTTCCATGCCGTTCTCGACCCTGAAAGGATTGGTCCTGGACGAAAACAACATCGTACCACCCTGCATATGAATGTCCCTGACCTTATCGAGATCCAACTTGATCCAGTCGTTCTCCAGGGCTCCCTTCCAGCCCCTGAGGAAGCCCGTGATCTCGTGTCCACCGCGGATACCCCTCACGGTGATTCCCCGAATTACGGCATTCAGCCCCGGGGCGTCTCCTCCACCGGTTAGGATTCCTATGTGCATGACATCCTCTCCGTTCCTTGTGCGGGTCAATTCGTCGAGACCCTCTTGAGTTTACCTGCCAGTTCCACCAGGCCCGGTATGGAAAGCGATTGCCCGCCGTCGGACAGCGCTTTGTCCGGATCCGGGTGAACCTCCAGCATTATTCCGTCCGCCCCGGCGGCCAGTCCGGCCAGCGCCAGCGGCTCCAGGAGATCCCTCCTGCCCGAGGCATGGCACGGATCCACTATCACCGGGTAACCTCCCAGCATCCTGGCCAGCGGTACGGCCGAGATGTCCAGGGTGTTCCTCGTCCAATGCTCGAATGTTCTTATCCCGCGTTCGCAGAGTACCACCCGGTCGTTTCCTTCCTTGACGATGTACTCTGCGGCCATGAGCCATTCCTCCACGGTAGCCATGAAACCCCTCTTGAGAAGCACGGGCCTGTCCACCCCGCCCAACGCCGAAAGGAGGGGGAAATTGTGCATGTTCCTCGCTCCCACCTGGATCATGTCCAAGTACTCCAGAGCCGTATCCACCTGTTCCACGGCGACGACTTCGCTGACCACCGGAAGCCCGAACTCCCGCCCCACCTGCCCGAGTAGTTGCAATCCCTCCAACCCGAGACCCTGGAAGGAATACGGTGAAGTTCTGGGTTTATAGGTCCCTCCCCTCAGTATCGAGACCTCGGCCTCCACCGCGGCCGCCGCCACGGCCCTCAGCATATCCAGTCCCTCCACCGAGCAGGGCCCGGCGATTATAACAGGCTCGCCGCCACCTATGGTAACCTTTCCAACCTCGACCAGCCGAACCTCCACGCTCATTTTTTTCCCAGTTCGCTGATAATGAACCTCATGATGTCTCGAATGGAACTGTCGGAAATGGGACCGGCGTTATGCCCCATCGCGTTTTCCACCTGCTCATCCACCCAGGCGGGGTCGAAACCTCCGCCTATCATAAGCATCAGTTCCGCCCGCTGGTTCAGCAGCTTCACCAGTTCCACGTCCAGCCTGAGCAGTTCGCTACGGTAGTCCGGGGCCATCTCCCTGGTACCCACCGCGTTCCTGTCGATCTTGCCGTTGGCCGTCCTGGGAAGGCCACGAACGAAGTTCACAAGTTTGGGTATCTTGTACTCGTCCAGGTGCTCTCTCAGGAAGGATCTCATCTCCGCCACATCCATCTCCATCCCGGGTTTAAGGACCACGTACGCGGAATGTATCTCGCCGCGGGTGGGATGGTCGCTTCCCACCACGCATACGTCGGTCACGGCGGGGTGCCTGAGAATAGCCAGTTCCACTTCCAGCGGGTAGACTTTCATGCCCGATACCTTGATCAGTCCACCCCTTCTGCCCAGGAAGAAATACTTTCCGTTCCAGTACCTGAAGATATCTCCCGTGCGGTACCACCCGTCCCTGAATGATTCCTCGGTCTGGGGCCTGTCACCCTGGTATCTCTCCACTACCCCTGGTCCGGATATCCACAGTTCGCCGGTACCCTCACTCTCCACCGGCTCACCGTCCGGGTCCAGGAGCCGTACTTCGTACCCGTCGACCACCCTGTCGAAACCCTGCTTGCCGCTTTGTCCCACCAGGACCACTCCTGCGGTTTCCGTGCTTCCCCATACCTGTACCAGTTCCACCCCGGTCTTCCTGATGAATCCCTCCATCATCACGTCGGAAACGTACATTCCCCCCGCTTCCGCCATCCTCACCCCGGAAAGATCGCAGTCGCTCCTGTTCCAAAGCTGGGAAAGGGTGACCAACTGGGGGGGGAGAGCCATTATCACGGTAACACCCTTATCGGATATCACCCTCAGCAGGTCCCTGGGAAACCTACGCTCGGTCAGCAGAGTACGTCCGCCGAGATACAATCCGCGCATGAAAAGTTCGTGGGGATGGCCGTAAACCCCGAAGAGGGATGTGTGAACATCGTCCCCGCTCAGGCCCAACGTCTTTACCACTCCCATGGTGTTGGCCAGGAGCTGCGCATGGGTTATCGGGGCTATCTTGGCCTGTCCCGTGGAGGCGGAGGTGACGTTCATGTAGAATTCACGATCCTCCGTCACGTTCACTTTCCGGGAAGGTTTTTCATTCCCGGATAAGACATCCTCATCGATCTTCACCGTGATCTCGCCGGGCAAAGGTGAATACTCGGGATCCGCCGACGCCACCAGCCGCCTGGACCACCTGCCGAACACCCTTTGCCTTTCGTGGGGAGGCCAGTCCGGATTCATGGAGACGAACCTCGCCCCCAACATCGACACCGCCGTGAAGATGCACGGAAGGAACACGTTCCTGCCGGCTACACAGCCCACCACGTGATCCTCGTCGCATCCCGCCTCTTCCAGCCTGGCGGCTATCTTCAAGGAAGCATTGAGCCACCGGAGGTACGTCAGTTCACGACGATCATCGCAAAGGGCAATCGCCCCCGGTTTTTCCCGGGCCCATTTCTCAAGAAGCCCGTGAACCGTACCCGGCATCTATTCCTGTTTCTCTCCGCACTCGGGACAAAACCTGGACCCGGATGGAACCTCGGCGCCGCACTTGGCACACTTCACCGACCCGTCGAGCTTAGCCCCGCATTCGGGACAGAACTTCGCCCCGGAGGGAACGGCGGCTCCGCAGGAAGGACATCCGGTCTCCAGAGGGGTTCCGCATTCCGGGCAGAATTTTCCACCGGGAACGGTCTTGCCGCAGGATCGGCAGGTCACCATCGCGGCAGCGGGCCGCCGGGCTCCTTCAGACATGGATTGCCCCATCATGTTGGCCATGGCCATACCCATACCCAGACCGGCGCCCATTCCGACACCCGCGCCGGCGGCGCCCCCGCCGCCCTCGTTGGCGGCGGCGTCGCCCATGGCCGTGGCGGTTTTGAAACGCATGTACCGGTCCATGTCACCCAAGGCGTTCATGGCGCTTCTTTCGTCTATCCTCTTCTGTACTTCTTCGGGCGGCGTGATGGCCTGGATATAGAAATCCTCCAGCTGTATGCCGTACTTGCCGAAATCGTCGGCCAGCCTCGCCTTCTCCAGGGTGGATATCTCGTCGAAGTACTTGGGCAGATCGAATATAGTACCCAGGGTCTCACCCAGAAGGTCATTCAACCTGGAAACTATGATCCCCCTGAGGAAGTCTTCTATCTCGTCGGTGGTGAACTTTCCCTCGGTGCCCACCAGTTTGTTGATGAAAAGACGGCTCTGGGCCACCTTCATGGAGAAGTTACCGAAGGCCCGGAGTCTTACCATGGAAAGTTCCTTGTCCCTGAAGACTATAGGCTCCTTGGTTCCCCACTTGAGGTTGGTGAAGGTCTTCTTGTTGACGTAGAAGATCGTGGCCCTGAACGGGGAATCCTTGCCGGAGAAAAGAGTGCTTACCACACCGGCGAGTATGGGAATGTTCTCCGTAGTTATGGTGTGCCTGCCCGGACCCAGCACGTCCATGGCCTTCCCGTCGCGGAAGAATACCGCCTCCTGGCTTTCACGAACCACCACCTGGGTTCCCAGTCTGAATTCCCCAGAACCGCTCTCGGGTATCCTCTGGACGATCCGCTTACCGCTGTCGTCCATCCATTCCACTATCTCCATCTTCTTGAACATGGTACCTCAACCTCTCTTCAAGAGCTAATCCACCGGCCGATTCTTCTCGAGATCTATCATCAGCCGGCTTCTTCGTACCATCTTTTCGCTGAATTCAACGAGAAGCTCTATGAGTCGGTCCACTTCATCTCTCATATCGGAGCCCGAGGCAGCGGCCGCATGCAGCGATTCCATGGCGTTCTCCAACTCCTCCACGTCCTCGGCGAGGCTCATGTCGAAAGCGTACAGCTTGTCCAGTTCCTCCTCGCGCACCTTGTGCATGTCGAACCAACCCCTGTATCCGCGGGAAGCGAACCTTACCTCGTCGGCGACTTTTTCCAGCTTCTTGGTCACCCTGTCGAAATCATTCACGGCGGTCAGGGCCGCCGGTCCCTTGAGACCCGCGACCAGCTCGTGGACCCCGGACTTCATCCGTTCGAGCCTTTCCACCAGGGACATCCTGAAAAGGTGGTCGTTATCCCGCCTTTCTTCTTTTCGCTTGTAACCCTTGTAGCCAGGAATGAGGCGTTTCGCCTTCTCCAGGAATCCCAATTCCCTTTCCTCACCCATGCGATTCCTTTCCTTTCCCGCAAATCGTGAAACCTTGCAGTACTGCTATCATTCTATACTAACGAATATTGCGTTTCGGGTCACCTTTCGCGCACTGACCGAACGTTGGCCGAGTGCCCCGCGAGCGTGGAAGCAAAGAGGTGACCGCCGCTGCCATCCTTCCTGCTCACGAAGTAGAGGTACCCGGTGGTGGTGTCGGGGTAGAGCGCCGCCAGCAGCGACGGGTATCCGGGCGAGCAGATGGGACCGGGAGGAAGCCCGGGATGCAGGTACGTGTTGTACGGGTGACGCACTTCCAGGTCGCTGTAGAGCAGCCTGGCCTTGGGTTCGCCCAGCGCGTACTGAACGGTGGCGCAGCTCTCGAGTTTCATGCCGCGTCTGAGCCGTTCCAGGAAGATACCCGCCACAACCGGCCTCTCCGAATCAACCATGACCTCCTTCTCGACTATGGATGCCAGGATCACCGTCTCGTGGGTGGTGAGGCCGGTCCGGGGATGGCACATATCTTCCGGCCATCTCTCCTTGCCCGTGCGGACTATGCGCCGGAGCACCTCTTCGGCGTCGAGAGTATCGGCGAACTCGTAGGTTTCGGGGAAAAGATACCCCTCCAGGCACGGAATACCCATTGATGCGAGGAACGAGGAATCACGGGCCAGGCTGTCCAGGTCTTCCGGTGAAAGTGGGGTCTGTCTCGCGATGTCTTCGAGGGAACGATCCAGGGTCTCCCCCGGAACCAGCGTCACCCAGGAAGTGGCCACCGGCACCACCAGGCCTTCGGTGAGAATATCCAGTATGGAATCGGGAGTCATCTCGCCGGTAAGCAGGTAGGTACCCGCCTGGAGCGTAGGAGGACCATCCAGCCTGGAGTACCTCCAAAGAAAGTAATAACGGCACCGGACGAGACCTGAATCCTCCAGTACCTCTGCAATGCGCCTGACGCCCCATCCCCTTTCGACCGTCACCACGCGCTCCACCCCGGTCCCCGCCGGCCCGGAACACCATTTCATCAACCACAACGCCGAGAGGCCGGCGAGAACGACCGACAGCGCCGCGGCGACGAGCACTTTCCGTTTCACGGCAGCCCCAGGAACCGCTTGAGTATGACCATGGCCGCCATGGAGTCGCTCCTGCCGTCCTTCCCTCCACCTCCGGCACCCGGTGTGCACGCCTCTTGGGTGGAGCATACCTCGTTCACCAGTTCCACATGGAAACCCCTGTCCCGCAGGAATTCCGCCAGGCTCTCCACTTCCATGGAAAGTTCCGTGGGTTTTCCTCCCGCCGAGAGGGGAAGTCCGAGAACGATCTTAGCGGGTCCGTGCCGCTTCACCATCCCGTTCAACCTGTGTGCTATTCCCTTCCATGTGGAGCCGCAAAGAGGTTCCAGGGGGATTACGACGCCCGAGAGCGAGAGGGCGAACCCGGTCCGCCTTCTGCCGTAGTCCACGCCTATATATACAGACTCAGAAATTTCCACACGCAAAACCCCACCATCCCACGACACCGAGGCAGGCGCACTTGAACCGGAGCATCATTTCACCGTATCAGCCGGCGAAAAAATCGGCGTCGGAGTTAACGGCGGACAGGAACTCCGTCAGGAGATCCACCGCCGTCTCAAGATCGTGCCTGTGCATAACCGCAACGGGGCTATGACCATATCTCGCAGGAACGGAAAGGCATACCGAGTGAGCCCCGGGGGAGAACTTCTGGATGCTCGCCGTGTCGGTACCTCCGCCCATGAGTATCTCCATCTGATAGTCGATGCCCTTCTCTTCCGCGAGCCTCCTCATGAACTCCACCAGCCCGGGAGAACTGATGACGCTGGAATCCATCTGCTTTACGGCAACTCCTTTGCCAAGGTCGGCCACCTTCATTCTCGCCGGGAAGCCGGGAGTATCCCCAGAACCCGTCATATCCACCGCCACTCCCACATGGGGCTTCAACATCTGGGCGGCCACAGTGGAACCCCTCAGGCCCACTTCCTCCTGGGAGGTGCCCACGGCATAAACGTCAATGTCGGGATTTTCGAATCTCTTCATCGCCTCCAGAATGACGTATACCCCGGCCCTGTCGTCGAAAGCCTTTGCCAGCAGGCAATCACCCAACTTCCTGAAACGGGTGTCCATGGAAACCCAGTCGCCCCTGCCCACCTTATCCCTGACTTTATCCGCCGGAAGACCGAAATCCAGGTAAAGCTTGTCCATCCTGTGTTTCGCATCCCTGTTTCCCGAGGTATCCGACCACATATGGGCCATAACGGCGGGAAGAACTTCTCCGCTCCTGGTGTGAACTTCCACGGTATGCCCCATTATGCTGGTGGGTTTCCACCCTCCAACGGGCGCCACGGAAGCGAACCCGTCGTCATCAACGTTGTACACAACGAATCCTATCTCGTCCATGTGGGCGGCGAGCATCACCCTGATACGCTCACCATTTCCACTGCCGGACTTGAAAGCGATCACGTTCTTCATGGCATCCACCGTAACGGAGTCGGCAACGCCTTCCAGTTCTTCCTTGAAAATCTCTATTACGCCGTCCTCGCGGCCCGATATCCCGTCCGTTTCACAAAGCCTTCGCAATAATTCCATCCGGGTTTCCTCCTACCTTCCCGCCGTCGGCGCCATACGGGCGAACCCAGTTCCGGCCATGACCTCCGTAGACCCGGCGCCGGTGAAGCCGTCGGTGCCGCGCATGAATCTGTGTTTAAACCTATACTTCGGGAATTCCGGAAAAACCATGCCGCCGGCATTTATCCGAAGGAATGCCGGCGGCGAAAGAAACAACCGGAAGAACCGTTCACTCCAGGATCGCTTTGATCCTGCGGACGTTCCTGGACGAACTCTTCTCGCTTACTATCCTGAATCGTCCGAGTTCGCCGGTCCCGGTCACGTGGGGCCCTCCGCATATCTCCCTGGAGAAGTCTCCTATGGAGTAAACCTTGACCCTGTCTCCATACCTGTTCCGGAAAAGTCCTATAGCCCCGCTCTCGAGGGCTTCCTCCAGGAGCATTTCCTCCCAGGTTACCGGGAGATTCGCCCGAATGACCTCGTTCACGATCTGCTCCACCCGGCGTATCTCCTCTTCCGTCATGGGCCTGGGATGACTGAAATCGAACCTGAGCCGCTGGGCCGTCACGTTGCTGCCCTTCTGGGCCACGTGGTTCCCCAACACCTCCCTCAGCGCCTGGTGAAGCAGGTGGGTCGCCGTGTGCAGGCGGGTGACCATTTCGCTGTTATCGGCCAACCCTCCCCTGAACTTGCCCTCGCTTCCTTTCCTGGAAAGCTCACGGTGCTTCTCCAGGGACTTGGCATAACCCTCCATGTCCACGGTAAGCCCGTGTTCCTTCGCCAGCTCGACGGTGAACTCCACCGGAAAACCGTAGGTATCGTACAGCTTGAAAGCCAAGCGCCCGGGAATCACCCTGCGGGGATTCTTCAGGAGGTTCGGAAGCATCTTCTCGAATTCCTTCAGCCCGGACTTGAGTGTTGCGCCGAACTTCTCTTCTTCCATTCCAAGCTCGCTCAGCACGAACTCGGCGTTCCCGGCCAGATCCGGGTGACCTCCGGACTCCACGTCGATGACCACCTCGGCCAACTCGCGGGTGAACGGCTCCGTGATGCCCAGCTTCCTGCCGTGACGCACCGCGAGACGTATCAACCTGCGAAGAACGTATCCCCTGTCCAGGTTCGAGGGCGGAATGCCCTGATCGTCGCCGAGTATGTGGACCGCGGTACGGATGTGGTCCGCCACGATTCTCATGGAACGCAGCGATGAGTCGTCGGTCGGCTTACCCACCCTGTCTTCCAGGAAGCGGAACAGTGGCCTGAATCTCGCGATCTCGAATACGGACCCGTAGCCGTTCAGCATGGCCACCGTTCTCTCGACGCCCATGCCGGTGTCCACGTTCTTCTGGGCAAGGGGCACGTAACCGCCGTCCCGGGTCTTCTCGTACTCCATGAAAACGTCGTTCCATATTTCGAAGTACTTGCCGCAACCGCAACCGGGAGAGCAACCGGGACCGCACGACGGCGCCCCGGTATCTATGAACATCTCCGTATCCGGCCCGCACGGGCCCACGACACCGGTGGGACCCCACCAGTTGTGCTCCATGCCCTTGAAGTATATCCTGTCACGTGGAACTCCCACCGACTCCCAGACGGATGCGGCCTCCTCGTCGGGGGGAACCTTGTCGTTGCCGGCGAAGACGGTCACGTGAAGCTTCTCCGGATCAAAACCCAGCCATTCTCCGCCGGTGAGAAATTCGAAGCTCCACTCGATAGCTTCCCTTTTGAAGTAATCTCCCAGGGACCAGTTTCCCAGCATCTCGAAAAAGGTGAGATGGGTGGAATCGCCTATTTCCTCTATATCACCGGTTCTTATGCACTTCTGAACATTCACCAGTCTCTTCCCCGCCGGGTGCCTCTCTCCCAGCAGGTAAGGAACCAGGGGTTGCATGCCCGCGGGAGTGAAAAGGATGGTGGAATCCTCCTGTGGTATAAGAGACGCCCCCCGTATCACGGAATGTCCCTTGGACACGAAAAAGTCCATGTAAAGCCGTATCAGTTCAGCGGAGTTCATCCCGAGCCTCCCCGGCCTCCGGGGCCAGTTCCTTGCCGTATATCCTGTAAATCCTGTACAGCTCCGAATCCAGGTCCTTCTCCAGGATGCTCCTCATGGCCACGTTGTCCTCCAGTATCCAGGAAAGCTCGCCCCATTCCACTCCGGCATCCACGTTAGCCTTGATTATCCTGTCTATGAGAAGCGCTTCCAGTCCACGCCCGCGGTATGCCTTCCTAACTCCCAGCAGCAGCACGCGGCTCCTGTCTATCTTAACCTTGAAAGGCGGAACCTTCAGGGCCAGGAGGGTTCCGATCAGGCTTCCGCGGGCCTTCTTCATGGGTATGTTGGCGTCAGGAAGCGATACGGCGAAAGCGACCGCCTTCCCGTCGATCTCCACAATGGGAGCCATGCTGGGAACCAGTATCGACTTGAGTTCCGAAGCCATGTGGTCCAGTTCTTCCCTGGTCATGGGGACGAACCCCCAGTTATCCTTCCAGCACTCGTTGTAGATGTCCATTATCAGATCGACTTCCCGCTTGATGCGCTTCAGCGAAATGTTTCTTATTACCGCGTTGCTCCTGCGGAGCACAAGTTCCGCCACCCTGGACATCCTGGATTCCGACGCCCTGGCTGAGTAGAGCCTGTAAGCATAAAGGTCTTTCGTCTTGGTATACCCGCAACTTTCCACCAGTTCAGGATACCACTCGGGATTATACGTCATCATTATCAACGGACTGCCGCGGAAGCCGCTGACCAGCATGCCGCACTCCTCGTTGGTGGAAAAGTTCATGGGGCCCAGAACCCTCTCCATACCCGCCGCCGCCAGGTTTTCCTCGCAACTTTCCAGGAGCGCCGACGCGATTCCCGGATCATTCTCCATCTCCAGGAAACCGAAAAAACCGGTCTTCTCGCCGTGGTACTCGTTGTGGGCGTGGTTAACTATGGAAGCCACCCTGCCCCTCACCCGACCGTTCCTGTCCAGGGCTATGAAGTATTCCACGTCGGCATGCCTGTGGAAAGGATGTTTCTTCCTGTGGAACAGCTGTTTTTGAAAGTACCTTATTTGCGGCACCCAGTGGGGATCGTTCCGGTATAACCGGTACGGCAAATCGATGAAACTATCGAGCTGCCGCGGGGTGGTTACTTTTTCGATTGCGTATTCCATGTCATCCCCGGTCAGATTATGCCCATTTCCTTGCCGCACTTTTCGAATATTTCCAGGGCCCGGTCTATCATATCGTCGGTGTGCGAAGCCATGTAGCTGGTTCTCAGCATCTCCCCGCCGCTGGCCACCGCAGGACTCACCACGGGGTTCGTGAAGACACCTTTCTGGAAAAGCAGCTTCCAGAACACCAGGGTCTGCGTTTCGTCGCCTATTATTATGGGAACGATGGGCGTTTCGGAGTTGCCCACGTTGAAGCCCATCGAGGCCAGCCCCTGCCTGGCCCTCTCGGCCGCCGTGTGACACCTGGTGATCAGTTCCGGCTCCTCCCCGAGCACATCCAGGGCCGCTATCACCGTGGCCACCGCGGCGGGAGGCAGGCTTGCCGAAAAGATCATCGTCCTCGCGGTGTGCTTTATGTATTCCATGACTCTGGCCGGACCGGCCGCGAATCCTCCGACACATGCGAAGGATTTGCTGAAAGTCCCGATGATTATGTCGACATCGTCATGACATCCGAAATGCTCGGCCGTTCCCCTTCCCCTGGCTCCCATGGTGCCTATTCCGTGGGCGTCGTCCACCATCAGCCTTACTCCGTATTCCCCGCTAACCTCGACGAGGCCGGGAATGTCGGCCAGATCTCCTTCCATGCTGAACACGCCGTCCGTAACGATGACCCCGGAAGAACGACCGTTATTCTCCAGCATGTACCGCAGATGGTCGAGATCGTTGTGGCGGTACTTCAGCACCCGGGCATAGCTCATCCTCGCTCCGTCGATTATCGAAGCGTGATCGAGCCTGTCCAGGTAAATGATGTCGTTCCTGCCCACGATGGTCGAAATCACTCCCAGGTTGGCCTGGAAACCGGTACTGAAGGTGATGGCCATCTCCTTGCCCAGAAAATCAGCCAGTTTCTCCTCCAGTTCGATGTGCAGATCCAGGGTCCCGTTCAGGAAGCGGCTTCCGGTACATCCCGTTCCGTACTTGTCCACCGCCGCCTTGGCCGCCTCCATGACCTTCCGGTGGTCCGTGAGGCCCAGGTAGTTGTTCGAACCCAGCATGATTATGCTATGTCCGTTTATCTCCATTTCAGCACCCACGTGCCCCCCCAGTGGGACGAAGTAGGGATACAGTCCTGCGTTCTGCACCTTTTCGAGTCGTTCGAAATCGAAACACTTCCGGAATACGTCGTTCGGAGAAAGGTCCATCGTCCGTACCTTGCCATGGGAAAAATCAACGGTTAGCATTGCGCAGGAAGTTAATCACGACAAGCGGATAAGTCAACGATGGAGACGTCGATGGCACGCAAAGCGGTACTGACCGGGGCATCCGGTTTCATCGGGAGCCACGTGGCGGGCCGGCTCCTCGGGCGTGGATATTCCGTGAAGGCCCTGTTGCGGAAAACATCATCCACCACCGGGATTCCCGGCGGATGCGACGTCACACGGGTGGACTTCCTCGATCCCGAAAGCATGGCGGGACCCATGGAAGGCTGCGACACGGTGATACACTGCGCCGGGGCGACCAGCGCGGGAAGCCGGGAAGAGTTCGACAGGATCAACGCCCTGATTACGGCAAACGTTCTGAAGGCCAGGAAGAAAGCCGCTCCAGAGGCGCTTTTCATCTACGTTTCGAGCCAGGCGGCGGCGGGACCTTCCGGAAATGGTCCGGTTACCGCCTACGGCAGGAGCAAGCTGCTCGGAGAATTCGCTGTCAGGGACAGCGGCAACTGGATGATAATCAGGCCTCCCGCCGTCTTCGGACCGGGAGACGATGCATCGGCCCCGGTAATGAGAGCAGCGCTCAAAGGTTTCTTCTTCTCCCCGCGGATCCGGGGACGCGGTTTTCCGCTGGTCTTCGTCGATGACCTGGCGGATCTCGTGGCCTTACTCCCGGAACGTCCCGGGGCGATGGAGCGCATCCTCACCCCCTCGTACGGACGCCTTTTCTCGTGGAACGATTTTCACCGCCTGCTTCAGGAAGCCTCCGGCAGGCACATAATCCACGTGCGGGTGCCTGTTCCCCTGGTACTTGCGGTGGCCCTGGTTTCCGAGGCGGCCGCCGCGATATCCGGAAGGGTGCCTTTTTTTTGCAGGGAGAAATGCCGCGAACTCCTCGCAGCGGAATGGAAACTCGAAGAGGGCCTCACCGGCAGGCTTACCGGCTGGTCCCCGGCCACCCCCGTAAGGAAGGCCCTGGAAAAGACTCTCGCCTACTACCACCCCTCCGAAGCCCGTACCCGGGCTTGGATGCGAAAGGCAGAGACTTGACTTTTGTGGAGGCACACGAAATAATATTATCATTCTTAGGATTACTTTTAAGGATTACTCTCAATCAAAGAAAGGAGATGATGTGAGGACGATCATCCTTCTGTTGGGCATGTTGCCCGCGGTACTTTTCGCAGTCCCTACGGTAGTCGCTACCTTCGACGCGCCGGACAACGATATCACCGGTCTGGCCTACGCCGATGGAAAGCTCTACGCCGTCGACAAAACCGCAAAGAAGATCTACGTACTCAATCCTTCTTCCGGTTCTGTCGAAACTTCCTGGAGCATCGATGTTAAGGATGCCGACGGACTGGCGTACGCTGGGGAGCTTCTCTACGTTACCAACGGAACCAGCGACGTATACAAGTTCAAACTGAGCGGTACCGACGACGGTAAGAGTACGCTGTACTGCTCTGGTTGAGGTGGCGGAACATACTACCCGGTGGGTGGTGCAGCAGGCAGCAGTTCCGGCATCTACTTCCTTGGAGATTCCAACAACAAGTTCTACTACAAGACATCGCTTCCTTTGGGTTCCACGGTGGACCCCGACGATGCAGGATCCCTTCCTTCTTCTCTTAAGACCTACGACCTGGCCCGTGAAGGCGATGACAACAGTTCCTCGGGTAACATCTGGGTGGCGACGGATGATTCCGATTCCCCCATCAGGGCTTACAAGCTGGATGACGGCACGCTGACCGACGGCATTGATTCCAACCTCGTCTCATCGGCAAGGGGTCTGGCCTACAGTCACGCCAACAACCACAGGTACATCTGGGCCAGCAATCCCAGCGATAAAAAGATTTACAAGGTAGACCTGGACGGTTCCACCGGCGTAGCCGGGGAACACCGCTGCCAGCTACTGGAGACTTCCCTGACGGCCGACGTCAACCCGTTCGGCGGGTCGGTCATCATCACCGGATCCGGTTTCTCCGGAACGACCGGTATCGAAATATTCGATACCTACGGACACAGGATCCTGGAAGCTCCCTTCTCCGGAAGCTATTCCTGGAACGGTCACCGCGGTGACGGTACCCAGGTTCCGTCCGGTGTGTACTACGTGAAGGTCAGTGATTCCACAGGAAGGGCAGCATCCCTTTCCGTGGTGAAACTCTAAAGATCGTAACGTAGCGCAGCAAAAAATGGGGCCGCCTTTCGGCGGCCCCATTTCATTCGATCGGAAACCGGGTTCAGCGCTTGTAACCGAACCGCTTCAACAATTCTATCCTGTTCTCCACGTCTTCCGGGATCTCCACGGCTTGGGGAGGTTCCCCGTCCACCACGCCAATGACTCCGCCTCCCTGGGCGGTACGTCCCACCAGGACCTGAACGGGATTGGCGGTGGCGCAATATATCCTGCATACCTCCGGAACCATCTTCACCTGGTTCAAGACCTGTATCGGGAAAACACCGTTCAGAATCACGAGGAAGACATGTCCGCACCCGAGTTCGAGAATGTTTCGCTCGGCAATCTTCCTGAGTTCCACGTCGGTACCGTCGCTCCTGACAAGCCTGGGACCCGACGCCTCGGAAAACGCCAACCCGAACCCGGCCCCCGGAACGGTTCCCGCGATGACTTCGTAAACATCTTCCACCGTCTTAATGAAATGAGACTGGCCCAATATGACGTTGCATCCCTCGGGGAAGTCCAGTGGAACAACATCTATTTCGAACTTCTTCACGGACACCTCCTCCACTAGTACCTCTTCCTCTTCCTTGCCGGGGGTATTTTCATTTCCGCCCTGTAATTGGCTACCGTTCTCCTCTTGACCTCTATCCCGGAAGCCTTCAACATCTCCACTAATTTCGCGTCGGACAAGGGGTTATGCTTGTCTTCCGAATCTATCAGGCGCCTAAGTTCCTCCTTGACTATGCGACTGGAAATCTCGCCGGAATCAGCCGGAAGGCCCCTGCTGAAGAAAAACCTCATTTCGTGGATTCCCTGGGGCGACTGCACGTACTTGCCGTTGATGGCCCTGCTTATGGTGGACTGGTTGTAACCCAGAACATCGGCCACGGTCTGTAGCGTCAGCGGTCGAAGACCATTCAAACCGTTGGCGAAAAAATCAGCCTGGTACTCGGCCAGGAACCCGCCGATCCGGGTAACTGTTTCCTGCCTCTGTCTTATGGCCTTTATGAACCAGGAAGCTTTCCTGTACTTGTTTTTGACGTATTCCTTCTCCGTCCGGTTGCTGTTGGGAGATTCCAGTATTCTCAGGTTCCTCTCCGAAATCATGAGGCGGGGAAACCTGTTGTCATTGAGCACGGCTTCGAAACGCCCGTCCCGCTCCACTATCAACACATCGGGAATGATGGCGGAGTTCGCCGGAGAGGAAAACTCCCTCCCCGGCCAGGGATTCAGAGTGGCTATAAGATCCGTCGCCTGTTGGACCCTGCCGGGTGACACTCCCTCCGCTTCGGCGATCGCTTCTATCTTCCGCTCGGCGAGTGAACCGAAATGTTTCGAAACTATCCTGTGTTCCAGGCTGTCGGGACCGAAACCCAGCTTTTCCAGTTGGGCTTTGAGCGCTCCCTGCGCGCTGAAGGAGCCTACCCCGGTGGGTTCCAGGGATCTTACCACTTCCAGCGCCTTGGGAAGCAACTCCGGATCACCCTCCCAGCCCGCCTCCAGGTCGAAGAGCGGAAGGGTGAGCAAACCGTGACCGTCCAGGGAGTAGACCACGTATACCACGGCCTCTTCCAGTTCCTTTGGCAACATGAGTTCCCAGACCTGTTCCAGCAGGTACTCGTACAGCGTCGGTTCCTTCTTCGCTTCCGGCATCCACGGCTCGCCGTCCTCGTGCCGGGAAGGATAACCGTCACCGGAATATTCCCGTATTCTCTCGAGGATCTCCAGGGTTTCCTCCTCCCTGGTCTCGCTTCTTACGGGCTCATCGTCCCAGTCTCCGGCGTCATCGTATTCCCCGGAAACTTCCGTATCAGCATCACCGGCAGTCTCTTCGGGAGACGACTGTTCCAGGAGGGGATTTTCCTGGAGTTCCTGCTTTATCATGTTTTCCAGGTCCAGGGAAGGCAGTTGAAGTATCTCCAGCGCCTGCTTTATCTTCTGAGTGAGAACCAACTTCTGGGTTTGTGCAAGCCTGACGTTCTGATCCAGTCTCATCTCGGGCATCAGAGTCTGAACCTCTCTCCCAGGTATATCTTCCTGGCCTCGGGATCGTTCGCCAGTTCGTCCGCAGATCCCGAAACCAATATTTTCCCATCATACATTATGTAGGCCCTGTCGGTTATGGCAAGGGTTTCCCTCACGTTGTGATCGGTGATAAGAATCCCTAACCCTTTCTTCACCTTGAGCTTCCTTATTATTTCCTGGATATCGTCCACCGCTATGGGATCTATCCCGGCAAAAGGTTCGTCCAGGAGCAGGAATGACGGCTCGGTCACCAGCGCCCTTGCTATTTCCACCCTTCGCCTCTCGCCCCCCGACAGGGTGTAGGCCTTCTGGCGGGCTACTTTTTCTATTCCCAGGTCCGCAAGCAGCTCGGCCTGCTTCTTCATGCGTTCCCTCTTCCCCAACCCCGTGGTTTCGAGGATGCTCATCAGGTTGTCCGCAACGGTCATCTTTCTGAAAACGCTGGATTCCTGGGGAAGATACCCGATACCCAGCCTGCAACGTTTGTACATGGGCAGGTTGGTAAGCCTGATATCGTCCATGAACACGTCTCCGGAATCAGGCCTTATGAAACCCACTATCTGGTTGAAGGTAGTGGTTTTGCCGGCTCCGTTCGGCCCCAGGAGACCTACAATCTCGCCACGGCCCACCTCTATGGAGACTCCGTTCACCACGGCTTTTTTCCTGTACTTCTTCACCAGGTTCTCGGTCCTGAGAAGGGAAGGAGTTCCATTCCTGAAAATTCCACGCTTTCTCAACGGCGGCCTCCCAGGTAACTGTACGTTCCCCTGACGCTGCCGGTCACCGTGAGCTTCTCCAATTCCCCGTCCGAGAATTCCATGGTGATAACGTTACCCATCACTGTATTGTTCTCCATCTTCTCGGCCGCCTTACCCCCGCCTTTCATCCGGAGCACCGCCGATCCTTCCAGCATTATCGAATCCGGGGCTCCACCGTCCAGGACGAACACGGCATGCTCGGAATCAAACCATGTCTCGGCCGGAGGATTCGTGCCCCTGTCCACCATGTGGCCCGATGCACCGCCCTCTATCCTAACCGATTCCGGATCCCCGGAAGCGTCGAGCTTTATTTCCATCCAGTCCCCGGATAACTCACCGTCCCCGGTTTCCAGCAGCGGGGAGCCCAAAAGTTCAAACCTGTCTTCCTCCCCGAAATAACGCAAGTATTCCGACGTGGAGCGGATATCCTTCGATGCCAGCGTAACCACGGCCGCTCCCTGGGCCTCGGCGGAATTCTCCCCCGGAAAGAATTCCAGCCTGTCTGCCCTCACAACCAGCGTGTCTTCGCCCACCGCTCTCTTCAATATGGGATCCACAGTCACGAAAAGGCTGCCCCTGTCCCTGTCGTACAGAGCATACTCTCCCCGCACGAACCCCAATTCCGGGCCGGTCATGACCACGTCTTTCTTCGCCGTGGCCTTGCGGGAACCCCGGAAATAAACTATCTCCTGCGCCCTGACGACGGATTCTCCATCGGTGAGTTCCACGTTTCCCTTCATGGTCACCATGCCGGGTTCCCGGCGGTACTCAAGGTAGTCCGAGGTACCTCTTAGAGTGTCCGCCACAATCACGACGTTACCGTAAAACCTGGCATCCCCCCTACCCTGCCACACTACCGCGCTGTCCGACGTCACGGTGATTTCCCCATCGGTCACCGACACGTTTCCCGCCAGTTCTATCACGAGCCCTTCTCCCGGGTTCTCCCGGCTGTAGGCCCGGTCCGCCACCGTGGTGAACATCCCCTCACCGGCGGCCAGTACGAGCAGGATCAACGACAGACTAATCAATTTCAATCTCCCCGGAATACTCCGCCGTGAAATCTTCCCGGACGTCTACGCCTTCCACGTCACCGAGATTCGTGTCCAGATCCACTCCCCTGCCTGAAAGGATCGTCACGCCCACGGAATCGGGTATGGTCATGGTAACCAGGCAATCACTGTGTAATACGCCCAGGCTGTCATTCCATGTCAACTCCTGGGTGACCATGCGCCTGCCGTCATCCGTCTCGGCCTCCACTCCATTCCAGATTCTCATGCAGCCGCCCTCCAGATCCACTCTTCCCGAATCCCCGATCAATACCGTGGTGGGGACGTCATTTTCATAGAACGTAAGGTTCACGCCCGAGAGAACCAGCAGGCTGTCGCCCTCGGTATACACCGCCTCGTCACTTACCAGTTTCCAGGATCTCCTGCCCTCCACTGACTGGACCATTGTGAAATCCTGCACCACCTGGACCGGATCCCGCTGGGGATCCGTGGCCGGCGGAGTACCGTCACCGCAGGCCAGGAGCGCCGCAAGGACGGCGGGCCCAGCGATCGTGAATCCAGATCCACTGTTCGGGTTCTTCACGTATCCACTCCTCTATCCTGGCGGTAAGATCCGCTGTCAGTTCGAGATACCCGTTCTTGCCCCTGTAATCGTCAAGGTCGAGGGGCTCGTCTATTTCGACCAGGTATCTACCGGCATCCCTTCCCGATATATGCAGGGTCAACACCGGAACATCAAATCTCAGGGCTATCTTAGCCGGTCCCACGGGAGTCCTCGCGGGCAGACCCAGGAAATTCACGAACCCGCTTTCCACACCAAGGGTATCCTGATCTATGAGTATGCCCACGGCCGCCCCCCTCCGCAGTGCGCCCATCAGACTGTGAAGACCGCTTCCCCTGTCTATGGTCTCGATACCATGACGGGACCTGAGATCGTCCACCATCGAAGTGGTCTTACCACTGCCCAACTTCCTGGTAACCACAGCAGTATCGTAACCCATGAGCGAGATCGCCCTGGGAATCAGTTCCCACGCGGAGAAATGCGCGGTGATCGCAATTACCCCCCT
>Ga0256835_1000527_pt1 | contig 28155 bp, 28 predicted proteins | sample PIR30metaG_FD_185972 | JGI IMG/M metagenome (GOLD analysis project Ga0256835, IMG submission 185972) | Hydrothermal vent microbial communities from East Pacific Rise, Pacific Ocean - PIR-30 | ecosystem: Environmental > Aquatic > Marine > Hydrothermal vents | place: Pacific Ocean: East Pacific...
CCATGGAACGATCTCCTTTCGTGCAGGTGTGTCGGCTGCCGGGGCGGGCCGCCGGTATTCATCCGCGCCGTCCACGGCACGGGTAAATCCTCAAAACCGAATACATCTGCAAGAAATGAGCCAGCTGTGGAGGGGAGGGGCAGGCCGGGGCGTCCGCCCGCCGGCCGTGGCGATGCAGGCCGTCGGGCGGCAGGCGCTGCGGCACGAATCGACGAGAATTGACAATCTGTTGACGATTATTGTCACATGATTGCCGCTAGGGGGTCAGTCGGCCGGTGCGGGAGGGCTGGCGCCGTCCGTCACGGCGGCCAGGCGCTGCTGGATGTACCCGGCCAGCGCTTCGACCTCTTTGCGGCCGATGGTGGGGATGTCGACGGAGAGTTTTTCGATCTCCTCTTCCGGGATGCCGGTGGTTTTATTGATCATGAAGCTGTCAATTTCGCCATCTTCGAGCAGCATGCCGCAGCCGCCGAAGGCCCCCAGGAACCGGTCGCCGACAAAAATCGGCACGACCAGCTTGAGCAGGCCGGCGTCGCACTCCTCGATGACCGGCGCCCGGGTGTTGCGGGCGATGATGGCCAGGTTCATGTGGGCCACGGCGCAGATGAAGGCCTGGCCCTTGTCGGTGGCCTTGATGGCCGGGCACAGCCGGTTGGGCCAGTGCCGGCGTCCGGTGATGCGGATGCCGTCGACGTTGTAGATGGACGCCATCAGGCCCGATCGCCGCCGGATGTCGTCCTCGAGTTCGATCCACTTTTCGATGGGCAGCACGTCTGTCAGTTCCATGGGCTGTTGCGTACCTCGCAGCTGGGGTCGAAAGCGCGGCGCCGGGCCCCCGGCGCCGTCGGTGGGTCGCTTCTAAGCATTGACGGTGTATCCTTTATGAGCTATACAGGAAAAAAAGTTCGACTGCATGGAAAAGAGAGGGACTGCAGACACACCGCCCGGCTTTTCGGATCCGTGTGGTACGCCTGACAGGATTCGAACCTGTGACCTACGGATTAGAAGTCCGTTGCTCTATCCAACTGAGCTACAGGCGCACATTGTAAGCTCGGTCAGTTAGCACAGGAGCGCGCCAAAGTCCACCTCTAAATGGTGCCCGGAGCGGGGCGAGCGCCCGCCGGACCGCGCCGGAGAACCCGGCTGACCCCGTGCCGGCCTTGTGAATTGAAGAGAAGAATGAACGCTGCGGTCGTCGATGCCGGTTTTCAATCCCACCGCATCCGGATCGCCAACGCAGCAGAAAAGAACCGCGATGAGCACCAAGAAAAAAAGCGTTAAAGGAAAAAAGACCGCCAACGCCAGACGTGCGACCAGGGCCGCCGAGTCCCGCGCTGAAAAGAAGCCGGCCGCCGGTGCCCAGGAAAACGCGCTGGTCAAATACGATCCCCTTCAGCGCTACCTGACGGAGATCAGCAGGTACCCGCTGCTGACCCGTGAGCGTGAGCGTGAACTGGCCGTGCGCGTCCAGGAGGACGGGGACCCCGAGGCGGCCTACGAACTGGTGACCTCCAACCTGCGCCTGGTGGTCAAGATCGCCCTGGAGTTTCAGCGCGTCTGGATGCAGAACCTGCTGGACCTCATCCAGGAGGGCAACATCGGCCTGATGCAGGCCGTCAAGAAGTTTGACCCGTACAAGAACGTCAAGTTCTCCTACTACGCCTCTTTCTGGATCAAGGCCTACATCCTGAAGTTCATCATGGACAACTGGCGCCTGGTTAAAATCGGCACCACGCAGGGGCAGCGCAAGCTGTTTTTCAAGCTCAAGAAGGAAAAGCAGCTGCTCATCGACCAGGGCTTCGACCCCAAGCCCAAGCTGCTGTCCGAGCGCCTGGGCGTGTCCGAGCGCGAGATCATCGACATGGACCTCCGTCTGGACGGATGGGACGTTTCGCTGGACGCGCCGCTTAAGGAGGATTCGGACACCGAACGCATCGATTTCCTGAGCACCGAGGCCGAGTCGGCCGAGGACAAGATGGCCAAGAAGGAGATGGAGGCCCTGCTGCACTCCAAGATCGCGGAGTTTCGCAAGAAGATGACCCCCCGGGAACTGGAGATTTTCGACATGCGCATTTTCTCCGAGAACCCGGCCACGCTCCAGGAGATCGGGGACCGTTACGGCATTTCCCGCGAACGGGTGCGCCAGATCGAGAAAAACATCCTCAAGAAAATGAGGGAGTACCTCAAGCGCGAAATCCCTGATTTTGCTGCCTACACCGAGGAGGGGCAGTCCGACTAACCCCGCGCAGGACGGCGCGGGACGCGCAGCGGGGGTGCCACGGCTCTTGGGAGCACGCCGCCGCTTGCCGCAGTCCCCGGGGACGGCGTAGGCTCGTGCCCCAAGAGCTGCGTGCGCCGCGGCCTTCGTGAACGCCGCGACAAATTTTCTTGTACTCCGACGAGGTTGGACCGATATAGCATTTACAGCCGAAAAACGCCCGGCTGGAATTTTTCCCGATGACAGCCTGTGAACCATCGCAACCGGCTGCCGCAGTCCGGCGGTCGAAACAGGAAGATTTTCGTTCATGAGAACCGTATCCCTGATGATCCTGGCCTGCGCCCTGGCGGTGGCGGGCATGACCGGGTGCGCCGCCCGCAAGCCGGGGGCCGTGTCCGGGGCTTCCAAGAAGGCGGTCAAAGCCAAAAAGGCCGCGCCGGCCCCCAAGATACCACCCATTCCGGTCTTTGCGCCCAAGGAGAACAAGTTCTTTTACTACGCCGAGGCCCGGCGCTACAAGAAACAGGGCGACATGGCCAAGGCCTCCGAGTACCTCGAAAAGGCCCTGGCGCTGGATCCCGAGTCCCAGCTGCTCAAGGAGGAGCTGGCCCGGCTGATGATGAGCCGCCAGGAGAAAGACCGCGCGCTGGCGCTGACCCGCGAGATTCTGGCCGAAAACCCCAAAAACATCAATGCTCTGATCACCTACGCCCGCATCCAGGAGGATTCCGGCAACCTCGACGAGGCCCTCAAGACTTACGAGAAGGTCCTTTCGCTGGCCCCCAAGCGCCAGGACATCTACCTGCACCTGGGCAGCCTGTACCGCGAGGCCAAGCAACCCGACAAGGCCCTGGGGGTCTACCAGCGGCTGGTCCGGCAGTTCCCAGACTCCTACGTGGGCTACTTTTTTATCGGTAAGATCTACCTCGAAAAGGGCGAGCGGCGCAAGGCAGTGGCGGCCTTCAAAAAGAGCCTGGAGATCGAGCCCGACCTGGAGGAGCCGCGCTTCGAGCTGCTCAAGCTCTACCGCCGCGCCGGGGCGTCGAAGAAGATCATCGCCATGTACGAGGAGATCCTGCGGCGCAACCCCGAGAACGTACGCGCCGCCATGGGCCTGGGGCTCTACTACCACCGCATCGGACAGCGCAGCAAAGCCAATGCGCTCTTCGCCGACCTGGGCAAGCGCAGCCTGGAAGACCCCAAGGTGGTCTCGGTGCTGGTGCAGAACTACCTGGACGGCGGAAACTACAAGGACGGCCTGGTAATCGTCAGAGGCATGCTGGCGAGCGGCACTGACACTCCGGAGCTGCACTACGTGGCCGGCTTCCTTTACGAGCAAACGGGCCGTTTCGACAAGGCCATCGATCATTTCCGCAAGGTGACCGACACATCGCGCTTCTACCAAAGCGCCGTGCAGCACACGGCCTACCTCTACCAGAAGCAGAAGCGCCTCCGCCAGGCCGAAAAATACCTCCAGTCCGTGATCGCCAGGCACCCCGACAACCCCGAGTTCTACCTCTATTTGGGCACGCTGTACGAGGATATGAAGGCCTACGACAAGGCCGAGGCGATTCTCAAGAAGGGCATCGCCAAAGACCCCAAGAACGACCGGCTCTATTTCCGGCTGGGCGTGGTCTACGACAAGGCCGGGCGCAAGCAGATGTCCATCGAGGCCATGAAGACCGCCGTGCGGCTGGCCCCCCAGAACGCCAGCGCGCTGAATTACCTGGGGTACACCTATGCCGACATGGGGACCCACCTGGCGGAGGCCGAAAAGCTCATTCTGCAGGCGCTCAAGTACAAGCCCGACGACGGCTACATCACCGACAGCCTGGGCTGGGTGTACTACAAGATGGGGCGCTACGAGGAGGCCGTGCGGCACCTGCGCCGCGCCGCCGAGCTGGTCAAAGACGACCCCACCATACTGGAGCACCTGGGGGACGCCTACCGCAAGGTCGGCAAGCGCCAAAAGGCCTTGGAGTATTACCGCCGTTCGCTGAAGCACAAAAAGTCGGAAAAAGAAGCGATCCGGAAAAAGATCAGGGAACTAAGTGGCAAGTCGAAGTCGTGACAGGCTTCTGCGGTGCCTGCTGCCGGCGGCGCTGGCCCTGTGGCTGACCGCCTGCGCCCGTCCGGTCGTCAAGCCGTCGGCTTCGGTCGACGAGGGCCGGCGGATGCTGGCCCAATTGGCGCAGGTCAACGCGGGACTCGAAGCCGTAAAAGGCGTCGGGTCGTTCACCTTGTGGCTGCCGGAGGGGGCGCACAGCGCGCGGGTGGCTTGGATTGCGGCCGCCCCGGACCGCATCCGGCTGCATGTTTTCGGCCTGCTGGGCCAGGGCCAGCTCATCCTGGCCGCCGATGGCCGGTGCATCACCCTGCACGCCGCGGCCGACGGCCGCTTCTACAGCCGCTGCGCCGACGACCCCGACCTGGAGAAAGTGGTCGGCTTCCCCATCCTCGTCTCCGACCTGGTGAGCCTCCTCATGGGGCGCATCCCATTGCGCACGCACTCCCGCACGCGGGTGACGACCGATGATGCCGGGGCCGGCGGCCTGGTGCTGTCACTGGGCGGTTTCTGGGGCAGCCGCCAAAAAATCACCTTCGACGCCGAGGGGCGTGTGCGCGAGGTGGCCTACTTCGGCGCCGCGGGCAGGTTGCGCTACCGCGTCGTTTTGAAGGCCCGGTGCCGGGTGGACGGCTACGCGCTGCCCCGGGCGCTGCTGCTCACGGCGGGCAACGGGCGACGCCTGCGCCTGGAGGTCAGCCGCTGCTGGGTCAACCCCGTGCTTAAGCCGGGTATTTTCACCCTCGCGCCGCCCGGCGGCGCCTGATCATCGGCCGGGCCGCAAAAAGAGCTGTATGCGAGCGGCGCCATGCCGAACGCCTGTCCCCGGGAGAGGGGCCTTGAATCCACTTGCAACGGCCGGTGATTCCGAATTTCGCTTTGCTGCCGAGAACACCCTCGGCAAGCTGGTCCGCTGGCTGCGCCTGCTGGGCTTTGATACGCTGTACCTGGCGCGCCCGGACCCCGAGGGGCTCCTGCGCATGTGCGGAAACGGCCGCCTGGTGCTGACGCGTACGCGGCGTGTGGCCGCGCGCCTGCCCGCCGGACGGGCACTGCTGATCAAACCCGATGCGCCCCGGCAGCAGGTGCGCCAGGTGGTCCGGCAACTGGGCCTTTCGCGCGCGCGGGTGCGCCTGTTTTCGCGCTGCCTGCAGTGCAACACGCTCGTGGTGCCCATCGAACGCGGGTCCGTCCTCGGACGGGTCCCCGATTACGTATGGCATTCGCAGGCCGCGTTTGCCACCTGTCCGGACTGCGGCCGCATCTACTGGCCGGGCAGCCACCTGCGGCACTCGCAGGAGATCATGGAGACTTTTTTCGCACCATGAAGCCCGCACGCCGGGTCATCGCCCTGGAGGGGCGCCTGCGGCGCTGCCGCAACGTGCGCACGCTGGGGGTGCGCCCCAATTTCATGGACTACAGCCCCGAGGAGCGCCGGCTGATCCTGGCGTCTCCCTGCGTCTACTACCCCAGCAGCTTCTACGCCGGGCTGCTGGCGGCCGCCGGGCGGCGCACTTTCCCGGGGCACCACACCTACCGCTGCGTGCAGGACAAGATCCGCCAGACGGTGCTGTTCCAGATGACCAGCGTCGCGCATCCGCGCACGCGGGTCTTCTACGGCCGCCGTCAGCAGCGCCGCATCACGGAGTACTTCGAATATCCCTTCGTGGCCAAGGCCGCGCGGGGGTCGGCCATGGGCAGGGGCGTCTACCTGATCCGCAGCCCGCAGGACCTGGCGGCCTACTGCCGGGGGCGCCACGCGGCCTACATCCAGGAGTACCTGCCCGTGGACCGCGACATGCGGGTGGTGGTCATCGGCGGCCGCGTGGTGCACGCCTACTGGCGCCTGGCGCCCGAGGGCGGTTTCCTGACCAACCTGTCGGCCGGCGGGCGCATCGGCACCGACCCCGTACCGCAGGAGGCCCTGGAACTGGCCCGGCAAACCGCCCGGCGCTGCCGATGGGACGATGTGGGGGTCGACATCTGCTATAGCCGGGGGCGCTACTGGGTGCTGGAGGGCAACATGAAGTACGGCCGGCAGGGCTTCCGGCATTTCGGCATCGACTACGACCGGCTCATGGAGTCACTGATCGAAGATGGCAGAATCTGAACGACCCAGGCTGGCGGCCATCCACCGGCAGCTCAACCGCGCCGAGAAAGCGCGCTACGCGGCCGGGGCCACCCCCAGCGCCGCGGGCGTGCGGCGGCGCCCCGAGGCGCACCTGGAGACTGGCTACCGGCAGAGCTTCTCGGTGGACGTGGACCGCATCCTGCACTCGCTGGCCTACACGCGCTACGTGGACAAGACGCAGGTGTTCTACCTGATCGACAACGACCACATCACCCACCGCGTGCTGCATGTGCAGCTGGTCTCCAAGATCGGGCGCACCATCGGGCGCTTCCTGGGCCTCAACGAGGACCTCATCGAGGCCGTGGCCCTGGGCCACGACATCGGCCACGTGCCCTTCGGCCACGACGGCGAAAGCCTGCTCTCGGAGCTGTGCCGCGAGCACGGCATCGGCTGGTTCCACCACAACGTGCAGAGCGTCGAATTCCTCGAACGGGTGGAGAAAAAAGGGCGCGGGCTGAACCTGTGCCTGCAGACCCTGGACGGTATCCTGTGCCACGACGGCGAGGTGCACGACCGCTGGCTCAAACCCCGTTGCGGCAAGACCTTCGAGGAACTGGACCGGCAGGTGACCGCGGCCGCCGGGCGGCCGCGGCTTAATTTCACGCCCATGACCCTGGAGGGCTGCGTCATGCGCCTGGCCGACACCGTCAGCTACATCGGCCGTGACCTGGAGGACGCCATCCGCCTTGGGCTGGTGGCGCGCGACGACATTCCCCCGGCCTGCGCCCGGGTGCTGGGCCGCAGCAACGGCACCATTGTCTACAATCTGGTGACCGACATCATCGAAAACAGTTACGGCCGCGACGCCGTGGGGTTCAGCGAAGAAGTCTCGGCGGCCCTGCAGTCCCTGAAAAAGTTCAACTACGAGCGCATCTACCTGAGCCCCATGATCAAACGCCACTACGCCGCCATCGGGGCCCTTTTTAGAAAACTGTTTAACACCTATCTGGAAGACATCGAAAAAGAGCGGCGCGATTCGGTCATTTTTACCCGTTTTTTGAAGAACATGTCGCCCGGCTACACCCGGCGGCGCAGGCCGGCCGAGATCGTGCGCGACTTCATCGCCGGCATGACCGACCGCTACTTCCTGCGCCAGTGCGGACCCGAGGGCGAAGCGCTGCTACGGCGCGGGTGAGGAGACCATGGCCGGGCACCCCCAGCGCACCTACCGACGGCGGGTACATCACCCGCAGCTGACCGCTTTCCAGGTGGTGGTCCAGGAGACCGACCTGCACGTGCAGGCCGAGCGTTCCTTGGTCGACCGCACCCGTGACCTCGTCCTGCAATACCGCGGCCACATCGAGGGCTACATCCGGCGCTTCCCGGATTTTGCCGCCAGCCTGGTGCCCTGGACCCCCCCAGGTCCGGCGCCGGCCATCGTGCGCGACATGGCTGCCGCCGGGGCCGCCGCCGGCGTGGGGCCCATGGCGGCCGTGGCCGGGGCCATCGCCCAGCGGGTGGGCCGCGGGCTGATGGCCCACAGTTCGCAGGTGATCGTTGAAAACGGGGGAGACGTGTTCATCCGCAGCGCACAGCCCCTGACCGTGGCCCTGTACGCCGGGCGCTCACCCCTGAGCATGCGCCTCGCCCTTTCGGTCGACGGCCGCGGCGGGGATCTGTGCGTGTGCACCTCTTCGGGAACCGTGGGCCACTCCCTGAGCCTGGGCCGCGCCGATGCAGTGTGCGTGCTGTCGCCATCGGGCGCCCTGGCCGACGCCGCCGCCACGGCTATCGGCAACCGCGTGCAGAGTGCGGCGGAAATCCCGGAAGCCATCCGGCAGGGCCGTCGCATTCCCGGCCTGACGGGCCTGGTGATCGTCGTCGGCGACCGCATCGGCATGTGGGGCGACCTGCGCGTCGTGCCGCTGGCGGGAAAAAAAGGTTGAGTTTTGGCCCCTGACGAAGTAAACTTTCCGAATTGATACCGTTTGCCGCTGACGGAGACAGCAGCCGTGAAGACCATGTGGGCGCCCTGGCGCATCGAGTACATACTGGGGGAAAAGGAGCCGGGTTGCGTTTTCTGCAACGCCCTGGCCGATGACGCCGACTATACCCTCTACCGCGGCCGCCTGAGCATGGTGGTGATGAACAAGTTCCCGTACATCAACGGGCACCTGCTGGCGGCCCCGCGGCGCCACCTGTCGCAGCTCGAGGAACTGCGCGACGAGGAGATGACCGACCTGCTGGCCACCGTGCGGCACTGCGTGACTATCCTCAAGCGCGTCATGAAGCCCGACGGCTTCAACGTGGGGCTCAACCTGGGCCGCGTGGCGGGCGCCGGCATCGAGGAGCACCTGCACTTCCACGTGGTGCCGCGCTGGTTCGGCGACGTCAACGCGCTGACCGTTTTCGGCGACGTGCGGGTCATCCCTGAACACCTGCAGGCCACCCGAGACAACTTGAAGCCGCATTTCAGGGAGCTTGAAATAGCCAAATGATTTTACAGGAGAAACAGTATGAAGAAATTTAAGTATTTTATCTGGTTCCTGATTGCCGTCGCCATCGCGGTGTTCATCTTCTCCAACCAGGAATTCTTCACCGACAAGCAGTCCTACACCCTTAATCTGCTGTTCAAGGAATACAACCTGGGAGAAGTCAAAAACTGGATACTGTTCGTCTCCTGTTTCGTGGCCGGCATCGTCCTGGCCTACATTTTCAGTTTTCCCGTGCGCATGCGCCTGCGCAAGGAGATCAAGACTCTTAACGCCGCTAACAACTCCCACCTGGAGATGATCGCCTCCCTGAAAAAGGAACTGGAGAGCTACAAGGCCCCGGCCATAGAGGCCGAAGCGGCCTCGGGAAGCCTGAGCGCCGCGAACGCCGACGCCACTGGAAAGGCGGATGCGGAGGCGTCCCCGGCCGCCGAAACCGCGACCGGCGAACCCCAAACCCAGCCGCAGGAGAAGGCCTGACACGGTCCGGACAGGCAGCCTGATCCCCGTCCGGGCCGGTGCCCGACGTGACTGCTTTCCCTATGCGTCCCGCTAAAGTCACCCCCATGATGCAGCAGTACCTGTCCATAAAGGACCGGTACGCCGATGCCATCCTGATGTACCGCATGGGGGATTTCTACGAGATGTTCTTCGAGGACGCCGAAACCGCTTCGCGCGTGCTGGACATCACCCTGACCTCCCGCAACAAGAACGATGAATCCCCGGTGCCCATGTGCGGCGTGCCGTTCCGCGCCGTGCAGGGATACATCGCCCGGCTGTTGGAGCACGGCTACAAGGTGGCCGTCTGCGACCAGGTGGAGGACCCCGCCAAGGCCAAGGGGCTGGTCAAGCGCGAGGTGGTGCGGGTGATCACGCCCGGCATGATCGTCGAAAACGAATTTTTAAACGAGAAGGAGAACAACTACCTGCTGGCCGTCCACCGCCTGGGCGACGATTTCGGCCTGGCCACGGTGGATCTTTCCACGGGCGGCTTCCGCCTGTGCCAGACCCGCGACACCGCCGCCATGGTCGACGAGGTGCGCCGCGTGGACCCCAGCGAGACCCTGCTGTCCGAGGACCTGCGGGAGGACGCCGCCCTGCGGGACCTGGTGCAGGCCCTGGACGAAAAGCCGGTCACCTGGCTGGCGGCGGAGGCCTTCCGCCCCGAGCGCGGCCGGCGCCGGCTGCTGGAGCAGTTCAGCACGGTGTCCCTGGAGGGTTTCGGCTGCGAGGGGCTGCGGGCCGGCATCGCCGCCGCCGGAGCGCTGCTGCACTACATCCGCCAGACCCAGAAGCAGGACGTGGCCCACCTGCGCGGGATCGAGACCTACCGCCTGGAGAGCTACCTGTGGCTCGACGACGTATCGGTGCGCAACCTGGAGCTGTTCAAGAACTTGCAGAACGGGTCGCGGCGCGGCACCCTCATCGGGGTCATCGACCGCACCGTGACGGCCATGGGCGGCCGGCTGCTGAACCACTGGCTGCGCTACCCGCTCACCGACCCGCAGCGCATCGAGCGACGCCTGACGGCGGTGGCCGAGGCCCTGGACAAGATCCACGCCACCGGCGAGCTGCGCGAGGCCCTGAAAACCGTGGCCGACCTGGAGCGGCTGGGCAGCAAGATCGTCATGGGGCAGTGCAACGCCCGCGACCTCATCGCCCTGCGGCGATCGCTGGAAGGCCTGCCGCAGCTGTGGGCCCTGCTGGACGGGTTCGAGAGCGAACTTTTCCGCTGGCAGCGTGACCTGTCGCGGCTCGACGAACTGGCCCGTCTGATCGCCGAGGCCATCCGCGACGACGCCCCCATGGCGGTCAACGAGGGCGGCATCATCCGACCGGGCTTCAACGCCGAACTCGACGAGCTGATGGCCGTCAGCTCCGACGGCAAGGGCTGGCTGGTGGAACTGGAGAGTCGCGAGAAGCAGTGCACCGGCATCACCACCCTCAAGGTGCGCTTCAACAAGGTCTTCGGCTACTACATCGAGGTGCCCAAGTCGCGCGCCGCCGACGTGCCGGACCACTACGTACGCAAGCAGACGCTGGTCAACTCCGAGCGCTACATCACCGACGAGCTCAAGAAATTCGAGATGAAGGTGCTGGGCGCCGAGGAGCGCCGTGCAGCCCTGGAGTACCGCCTATTCTCCGCCATCCGGGAAAAGGCCGCGGCTGCCAACGACCTCGTGCAGGACGTGGCGCGCTTCCTGGCCCGCCTGGACTGCCTGCTGAACCTGGCCTTCGTGGCCGAGCGCCGCGACTACTGCCGGCCGCAGCTAAACGACGAGGGGCGCATCCATTTAACGGACGGACGCCACCCGGTGGTCGAAACCCTCATCGCCGGCGAGCGCTTCGTGCCCAACTCCATCACCCTGGACGACGACGAGAACCAGGTGCTTATCATCACCGGCCCCAACATGGCCGGCAAGTCCACCGTGCTGCGCCAGGTGGCCCTGAGCGTGGTGCTGGCCCAGATGGGTTCCTTCGTGCCGGCCGCCGCGGCCTCGCTGGCGGTCACCGACCGCATCTTCACCCGCGTGGGGGCCCTGGACAACCTGGCCTCGGGCCAGAGCACCTTCCTGGTGGAGATGCAGGAGACGGCCAATATCCTCAACAACGCCACCGGGCGCAGCCTGGTGATCATGGACGAGATCGGGCGCGGCACCAGCACCTTCGACGGCCTGAGCATCGCCTGGGCCGTGGCCGCCTACCTGCACGACCTGCACGGCCGCGGCGTCAAGACGCTGTTCGCCACCCACTACCACGAACTCACCGAGCTGGCGCGCACCAAGGCGCGGGTCAAGAACTTCAATATCGCCGTCAAGGAGTGGAACGACGAAATCATCTTTCTGCGCAAGCTGGTGGCCGGCGGCACCAACCGCAGCTACGGCATCCAGGTCGCCCGGCTGGCGGGTATTCCCGAAGAGGTCATCCGCCACGCGCGCAAGGTGCTCACGTCCCTGGAAAACGGCGACCATCACCTGGGCGCACGGACCGGCGGAAAAGGCGGCGGCGGGGGGGCGGCGCGGGGCGGGGTGCAGCTGCAGCTCTTTGCACCTCCGGAAAAGGCGCTGCTGGACCGGCTGCGGCGGCTGGACATCGCCCGCATGACGCCTCTCGAGGCGCTCAACCGCCTGAACGAACTGCACGAACAGGCCCGCGAGCTGGAGTGACCCGCGGGGGCGGTGCCGGTGCCGGCGGCTTGTCGGGCCACGGTGCGCGCGGACTTTTTTGCGTCGGCGGGCTTGCTATTTTCGACAAATGCTGGCACAGTTTCAGCCTTGTACCCCGCCGTCTTTTCACCCCGACGGAAGCGGGCGGCATCCGGCAGGAAAATCAGATGGACATGTTGACACACCACAGGCAGGTCGCGGTGCCCCGGGCACCGGTGCGGCCCCGGGAGTCCGGCCAGTGAGGCTGGCGGGGGTATACCGCCCGGCGGGGCTCGTGGTGCTGGTATGCTGGCTGGCGGTGCTGCTGCCGGCCCGGGACCTGTGGGCCCGCACGCCCAAGGACCAGTACATGTCTGCCGAAAAGTGCTACAGCGCCCTGCGCAAGAGCCCCTCGCGGCAGAAGTACCGCAGCTACTGGCTCAAGTGCATTTCCGGCTATGAGCGGGTCTACCGGCTGGATCCCAGGGGCCCCTGGGCCGCCGCCGGGCTGTACAAGGCCGGCAAACTGTATCTGGAGCTCTACCGGCGTTCCTATCTGGAGACCGACCGACTGGAGGCCCTGGACGCTTTCCGGCGCATCGTCAAGCGCTTCCCCCGCAGCAGGTACGCCGCCAAGGCCAAGATGGAGATCCGGCTGGCGCAGGTCAAGTCCACCGCCAAAAAGAAGGCCCCCGAAAAGAAGGTCAAGGTGCGCAAGCGCAGCGCCGACAGCTATTACGCGCCGCGCAAGACCCCGCCGCCGCCCCCGGGGCCGGCCCTGGTGACGGGGCTGCGCTACTGGTCCAATCCCAACTATACGCGCATCGTCATCGACGCCAACAAGGAGACCCGCTACTCGTCGCGGCTGCTGCGAAAGGATCCCTCGCTGCACAAACCCCGGCGCCTCTACATCGACCTGGAAAAGAGCATACTGGCCAAGGCCATTCAGCGCCAGATTCCCATCAACGACGACCTGCTCAGCAGCATTCGCGCCGGACAGCACACCAAGGACTCGGTGCGCGTGGTGGTGGACATCAAGTCCTTCAAGCGCTACAAAGTTTTCTCGCTGCGCAACCCTTTCCGCATCGTCATCGACGTCTGGGGATCCAACAGCATCATGCAGTCGCCGGTGATCATCGCCAAGCCCCGCAGCCGCAAGGGCAAGAAATCCACCGGTGACCTGGCGCGCCAGTTCTCGCTGGGCGTGCGGCGCATCGTGGTCGACGCTGGCCACGGCGGCCGTGATTTCGGCGCGCCGGGCTACTGCAAGGGCGTCTACGAGAAAAACATTACCCTCCAGATCGCCCGGCGGCTGGCCAAACGCATCCGCAAGGAGCTGGGCTGCGAGGTGATCCTGACGCGCAACAGCGACCGCTACCTGACCCTGGAGGAGCGCACGGCCATTGCCAACACCAAGAACGCCGACCTGTTCATCTCCATCCACACCAACGCTGCGCGCAACCACATGGCTTACGGCCTGGAGACCTACTTTTTGAACCTGGCCACCGACGAGGACGCCATCCTGGTGGCAGCGCGGGAAAATGCCACCTCGCGCAAGAACATCAGCGACTTGCAGAGCATCTTGAACGACCTCATGCAGAACGCCAAGATCAACGAGTCGGCGCGGCTGGCCTCCAGCGTGCAGCGCTCCACGGTGAGCTACCTGCAGGGCCGCTACTCGCGCATCAAGAACAAGGGCGTCAAGCAGGCGCCTTTTTACGTGCTGCTGGGCGCCCAGATGCCGGCCATCCTGATCGAGACCTCGTTCATCAGCAACCCCCGCGAGTGCCGGCGGCTGTCGGACCGCAAGTACCAGGACAACCTGTGCCGCGGCATCGTCAAGGGCATCCGCGCCTATATCCGGCAGGTCAACCCCCTGTCGCTGACCCAGGCCGGCCGCCTGCGGTGAGCGTCGCCGGCGAGGTGCGTCCCCGTGTACACCCTTATGCCGCCCTGGGCGTGGGTATCCTGGCGGTCTCCACCGGCGCCATCTTCGCCCGCCTGGCCGACGCTCCGGCCTTGGTCACGGCCGCCTACCGCGTGGGGCTGGCCGTGCTGCTGCTGTCCCCGCTGGCGTGGCTCACCGCGCGCCGTGAACTGCTGTCCCTGGGCCGCCGGGACCTGGCCCTGGCCGGACTTTCAGGGCTTTTCCTGGCCCTGCACTTCGCCTCCTGGATCTCGTCGCTGGACTACACCACCGTGAGCAGTTCGGTGGTGCTGGTGGACACCAACCCCCTTTGGGTCGGCCTTATGACGCCCTTTGTCACCGGCGACCGCCTGCGGCCGGCGATGGTGATCAGCATCGTGGTGAGCGTCGTCGGCGGGGTGCTCATCGGAGCCGGCGACTTCGCCGCCGGTGGCCGGGCTCTGTTGGGCGACGGCCTGGCCCTGGCCGGCGGCGTCAGCGCCGCGGCCTACCTGCTGATGGGCCGGCGGCTGCGGAGCCGTCTTTCCCTGCTGCCTTACGTCACCGTCTGCTACGGCGCGGCGGCAGTGATCCTGTGGGCCCTGGTGCTGGCCCTGGGCCTGCCGCTCACCGGCTTTACCGCCGGCACCTGGGCCAGTTTCGCAGGCCTTGCGCTGATTTCCCAGGTGGTGGGTCACACCACTTACAACTGGGCGCTCAAGTGGTGCAGCGCCGGCCTGATCGCCGTCAGCCTGCTGGGCGAGCCGGTCATCAGCAGCATCATCGCCTACTTCCTCTTCGACGAAGGGTTCACCCTGCTCAAAGTTCTGGGTGGCGGCTGCGTGCTGGTCTCCATCTACCTGGCGGCGCGCGCCGAGGCGCCGGTTGCGCAGGAGTGAGCGGCCGGCAACAGGGAGGGGGGCAGCAGGGGCCCCCGTGATGAAACCCTGAAGGGTACCTGCAGTGGACATCCCGCCCGCGGCCTGTGATTGCTCTGGAAACCCCGCCCCGGGCATTTGACAAATTCTTCTATAAATGGTTTATGCAGGTGTGTCGGAACCGGCTTCAGCCGCAGGGTTTCCGGACGTTGCGCCTTGTTGGGCATTCGAAGCGGGCCGGTTCAACCCCCGGCCATCGGCACCTCCGGAAACGTGACACACCACCAACCAAAGGAGAAACCACCATGGACTTCAAGCACCTGCTTTTTGACGTCGAGGGCGGCATCGCCCGGATCACCTTCAACCGGCCCAAGGTCATGAACGCACTCAACGCCGAGCTGCTGGAGGAGTTCACCGAGGCGCTGGCGGGCGTTGCCGACGACGAGGACATCCGCGTGCTGCTGCTGACCGGCAGCGGCGACAAGGCCTTTGTGGCCGGTGCCGACATCTCCGAGCTGGCCACCTACAACGCCCTGCAGGCCAAGTATTTTTCCCAGAAGGGGCAGGCCGCCATCGGGGCCCTGCAGCAGCTGCCCATTCCGGCCATCGCGGCGGTTAACGGCTACGCACTTGGCGGCGGCACCGAGATGGCCCTGGCCTGCGACTTCGTCTACGCGTCCGAAAACGCCGTCTTCGGCCTGCCCGAGATCACCCTGGGCATTATTCCGGGCTTCGGCGGCACCCAGCGGCTGCCGCGCCTGGTGGGCCCCAACGTGGCCAAGGAGATGATCTTCACCGGCAAGATGGTCGACGCCAAGGAGGCCCTGCGCCTGGGCATCGCCAACAAGGTGTGCGCTCCGGACGCCCTCATGGACGAGGTGCAAAAGACCGCCGGCCGCATCGCCACCATGGGCAAGGCCTCGCTGCGGGCCGCCAAGCAGGCCGTCAACCGCGGGCTGAACACCGACCTGGATACCGGCTGCCACATCGAAAACGACGCCTTCGCGCTGTGCATGGCCAGCCCCGACAGCCGCGAGGGCACCAAGGCTTTCCTTGAGAAGCGCAAGCCCGTTTTCAAGGGCCGCCTCAACGAGTAGTCGCGCCGCCGACACCCGCCAACGGCCGGGCGCCGCGCCGCCCGGCCGCCGAAAGGAAGCGTGCATGGCCGCACCCGGAAAAAACGTTCAGCTCCTGTGGGCAGTGGCCCTCATCCTGGCCGGCCTGGGGGTCTTTTACCGTATCCCCCAGGTGATGCCCCGCGTGCGCGAGATCGCTTACTTTTCCGGGATCATGCCCTTCATCTATTTTTGTTTCTACCTCATGGGGATCCTGCTGGTGGGCGGTGGCGTCAAGAAGCTCATCGGCCTTTGCCGCCGCCGGAAAGAGGGTGAGGACGGCCGCGGCTGACCCCCCGTTTCGCCCCCGCGCGGAACCCCTGAAAACCGATCCCCCGCACCCTTTCGGCTACCGGCCGATTCCCCCCTCCTTCACGTCCGTCTCCCCTTGTTTCAGCTGTTTCCGGACGGTGCCAACTTCGGTTAAAGAAGCCCGCCGCACGACCGATAATAGGCTACAGACGGCGGACGTCCGCCTGCCGGACGGCCGTGCTTCGCGATGGCCGGAAACCACCAGAGGCCGCCGGACGCTTTTCTGGATTTTCACGAACGCTTTCCGGTGATAGGTCACCTTCGACACGCACCACCTGATACAGGGATGAAACATGCTCAGCAACACGGAGAGTAAAGCCTCCCAGGCAAACGGCGCAGAGGGTCTCAGGGCCCACCGCGGCCGTGCAGGTGCCGGCGCGGCACCCGGCGCCCAGGGCCTCAAGGCCACTAGGGCGCCCCTGGTCCGCAAGCTGGAGACCAAAGTCGCCAGCATAAAGAAGCTGCAGGACATCACCAACAATGTCTACGCCGCCTCCAGCCTGCAGGAAATCCTCAACGACCTGTCCGACGAGATCACCGGCCTGTTCAACGCCGAGCGCCTGACCGTCTACCAGGTGGACGGCATCAAGCGAGAGCTAAGCTCCCAGGTCAAGTCGGACGCCGGAACCACCGAGATCCGGTTGCCCATCTCCACCGAGTCCATCGCCGGGTACGCGGCCCTTAAGCAACAACTGCTCAACATCAAGGACGTCTACGACGAAAAGGAGCTTAAGGCCATCGACCCGGTGCTCAAGTTTGACAAGAACTGGGACGTGCGCACCGGCTTCCGGACCCGGCAGGTGCTGGTCTACCCCATCGTCTTCCGCCGCTACCTGCTGGGCGTACTGCAGCTGATGAACCGCAAGGACGGTGAGCCTTTCGACAAGACCGATGAGAACACCATCCGTGAGCTGGCCGAGATTCTGGGCATCGCGCTGTTCAACCAGAAGCGCATGGCCAAGAACAAGACCAGCAAGTTCGACTACCTGCTGGAAAACCACCTGCTGACCCAGAAGGAGCTCAACAAGGCCATCGGCTACGCCCGACAGGCCGGACAGCCCATCGAGAGCCACCTCATCAAGAACCTCAAGATCCCCAAGAAGGACGTTCTCGAGTCCCTGAGCAACTACTACCGCGTTCCCTACGTCGAATACAATTCCAAGATGCCCATCCCCGGCGAGCTGCTGGTGGGTCTCAAGGTGCCCTTCATGCGCAAGAACGTGTGGGTGCCGCTGGGCATCGAGGACGGCAAGATCATAATCGCCGTCGACAACCCCTATGACCTGCAGAAAATTGACGAAATCAAGGCCCTCTTCCCCGGCAAGATCGTGTCTTTCAAGGTGGCGCTCAAGCAGGACATTCTGGACACTATCTCGCTCTTCACCCAGGACGAGAAGGAGATCGCCGAGATCGACGACATCCTCTCGCAGCTGCAGGACGAGGCCGAGGAGTTCGAGGAGGGCGACGACGTCATCGACGAGGGCGACAGCGCCGTGGTCCAGCTGGTCAACAAGATCATCCTGGACGCCGTCTCGCGCGGCGCGTCGGATATTCATATCGAACCCTACGCTGGCCGCCAGAACACCCAAGTGCGCTTCCGCGTGGACGGCAATTGCTACATCTACCAGACCATCCCCTACAACTACAAGAACGCGGTCATCTCGCGCATCAAGATCATGTCGGATCTGGACATCGCCGAGCGCCGCCTGCCCCAGGACGGCAAGATCAAGTTCAAGAAGTACAGCGGAAGGGACATTGAGCTGCGCGTGGCCACCGTGCCGACCCAGGGCGGTCTGGAGGACGTGGTGCTGCGTATCCTGCAATCCGGCGACCCCATCCCGCTGGACCGCATCGGCTTTTCCAAGCGCAACTACGAGAACTTCCTCAAGGCCATCATACAGCCCTACGGCCTGATCTTCGTATGCGGGCCTACCGGTTCCGGTAAAACCACTACCCTGCATTCGGCCCTGGGCTACATCAACAAGCCCGAGACCAAGATCTGGACGGCCGAGGACCCCGTGGAAATCACCCAGAAGGGGTTGCGGCAGGTGCAGATCAAGTCCAAGATCGGTTTCGACTTCGCGGCCGCCATGCGGGCCTTCCTGCGCGCCGACCCCGATGTCATCATGGTGGGCGAGATGCGCGACCAGGAAACCACCCGCATCGGCATCGAGGCCTCGCTGACCGGCCATCTGGTGCTCTCCACCCTGCATACCAACTCGGCGCCCGAGAGCATCACCCGCTTACTGGACATGGGCATGGACCCCTTCAATTTCGCCGACGCCGTGCTGTGCATTCTGGCCCAGCGCCTGGTGCTGACCCTGTGCCCGGACTGCAAGCGGGCCTATCATCCCTCGCGCAAGGAGTACGATGACCTGGTGCGCCTGTACGACCCGGAGTTGTTCGAGAAGAATGTGGGCATCGAGTACAACGATGACCTGACGCTTTATGCCCCCGAGGGCTGCGAGAACTGCAATAGCACCGGCTACCGCGGCCGCATGGGCCTGCACGAGCTGCTCATGGGCACCGACGTCATCAAGAAGATGATCCAGAACAAGGCCCGCGTGGAGGAACTGCGCAAGCAGGCCATCGAGGACGGCATGACCACCCTGAAGCAGGACGGCATCGAGAAGATCTTCGCCGGCCACACCGACATGCTGCAGGTGCGCAAGGTCACCATCAAGTAAAGGCGGCACCGGCCAGGGCGGCGCTTTCCCGTGTGGCCGCGCGCCGAAAGCGCTCCAGTTGACGCCGATAGTACTCACGGTTGCGCTTGCTGGCGGCCAACGCAGCCCGTGCCGCGGCCACCGCCTCGGCGTACATCCCGTTGACGTAATAGCTCTCGGCCAGCGTGTCCAGAATGTGGGGGGCGGGGGAGATGGCCGCCGCCCGCCGCGCCAGGTCCAGGGCCGTGCGCGGATCCCGCACGCTCTCGTTCTTGCAGGTGGCCAGCAGCCAGGCCAGATTGTTGAGCAGTTCCGGGTTCTCCGGCGCCAGTGAAACCCCCCGTTCGTAAGCCGTGACGGCTTTTTCAAACTTCCCCTGCTCGTAGTACAGGTTGCCCAGCATCTGATACAGGTCCGGGTTGTGGGGGGCGGCCTGCAGTTCGCGCAGCAGCGCCTTTTCAAAAAAGTGGCGGTTCAGGCGCCGCCCGGTCTCGCCGAAGTTGAGCTGCCACCCGAAGACGGCCACCACGCTCATGGCCCCCACAAAGACCGCTAGGCTTTTCCTGAGCTTGCGGTCGTGGCGGCGGATCCAGCTGCGATCGCTCTCGCAGCGCCGCAGGAAGTCGATGCGCTGGGCGATGCTGAAGTGGTGCCAGTTGGGGCGGTCGGCGGGCTGGCCGCTGGTGGCCGCGATTTTTTGCAACGTGCTGATCAGCGGAAGGGCGCTGTCGAACAGCGAGAACACGTAGGTGTCGGCCTGGCGCTCGAAGTTGCGCATGAAAAAACCGAAGATGTACCGGAAGTAGAGCAGGAACAAGGTGATGGTCACAAGGCTGAAGGCCACCGAAAAGGCCGTGGTGTGCCCGATGCCGGCGAACTTGATCAGGGCGTGCACCGGCCGGGCGTAGATCAGCGAGTAGATGATGGCGTCGGTGGTGGCGAAGGACAACAGCAGGTAGCCGGCGAAGAACAGCAGGTAAAACTGCAGGTGCCTCTTCTTGACGTGGCCGATCTCGTGGGCGATGACGGCGTCGATCTCCTCGGGGTCCAGGAACAGCAGCAGGCTGCGGGTGACCAGCAGGTAGCGGAAGCGGTCCACCAGCCCCATAACGCCGGCGGTGATCATGCGGCCGCCGAAGATGGGCCAGTACAGGATGTCGCTGTAGCGCATACCCGCCCGGCGGCACAGGGCCTCGATGCGGCCGCGGAAATAGCCGGGTTCCAGCGGCTTGCAGCGCCAGAATTTCTGGATCAGCACGGGTCCCAGCACGGCCACGGCCAGCAGGAACACAAGGAAGTAGACCACCTGTCCTCCGGTGGTGGCCAGCAGTTTGCGCGGCAGCTCGAAGGGCAGCGAATCGATGATGTCGGCCACCACCGACAGCGCAAACCACGGCAGCAGGATGGGCACGTTGAAGGAAATATTGGACAGCACGTAGCCACGGCGGGTGAGCGAGCTGTCGAAGAGCACCCGGTAGGACGGGTAGGCCAGCGCCCAGACCGTGGACAGGTAGACCAGGAAGAGGCCGATGAACAGCAGCGCCGCCAGGGTAGGAAAGCGTTCCAGCAGGCGTATGCCCGTGATGTACGACGGCAGGCTCAGGCCGTAGACGTCCACGGCGAACAGCCCGATGGCCATGATGAACTGCCGGGTCAGGCGCGCGTTGAAGACGTGGTCCAGGTGCGCGTAGGGATCCTCGGCCAGGCGGGCCTCGATGCGGCGGAACTGTGAGCGTGTGAACCAGGCGAAGAAGGCGAACAGCACGGCGGCGAGGAAGAACGCCTCGCCGGCCGGCAGGCCGGGCTGGTCCGACGGCGGGTAGGTGACATAGATCAGCAGTGCGATAATGAGGTAGAAAAAGTTGCCGAACACGGGTCAGGGCTCCGGGGTTGAGGTGTCGGGGCGGTCCGCCGGGGGGCTTCAGGCCGGTTTGTAGTATCGTTCCTTTTCGCTGTAGATGCACCCGCAGTAGGACTGGCGGTACATGCCGAGTTCCTTCGAGCGGGCGATGCCCTCTTTCCAGCCCTGCCGGAAATCGACGTAGTGGAAGGGGACGCCGATCTGCCTGCCCAGAGCCTCGCCGATCTCGCGGATGCGGCCGTGCTTCTGGAACTTGCTGTAGAGCAGGGTGGTGCTGAAGGCGTCGAATTTCCCCCGCCGGGCCAGCAGGGCCGTGGCCCGCAGCCGGTCGTAGTAGCAGGTGGTGCAGCGGTCGGCCTCGCGGAAGACCACGCGCCGCAGGAAACCCTCCAGGTCGTAGCCCTTCTGGATAATCACCCGCAGGCCGATGTCCCCGGCCCACGTCTGCAGGGTCTCCTGGCGCCGCAGGCACTCGGTGTAGGGGTGGATGTTGTGGCGGTAAAAAAAGCCCATCACCTTCAGGCCCTCGCCGCACAGGGTCTCCACCGGGTAAACGGCGCAGGGGCCGCAGCACATGTGCAGCAGCAGCTTCACCTGCGCGCTCCGAAGATGGCCGTGCCCACGCGCACCAGGGTGGCGCCTTCCTCGATGGCCACCTCGAAGTCGCCGCTCATGCCCATGGACAGCTCTTTCATGGACACGCGCGGGATGTTCAGCGATTCGATGCGGCGCGCCAGCTCGGCGAGCTTCCGGAAATAGGGTCGCGCCCGCTCGGGCTGGTCGAAAAAGGGCGGCATGGTCATCAGCCCCTGCAGTTCGAGGTGCTTCAGCACGGCCACCTCGCGCACCAGGGGCTCGATCTGCTCGGTGGCGACCCCCGACTTGCTCTCCTCGCGGCTGATATTGACCTGGATCAGCACGGGCTGAACGCGCTCGCGACGCGCCGCCTGGCGGTCCAGCTCGCAGGCCAGCTTGAGGCTGTCGACCGAGTGCACCAGGTCGAACATGCGCACCACGTACTTGGCCTTGTTGGTCTGCAGGTGGCCGATGAAATGCCAGCTGACGGAAAGATCGGCCAGTTGCGCGTACTTGTCGCGCGCCTCCTGCACATAGTTTTCCCCCAGGATCCGCACCCCGGCCTCCACGGCCCGGCGCACGCGCTCGGCCGGCATGGTCTTGCTGACCGCCACCAGGCGCACACGCTGCGGGTCACGCCCGCAGCGCTCACAGGCCTGTCGGATGCGCTCCAGAACGGCTTGCAGTCGCTGTTTCACTTCGGTTCTCCTCTGTCGATTCCCACGGCCCCGGCCCGGATGAGCACCTCGATCACCTCGCACACCGGCAGCCCCACCACGTTGGTGTACGAGCCGTTGATGCGGCGCACCAGGAAGGTGCCCAGGCCCTGGATGGCATAGGCGCCGGCCTTGTCGAAGGGTTCGTCGGTGTGAATGTACCACTGGATCTCTTCGGGGCAAAGGCGCTTGAACGTCACGTCGGTGACCACCGCGTCGGTGAAGGTCCGGTCTTTTTCGCGGCAGCGGATGCTGTAGCCGGTATAGACCTGGTGGGTGCGGCCGGACAGGCGCTGCAGCATGGCGCGGGCCTCGGCGCGCCCATCGGGCTTTCCCAGCACGGTGCCGTCAATGAGCACGATGGTGTCGGCGCCGATGACCCAGGCGTCGGGATGCACGGCGGCCACGTCGTTGGCCTTGGCTGCGGCCAGCTGGCGCACGTAGTCATCCGGTGCGGTCATGGCGAACCCGGACTCGTCGACGCTGCTGGGCACCACCGTGAAGGTCAGGCCGGCCTGCTCCAGAAGGTAGCGCCGCCGGGGGGACTGCGAGGCCAGGATCAGGGGCCGGTGTTGCGTTGCGCGCTGCATGGCGCCTAGATAACAGAAGGCTTTTTGTTTGACAAGCGCCGCCTGGCGGTCTTACCTTATCTACAGGCGGAACCCGCGGCTTGTACGCCCCGGCGCGGCCCGGGCCTTCTGCAGTCCGCTTTTCGACCATCCCGGGACAATTTGCATACATGACGCAATACTGGATCATCGGAGCGGGCCGGTTCGGCCGCCTGGCCCTCGGACGGCTCCGCTGCCGGCGTCCGGCGGACCGTTTCCGGCTGGTGGACATCTCCGCCGGCGCCCTGGCGGCTGTTGACGCCCCCGGCGTGGAGACTGTCTGCGCCGACGGCGTGGATTTCCTGGCAGCACAGCTCAAGGACAAGGCACACCCGGACTGGATTGTGCCCTGCCTGCCGCTGCACCTGGCCTTTGCCTGGGTCCGCCGCCGGCTGGAAAAGACGCACCGCCTAGTGCCGCTGCCCGTGCCCGAAGGCCTGCGGCGAACGCTGCCCCACCCCCTGGAGGGGCCGAACGGTGCGTTTTACCTGAGCTACGCCGACTTCGCCTGCCCGGATGACTGTCCCGAGCCTGCCGATCGCTGTACGGTCACCGGGCGGCCGCGGCCGGGAACGCTATACAAAACCATCGCTGCGCTGCCGGCCGGGGAGGTCCGGCCGGTGGTGGTGCGCAGCCGCCAGCTGCTGCCCGGGGTGGGCGGGTACCGGCCCGGGGACTTGTTCGAGGCCCTGGCGCAGGTCCAGGCCGCCCCGGGCGCCGTGGGCCTGGCCACCGCCTGCCGCTGCCACGGCGTGCTGCACGTCTTTCACCTCTCACCCCTAACCCCGGAGAAACAACACAGGAGGAATATCGCATGAAAAACCGCAGAGCTTTTCTGAAGGGATCGCTGCTGGCGGCTGCCGGACTGGCCGCAAGCCGGGTCGGACGCGCCGCGGCCTCCGTGGCCGGACTGCCATCGGGCATCGTCTATACCGCAAAAGACCCCGGCAAGTGGTCCGCCAAGGTCGGCTCCCACGCCCCAGTGGTGACCGTCGACGGCAAAAAGGTGACCATCGAGACCAAGCACGGCATGTCCGAGAAACACTACATCGTGCGCCATACCCTGGTGTCCGCCGACGGCAGGGTGCTGGGCGCAAAGACCTTCTATCCCACCGACAAGCCGGTCTCCACCTTTGAACTGCCCGCCGATGCCGGAAAGAAGCTGTATGCCACCAGCTTCTGCAACCTGCACGATTTCTGGCTCACCGGGTTCAGCGTCTGAAAAACCGCCGCCGGCCCTTGGCCCCGGCCGCTTTACTTCGGGGGCCGGATGGCCAGGCGGCGGTAAATCTCCGCCCGCGAGGTGCGCCGCCATCTTTTTTTCGCATCGCCGGCCATTTCGCCGCATCTCCCGTGACAGGCCCCGGATCCTGCTCACGGCTATAGCCGGACCGGCAGCGGCCTGAAAGGGCTTCCGGTCGCTACAGGCCCGGGCGGCGCAAAGGGGCGGTCAGTCCAGCAGGCGGGGATCCACCCGGCCCGGCCCGCCGCAGTCCGGGGTGTAGCAGGTGACATCGATGAACATGCACTTCTCGCCGCACTCCGGGCAGACTTCCGGCGGCCGTTCGGCCGTCAGCAGGAAGCCGCAGTTGGAGCACTTGTAGTAGGTGCAGCCGCATTCGGGGCAGAGGTCGCCCACGAACTCCCCCGAAGAGGTGTAGGGGTGGCCGCAGGGCCGGCGCGTCAGTTTCCTGTCCAGGTGTTCCATGTCCATTCTCCTTTCCCCATGCAGAGGCGGGTGCCTCGATCCGGGTACGTCTCCTGACTACTTATGTAATCAAAAGATGTGCCAAACCGTACGGCAAAAGGGTGTGGAAAGGTTTTGCTGTTGTTATTATTACTAAATACAGTGCGCCGCAGCTGCTTTCAAAGCCGCCGGCCGTCCCGCTACGGCTGCTGTCTCTGCCGGGAAAAACGTTACCTAACGTTACTTTCGGCCGCGCTGCCCTAACGGCTTTACCGCTTGCAATTTCACCGGCGTTGCAGTATTTCAGCCTAAAATGAGCACCGTGTGAGAGCATATCTGATTGCCTGGGTGGCGGAACCTGGTAGACGCAAGGGACTTAAAATCCCTTATCGCTGAGCGGTGTGCGGGTTCGATTCCCGCCCCAGGCACCAGACCTCCCTTTGCACTCATTCTATCCCCACCTTTGAGTGACACCAAACCGGCGGCAGTGGCGGGCGACCGGGTCCGGCCCCTCGACCTGTGCATTGTCCCGCCCTGCGCAATGCGGGGCGGCGAGCATCCCGTGTGGCCCCGCACCCGGAGAAAGCGTAGGCGCGTAAATTTTTCCGGCCTTGTCTGAAATAGCGGCCTCATACCATGGGTGAAATGCAAACTTTGCATATCGTAAAAAAAACGGATTCCCCCCTATGGCCGGTCAGGGGGAGATGATGCGTCTGACGCGGCCCACGCGGCCGTCGGTCAGGCGCACCTTGATGCCGTGGGGGTGGCGGGCCGAGCGGGTCAGCAGATCGCGCACGGTGCCGCGCACGGTCCGGCCGCTGCGCTGGTCCTGCTTGAGGACGATGTCGACGGTCATGCCGGCCGCAAGGTTCCGGCGGCAGCGCGGGTTCGGGCCGCCCTCGGGCGGCGGTGTTGTTTCGGCAGCCATGGGGTTTTCGTCCTTTCTACGTTCCGGCCAGGTCTTCGCGGGGCGGGGAGAAGCACTCCAGCACCACGGTGTCGTCGGCCAGGCAGCGGGCACTGTGCACCACGTCGGACGGAATGCACCAGGCCGATCCCGGCCCCAGCGTACGGGTCTCGCCATCGACGGTCATTTCTATTTCGCCCGAAACCACGACGCCAATCTGTTCATGGGGATGGGAATGCTCGGGCACCGGGGCGCCCTTCTGCAGGCGGAAGCGCACCATGGTCATGCGTTCTCCCGGAATCGCCTGGATCTCGACGCCCTCGGCGAGTTCCCGGGCCGCGATGGTGTCAAAATTATAAAAAGTCATCATTGGCCTCCAATGGTGTTACAGGTGTGCGACGGCGGTCAGTTCCACCCGAGTGCCGAACGGTAGGCGCGCCGCCTGGATGCAGGTGCGCGCCGGCGGGTTTTTTGCAAAGAATTTGCGGTAGACGAGGTTGAAGCGATGGTACTCCTCCATGTCCAGCAGGTAGACCGTCATGGTCAGGATGTTCTCCAGGCCGGAGCCGGCCTCTTCCAGGATGATGCGCAGGTTCTCCATCGCCAGGGCCGTCTCCTCCTCAATGGTGCCGAGGCGGATTTTGTTGATTTCTGGGTCCACCGCGCCCTGTCCCGAAACGTAGATCAGCCCGTTGTGAATCACGGCCTGGGAGTAGGGGCCTCCGGTAACGGCCGCTTTGGAAGTGGAAAAAGTCTGTTTCGCGGACATGGTTTCCTCCGTGTCGATGGCCCGGGAGTGGGTGCTTACAACCCCAGGTAGGTTTTGCGGATGTGGGGGCTGGCCAGCAGTTCCTTTCCCGTTCCGGTAAGGGCGATGCGGCCGTTTTCCAGCACGAAGCCCCGGTTGGAGATGCTCAGGGAATGGAAAACGTTCTGCTCGATGAGCAAGATGGCCGTTCCCTGCTCATTGATGCGCCGGATGATCTCGAATATCTTGCCCACCAGCACCGGCGCCAGGCCCAGCGAGGGCTCGTCGAGCATCATCAGCTCGGGCAGCGACATCAGGCCCCGCCCGATGGCCACCATCTGCTGCTCGCCGCCGCTCAGCGTGCCGGCCTTCTGGTTGAGGCGTTCCTTCAAACGCGGGAAGTACTCGAAGACCTGCGCCATGGTTTCGCGGCGCCGCTTGCGGGCGCGCTCGAACTGGGCGCCCATCTCCAGGTTTTCCAGCACGGTCATGGTGGGAAAGAGCTGCCGGCCCTCGGGAACGTGGCTGACGCCGAGTTCCACGATGCGGGCGGTGGAGGCCCGGGAGATGTCAGTGCCGTTGAAGGTGATGGCGCCCCGGCGTGGCCGCTGGATGCCGGAGACGGCCTTGAGCAGCGTGGACTTGCCGGCGCCGTTGGAACCCACCACGGACACGATTTCGCCGGGCTGCACGTCGATGTCGACCCCGTTCAGCGCCGCCATGTCGCCGTAGTACACGTCGATGCCGCTAACCTTGAGCACGCAGGAACTCCTTTCCCAGATAGGCCTCGATGACTTCGCGGTTCTGGACCACGTTGCGGGGCAGGCCCTCGGCGATCTTGACGCCGTGGTTCAGGACGATGACGCGCTCGGAAAGGGCCATCACGCCCCGCATGACGTGCTCGATGAGCAGGATGGCGGTTCCCCGGCGGTGGATCTGCTGCAGCAGCGCGATCAGTTCATCGACCTCGGTGGGGTTCAACCCGGCCATAACCTCGTCGAGCAGCAGCACCCGGGGCCGCGTAGCCAGGGCGCGGGCCAGCTCCAGGCGTTTGCGCAGGGGCAGCGGAAGGCCTTTGGCAAGGGCGTACGTCCACTCGGCGAGGCCCACGAAATCGATGATCTCCAGCGAGCGCTTTTCCGCCACGGCGGTCGATTTCTCGCGGGAAAGGGCGCCCACCATGACGTTGTCCAGCACCGAGATGGCCTGGAAGGGTTTGACGATCTGGAAGGTGCGCACCATGCCCAGCTGGCAGATGCGGTAGGGCTCCAGCCGGTCCACGGGGCGTCCGTCGAAGAGGACCTCGCCGCCCTGGGGACGCAGGAACCCGCTCAGGCAGTTAAAGACCGTGGTCTTGCCCGCGCCGTTGGGCCCGATGAGGCCCAGCACCTCGCCGGCGTCCAGTTCAAACGACAGCGCGTCCACGGCCACCAGGCCGCCGAAGCGCATGGTCAGTGCATCGACCGTCAGCAGCGTCACCGTCGCCCCCCGTCCGTGTCTGTGCGTTCGCGTGTCATCGGCGTCTCTCCGCGCCCTGCCTCTTCGGCGTTTTCAGCAGGCGGCCGAGGCCCCTGTCGACGTAGACGATGATCCCCTTGGGCATGAAGAGCACCACCAGGATGGCCAGAATGCCGTAGAGGATCAGGTGCAGCCCCTCGAGACCGCCCTTGGCGAAGTAGGCGCGGGAAATCTCGGAAAGCGGCGTCAGGATGAAGGAGCCCAGGATGGGGCCGAAAATGGTGCCCAGCCCGCCCACGATGGGCCGCAGGATGAGATCGATGCTGGTGGCCATGCCGAACATGGTGTTGGGGTGCAGGTAGAAGATGTAGTTGGCGTAGAAGGCCCCGGCCAGGGCCGTCATGAAGGCGCTGATGGCGATGGCCAGCATGTTGTAGCGGAACGTGTTGACGCCCAGGGCCTGGGCGGCCTCCTCGTCTTCGCGGATGGCCACCATGAAGCGCCCCAGCTTGGAGCGTTCGATGAAGCGCACGGCCACCAGCGAGGCCAGCATGAAGCCGAAGGAGATGTAGTAGTAGGGCACGTTGCCCCGGAACTGGAAATTGCGCAAAGACGGCTTGAAGTCCAGAAAGATGCCCGTAAAAGACCCCAGCGCCTCGATGTGCGAGACCACCAGGCGGGTGATCTCGGCGAAGGCGATGGTCAGGATAACGAAGTAGACCCCG
>Ga0256835_1000528_pt1 | contig 28149 bp, 19 predicted proteins | sample PIR30metaG_FD_185972 | JGI IMG/M metagenome (GOLD analysis project Ga0256835, IMG submission 185972) | Hydrothermal vent microbial communities from East Pacific Rise, Pacific Ocean - PIR-30 | ecosystem: Environmental > Aquatic > Marine > Hydrothermal vents | place: Pacific Ocean: East Pacific...
GTGCGAAAGATAATCCATCAGCCCGAACTCGGCATCAAGTCCCAGGTAGCGGCAAATTGGCTGGTTGCGCAGATCGGCATCCACCAGCAAAACGGTACGGTGATACTGCCGGGCAAAGGCGGCCGCCAGGTTGACCGAACAGACGGTCTTGCCTTCCTGGCTGCGGGGGCTGGTGATCATCAGGGTGTTCCACTTGTTTTTCTCCATCCGCTGCTGGATCTGGGTCCGCAGGACCTTGTAATGCTCCATGGCCGGATGGGCCTGTCCGGCCAGGGCAATGCAGCGGCTGGCCAGGGCCGCGCTCCTGTCCAGAGCCGCCTTGCGGGACTTGCTGTAGACCGGAGACACCCATTCCGGGTCCTTTCTACGGTTCTGACCGGCCGCCGGTCCGGTACCGGTTTCCTTGAATTCCACGGGTTGTTCCTGCTGAACCTTGGAAAGTGCTTTGCGAAACTTTTCCATCTGAAACCTCGGCTATAATATTATTTTACACCAGAAGCGCCAGGCGCCGGACGATCTTGGCCCAGAGCACGTTGAGATCCATCACCATGTAATGAAAGGCTGTCAGGGCGCAGGCCAGCACGGCCACCGTCACTGCCGCGCCCACGACGCGCCGGATCAGCCTTTTGCGCCGGTCGAAGGGAGTCTCTATCTCCGGCAGCGAGGCCAGCACGGCAAAGCCGGTCTCTTCGGCAAGACGGGTGGCCGACCTGACCGAAGTATCCGACATCTCCCGCAGCGAGGCCAGCCCCACCCCGGCGCCGATGCCCAGCACCAGCCCGATGAGCACGATTGCCAGCCGGTTGGGCTTGAAAGGCTTTTCCGGCAGGCGGGCCGGATCGATCAGGGTGAAGCGCTCGGCCTTTTGCTCTTTTTCCAGGCCCTGGGCCACCTTTGCCTCCATGGCCTTGCGCATCAGGTCGTTGTACTTGGCCTGGGTATTGGAATACTCCAGCAAAATCACCTTGTAGGCCTGCTCCACCTTGGGAGTGGCCTCTATCCGTGCCTGGTAAAGGCGGCGCTTTTTCTCCAGGTCCAGAAGCTGCTTTTTGACCGACTCCATGTCGGTGCGGGTGCTGGCAAGCTGGGAGGCCAGGTTGATGTAAGCCGGGTTGTCCGGCAGCTCATCCTGTTCCCCCTCCTTGTCCTTTCCCAGCTTTTTTTCAAGCTCCCTGATCTCGTCTCTGGTCTTGATAACGTCCGGGTGCTCGTCGGAAAAACGGGCCCGCAGGGCCACCAGCTGGGTGCGCAGGTCCTTGAGGTGCTGGCGCTCGGGATTGTCCAGCATGGGCTCCACGTTGGCAAGCTGGCTCTGGAGGTAGCCTTCCCTTTCCTTCAGGCTGCGCAACTGCTGCTCCAGGCGTTCGATCTCCCGCTCGGTCGTGCGCAGACCGTTGATGTTCACTTCCAGAAGCTCCGGCAGGGTATTTATGTTATTCTTCTTGAACTCGGCCACCTTGGCCTCGATTTCCTCCAGGCGCGCCTTGACCTTGGAGACTTCCTCTTCCAGGAACTCGGAGGTCTCCTGGGTCTGACGCTCGCGCACCTCCATGTTTTCCTGTAAAAACAGGGAGGCCAGGACGTTGGCCACCTGCTGGATCTTGCGGGGCGTGTCCTTGCCCTCGTAGGAAAGGGTGAAGGCGATGGTCACGGTGGTGGGCCGGCCGGTGCGCCGGTCCACCACGTCGGCGCTGATGGGCTCCATCTTGACATCCTCGCGCATCTTCTCGATGATCTCCTCGGTCGTCAGCCTGGAGCGCAGGTCCTTGTACAGGTCGAACTTGTTGATGATCTCCAGCAGGCGGCTGGAACTCATGATGCGCTGGTTGATCAGCTGCAGCCGCTGTTCGGCAAAGCTGGTCACCGTGGCCCGGACGAAATCGGCCGGAATCTCCTGCTCTTCGATCAGGATGGTGGAAGTCGACTTGTAGACCGAGGGCAGGGCCAGGGCCACCACCAGGGCTATGGTCACCACCACAATGGGCGGAATGATCAGGCTCCATTTCCTTCGCTTGATAATCTCCATGTAATCGGCAGGTGTTAAAGGCTGGTCTTGCATGGTATTATTCCTTGCTGTTTTTGACGGTTTCTAACCTGTGCCAAGTTCGCGCAAGCCTTAAAGCCGGACTGGCGAAAAGCTCCGGCGCGGGGCGCAACACGAACGTGGGTCTGTCTGCGATGCCATCGCCTATTCGAAAAAGGGATAGCTCATCCTGCAGGTCAGGGTCGCAAGGTGGCGGTCCCATTCGTGATCGGTCGTCCTGTCCTGCTTGGTTGCATACTCGTAGCCCGCTTCCAGGCTGACAAATCGGTTGAAACGGTATGTCAGGCGCGGATTGACGATGAAAACCTCGCTGTCTTCCGGGGTGCTGTCAAGCTCGCTGCGTTCTTCCTCGTTGCGGTGCCAGGCCAGGGTCAGGCCGACACTGAAGCCCTCGGTAAGCCGGCGCGAACCGCTGAGCCTCAAGGTGACGCGCTGGACGGCCCCGCGGCCCCGTGAAGACGGTTTCAGCTCATGGGAAACAGACAGGGCCGCCCGGCTTACGAGGCCCTTGTAACCCAGTTCGGCCCGGCCGTTGAAGTTCCAGTCCTCGTATTTGTAATCCCCGTCGCTTAGAACCTGGCTGTAGCTGCCCAGGGGGGTCGTGACGTATCGCACCCGCAGGATACTGTCTTCCGTTCTTGTGTGGCGGGCGCCGGCATCGATCGAGTAGTAGAAAAGCTCGGTCATGTCGTGACTGAAGCCCAGCATGACCACCGAGTTTTTCACCTTTATAGACTCGCGGGTGTTGGTGTCGCTGGTAATGCCCGGCAGACTCCGGCGCGTCCAGTAGTTACGCCGGTAATCGTGCCGGTCATATCCAAGGGTCACGCGGCCGGTGGTATTGGGCCACCATCCGCCCAGGTTGCAGCCCCAGACCATGTCAAGGCTGTTGACGTAAAAATCGAAGGCGGTCGGATCGTCCCAGTCTTCCCGGCGGTAGGTATAGTCAAGATTCAGGGACTGTTTTTCGGTAACCACCCAGCCGGTGCCCAGCCCGTAAGTCTGGCGCTTTCTTGTGTCCGTGGAAAGAACCTGGCCGGTTTCGTCAAGGTCCCGGTCGGGCTGGGAATCGCGCCTGTAGGAAGCCAGCACATGGGCATCCCACCTTTCGGTGATCCTGAAATCCCACCTGCCCCGGCAGAACCGGTCGGTATCTTCGAACTGGTCGTATTCCGAGTATTCATAGACCTCCACTTTGCCATCCAAAACCAGCTTCTGGCGGCCGTCGTGATAACGCCCTTGCAGCCCCAGGCCCAGGCGGGTAACCCAGTCGTCCAGCTCTCCCTGTTCGGAAAAAAAGATGTTGTCGTTGTATTTTTCCTGCAGGGTCATTTTGGGTGTCAGCACGAAAGGCCCGGCCCAAACCGGACAACTAACACCAAACCAGCATGACAGCATCAAAACAGCAAACAGAATTTTTTTCATAAGATATTTAATAGACTCGCAAAAAGTATTTATTTCAGAGTTTGGAACCAATGTGTCTGTAATGGCTGCGCAAAGAGTTCGAGATCGAGGCGCCGCAAGTAGCGGGCGACGAGGCGTACTGATAGTACGCCGCAGTCGTCACGCTGCGAAGCGCAACGAAGATATGGGACTATTTGCACAGCCATTCACGGTACGACGACCACGTCCCCCCTCTGCAGGTACACATTCTGCTCCAGCTTCTTGCCGTCTGCCACCGAGTCATAGTCAAAGGGCAGGATGGTGGTCTTGCCGTCCACCTTGCGGAAGATGCGCACCCTGGAACGCCGGGCGAAGGTATTGAAACCGCCGGCCATGGCCAGGGCCTGGAGCACGTCCACCTCGTCTGACAGGGCAAAGCGCCCGGGCCGGTTCACCTTGCCGATAACATAGATCTGCATGCTGTTTACCTGCTGAACCTCCACTGTGACCACCGGCTTGGATATGAAGCGGCCCAGCTTGCGGGTGACTTCGCTTTCCAGCCGGTCCAGGGTCTTGCCCTCGGCCTTGAGCCTGCCGATCAGCGGGAAGGTAATATAACCGTCGGGCAACACAACCAGCTGCCGCGACATGGACTGGTCCTTCCATACCGAAATGCTGATCAGGTCACCGGCACCGATCACGTATGCCTGGTCGGCAGCCGTGGCAGCGCCGGCCAGCACCATCGCCAGCAGGACTGCGCCTGCCAGGCCCGTTCCAAAACGTCGCCAAATGCTGTTCATGGGACAATCTCCTTTTGCGTTTTTCCGCGTCATGATTCTGCCTGCACTTTTTTGAGCAGGCGGCGGGCCGCGGCCTTGCCCGGATAGTCCCGGCCGCCTGCGACTGCCTTTGCCAGCTTCTCGCGGGCTTCATCCACCCGGCCGGCTCTGAGCAAGGCGGCCCCCATGTGATAGTTTATGATTTCACTGTCCGGCCTTGCCTCCAGAGCCCGGCCAAGGGTGTCCAGCGCCTGGGATATTCTGCCCTGCTTGCAGTACACCCAGCCCAGGGTATCCAGCACCGAAGAATCACCCGGCCTGGCTTTTACGGCCTTTTCGGCCAGGTCCCCGGCCCGGGCAAGATCTTCCCGGCCCGGCTCGTCGCGGTCTGCCAGCAGAAAAGCCAGGTTGTTGGCCGCCGGCCACAGGCCGGGCATCTCTTTCAGGGCTTTTTCATAAACGGCTGCGGCCTTGTCTGTTTCACCGGCTCTCTGGTGCAGATAGGCCAGGGTCATGTAAGCGGTCACGTTGCGCGGATTTTCTTCGATGGCCTTGTTGAGATTGGCCATGGCCGCTTCTTTCTTGCCCTGGCGCAGGTACAGCCGGGCCAGGTTGTTGTAAGGCACCTGCCAGGCCGGCTGCAGCCCGGCGGCCTTCCGGAACTGCTCTTCGGCCGCCGTGTATTTCTTCCTGAAAGCGTAAACCTCTCCCAGCAGGTTACAGGCGAAAGCACTTTGGCCATGCTGCGCGACCAGCTTCCGGCAGAACTTCAAGGCCTCGGCCGACTTCTTGCCGGCAAGCCAGGTCCGCACCAGGGCCGCGGCAAGCCGGGGCGATCCCGGCATGCGCCTGCATCCTTCGGCCAGCACGGAAGCCGCCTTGTCCGGCTGTCTCTTCCGCTGGTAGAGCCGGGCAAGTCTGAGATATCCGGCCGGCACCCCGGGGGAGTCGTTGACCATCCCCCTGTAGATCTTCTCGGCATCGTCATACTTCTTTAGCGCCAGCAGAAAATCTCCCAGGTCGGCCCTGGCCCGCAGATCCTTGGGCTGAAGCTCCACTATTTTTTCAAGCTGGGCCCGGGCCTGATCAAAATCCTTCTCCAGGGCGTAAATACGGGCCAATGCACGGCGCAGACGCCTGCTTTGCGGGTTTTGCTCCACGGCCCGGAACAGCACATCTCTTGCCAGCCTTACTTCCCCGCTCAGCAGGTGGGCCTGGGCCAGGTGCAACTGGCCGGGCACAAACTGCGGGTTTTCGTCAACCACCGTCCGGAACTCGGCAACCGCACCGGGGCCGTCTTTACGCTGGAGAAAAATCAGGCCCTTGACAAAGTGGGCCTCCACGTTGCCGGCACTTTCTTTGATCACCTGGTCGGCGTATCTGGCGGCTTGCTCCAGGTCGCCCTCGGAATAGGCAATCCGGGCCAGCAGGACCTTGGCCTCGAGGATATTGGGGTCCGCCGGATCCTTAGAAAAGCCCAGGCACTTTTCCAGCAGCCTGCGCCCCTTTGCGGTTTCTCCCTGCCGGCGGTAGAGCTTTGCAAGGGCAAAGTGCAGGTCGAAACTTTCGGGACTGGCCGCAATCCCCTCTTCCAGCAGTTTGACAGCTTCCTCCGGCCGGCCGTTTGCCTGGTAAAACTCGGCGATATGGATGCGGAGTTTCGGATCATCCTTTTCTTCTGTCAAAACCTGTCCGAATGTTTCCCCGGCCTTGTCCTGCCGGCCGTTGCGCCAGTACAGCTCGGCCAGAACCAGCTTGTAGTTCGTGTTCTGCGGCGCCTTGGCGACTACCTTTTCCTGGGCATCAAGAGCCTTGTCCAGCTGGCCATTGTCGATGTAGAGCTTCACCAGTACCAGGTCCAGATCCGTCTTGTCCGGATTGGCGGCAATACCCTCTTGAAGGATTGCCTCGGCCCTGGCCGGATCGCCTTTCATCCTGTAGATACTTGCCTGCAGGAAAAAGACTTCCGGCAGCCTGACCTTTTCCGAGCGGAGCTTTTCCAGCACTTCCAGGGCCTGGTCTTGCTTTTTCTCAACGACCAACAACGAAGCCCGCAGCAATCTGGCCTGAACGTTCCGGGGCTCTTTTGCCAGCACCAGGTTGCACTTTTCCGCCGCCTTGTCCAGCTGGCGGGCGCCCAGGTACAACTTTCCGAGGTAGAGCTGGGCCTCGAGCTGCTCCGGATCCAGCTCCACCGCCTTCGAGAAAGCTCCGAAAGCCTTGCGGAAATCGCGGTCCTTGTACTCCACCAGGCCCAGCAGGGTGTATGCCCCGGCAAATTTCGGATCTATCTGGAGGGCGTTTTTCAGCTCCAGGCGGGCTTTGACATAATCTCCCTGCTCGTAGAACTGCTTGCCCTTTTCATAGAAACGGGCCTTTTTCTCTTCCGGACTGCCGCAGGCTGCCACGGCCAAAACCAGAACCATCACCAGGACTCTATGCCACCATCGCGGTGTCGCCATTGCCAATGCCTCCACTGTAAACAGTAAACCGTCCCCTGTAAGGGGCGGCTTTAATGCGGTTATCAAATCGACTTATAAAAAATGCCGGCCAGAGCCAACATGGTATAAACGCTGAGGGCGCCAAGCTGGCCGCGCAATTCGCCTATGAGTACCTCACAGCTGAAAAACAGGGCGATGATCTTGGCGGTGAGAAGCCCCAGATGCTCGATCTGATCGCGGATTCCCGGCAGGTTCGGAACAACCAGGGCGATAATTACTATCAGGATGTCCATGGGAGAAGCCCTGAACCCCCTGCGGCGGTGGGTGAACTTCAGGGTAAGAACGGCAAAAAACACGACGATGCCAAAGGCCAGGTTATAAGCCTTGACCGCCCTTGGAGACAGCCAGCTGTGAGCCCCCTGGCCGGCCATGTAAACGACGTAAGGAATCGCCATATAGAGAACAAACCGCAGGAAACCCGCCAGCCACCTGTCTTTCAGCCACCAAACAAGGCATATGCCCAGCGCCGTCAGCAGGGCTGTCCAGCCGACATAACCAGGTATATCCTCGGCCATCAGGCAGGTTGCCAGCATCAGGCCCGGGACCAGAATCTCCAGGGCGTGAAAGCAGAATTTTATCAGGGCATGCCGGTCTTTGAAAACCTTGAGCCGCCCTTTTATCACATTATCGAAAACATCCCTCTTCCCCAAGCTCCAGTCCTTGACGTCCGCCAGGTGAAATCCCCACAGCACGGTTCCGCAGAAAACCAGGTAAAAACCCAGCAGATACCACTCGGAGTAAAACCTGAAAGCATAGGCGTAGAAAACCAGGACAAACTGCAGCAGGTAGATGACGGCCACCGCCTCGGTGTGATAAAGGCCAAGGCGCATCAGCTTGTGATGAAAATGATTCTTGTCGGCGGCAAACAGGGGCCTTCCGTTTTTCTTGCGCTCCACCATCACCGTTATCGTATCAAGGATCGGAAAACCGAGCAGCAGCAAGGGCAGCACCCGGTTGAGAGGGGTATGATCCTGGGTGATGGCAAGAGCCAGGCAGACCCCCAGAAACCCCAGCAGCTGGCTGCCGGCATCGCCCATGAAAACCGTTGCCGGGTAAGTGTTGAAACGTAAAAAGCCGAAAATCGCGCCAACTGCGGCAGCCGCCACCAGGGCCAGATCAGGATGTCCCGACCGGTATGCCAGGTAAGCAATAAAAATAAATCCCAGCATGGCTATGCCGCCGGCCAGACCGTCCAGTCCGTCAGAAAGGTTGACGGCGTTGGTCACGCCCACCACGGCCAGGAATGTCAGGGGGATTGCCACCCAGTCCGGAAGCATCCAGTTGCCCGGCAGAATGTCCCCCAGGTTGCGTATGACCAGCCCGCCATAGAAAATCACCGCCGCTGCCGCCGCCAGCTGCCCAATGAGCTTGACCACAGGTCTCAGTTCGTACTTGTCATCCAGAACCCCGAAGACAACAAGAATGATGCTGCCGGTCAGCAGGGATGCCGCGAACCTGTCAAGAAAGCCGAAAAAAGCCACCGGAACCAGGATGCCGACGGCCATCGAAATCCCGCCTATCCTGGGAATCGGCCGGTCATGGACCTTTCTTTCGTTGGGCACATCTACAATGCTGGCCCTGACGGCCAGGGTCTTCAGAACCGACATCAGGCCGATGGTAATAAACAGCGAAAGCAGTATGGTTGTAAATATCGTCAAGCCGGACTCTCTGTAAAGCCGGAAGTTATGGCGGTTTCCGGCTTAATTGTCCTCCAAATCAGGCCGGTGAAAACATTCCTGAAATGGTTTAGTCGGGAAGAAATTGCTCCAGAAGCGGCACGACCCGGCCGGCAAAAGCCTGCAGCCGCTCCTCCGCATTATTTACTGATTCGGCAGGATATACCGGAGTGGTCAGTCTTACCAGGGCGCCGTCTGTGCGCTGCCGGACCAGGGCATCCCAGAAAGTATAAAACTTCAACTGGAAAAGATTTGTCAGGATTCTGCCCCTTGCCGGGAACCAGTAGTACATCAGGCGCCTGTTCAAATTGTTGGTCATGAAAGCCCGCCTTACCGTCATTCCGGGCCGGCCGTTCCAGGGCACATGAAGGGTGACATCGCCGGCCTTTTTGAATACCCATCCGCTTCCGGGCAGGCAACTTGCCGGGGAATGAATCGACTCACCTTTTTTCTGGCTCTCATAGTAGGCCACATAGAAGGTTACCAGCTTTCCATCCGGACCGTTATAATTTATCAACACGTAGTCCGACAGATCCAGGGCATCCAGGATATCCGCTTCAAGAAAGAGCTTCTGCCCGCTCCATTTTCCCACCTGCAATGGAAACCCGGCCAGGGAATTTTTAATGGGTATCTTTTCGCGAAACTCCACCGTATGGGCAATCGCCAGAGTGGCAAAGAGTAAAACCAGCGCCACGGCAAAAGGCGCCGCCCGCGGCTTTGGATTCAGCTTCTCTTTGACTGCCTGCTGCCTGCCGCTGCCTGATTCAGCGGCAGGCTCTTTGAATATTTTATTCAGCAGCCACATCTCCAGGGCCATCAACCCGAAGGAAACCATGAAGATCACCCACCCGGCCAGGTCATGGCAAAAGCCCTTGGTAATCTTAACTCCCAACACCGGGTATAAAAGCCCTACCGTTGCAATCCTCACTGCGTTCACGAAAATCGAAATCGGAATGGCCGAAACAACCAGAACAACCTTTTTCCACAAAGCCGACCGGTAAAAATATGCCACCAGAATACTCAAGACGATCAGCGGGATCAGATATCTCAAACCGCTGCACGCATCGACAACCTGCAGCCTGGTAAATCCAAGATCGATTATATTACCTTCGCGGTAAGCCGAAACCCCCAAATTCTGCAGCAGCCAGACACCAATCCTGGAAGATATGAGTTTCAGACGCAAAGAAACGTTTCCGTAGATAAAATTGGGCGGGGTAAACATGGTCAGCATCAAAAATAGCGGAAACCTGACAAGTTTCAGCTTTTCCCAGCCCAAGTGAAGCCAGCACAGCCCGACCACCACGAACCAAGAAGACATGTACAAGGTGAAAAATTCTCCCCCCAGGTCCCCCAGGAAATACAGACCGATCCCGAATACCAGCGGCAGCAGGCCCCACCAGCTTTTGCGTGATGGCATTGCACTTAGTTCTTCCCGCCTTTTCCAGATCAGGTATATAATTACTATTGGAATGAGATAACAATAATTGTAATCAGGTTTATTCCATGATTTTATTAAATATTTATATGCCGAAAAATAAAGTGTCACCAACAAGGGGGCGTAAATAACACCTTGTGTGAAAAGGCTATTCTTTTTATCTTTCAGCATCTTTTTTAAATTTTCCAGCATTTCCATTTAGTTGGGAATTACAGCAACTCGTTATAATTTAAAGTTTTAAACCCTTCCTGTTTACATAAAACATCACGTCTTGCTAATATCATATCTTCCTTGACCATTTCTTTAACCAGGTCTTCAAATTCAATTTTAGGCCGCCAGCCAAGTTGCCTTTTGGCTTTTGACGGATCGCCCAACAAGTATTCTACTTCTGTTGGCCGATAATATCGTGGATCTATTTCTACTAATACATCTCCCTTCCCGATATCTATTTCTTTGCCAGCATCAATTTCTGCAACTATTCCCTTTTCATTTTCTCCAGATCCTGACCACTCCAGAACAATTCCGATTTCTTTAAAAGCTTTACCACAAAATTCTCGTACAGAATGCGCCTCTCCGGTTGCTATTACATAATCGTCCGGCTCATCCTGTTGCAAAATCAACCACTGAGCTTCGACATAATCCCTTGCATGCCCCCAGTCCCTTTTTGAATCAAGATTGCCAAGGTACAATTTATTCTGTAACCCTAAAGCTATTCTTGCCACAGCCCTTGTTATTTTTCTTGTAACAAAGGTTTCCCCTCTTGTGGGCGATTCATGATTAAACAAAATACCATTGCAGCCAAAAATATTATAAGCCTCTCGGTAATTTACTGTAATCCAGTAAGCATATACCTTTGCCGCACCATATGGAGACCGCGGGTAAAACGGAGTCGATTCCTTTTGTGGTATCTCTTTTACTTGCCCAAACATCTCTGATGTGGATGCCTGGTAAAATTTTGTTCTGTTTTCCAGATTTAGAATTCTTATTGCCTCCAGAATTCTAAGCGTACCCAATGCATCTGCATTAGCTGTATATTCTGGCGTATCGAATGAAACCTGAACATGACTTTGTGCCGCAAGATTATATATCTCATCCGGTTGTACTGATTGAATTATTCTTATAAGGTTTGTTGAATCTGTCATATCCCCATAATGCAAAATAAATTGACGATTTAATTCGTGGGGATCTTGATATAGATGGTCAATTCTTTCCGTATTAAATATAGAAGTCCGTCTTTTAATACCATGAACTTCATAACCTTTGCCGAGCAAAAATTCAGCCAGGTATGCTCCGTCCTGGCCTGTAATACCTGTTATCAAAGCTCTTTTTCTGACTCTATCACTCATATGTATGATGTATCCTTTATCTTTCTATTCAGCCTTAGCTTTTCTTTAAAAATCCACCATAGAAAAATCGGTGTCGATTTCAGATTCCTTTCCCACAAGCGTTTGGGTTCTTTTAAAAATCTTGGTAACCACTCGAGGCCAAGTTTGATCCATATTTCAGAAGATCTCTTTTTTGTACCGGCATAAAAATCAAAAACAGCTCCAATTGCGGCCGCGAATGGAACATCAAGAAATTTGCGGTTGGACCAAATCCATTTTTCCTGTTTCGGTGCTGTCATGCCAACCCAAAGGACATCCGGCCTGGCCCTGTTTACAGCATCTATCATTTTCTGATTTTCCTGATCGGTAAACCTGTCACGAAAAGGCGGACTATAGGTACCGCATACATTTATTTTGGGAAATTCGTTATCAAGGCGATTTTTTATTAAATTTAACACATGCTCACTGGAGCCAAGAAAAAAAAACCGAATATTTTTCTTGTGGTCAGCCAACTTACAAAAATGGTAAAAAAAATCGAAACCTGCTACTTTCTGCAATACCCTCTGATGCAAAAATCTGGCTGCCCAAACTATCCCGCTACCATCAGGAACAAGGATATCCGCATCTTTCAATGCATTTTCAAACTGCCGATCTCCGGCAGCCACAACCAATGAATGGGGATTAGCACAGGCCATGTATTTACATCTTGCCTTTTCAGCTATATAATTAAAGGCATACTCAATATCCGCCTCTACTCCCATGTCACTTATGGTATATCCTAAAAGCTCCATTGCCACGGCTTTACACCCTCGAAAACTGCGAACGTCTATTTTCAAAAATTGCTTCCCGGTATATCTCCATTAAAATTTCAAAATTGGCATCCGCAGTATATTTATTTTCATATTCTTGCCTTGCATTAACAGCCATCGCCTTTAATAAGTCAGGATTATTCATCAGGTATTTTAATTTATTTGCCATATCATCAATATCCCCCGGCCTGAAATGTATGCCTGTCACACCGTCACGTACGATAAAGGCAGGAGTCCCGATTCTTGATGCAGCAACCGGTACTCCCGCTGCATAAGCCTCTCCGATTACCAAAGGAAAACCTTCATACCAAATTGAAGGGAAAACCAGCAATGACGCACGTCCTAGAATTTCATTGACCTGATTATAAGAACATCGGCCATGCAAAATCATCTTTTGATTTAACTTAAAAGATTGTATTTTCTTATGTACTATAGCCTTTAATGGGCCGTCTCCAAGAACATGAAGAACTGGAGCCTCTTGTCCCATTTTTTGCCACACTTCAGGCAGAAACTGAACTCCTTTTTCCTCTTTTAATCTTCCTATAAACACGCAGGAATTCTTTATTTTAGACGGAGGCTCCACCCCGGCAAGTGTATCTTCAAAAAAATTAGGCTTAACTGCGATTTTGTTTTTGGGGAACCCAGCTTCTATGAACTTTTCCCTATTGAAGATAGAGAGCACAATAAATCTGTCAACCACCCTATTCCAGGTTTTCAATACTCTGCCAAGAGTGATATTTACAGCCAATGGAACCGTGGCAAAGAATGATTTTCTATAGCAACTATGCAGAAGTGACGGCCAAGGAAACATTTTCATGAGGCACTTCTCGCAAACAGAGTTTTCTCTCATCAGCATTGCCTGAGCACAAATGGCTCTAAAATTGTGAAAGGTCTGCACCACCGCGGCACCGTATTTCTTAGCTTCAAACAAGGCTGACTGAGAAATAACGGGAAAAGTGTTATGAAAATGAACCACGTCGGGCTTAAACTCTCTTATGGCATGTTCGACAAGCTTTCTCCCAATCGGTGACCAGGGAGTAAAAAGGGCCGTTTCAAACAAAGAAGGTCCGTTTTTTGTGCCGATCCAATCATTCTCGTACTTTAATACCTTCACTTGGACAGAGCGACTTTTCAAAAGCTCTTGCTCTTTTTCGAAAACCCTATCTTCGCCAGAAGGACTGCTCGACCTGTAGTACTCGTGGACAAGGAGAACTTTCATCGTATGAAGTCTTAGTGTTATGTTTACCAGGTTGTTGAATTCTTTGGCACCAAATGCAAATCGCTAATATCCTTTTGGGGATCCAAGATCAATTCGTGCTTCATAGATCCGCTGAAGTATCTCTAATTTCTTTTCCCATGAAAACTCCCGGGCTCGCAATAGTGCCCCCTGAGCCAATCTCGACCGCAAGCTGTCATCTACTATCAGCCGTTTAATAGCCTGTGCTAAGCTATTGACTGTTCGTGCCGGCGTGGTAACGGGCACCTTAATTCCACAAGTGCTGTCCACTACATAAGAAAAACCACAATGGTCAAGGCAAACTACAGGAAGGCCGGAAGCCAGAGCCTCTATGGTTACAGTTGAGTTGAGATCCCGTAAACTCGTAATAAGGAATATGTGCCCCTGTCTAAGTATTTTCAACGCCTTCTCGCGAGGGAGCCACCCCTGAAAGGTGCATCTTCCGGAGATACCAAGACGCTTAGCAAGGTATTGCCAAGGCTTTGTCTTGGGGCCTTTGCCGAGTACATCAAGTTTCCAGGATAAGTCATTCGGCAGTAACGATAGAGCCTCCAACCCGATGTTAAGAGCCTTCCGATGTATATGTAGACCACTCCATACTATTCGCAGTGGGTCTTGACTTTTTGAGGCAGGGTTAACTGTGAAATTGTTACAAGGAACACTCACTTCTGGAATCACAGTACTATCGCATTTCCATAGTCGAAGAGCAAATCTTCTGTTTTCAGGAGTGGCTGTGATAAAGCCCTTAGCGGCAATCCGAGCGGCCTTTTTAGGACGGATGAGAAAATACATATGAAATGCGTTCATGATATTATAACAAAGATAATATAGTGATCCGTAGAGCCCTATTTTATGGAGAAATGTCCACGGGAAATACCCCATGCCTCCCACTGGGCCCCAGACGAAGGGAACGCCGAGACGCCACAAAAACCCAGGTTCTCTGTAGCCAACCATGGTGAGTTGATGGACCAGGTCGAAACCAACCTTACGGTGCAGTTCACGGGCGAGTTGGAAGGCGTCCCGCTGCCACGCACGATAATACCGGTAATAGGAAGGAGGCCAGATGCGGCGCAGCCGGCGGTTCCGCTTCTTTCGCAGAAAGAAAAAACGGACAGAGCCGGGAAATTCCGGGTGCTCGCCCAGGTATTGTTCGATATCTCTCCGGAACTTTTCCTCTTCCACGATTACCCACAGGTCATGAAAAGAAGCTAAAGCATTTATAAAGCCCCAGCCCACCCCGGGCTCGGAACCGCGAAAAGGGCTGCACGCATAGGCGGAAATGAGTATCTTGAGGCGGTGCGTCATTGGAACCTATGAAGAACCATTCGAAGTTGCTTTCGGTAAAGGGTGTGCCGGCCGAGTCGGGGAAAAATCCATAACGCATAATGTACTATAACCTCGTCTTCGCGCCAGCCCGTTTTACGGGCAATGTACCTACCCAGATCGAGGGCACGGCCAAACACTCTTTCCGGATTATGCCGCCCGGCGACATGAACGGCTGGTGAGGTGGCGTATGAAAAGGCGTCGGCAAGGGCCACTTCCGCCTGTCGGCTTTCCTCCCAGTCAAAAACGAAGAATCCGCGCTCGGTCCACATACAATTCCAGGGTGCAAAATCCCCGTGCGAGAGGTGGAGACAAATCTCGCGTCCAGCTCTGCTGCAGCTTTCCAGCCATTCAAGGGCATCGCAAACTAGACCATCGTCTTCGGCATAACTTTTTTGGTGAATATGAGACACTTCGGCCAGAAAGCGCTTTAGGCTCATAGTTTGGGCTTCAAGCCTGGCCATTGAAGAAAGGAAGTCCACTACACCGGCAGCCATTACCTTGGACGAAACTCGTTTTCTTTCCAGGTACTCCAGAGTCAATGCGGAGATTTCTGGACCGACCTCCCAGCCCAGCACGGCCGGCACCTGGTTTTTCAAGATGGTTTTGGCCAGGTATCCTAGGACTTCCCTTTCCTTACGGAGTGCCTGCCTAGCCATGTGGTTCTCGGCCACCTTGATGATGCGCTCAGGAGGGAGTTTTTCAAGAGGGAGGATCACGGTCTTGCGTCCCGGCTCAGGGTTCCCCAGATAAAGCGCCGCTTTCTCTTGGACGATTCGATGTGAGGATAGATTCAGGCCCTTGCGTCCAGGCTCTTCTTGGCTTGAGGAACGCTTTTGAAAGGCAGGGGCTCCCTTGCCAAACAGAGTGGCGGAAGCCGGTGCTGGCAGGGGCGGTTGCGCATGGTTTGCCGGACGTGCGCATGAATGCAACCATTGCCTAATTCCTTTTCGGACCCCGACGAGAAGCATCCTTTTGCGAAGGAGTAATGTAGAACCAAATATAGCTAATAATTCCGCCAATCCAAGGAGCCTCCGGACCACCTTCCGTCCTGGTCGGTGCAGGCGAAGGCCCGCACGTAAGGCCCATACTGGTGATAAGGGAATCACCACCCGGCCCTGTTTCGGAGGAAGAAGTGCGTACTCAATAATTTCGTAATGGGCGGTCACGGCCCGCTTCAGGCGGGAGACACACCGCCCTCTCCCCAGTGCGGCGAGCCATCGCACTGTTGGATCGCTAACCGCCGAAAGCAGCGAGTCCGGTTCCACTTCATCTGCGTTGATAATCCAACCTTCTGGACGATACGAACCCTCCTGCAACGGATCCAGCTGGAGGGCTTGCCGGAGAAAACGACGCTCTTCGGCTGAGAAGCCGATGCATTTCACCCGCCGGCCTAGATACAATGGAAAGAGGCATCGCCACCCGAAACGGTAGTCAAGCTCAGGATCGGGCTCCCGGGAACGTTCTTTCCGTTCGTTTTCTGCAGAATTGAAATAGGGTTTCAAGGACTTGGTCTCGCACTTCATCGATAGTGCCGTCCGTGGATATGAGAACGGCACGGGGTTCGTTATCTGCAAATTGCCTTAGAACCTGAAGCTGCCTTTCGATTTCGGCCCTGGAAAGTTCGCTTTTCCGTGATGAAATCACCTCAGGTGGAGCATGCAGGCAGAAAATAATGTCTGGCTTGGGCGCCAGCTTGGCTAACCACCCGCTGATCTTGGTGGGGAGTCCTATGCGAAAGCGCTTGGGATCCAGTGTCATATCGTAGGCATAGCGGTCGAAAACGAAAACGGCCGGCTGCTTGGCAATCTGAGGACGTAGAAGTATCCAGTAGCCCAGGATATAATCGCCGAGGAGGTAGAGGATACGAACGACGGAACCTATTATCCCGGACGTTGTAGAACCGTGAGGATTTGTCACAGGCCCTTCCTGTTCACTTCGAACCCCGCGGAACCTGGCAAGAGGCGGGAGAAGGCCCGGCCGAAGGTGCTTCACGTAAAAGGCGCCATGGGTGGCAGAGGAGAGGACTGGTTCTATTGCCGAGATAACCGTGGACTTGCCTGCCCCGTCGGTTCCCAATACTGCAAGAAATAGCCCGGACGGATGCAGCAGTCGGGATATTTTAGAGAAAAAAACTTGGAGACGTTTCACTATGTAGCGAAAAGGAGAGCGGCAAAAGGCACGCCAAAGCAAATGCCTTCGCAATCGTCTGCTGATGCCTTTTCTCTCTGAGTCTGTCTGGGTTTCGATAATCGCCGACCGCAAGAGAGAAACGCCCTTTTCCCCTATAGGGGCGAACCATTTGTTAATTTCATCCCACTCACGAGGATTAAGCCATCGGGCAGGATCCAAGTAACGAGTTGGGGCGGTGTTATTGTTAAGGAGCTCTTTCAAAACTCCAAGTGTTGATGCCACATGCGAGGGAAGAATCTTAACATTCCTTCTACTTGAGGGAACGTTTTGAATTAAGGAAGTTTCAAGGAGGTCTACGGTACCACCATACTTTATTTCAAAAAACAGGTCTAACTGGAGTCCCCACCAACCGAAGCATGCTGACTTTCCGAATACGGAGAGCTTCGAGAACTGATGAATTAGACATGCCCCCAGAATTGTTCCTCTAGCGACAGCAACACTATCTATAGTTGTAGCAATAACAATCGTTACATATTCAGGCAGAAATAGTATGTCAAGATCACTTCCGTCTGTTCCGCAGGGTAACATTTCATAATTTCGCAGTACAGCATACTGAATTCCTTTCTTCCGGAATTCTGCAAATAGCGTTTGCAGAAAATGACTCTCCGGTGCGAGAGAATCCGACAAGCAATTAGCCGAATAATCGACACTTGGCTGAAATGCAGTCATTTTTCAGTAAACCCTCTAAAGCATTCAGCAAAGCTGGTCATTACAATACCTTTGTCCATGAGACCTTCACACAGCTCATCAAAAATGATTTTATAATATTTGCCAATCTATTTCTTCGAATTTGTAGAATACTTTCTCAAGCATCCTATTAAGCTGTTGTTAATTGCTTTGTATATATTCTGTACCCAACTTAGTATATTCTCGGCAGGAGTACTTCAAATCCCGGCCTGTTAGTAATACGGATGATGACACCATGAAATATCCTTCTAACTTCTTTTCTTAAATAATTTTCGCCATATTATAAAATCGATATTGGATATTTGCAAACGTTTCCGCCCGGCATATGCTTCAAAAACATCGCAACGAGGTTAAAATACTTCAAATATCCAATAATTGCTTATGCTACATGATTGGCTCTATTAATCGCAGTGTTAAAATGATAAAAAGTAGCTATCTTAATTACATTCGCAATGATGGAGTTGGCTTTGAGTATACTCCTTTCGACCATAACATCAATAATAAAAAGCAAAGTATCGCTTCAGCGAACGCTAAGGCGAAAATGGCACCGCCGCCACAAAATAATTTCGCTCCCCAGTAAACCGCTATTACTGCAACTACACCTGACAAAAAATTGGCGAGGAAAATCTGGGGAAAAGCTCTCAGGGCCTCCAGGGCCATCATCAGCCCATTGCGCAAGGCCAATAACAAAGCGACGGCACACCACCCGAAGACATATGGACCTGCGTTTATATACCCTGGTCCCAATACTATTGGAAGTATCCTCGGCAGCAATATTAGAAGAGATACGACATAAATGATGACAATAGCCAATAGGCCGATAGTGGCAAAGGTGGCAGCGCGGAAAACGGAGGGGGCACCAATATGCCGCCTGGCAGCTAACCTTGGTACGAAAACCTGGCTCATTGGTGGAATTGCCATAGTTGCAGGGACAATTAGGATACGAGCGGCGTTAACTTCTGCTAATACGGACGTGCCAAGGAGTAAAGCAATTATGAAATTGTGAGATTGCGCTTTTAAATTATAAACAGCACTGGTAAGAATATTCCAGCGGCCGCCGGCCCAAATGTCTTTCGTAGCTTCTTTGACCACTTTCCAGCTAATCTTCACCCATCGAAGTCTTAGTAGCAGTGAACCCACAATAAAACCGATGAACTGTCCGCTGCCGTAAACCAGCAAAGCTGTGCTGGCATCTAAGCGTGAATCAATACAAAACAAGGATCCGTATCCAGCGGCTACTCCAAATCCTACTGATATGGTACTCAGCAGGACAACGGTCTCTCGGCGTTCCGAATAAGCTATCCGCATGAGCACATCACGTATATTGAATCCTGTGGTGGCTATCACCACAGGCATGATCAGGGTGACGAAGTTTTTACCCTCAATGTTGATTTCTCCCAAGCAAAGCTTGATAATAAGACCAATAGCAATCAAAATAAATGAACAGGCCGCAACCAAATAAACATGGTGCACTGCGTAAGTTCTATGATATTCTGGGATCTTATCGGGTACGTTGACTACAAATTGCAAACCCACCGGAGAAGCCAGAAAAGCCGAGAACACCATTATAGCTGCAAATCCTAAACCATAAAGCCCGAACTCAGCCTTACTCATAGTCCGCACCAAACATATAGCGATACCGAAGTTGGTCGCACTGCTCACCACTTGGCTCATCATCCCCAACGATAAGGCTTTGATTGGAACCTTATCTCTGAGTGCTTCTATTACCTGAGAAATACTGGTGAATTTATTAAGTGATAATTTGCGGTGCATCAATATTTATCCACGAACAGGATCAAACCTGCAAGTAGCCATCGTATAAAGGGTACACGGCAAGGAGAATAAATCCTACTTGCCGCATCTTAAAAATACAACCCGAATCAGTTGAAATATGACTCCAACAACTGATTGACGCAGGTAATAATGCTCCCATATAACAGAAAATCATAAAATCGGCAGTACCGGAAAATTTGCGAAGGTCTTCATGGTATCCGTTTTTTTAAAACCACATCAGACGATTTTGAAACCATACGACAAAAATGGACTAAACCGGTCAAGCCGATTCCATAAATTATTAAATTATGATGTAGAAGGTTGAATGATGGCCCTGTTACGCTTCGGACAAAAAGGATAGTAAAGAGGCAGCATAGCTGCAAATGATATGTTGATTGTGGAGTCGCTCCAGAGATCTTAAGGGTCCATCGTACCAGAGTAAAGATGATCCAGATGATTGGTGCGAGAAAAACGGCATATCCCACGACTCCGATACCTAGGAGAACTTCCAGGTGCGCGTTATCGACTGTCGAAATGCCGAATTCGATACGATGGGCGGCATAGAAGCCCTGCCCAATTAAGGGTTGTTCGATAAAAGCCCGCCACACTTGGGGCCATAAATAGGTTCGTCCCGACAAAGCTGCAAAGTTGGCTTCGGTCTGGCCCCGCAGGATATAGTCACGCAGGACATCTAATCCGCCAACAAGAAAAAGAAGAATTGTTGTCGCTGGAACGACGGTAAACATCCATCGAGGTTTCGTTCTTGCCATGACAAAGAAAAAGCACAGGATCAATGCGAAAATTGACGTGCGGCTGTGGCCCGCCAAGGTTACCATCAAGCTCACATACAAAGGCCATTTGTTTTTCCCACCAGAGAGGAGGCGTACACCTTCCGAAGCAGCGACGAAAGCGCCAATCTGACTGACCGAATTCGGGTTGATCATTGGTGCAACGCCACGGACGTAAAAGCCGGCCCAGGCCCCTCCCGAAATGTTTTGAATGGCTTCGCTGGGTGCCACTGCCAGGCCGACGAGCACCGACAAGGCCAGAAAGAACAAGATAAAATTCAAGACTCCGAGCAGCCAGCCCAAATCCTCCCCCCGGTCAAGCTCGTCGGAAAGACTGATCGGGACGAGCACCAATGCGAACACTTCAAAACCTTTCCATAGCGACAAAAGAGGTGCCTTGGAATAGCTGGCGGATACCATTGCGAGCAACGCGTAAAATAGCATCATTAATATGGGGACCCCCGCCCTCCAAACATTCCCGATCCGCATCAAGAGCCTTGTAGAAGAAAAGGTGAAAAGGAGCATGAGAACGAGCATTCTTAAATAGCGTACTGTGTCGGGAATATAGCTTTGTATGTTTCCACCCTTCATGTTTCCCAAAAACACCGAAAGGAACGACAAAGAATACAGCAGCGCTGGCAGAGGACGCTCAAAAAAGGCTTGCTTCCAGCTCTTGACCGGCTCGAAAAGGGAAAAGAACCACAGGGTTAACACCGTGCCGAATAGAATGGCCATGTGAATCAACGGCATAGGGCCTCAATGAATAATAGTGTGATTGACCTTCGTGCTAATGCAATCTCGCTGCAGAAGGTCTTTCAGTCATCGATTTTTAGGTTTCTGGGTGGTATAGGAAGAGTGCTTTGAAAAGCTCCGAGATTTAATGGAACATGCGGTGGTTTACCCGCAAATGATTCAAGAAATTCGATATTGGATATGTTTTTTCCTTTGCCGATTGCTGGAGAAGCCGGCTTGAGCTTGAAATCCTCAGGATTATTGAACTCCGCTCCCACAAACATGGGATCCGCCAGGAGGGAGTCGCCGTCATAACCGGTTTTTCTTTTCCATTCTTGAAACGTGTAGCTTTTATCCACGATGCGAAAATAGTGTCCATCGGGATAATAAAGGTTCCGGCTGAGGGTATTTGAGCGAAGCCTTTCAGCTATTGCCACGTGTTCCTGTTTTGGGCAGCACGAGATATTATTATAAATCAGTGTTTTGTCGGCAAGAGAATTCAGGTAGATATTGATGTCATTGCCGTAAAGGGTATTGTTTACAAAGTAGTTGGGCGGTTCGTTCTTCCGATTGATTCGCAGCCCTCCGTCGGGACCTTCCCAGGAGCCATTGTTTGTAATGATATTAAAGGCGTAAAAGTTGCCGGTGGTATTGTTTTCGCCCGGCCCGGCGTGTGCAATGCCAAATCTTTGATTGTCCGAAATGTAGTTTCCGTAAAATCGGTTATTGTCGCTCCGAACCTCTGCGTGTGTCCACAGAGCGATGCCGCTGTAGTTGTCTGCAATCGTGTTGTGAGAAAATGTTACGTTATTCGTGTTTTGAATGCCGATGGCATGCCCATCTTTCGAATAATGGCCCCAGACCAAATCGTAGTTGGTCTCCGATATAGTGTTCTGGGACACTATCCCGCCATCCGCCACCTGGTAAGGGCCGTTGGACGGAGAGAAGAAATAAATACCGTCACCATTAAGTGTTATCAGGTTATGCTTTATAATAATGTTTTTGTTGATAGTCCGATCATTTTTCAATAAACTTATAGAAATGCCTTTGCCTGAAGTCTTTACTACGCAATTGCGGATTTCTATATCGCTGGAGTTCCTGATCAGAACAGCTGCTGTGTTGGCGCCATACAATTCAAGACCATCAATAATTAGGTTCGCCTTTTGAATAATCCAGAAGGCTGCTCCTTTAGCTGTTCTTTCGATATAATGGTTGGCTACAGAGCCTGACGTGGGACGATAATAAATGTACTTCCCGTCATAATACCATTGACCATCGCCGAGATCAGGCCGGGTGGCTTTTTTGAGAGGATTACCATCTTCAAGGATCATGTTGCATATGCCTCTATAGGGACTGAAATAGATGTCCCCCGACAAGGCCCTCCACTCATTCAGCAACATACTAGCGTTTATTTTTGGGCGGGGTCCTTTCCCATAGCAAGAAAAAACAATCTTTGCCGATTCTGTCCCAGATGATGAGCACTTGATTTCCGAGCGCCAAATGTCTCCCCGCCTGAGAAGAATGCGATCACCGGGTTTAAAGCGAAACTTACTAACCTTATCTATCGTCTTCCAGGGTATTTTGGCGCTAGTACCAGGATTTTCGTCATTGCCTTGGATGGCACTTACATAGTAATCTGTTCCTTGTGCTACAGGAATGGAAAAAAGAAGTATGAAAGCCAAGACGAAGATAGAAGTGAACAACCTTTTAGCACAATTTGATTTTATCATCCGCAAAAATGGGTTCGCCTCCCCAAAGTATTCTGGTGCATTGGTGACTGATCTATACCCCGAAACCTGCATAAGTATAAACAGCAAAAGTGCACCTGGAGGATAAAGTCTCATGGCTGACCTCCAAAATACAACTCGAATAAGGTGAAAGATGACTCCAAAAACAACTAATCGACGTGGATGTCACTACTATAAAAACGGTCTTTCAATTTCTTCCCTTAAAAAATTTACCCCAAATAATAAAATCAGCAGTACCAAAAAATTTGCAAAGATCTCAAAACATCACTATCATCTCTTGAGGCCTCTCAAATTGACTATCTATTGATTGGTAATTACTCTTAACAACGGACACCACCTCAATCTAACGAGAGAAAGTCTGTGTATCCGATGAGGAAACTATCATCTCAAGAGGTTTATTTCCTATTTTTGCAGAAACCATGGAAAATGAGCTATTATAAGACCCAAAAATTTTATCCGTGCATGATAGTACCCACATATCAATCAGGGCATCCTTGACTCCATTGGGAGTGTTCCTTGAAAACGATTTTTTTCTCGATAGTATAGTATCATTTCCAAATAAATCGTACAAATGACGTTCAACTTCTAATGAGTCAGTCGCAATATAAAATCTCGCGTTGGGATTTTTGTTCAACATATTTCTTATTACTTTCTCAAATAGATACAAAGGACTGTGTTGTATAGAAGCTTTGTGATCCCCTCTCCTTATATGTATTCCATATGTAGGTTTTTTGAAATCCGATACAATCTGGCCTATGACAAGTCTAAGCTGTGCCGTTGGACGGAATATTCCATAATCGCTATGTTCAGAATAAAAGTCCTGACATCCACTTATAACTAAGGTATGGAATTCTCCAGCTAGCAATCTTTTTATATGGTTTATAAACAGTTGCTTGGGGTGGTTTTCCTGATTCGCCTTTACAAGATATGTCTTCCCATGAACTTTTGTAGCAATCTTACTCATAACACTTTCAATAAGTCTTAAATACTGTCCTCTTCCCACAAAAGATTGTTTTTCATGTACTACAAATGTCCTATGCTCAAAAAGATCCTGAAATTTACAATTCAATTCATAATTTCGGTGCCATATTATTTGAATTGGGATATTGTAAGAAGCTGCGAAATGATGGGCGGAAGCAATACAGCGAAGTCTATTTCCCAAACCACCATATGGTCTCACTATGATTTTTGCCTTAGCGTGCTTATGAATGTACTTCATTTCTGATAACACCTATAGACCTTTGCACAGCTTGCCAAAATTGGTTTTACAATATTTGCCAATTTACTTTTTTGAGCTTGTATAATTCTTTCTCAAATAATCCAAATTTTACTGATATTGCTTGTTATTTATTGTCAAAACAATGCATTCAACCCCAACTCGGCATCAGGATTCCATGAGTAAGTAGATTCAAAACAGCTTTTTATCTCAGAATATATTTCAATGGGTAGTCTACCAGACAGTGCTGCCGCAAAAGTATTCCTCGGGGCCAATTACGGTGATGCCATGCTCGTTGTATGAATTTCTCAATCCTGCTACTATCTGGGTGGCTTTTTGGGGTTTTAATTTTCTGGCATAATATTTCAAGGGGCCGGAAATATTTTTGTCTCCATACTTGACTTCGATCAGTTCCTCCAGAATTCCATCTTTCAAAATCGCAAAATCGACTTCACGGTGCTCCTTGTCCCTGATATAGCGCAATTCGCAATTGTATCCCTCTTTGTCTTCGATAAAATGGATACGTTTCAACAGGGAAGAGGCTACAAGGTTCTCAAATCGTGCTCCTTCATCGCCGATGACATCTCCGTTATCGAAAAAGTATACCTTGGGCGGTTTCAGAATTGCCCGGGGTATTGAGCGGGCAAATGGCCTGACGGCAAAAACAAGATACATGCGTTCCAGAACTTCAAGCCAGTTTTTGACAGTTTTATGGGCAACCTGTATATCTTCGGCAATGTTTGAATATACTATGGTAGAACCGACTCTGCGGCGCAGAATATCAACCATAAGATTCAACAACTGGATATTCCTGATCTGTTCAAGATCCCTGATGTCTTCTCTGATGATTCGGTCGAATCGTTCCCTTCGCCATCGTCTGGCAGTCCTTTCATCTCCGTCCAGGAAGGGCTCCGGGAATCCTCCGACTGTCATAAGACGCCTAAAAGCCTCGGCAGAGGACATGCCATCAGGTCTCTCATCCACTGAAAAGGGGTGCAGTCGCCAGTAGTGGTAACGTCCAAGCAGGGAATCCCCTCCTCTTTTGTAAACATCCAGGCGCGCAGATCCGGTCACAAGAATACGGTGCTTTTTGCCCAGGACATCGTAAATGCCTTTGATCCACTGTTTCCAGTGGGGATATTTATGAAGCTCATCAAAGACCAGGAGTGGACTGTCATCCCGCCAACGCTTTTTCAGGATATCCTGCCGATCCTCATCAAAATCCCAGTTGAAATATCGTCCTTCGGGGAAATGCTTTTTCAAAATAAACCGGGCGACAGTAGTCTTGCCTACCTGGCGCGGCCCGCCGATAAACACCATCTTACGCTGTAAATCATTTATTACCCATGGGGCCAGATATCTCATGCGACCATTTTAGACTTCAGTCCATATTTGTCAAGACTAATTGGGAATTCAGGTACAACTAGTCGCGCAATACTGTCTGGCTGGCTTCAGTGTTTTCTGGAAACTGTGTGCTTTGTATACGGTAACAACCTGATTGAATCTTATAAAGGCATAGCTCCGCTTCCTCGATTACAATAAATCAATCGAGCATAATAATATCGTGAATTTTCAAGGAAAAATATTGAGTAGCGCATTACATGCTCACGATCAGCCAGACATTTATTTAAAACTATCTGCCCCACCCCAGATGCATTTAAGAACCAAACACCGCTTAATTTGATGTAAACTGGCTTTTACGTGAATGGCAGTTGTGGCTTATGCAAACGGCAGGCCACTTTGATGATGACAATATATTCAACAGGTTAAATAAATGTTATCGATAATCATGTATATAAAAATGTAAAAAAGGTTTCAAAAAGTATGTAATATATTTCCAAATAGTGGGCGCCCTCTTCCGCCATACAGGCTATTTTACGCCGGTTTCAATTAAGCGCTTTCAGTGATTGCCTTAAAATGCTTCGCACCAACTTATTGACAAAAAACATCTGACCGAATTTTTGAACGCTCAATTTGGATTGAAGATACTTTTGTCTGTCAATCTCTTTTCTTTTTTCACTTGATGTCATGTCATGATTTAATTATCAGGGAAAAGGTCCTGGGTCATAATGGTCGCCCAGGCCTTTGGAATTACAAGACATGAAAAAATCATCTGATAAATCACGCTGCCCGTGGTGCCTGGGCGATGAGGATTACATCGCCTACCATGATCGGCAGTGGGGCGTGCCGGTGCATGAAGACAGGCTGCTTTTTGAGTTTTTGGTCCTGGAAGGTGCCCAGGCCGGTCTGAGCTGGCTGACAATTCTAAAGAAACGTTCCAACTACAGGCGGGCTTTCGATGACTTCGATCCGGCCAGGGTGGCCCGCTACGATGAAAACAAGATACAAAGGCTGCTTGCCGACCCCGGAATTGTGCGCAACCGGCTCAAAATACGGGCAGCGGTTGAAAACGCGGCGGCTTTTTTAAAGGTTAAGGAGCGCTACGGATCATTTGACAGGTATATCTGGCGTTTCGTAGATGGAAGGCCTGTTATCAACAATTGGAGCAGACTCGAGCAGATACCGGCCAGCACTCCTGTTTCGGAAAAAATGAGCCGGGAGCTGAAAAAGCTTGGTTTTAAGTTTGTTGGCCCGACAATCTGCTATGCTTTTATGCAGGCAGTGGGTATGGTCAACGATCACCTGGTAAGTTGTTTTCGACATGCAGAACTCAAAGGGGATGGCATCGCAAATAGTCCGATATCTTCGTTGCGTTTCATCCCGTTGTGACTGCGGCCTACTGCTAAGTACGCCTCGTCACACGGGATTCGCGACGCCTTGATCTCGAACTCTTTGCGAAGCCATCCAGTTGTAAGCGGCTCCGGTTTTCGGGCTCGGTGCCGTTATATTCTGGTTTTTGAGACGCAAATTATAGTTCACATAAAAAGCAGGCCAGGTGTCTTGATGGAAACAGCCCATGAAATCCGCAGGGCACTTAGCCCTGACCGCCTGCTTCATGAATTGAAAAAGACCTTGACGGGCCGGGAAATCTTAAATAGGGCAGAAGGATCGATAAATTTTACAAACCCAGTTTGATCCGAGGAATCTGTTTATGAAGATCGACGCCACCAATATCGAAATCATCCGGCAGTTACGAAATGGCCGAAAATCTTTCAAGAAAATAGCGCAAAAGCTGGATATTTCCGAAAACACCGTCCGCAGCAGGGTAAATCGGCTCCAGGAGGAGGGGGTTCTTGAAATCACCGGTCTCATCGATTCGGAAAAAATACCCCGTCACCGGGTGGTAATGGTGGGCGTCAAGCTCAACACCATGAACCTTGTAAAGAAGGGAGAAGAGTTCAGCAAGCTCAAGGGCGTCATTGCGGTAAGTGTGGTAACCGGCCGTTTCGACCTGATCCTGATGGTTCTGCTCAAAGAGGGCTTTGGGTTGCTGGAATTTTACACCGAGGAGGTCTCGCGGATCAAGGACGTGCAGTCGGTGGAGACTTTTGTGGTTTATAAGAGTTATAATCTTAAGGTGCCCTACATCTTTTAATGGCTTTGTAAAGAGTCCGATATCTGCGTTGCGCTTCAGCGCGCTTTCGCTGCGGCGTACTACCAGTACGCCTCACTCAGCACGCCTCGCGGCGCCTTGATCTCGAACTCTTTACAAAGCCATTACCCCCTCTTTGAATACAATACCACCTCATCATTTCCCCGAGACAATTTCCATTAACAAAATCCGCAAACTGCGCGCTACGTTTTCCAACTGCCTGCAAAGTTGTACGCCTCACTCAGCACGCCTCGCGGCGCCTTGATCTCGAACTCTTTACAAAGCCATTACCTCTCTTCGAATACAATATCACCTCATCATTTCCCCGAGACAATTTCCATTAACAAAATCCGCAAACTGCGCGCTACGTTTTCCAACTGCCTGCAAAGTTGCAAGCCTCACTCAGCACGCCTCGCGGCGCCTTGATCTCGAACTCTTTACAAAGCCATTACCTCTCTTCGAATACAATATCACCTCATCATTTCCCCGAGACAATTTCCATTAACAAAATCCGCGAACTGCGCGCGCTACATCTTCCAACTGCCTGCAAAGTTGTAAGCCTACTCAGCACGCCTCGCGGCGCCTTGATCTCGAACTCTTTACAAAGCCATTACCTCTCTTTGAATTCAATACCACCTCATCATTGCCGCTTATTGTCATCCATGCAGAGGGTCTCCCAAGGCTTTGAAGGAAACCTCGGCCATGGCCTCGGCCAGGGTGGGATGGGCATGGATGGTCCGGGCCAGGTCATCGACGGTAAGACCGTTGGCCACCGCCAGGGTGCCTTCGGCGATCAGGTCGGTGGCATGGGCCCCGATCAGGTGTACTCCCAGGACCCTGCGGGAGGCTTTTTCCCAGACGATCTTGGCCTGGCCGGCCAGGTGGCCCATGGCCTGGGCTTTTCCCAGGACCCGGAAAAGGACCGTGGCTTCGCCGGCTTCGATGCCCTGTTCGGCGGCCCGGGCCGCGGTAAGGCCCACGTCGGCCACCTCTGGCAGAGTGAAAAC
>Ga0256835_1000529_pt1 | contig 28149 bp, 23 predicted proteins | sample PIR30metaG_FD_185972 | JGI IMG/M metagenome (GOLD analysis project Ga0256835, IMG submission 185972) | Hydrothermal vent microbial communities from East Pacific Rise, Pacific Ocean - PIR-30 | ecosystem: Environmental > Aquatic > Marine > Hydrothermal vents | place: Pacific Ocean: East Pacific...
TTGGATATGATTTCTACTTATCTAAGTGACGGAAAAAGTTCAAAATTATATAAAAGATTGGTAGATAAAGAGAAAAAAGCATTGGCAGTAGGAGCTTTTAATATCAGTCAGGAAGATTACGGAACTTATGTGATTTATGCAATCCCTATGGGTGGCGAAGAAAGCCTTGATGAAATCAATAAAGAAATTGATGAGGAAATTGCTAAACTGCAAACTGATTTGATTTCGGAAAAAGATTTCCAAAAAATTCTCAATAAAAAGGAAAATGATTTTGTCAACTCCAATACAAGCATGCAAGGTATTGCTCATAACTTGGCAAAATATCATGTTTTATACGGAGATACGGGATTAATCAATAAAGAATTGGATGTATATAAAAGTATCACGCGTGAAGATATACGGGAGGTAGCCAAAAAATATTTGGATAAAAATCACCGTGTTGTCTTGAAATATTTGCCTAAAAAAGAATCTAATTAATATATAACCCGAAAATGCTATGAAAAAAATAATATATTTATTATCCTTAGTCATCACCGTCAGCCTTTTTTCTTGCGGCGGTCAAAAAACGACTAACGAAACAGCTATGAAAGAAAGTAATGACATAAATAAAATGCCCGAAGCAGGGCCGGCTCCGAAGATTCATTTTCAAAAGCCTATCGTTTATACATTAGACAATGGAATGAAAATCATCGTGGTTGAGAATCATAAATTACCGCGTGTAACCGCCAATTTAAATATAGACACTCCTCCCTTTAATTTAAATGACAAAAAAGGAGCAGATGATTTGCTATCCTCAATGTTGGGAACCGGATCTAAAAATATGAGTAAAGATGACTTTAATGAAAAAGTCGATTTTTATGGTGCAAGAGTAAATCTGAATGAAGGAGGTTTTTATATCAATTCATTGAGTAAATTTTTCCCCGAAGTGTTGGAATTGACCACAGATCAGGCTTTAAATCCCGATTTTAAGGAAGAGGAATTTCAAACAAAGAAAAAAGAATTGATTGAAGGATTAAAAATGCAAGAGAAAAGTACCCCGGCTGCGGCTTCGAACGTACTGAATAAATTGGCTTATGGCGATCATCCCTATGGAGAAATCACAACCATCGAGAAAGCAAAAAATATCACTCTTAATGATGTAAAAGACTATTATTCAAAAGTTTATGATCCTTCACGAGCTTATTTGATTGTGGTAGGAGATGTAAAAGCCGAGGATATTAAAAATCAAGCCGATAAATACTTTGCCAATTGGAAAAAACCGGCTAATCCCATAACGGCTCAGTTGCCGGAAATCAAAAATGTACCGGAAACAGAAATAGATTTTGTCGATATGCCGCATGCTTCCCAAGCAGAATTGAAAGTGGCCCATCGTTCGGATGTGAAGATGTCAAATCCCGATTACCAAAAGGTACTTTTAATGAATTCGATATTGGGTGGTGATTTCAATTCCTATTTAAACATGACTTTGAGAGAAAAGCACGGTTGGACTTATGGGGCACGCAGTAGCTTTGGTACTAACAAATACGGTGGTTTGTTCAGAGCTTCTACCAGTGTGAGAAATCAAGTAGCCGATAGCGCCGTCGTAGTTACCATGGAGCAATTAAACAAAATAAGAAATGAAAAAGTGGATGACGAGCTCTTGAATAATACCAAACAAAAATATATGGGCAATTTTGTTCTTCAAATGGAGAATCCCGCTACAATTGCCCGTCAAGCCTATAATATTTATGTCAATAATTTACCTGAGGATTTTTATGAAACTTTTTTACAAAAAGTAGAAGCGGTTACACCCGAAGATGTGCAAGCCGTAGCCAATAAATATCTTCATCCCGATAAGGCGCGTATTGTCGTGGCCGGTAAAGCCTCGGTAATTGTTCCCGGCTTGGAAAAGCAAGGCTACAAAGTAAAATTCTTTGACAAGGAAGGAAATCCCGTAGCCGCTCCCAAAACCAATACCAAACTTACCGGAAATATAAAAGCTTCTGATGTATTGGACCGTTATTTTAAAGCTATCGGTGGAAAAGAGAAGGTGCAAAATATTCAATCTGTAGAAATGAGTTATGAAGGAGATTTTCAAGGAAACTCGCTCAAAATAATGAAAAAAGCCATGGCTCCCAATAAAGAGATAACTGAGACACAAATGATGGGAATGACTTTTAGCAAAACATATTTTGACGGTGAGAAAGGATATCAAATGATTAGAGGCCAAAAGAAAGATCTTACAGAAAAAGAAATCGAAAAAGCAAAGAAAAAATCACAGCCTTTTCCTTTGATGGGCTTATATAAAACAGCCAAATTGGAACGAACGGAAAATATGGACGGAAAAGACTATTTTGTTTTGTCCGACGGTAAAACAGAATATTATTTTGATGCTAAAACCGGATTGTTGAATCGAACCGTTGAAAACATTGAAATGAACGGCCAAACTTTTAGCCAAGTAACACAAATGAAAGATTATAAGGAATATCAAGGAGTGAAATTCCCCACTGTATTAATTGTGCCTGCGGGTCCGCAAGAAATTATATTAAAGCTTCAAGAGGTGAAGCTCAATTCTCTTGATGATTCGACTTTTAAATAATATTTTTTAAGGCACCTGCGGGTGCCTTTTTTAATTTTCAATTGTGAATATGAAAAAATTAGTAAGTATTATATTCATAGGTATTTTTGTTACATCTTGTCAAATACGGGAAGAAATGACTATCCATAAAGACGGCTCTGGAGAATACCGTTTGGGAATTGATGTGGGATCCATGATAAAGGCAATGAATGAAATGAAAAAGGATACTGTGGCAAAAGTAGATGTAAAAAGTCAACCGGAAGAAAGTATAGACTCTTTAATTCCGGTCGATTATTTTTACCAAAAGGCAAAAGACAGTATTCAGCTGACCAAAGAAGAAGAGAAGGCGTTTGAAGAAATGAAAGGCTTGATGATGCATATTAAAATGGATAAAGATGCGGGAATAATGAAGTTTGAATACATTTATCCGTATAAAAAAATGAACCAATTAAATAACTTCTTTCAAAATTTAAAGTTGATCAATGAGGTGGAAAAAAAATATAAAGAAAAAAAGACTACCGAAACAAATGATATGATCAATGAGTTGGGAAAATACAAAGTAAATTATAGTTTCAAAAGGAAAATATTTAAACGCAAAACTATTTCTCTGAATAAAAAAGAGGGAAAAGCGGAAGCCAAAGAAGAAAAGAAAGGTTTAGACAAATTATCCGATTTTTTTCAATATGAAATAGTGTATCATTTTCCTTATCCAATCAAAAAAGTGAAATACAAAGGAGAGGCTAAAATGAGTGCAGATCGTAAAACTTTATATATTAAAGTTCCGGTGGATGAATTAGACGATAATCCCAAATTACTCGATTTTGAAGTGATTTTGGAATAAAAAATTCCAAATGGACGTGACAAAATGTCGCTTGCTTTTACTATCTTTGTCAAAATAAAAACTTTGGTTTTAAATTTGATAAAAGAGAGCTGAAAACAAAAAAATAGAAACTATGATACTTACAAAAAAGCATTTGAATATATTAGAAAATGTATTCGACAAAAAAATGGACAGCATAGATTCTTTGGAAATCCTAAACGATGACAAAGATTATTTATATTATGTGCAATTAGTCCAAATGGGATTACTCAAAGAAGACGAAGATCACTTCTCATTGACTTATCCCGGAATGATGCTTATGGAAGCATACAGAATGGCACAATATGCAGGAATTATGCCGGATATCGATCAATATGATGACAATTTCCGCTTTGTGGGAAGCGAAATAATCAATATGCTTTATACTGCCGAAATGGCCAAAGATAAAGTCAATGATATCATTCGTCCCAAATTGGAAAAACGCGGAATGGTAGTCGATGGAAAATTAAGTGAATTCGGCAAAAAAGTATTGGAAGTTTACGAAGAATTAGAACCCTATTTTTATGTAAACAAACCTTTACAAGAATTCTTAAAGAAAACCAACCCCGGTCCCTCACACAAACGTAATTTATTGGATGCCGACAAATTCCAGATTTTGGAATCCGAAGCATTGAGAATGTTGGCTTTCTCTGCTCCCGACGGTTTATATTATAACCTCACCGGAGTAGGACAACAAGTAAGAGCCGCCTTGTTAAAAGGAGCTTTCTTCCGCCCCATTACTCAAGAATATTTTGAAGCTTTGTTTGAATTGGTAAACGGAGGAGAAATCGATGAAGAATTGAAACAAGACTTAGTGGCACAAGCAGTCATTACCGAAGAAGGAGAAATATTGCCTGCCGGAGATCACCTGTTGAGAGCCGGAGATTTATATTTTCACGGTTACTATGATGATCCGATGAGTATTGATATTGACGAATTGGAATTTGATGTATTGCAAACCGTTCAGGAAATCGAAGAGAAATCAAAAAATAACCCTGAATATATCGCTACCAAGGAGAACATTAAAAATGAATTAATCACCAAGAAATTCAAACAAGCACAAAAATTGCAAGAAGAATACGGAAGAAGAATAAAAGAACTTCCCAAAATTAAACAAAAATACTTGCAAGAATTAGAAAATGTAAAGTCGGAAGAAGAATGGTTTAACAAAGTGTATGATTTTGATGCGGCTTTATTTGGAATGCACGGATTTCAACTTTTAGATACCGATTTGAATAAGGACGGAAAAATGTACTATAAATTGACAGAAGACGGTCAAAAAGTAATTTCCTATTTAAAAGAAAATCCTCGTGAAATACCTGCTGAAAGCGTAAAAGCCATTACCATCACCAGACATCCATTCTTATCTCCTGATGTACGTTGGATTGAAAAAGCGCAAAAAGCAAAAACCATAGAAAATGCTCCAACTCCCACCGGAAGATTTATGGTGGAATTGGCCTATAATAATAAAACTCCCAACTTAACCCGTTACGGATGGGAAATACTCAGAAAATTACCTTACACAACCGGCATGTATCTTTCTGATTTGCAGAAGGATATGAAAGAGTATGATCAAGAAGAGCTAATCCAACTCTTGGAAAAACTCGATGCGAGAGGTATGGTTAATATTATGCCTAACGATTTGATCACTCTTACAGAAGCGGGTGTAAAAGTGAAACATGCTACCAGTGGATTGGCAGGTAAAATCAAATATCCTGTAACTCCTCATGTCATCCATGTATTAAGAGCTTTATTACAAGTAGGTAGTCTCTATGTAAAAGAAAGAAAAGTACGTATTCTTCCTGACAATTGGAAGAAAGCTTTGAAACTTTTAAAAATGGATTTGGAAACCTTTGAAGACACCCTCACTTTGATGAGAAGAGCAGGATATATAGGAAAAGATTCTATTACCGAAAATGGTGTTTTGCTCATTGAAGCTGCTGAAATTTTGGAAAGCATCGAAAATGAATGGACAGACATTGATGTCTAATTACCAATCAAGCAATAGTATTAAAAGCCGGATTTTTCCGGCTTTTTTTATGTCAAAATTTTACTGAGGACAATGGCATTAGCAATTGCTGCATTTAAGCTTTCGGCAGAAGCATCGGGATGCTTGGGAATGGTTATTTTATGCATAACCAATTTTTCTATTTCCGGCCGGATACCGTTTCCTTCATTCCCGATTATTAATGCCATTTTATCGGGGAATTTTTCTTTGAAGAGATTTTTTCCTTCTAAAAAGGTGCCGTAAACCGGATGAGGATAATCAGACAAAAAATCTTCCAAATCCATATAATTAATATTGGTCTTTGCCAAAGAACCCATACTTGCCTGAACCACTTTGGGCGAATAACAATCGACCGTACCGTGAGAACAAACAATATCTTTTATACCGAACCAATCGGCAGTGCGAATAATAGTGCCTAGATTTCCGGGATCTTGAAGATTATCCAAAATTAAAATAGGATGGGAAAATTCAGGCTTTACAGCCGGTTTGATTTTAAAAACAGCGAGACTGTCTTTGGGATTTTTAAGCAGGCTAATGCTTTTCAATTCTTTTTTGTCAATTTTCAGTGTTTTAATACCGGGTTCCCATATTTCCGGTTGTGTAGTATAAACAATAAGAGGAATATAGCCGTTTTTAATAAAATCTTTAATGCTTTTAGTGCCCTCGACAATAAACTCCTTTGTGAGTTTACGTTGTTTTTTGCTTTCAAGAGATTTCAAATATTTTTTTTGGGCTTTGCTGATCATATCATTAATTAGAATAAAAAAACTTACTTTTGTTAAAACAAAGTTCGGCTAAATCTATGTATAAAAATTTAATAACAAAAATATCATTATTTTTATTATTAATCTCTTTTTCATCGTGTAATATTTACAGGAAGATTCCGCCGGGGAAAAAACTTTTGAAGAAAAATATCGTCCTTGTGGATAGTAGCAAAGTAAAAAAAGAAGAAATCACTTCTCTTATTTTGCAACAACCGAATACCTATTTATTGGGCATTTACCCCTTTTGGGCGGATATTTATATGTTTGCCGATCAACATCCTGAAAAAACATTTTCTCAGTGGATACAAAAACATCCCAAACTCTATAAAACATTAGAAAAAACCATTTCCCGCAAACAATTGATTCAACTTCTGTTGTATTATAAAAACCTGAATAATTTTATCAAGGAAATAGGGGAGCCTCCTGTTTTTATCGATAGTTTAAAAGCTAAGAGATCTGCGGCGCGCTTGCGTTATTATTATATGAATCATGGTTATTTGCTAGCCAAAGCAGGGTATAAAATCGAGCCTGTCAATAAATATGAAGGCAAAGTTATCTATCCTATTCATCCCGATGATCCTTTTTATATTAGAAAATATGAACAGGATATACAATCTCCTTATCTTGACAGTTTATTCAGGCTGCACAAAAAGGAATCCAAAATAAAAATCGGAAAGGTCTTTCTGAGACAGGATTTCGAAGAAGAGAAAGATCGTTTGACTACTTTATATAGAAACAAAGGTGTGTATCATTTCCAGCCTTCCTACATTCGTTTTGATATGGTTTATGATACCATGCAGCACAAAAGAGACTTGGAAGCCTATCTGAATATTCCTAAACGGACGGTCATCAAAGGAGATTCTGTTTATACCGTAGATTTTGTTCCTTATCATATCAAGGATGTAAATATCATCATTACCAAAAATAAGAAATTCGAATTGGAAAATCCGAAAGATAGTGTACACTATGACGGAGTAAATATTTATTCCTTGGATGATAAATTGAGATATAAACCGGGAGTGCTTGCTCAATCCGTATTTATTAAAAAAGGTAAATTATTTAGTGAGCAAGACCGGTTACGTACCCATCGCCTATTAATGAATTTACGAAACTTTAAGCAAGTATATATACAGTACAATGAACATGAGCAAGATTCTTCTTTGACGACCAATATCTTTTTGATTTCCGATAAAAAATTTGCATTCAAAACATCTGTTGATATCACCCATTCCAATATTCATAATCTGGGAATCAAAGGAGGAGTTGAGTTTAGCGCCAAGAATCTTTTCGGGGGAGCCGAAGTTTTGAATTTATCCGCTTATCTGATGACAGCTTCATCCAAAACACTAAGTGGTAACGATGATCAATTTTTTGATGTAAGAGAAGTGGGAACCAATTTAACCTTGAATTTTCCGCGCATTTTATTACCCTTCGGATTGAGCAAATACATTCCTAAATACATGCTTCCCAGAACCCATTTAACATTCCTTGCCAATACGCAAGATAATATCGGATTGGACCGGTCGAAATATGTAGGAATTCTCGGATATGAATGGCGACCCGTAAAGCAAAAAAAATATAAGGTTGATTTACTCAACTTGGAATTTATTACCAATAAACGCCCGGAGAATTATTTCAATATTTACACAATTTCCTATGAACGTTTACAAGAACTGGTGCAGGAATTCGGACAAACGGTTACCGTTGCCACTGCCGATGCGGTAATGGACCAGATATTGTCTGACCCTGCTTTGTGTAATATTAATCCCGAGGCTTGCAGCGAATTAAAATCCATCAAGGAAAGGAAACAACGAATTACCCAAAACATCTTTATCATAAGTAATAAATTCGATTATTATTTAGATAGCAGAAAAAATATTTTAGAACAAGATTTCTATCTGTTTAATTCCACTTTTGAATTAGCCGGAACAATGCTTAAGCCCTTTGCCAAGCTTTTTGATTTTCCCAAAAACGATTTGGGTCAATATACCATTAATAATGTCCCCTTTGCAGAATATGCCAAACTCGATTTGACCTTTATAAAACACTGGCAATTACACAAACAACATATTTTGGCTTACAGAGCTTTTGTAGGAGCTGCGATACCCTACGGGAATTCCAAAAATGTTCCTTTTACTTCGAGTTATTTTGCCGGAGGATCTAATGATATCCGGGCTTGGCGAGCATATACATTAGGTCCCGGAACCACAGGAGGGCCCAATGAATTTAATGAAGCAAATTTAAAACTTACTACCAATCTCGAATATCGCTTCCCGATCGGCGGGTATTTTAAAGGAGCATTGTTTGTAGATGCAGGAAATATCTGGAATTATAAAAATAATGAAACAGACCCCAGAAGTACTTTCAAAGGTTTAAAATCCTTGCAGGATATCGCCATAGGAACGGGAGTCGGGTTGCGTGTGGATTTTACCTATTTTGTCATTCGTTTTGATTTGGCTTTTAAAACCTATGATCCTTCTTTACCTCCGGGAGAAAGATGGCTGTTTGATCAATGGACTTTACGTAATTCGGTATTAAATTTAGGAATTAGTTATCCTTTCTAATGATATATAAGTCCTGCGGGCTGCTTTTATTCAAAAGCAGCCCGCAGGACTTTTTATAAAAAAGTTTTATCCTTTCATTTTTTCTTCTACTTTTTGCAGAATATGAGACTCTTTCTGTAATGTTTTTTGGAGTATATCTTTGGCTTCGTCGATTAATTTACCGGCGGTTTCTTTGTTTTTTAAGGTTTCGGCATTAATTAAAACATTATAATAAGCTCCGTAAACGGCAGTCCGGGCAGAAAGTGCTCCCACAGCTACATCCGAAATGGAAGCCGGCAATCCTTCCTCAGCCATTTCTTCCATCACTTCCATGGAATCATAAGCGGTTTTCATTACTTCCAAAGGAATTTTTGTGGCAAACAAAGTAGCCTCTTCTATGGCTTTTTGGCGGATTTCTTTTTCTTCATTGTTTTTTTTGGGCAAACGAAAAGCTTCCATTATTTTATTGAATGCATTGGTGTCTTCATCTACCAAATGAAGCAATTTTTGTTTATAATTTTCTCCTTTTACCGCCCAGTCAGAGAAATATTCCCAGCGGTCATCCCAACCTCTTTTATGTGAAGAAAGATTGGCCACCATAGTAGCCAGTCCGACCCCCAATGTTCCGGCATAAGCCGCAATAGAACCTCCACCCGGAGCAGGTGCTTCGGAGGCGGTAAGATCGGCAAAGTCCGAGAGAGATAGATCGATTAATTTATTTCCTTCTTCTTCAAGCAGGTATTCAATTATTTTTTCTTTGGGGTCAAAGGGTTTTAAATCATCCAGCCCCAAGGATTTGATGGCAATTTTTATTTTTTCTTTCTCGGATATTCCTAAGGAACGTTGTTGTTTTGCAAGAAAATAATCGGCTGCATCGAGTAATACTTTTTTCGGTACCAATCCGATTATTTCGGAACCGGTTACACGAACTCCTCTTTTATCGGCGGATTTTACGGATTCGTCAAATACCAAATGAACGGGAGCTGCGGAAATATCGGTAATATTATAAGAAACTTGTGCAATTCCATACTCATCGATATACCATCCGATGCCTTTCACCCCTTTAAACTTTCCGGGAATGCGAACCGCTTTTCCGTTTTCGTCCAGTACTTTTTTTCCTGTGATAGGGTTACCGATTCTTTTTACCCGTCCCGCTTCCCGTATATCAAAAGCAATCGCATTGGCGCGCCGTGTAGAAGTTGTATTGAGATTGATATTGTAGGCCACCAAAAAATCCCGTGCCGAGATAGCCACCGCACCGGATTTAGCCACTTCCTCATCAAATTGATCCGGACCGAAATCGGGTTTCCATTCCGGATTTTGTAATTTTTCGGCTAGTCCTTCATATTCTCCTGTGCGCACATTGGCCAAATTTCTTCTTTTTTCTTCGGTAGCGGCATTTTCATAAAAATATACGGGAATATGTAGTTCGTTACCCACTCTTTCTCCCAATTTTCGTGCATATTCGGCGGTTTCTTCCATGGAGATATTGCTGATAGGTACCAATGGGCATACATCAGTAGCTCCAAAACGGGGATGCTCTCCATGATGTTGACGCATATCAATCAATTCTTTTGATTTTTTAATCAAACGAAAAGCCGCTTCCACCACTTGCTCAGGTTCGCCAACAAAAGTAATGACCGTGCGGTTAGTAGCCTTGCCGGGATCCACATCCAGAAGTTTTACTCCCTCAACGGTTTCCACCTGACGGGCAATTTCATTTATAATATCCAAATTTTGTCCTTCACTGATGTTGGGAACACATTCGATGAGTTGCTTTTTCATATGTTTATATGTTTTTATGGCTTTAAAAATAAGAAAAGATTTCAAATTTGCTTATGACAATCCAAATAGTTTTTTAGTATGTTTGTAAATTAAATGATGAAAATGAAACTACTAAAAAAAATTATTCTGTTATTTATTGCAGCAATAGCCGTTTTGATTTTGGGATTAAAGATTTCGGGTTATGATTATATTTTAAAAGCGGCCCGTGTCATTTATCCCCAAGGACATATTACCGCTTTTATCGATGATTCACGTTTTTTTCCTATGAGAAAAATTGAAAATGGAAAAATATGGGAATGGCCCGAGCATAAAAAATATAATCAAATCAAACCGACGGAAAGGCTTGAAAAAGAGCATGAAAAAATGAAAACTGTTGCTTTTCTTATTATAAAAAACGATAGTATTTTAAGTGAGAATTATTATAGGGGATATCATAAAGACAGTTTGTCAAACTCCTTTTCCATGGCAAAAAGTATGACCGAAGCCTTGTTGGGTAAAGCGGTTAAAGAAGGAATAGTCAAAATGGATGATAAAGTAAAAAAATATATTCCCGGACTTAAAGGAAAATATGCAGACCAATTAACCGTGGCAGATGTAGCTACCATGTCGAGTGGTTCCAATTGGGTGGAAGACTACTATAATCCTTTAAAAATAACTACCGAAGCCTATTTTACCGATGATATCAACAAAATGATGTTGGATAAAGTACGTATTGATGAGAAACCGGGGCAAAAATTTAATTATTTGAGTGGTGATACCCAATTGATGGGAATGATAATCACTGCTGCAACCGGCAAAACCTTATCGGAATATATGTCTGAAAATTTTTGGAAGCCAATGGGCGCAAGGAAATATGCTTTATGGTCTTTGGATAAGCCCGAAGGAATGGAAAAAGCCTTTTGCTGTATTCATTCCAATGCGAGGGATTTTGCCCGTTTCGGCAAATTGTTTGAACATTATGGAAATTGGAACGGCGAACAGATTTTGGATACGGCATATATTAAAAAATCTTTGACTCCCCGATTGGAATCCACTCCTTATTATGGCTATTCATGGTGGTTATCCGATTATAAAGGAAAAAATATTGCCTATATGCGAGGAGTTCTTGGGCAATATGTGATTATTATTCCCGAAGATCAATTAATTATAGTGCGCTTAGGTGAGAAAAGAGGAATTTCCGTTCCCGGAGAACACCATTCAAAAGATTTTTTCCTTTATATAGACGAAGCATATGAAATGATAAAAAAAGCAGGGGAAATATAATTTCATTAAATTATTTACGTTAATTTTGAACACAAATGATTCAACAAATGAAAAAAATATTTTTACTTATACTATTGCTCGCTGTTCAGGTTTTTTTTGCCCAAGATGCAAAAAAATCAAAAGTCCCCGACTGGAACGGGAATATAGAACAACAATTCAAAGAAGTTTACTCAAAATCGGGAAAATATCAGGAATATAAGGTGATTAAAGCTTCCTGGTATAATCGACTAAGAAAAAATGTTTCGGATACTCTCGGAGCATTGAAAAATGAAATAGTCAAGCAAAAAAAAACCATACGAAATCTGGAAAAGGAAATAAAATCATTAAACAATAGTATTGCCGAGCGTGATGAAACCATTACCGATTTAAGAAAGCAAAAGGATTCCATACATTTTTTGGGGATGGACATACATAAAGGAACATACAATATGATACTTTGGTTAATAATCATTTCATTAGCTATCGCATTGATTTTCTTTATTTACCGTTTTATCAATAGTAATGCAGTAACAAAAGAAACACTCGAAAAATACAAAGAACTATCGGAAGAATATCAGGGATTCCGAACACGCAGTCTGGAACGGGAGCAATCTTTGAAAAGACAACTCATCGATGAGATGAACAAGCATAACTCCTAACTTTTTAATTTTTAAATTATCCACGTGGATGATATTTATGAATGGTATCATGTAATTGTTTACGATCCATATGCAGGTAAATTTCAGTGGTTGTAATGCTTTCATGCCCTAACAAGAGTTGTATGGAACGTAAATCCGCTCCGTTTTCCAATAGATGGGAAGCAAAAGAGTGACGAAAAGTATGAGGGCTTATATTTTTTTGTATCCCTGCTTTTTGAACCAAATCTTTGATGATTAAGAAAATCATATTACGACTTAGTTTTTTTCCTCTTCGGTTTAAGAAAACCACATCTTCATAATCTTTATGAATTTCCATATGAGAGCGAATATGTAGAAGATAAAGGTCGATATATTTTTGAGTATACTCACTAATCGGGACATATCTTTGTTTGTTGCCTTTCCCTGTTACCTTTATAAAGCCTTCATTAAAAAACAAATCGGAAATTTTCAGATTGACCAATTCCGATACGCGAAGCCCGCAGCCGTATAAGGTTTCGATAATCGCTCTATTACGCTCTCCTTCGGGCTTGCTGAGATCGATTGCGCCGATAAGTAAATCGATTTCTTCCGTACTCAGCACATCGGGTAATTTACGTGAAAGTTTTGGCGATTCAATTAACTCCATCGGGTTTTTATCCAGATGGTTTTCGAGTATCAAAAAATTAAAAAACAATCGCAATCCCGATACCATTCTTGCCTGAGTAGCGGGTTTAATATATGGCGAAATTTGATATATATAGTCTTTTACAAGTTCTTCGTTTAGGGACTCAAAGGAAATTTGTTGGTCAAAGTTGTCAAAAAAGCGAAAAAATTTTTGGACATCATTTACATAACTCTTGACGGAATTATCGGATAGTTTTTTTTCTAATTTCAAAAACAATTTAAAATCCCGTATGAGTTGGCTTTTGTTCATATAAATTTTTGTAATTTTGTATAAAAATAAACAAATATATTTATTATGAAAAAACTAATTGTTTTATTAGGATTATTGATTGGGTTAAACCTTCAAGCTCAAGATTTTAAATTCGGATTGACCTTGGCTCCAAGCATCAGTTTTAATAAAAATTTTGTCAAAGATGCAAATGATGATTGGGTTTCCATTGATAATACCGGCGGTTTGGGTTGGAAAGGAGGCTTATTGGCCGATTATAATTTTTCGGGAAATTACAACTTTCATTCGGGTTTATTGATTCACTCAAAAAATTTGGGTAATGATGATTTTTCTCAAACCTTGACTACTTTGGAAATTCCCGTGGCTTTGAAATTGCGCTCCAATGAAGTAGCGGACAATGTTCATATCACCGGTTTTTTTGGAGGAACTTTTGATTTAAACGTAGGAGCCAAACAAAAAATTGGCGGTGTGGAGTATCAAAATATCGACGATTTTAATAAATTGGGTATGAGTTTTATGGCCGGAGTAGGTGGAGAATATGATATGGATTTCGGAAGTGTAGGCATTGGACTCTCTTATCATTTGGGATTTACGGATGTGGATGCCCGTAAAGAATATAAAACCTTACCGAAACATCTGGCTATTGATTTTGTATTTTACTTCTAAATTAATTTAATACATTTTTAAAAAGGTCCTGTTTTAAGGACCTTTTTTATTCTTATTAATTAGTATATTTGTTAAGTAATGCTTAAACAAAAAATAATGAAACGATTTTTACTTTATTCAGTATCTTTTTTCCTTTTGCTTTCTTGTGGAAATGAGAAACAGATTCAAGAAAATATTTACACGGGAAATTATGATTCTGCCATTGATATGGCCATACAACAAATCATAAAAAAGAAAGGCAAGAAGAGCGCGGATACCTATATTATTTTGCTTAAAGAGTCTTATGACAAAGCGGTGGCGAGAGATAAAGAAATGATACAAAAAGCACAAGCAGATGTCAATCCTGAGAAATGGCAAACCATTTTTGATACTTATCTCAGCTTGGATGCCCGTCAAAACAAAATTAAACCCCTTTTGCCTTTACGCCTGGCAAAAAACGGCAAAGAGGTTCATTTTGAAATGGAAAACTATGACAATCAGATAATTGATGCAAAAAACCATTTGGTTGCTCATCTTTATAAAAAAGCAAAAATATTATTGAAAAGTGGTGATAAAAGGAAAATCCGGGAGGCTTATGATATCTTGGACGAGATCGACCGTATAGACCCCAATTATAAAGATGTACGAAAATTAATGATAGAGGCACATAGAAAAGGGATTACTTATGCTTTGGTAAGCATCAAAAACCAAACGGACAAAGTAATTCCCCGCAAATTGGAGGACGAGCTGTTAAATTTCAGTTCTTATGGAGCCAGCAATTTTTGGGTGGATTATCATAACAAACCGATAAACGGATTGAATTATGATTACAAAATAAATTTGGTTTTTACAGGCATAGATGTCTCTCCCGACCAACAACGGGAAAAGGAAATTATCGAGGAAAAAGAAATCCAAGACGGTTATACATATCAAAGAGATGCATCCGGAAGAATTGTAAAGGATAGCTTAGGCAAACCCATTAAAATACCGCGCATGATAAAAGTCAGAAGCCGTTTACGAATGTATCAGCAATACAAAGCGGCCGAGGTAAGAGCAAAAGTAGAAGTTATTGATGCACATACCGGACAAAAATTAGATGATTTTCCTTTACAAAGCCAATTTGTATTTGATCACCAATATGCTACCGCTGAGGGGGACAGAAGGGCTATACGTAGAGAATATATGGATTTTCTTAACAAACGACCTGTGCCTTTCCCTACAAATGAACAGATGATTTATGATGCTGCAAAAGATATTAAAATGAAATTTAAAGATATTTTAAATCAGGCGGAATTTCTTTAATTTTTAAGAAGAAAATATATATTTAAGGAAAGAATAAGCTTTTCGCCGGTTCAGATAATCGATTTCGTGTTCCCGGTCATACGCTTCACGTTCAAAACTGATATTTTTATAGGCCAAATAAAAATTTCTGTATTGCAAAAGCCGGATGAAATATTCCATAGCAAACCAAATGAAAAACGGAAGCCAGAGGAGTTCCAATTGTTGCCGGATATGTATTTTTTCGTGATTAATCAGAACAAAATCGTCTTTGGATTCCTTTCTTTTCAGAATAATAAAAGGAAAAATAGTTACAGCCGCAAACGACTTGGACAAAATATAAGGAAAAACGACGACTCTTTTCATTAATTTTTTTAAATATATGTTAAACCATTACAAATTTACTTTAAATATTCTAACTTTTAGTATTTTTACTTAAAAAAGTATTCGATGCAAGAAATAACAAGCATAAAGAATGCCAAAGTGAAGCATCTCTATCAGCTCGGCAGAAAATCGGCTTTACGCAAGGAGACTGGGACTTTTTTGATCGAAGGAGTAAAGGAGTTGGAAAAGGCATTGAAAAACAATATAAAGGTCGAAACGATTTATTTTTATCCGCAGATTATAGAGAAAGAGTGGATGCAAGAAATAAAAAAAAAATATCCCGGAATCGAATGGGTAAAAATATCAAAACCGGTTTTTGAAAAATTAGCCTACAGAAATACAACCGGAGGAGTGATTGCATTGGCAAAAAAGAAATCCCACGCTTTGGAAGATTTATCACTTTCCGATAATCCCTTAATATTAATTGCCGAAAAAACAGAAAAACCGGGTAATATCGGTGCGATGTTACGAACAGCCGATGGAGCGGGCCTTGATGCCTTTATACTGGTAAATCCTCAAACCGATTTATATAATCCCAATGTGATCCGTTCCAGTCTGGGGACTGTTTTCTCTGTGAATATAGCAATTATAGAAGATCCGGAATCCTTAAAAAAATTCTTAAAAGAAAAAAATATTTCCCTTTATTTGGCTACCTTGCAAAATGCCAATCCCTATTATAAGGAAGACTATACAAAACCGGCTGCTTTTGCTGTCGGGGCGGAAGATAAAGGCTTGACAGAAGAATTCAGAAAAATACCCGGTAAAGGAGTATATATTCCCATGAAAGGCGATGCCGATTCTTTAAATGTTTCCGTATCTGCTGCTATTTTGAGTTATGAAGGACTTAGACAAAGAGAAAACCGATGAAAAGAAAATTATTTTATAAGTCATTGATTTTAAGTGGAGTTGTCTTGCTGTTTTTCGCGTGTCAACGAAATTCAACTCCTCATAAAACCAAAATATTGGGAAAAATTATCAATCCCAAAAAAACGGAAATTGTCATTTCAAAAGACCCTTTTAATATTGTTTCGGATACTTTATTTGTGAAATCGGGAAATAAATTCAGTGGCGAAATTAATGTAATGAAAGAAGGATTGCATTATATTTTTATTTTTCCGGAATTTCAAGTGATTTATCTCAAACCGGGAGATTCTTTGGCTTTTGTTTTAAACACCAGCGAGTTTGATGAATCTTTAAGTTTTTCGGGCACTTCGGGTTTCGAAAATAATTTATTGATAGATTTATTTCTGACCAATGAAAAAGAAAATGTAGAAATAAGTCGTAGAATGAAAAAATTGAATCCGGAGGAATTGACCCGTAAATTAGATTCTTTTTATGCAGCCAAGCAGCAATTAATCAATAGTTACAAAACTTCCTATCAAAAAACCACTCCTCATTACAAAAAAATAATTGACCTATATAACCGGGTATCGCAATACCGTATCAAAGAGAATTATTTGAGTATTTATAAAAGTAATATACCCAAAGAATTCAAAAATCACAGGACTTTTTTAAAACAGAAAACAGCCGATGCCAATCTTCCGGATTTGCTATATTTTGCCAAGACTTTTATCTATAATCGTATGCGTGAAGAGCAGATACCTCATTCAAAAGTATTTTCAAAAGCCATAGAAATTATCGACAAAGAGATTGGTGATCCTCATTTGAGAGACAATATGTATATGATCTATTGTAAAAATTATATTATCGGTAATTCCATTCAAAATCCTAAAGATTCTGTTTTTCTTCAATATATAAATCGCCTCCAAAATCCGCTTTATAAAGAAAGTTGTTATAAGTATATAAAGAAGAACAACATTTTGGCCAAAGGAAAAGAATTTCCCGCTTTGCCTGTGAGAAATAGATACGGGAATATTGTTTCCCTCAATAAATTATTGAAAAAACATAAAAATTTAATTTCCTATTGGGATATGTATTTTATGTCTAATTTTAAATCGAATTTAGAAAAATTACAAAAAATAAAGGAGGAATATCCCGAACTGCAAATCATTGTTCTCAATGATAATCCTGATGACTTTCAAGAATGGCAATTACAGATTCCTCAAAATAAAGATTTCATTTTTTTGCAGGTGAACCTTAAAGAATATGAAATGGAAAACTTTTTACCTTATGGTTTAAATCAGGTTTTCTTATTGGATTCTACTCAAATTCAGCAAAGTTTAATCAATTTATACGATAGAAATTTTGCCGGAAAAATAAATGCATTCATGAAAAAATAAAAGATGTAACTTTTTTCTTAAATTTACGTAATATATATAGAAACAAAGAAAAGAACAGAAAATGGCGTATATAGATTATTATAAAGTCTTGGGGGTAGACAAAAAGGCTTCCGAGAAAGACATTAAAAAGGCTTATAGGAAATTAGCTAGAAAATTTCATCCCGATTTAAATCCCGATGATAAAGCAGCCGAAAAAAGATTCAAAGAAATTAATGAGGCTTATGAGGTATTGGGAAATAAAGAAAACAGGGAAAAATATGACAAATACGGTGAGCACTGGGAGCATGCCGATGAAATCGAAAAACAAAGAGCCCAACAACAGCAATACCAACAAGCCTATGGCGGAGGTTTCGGAGACTTCTCAGGCTTCGGTGGTTTTGGCGGCGGCGGATATGATGAGTCCGACTTTTCAGATTTTTTCCAAAGTATGTTTGGCGGGAGAACACGTTCCAGTCGTAGAAATGTAAAATACAAAGGACAAGACTTGCATGCTGCTTTACAATTGGATTTAAAGGATGTATATAAAACGCAAAAACAAACCGTAGATATAAACGGCAAGAAAATCCGTTTTACCATTCCTGCCGGAGTACAAGACGGACAAACCATTAGAATTAAAGGAATGGGAGGTCCGGGAATTAACGGAGGTCCCAGCGGTGATTTGTATATTAAATTTAAAATCAATGAGGACCCTAAATTCAAACGTGTAGGGAACGACTTATATACCAAACATGATATTGACTTATATACCGCAGTTTTAGGGGGAGAAACTATGATTGATACAATGGATGGAAAAGTAAAACTCAAAGTAAAACCCGGAACACAATGCGGTACAAAGGTGCGTTTAAAAGGAAAAGGATTTCCCGTTTATAAACAAGAAGGAAAATTCGGTGATTTATATGTAACTTATAATGTAAAAATCCCTACCGATTTAACTTCCAAAGAAAAAGAATTATTTGAAGAATTGGCAAAATTGAGAAACCATGGAAAATAAAAAGTACATAAGTATACATAAGCTTTGTGAATATTATGAGATTCCCGAAAGTTTTTTTACAGAACTTAGGGAAACCGGCCTATTGCAACCTCCTGTAATCGATGAAAATGAACAAGCTATCGATGAAGACTACCTTTCTGATCTGGAAAAAATGATGCGTTTGCATTTCGATTTGGATATCAATATGCCCGGTGTGGAAACCGTTTTGCATTTACTAAATCGTATTGAAGAACTGGAAAACGAATTGAATCAACTCAAAAAACAACTAAGGATTTATCAATAATATTTGTTATTTTCAAAAATCAAAAAGCCCCTCAAATTTTAGGGGCTTTTTTGATGAAAAGAACTTTATTATTTAAACGAATTTAAAACTTTTTTCATTACCTGGATATTGCGCTCGGGATAACCGTATCGATAGCCTGATATTTTGGTAATCACTTCTTCATCGGGAGAAACAAACACCATTGTGGGAACTCCGCCGCGATGATATTTGGAGGCTACTTGATAGTTGTGTTCCTGTTGTTTTTGAGGCAATTCTTTGCGTTTGGGAAAATCGATAAATACCAAGACGAATTTTTTTGACAAATCAATAAATTCCTTGTTGTGAAAAAGGTCTTTATGCATGGCTTTACAAGGAGGACACCAATCGGAACCGGTAAACAAAATCAACATAGGCTTGTGTTCTTTTTTGGCTATCTTCAAAGCTTGATTATAGTCCGTAAGCCAGTTTAGCTCTTCTTTTTGTTCTTGTGCTTGCAGTCCTATAAAACTAAATAAAATCAGTCCTAAAATAAATTGTTTCATATTGTAGTTGTTTTTTAAATAAGTTGCAATATACAAAAGTCGCTCCAAATTGGTCTTTATTAGCCTATTTTATGAAAAATTTAGCTATATTTTTCTGTCAGTTTGTTTATGAATTGTGCAAAATCCGGGTGATCATTCAAGCATTCAATTACCTTGTATTCTTTTACTCCCAATTTCTTTGCCCAATGCGCGTATTCTATTTTTAATTCAAAATCGGTTTCCGAATTATCAATGAGAAACGAGATGGGATATACCACAACTTTTTCATTTTTAAAATTCTTTAATACCTCTTCGAGATAAGGTTTTTGCCATTTTACAGGGCCGAGTCGTGATTGAAAACCCACTTCAATGGATTTAAATTCCGGTAATATTTTTTTTAGCAATTCTACATGTTCATAGACCTGAGAAATATAGGGGTCGCCTTTTTTTGTAATATATTCAGGTAATCCGTGTGCAGAAAATACCAAATGATAGTCTTGCGGATGTTTAATTTCCCGGGAAATAGACTGTACTATAAGTTGATTAAATTCCTTATTTTTATAAAACTCCGGAATAACGGTAATTTTTCCGTCAAAATTCATTTGTTCGATTTCGTCATGAATACTGCCTGTGGTGGTAGAGGAATAATGAGGATATAAAGGTAAAATCAATAATTCTTCATATCCTTTGACACTTTCTTCCAAAAACGGATGTGTATACCTCATGCTGAGGAGAATATCTGTGGGATTTTCTTTTTTCATTTCACCGATTAAACTTTCGGTTATATCATAAATCCGGCTTCCTCCGATTTTTTCATAATCTTTCCATACCTTTTTATAGCGATAGGAGGGAAGTAAAGCGGCAATCAAATGGCGTATTTTTCCTGGAATAATGCGTGGGTCACTAAACATATTTTTCAGAAACAACTTTAATTCTTCCGGAGATCTTGCTCCACCCATATTCGAAAGTACGATGGCTTTTTTCATTTTTCAATCAATTTTTTTGCTGTTTTTACGGCCTGTGTGACTCTATCGGCAATGCCGATACCGTCCTTTGGATTTCCTTTGATGAGAAGACCGGGAAATTTCTTTTCCACCTGCGCTATTTCCTGTAAACGTTCTTTACTGTCTATTCCATATTGTGCAATCGCTTGCGGATGTCTGTGAATTTCTATCAAATTGGCGGTGAAAGCAGGAATTTGCATCAATTCTCGAAAGTCTTCGGCTACAAATTTTAGTAGCTCATCATCCGGAAGTTTAATCAAATTGTGTTTTTTTATTCCTCCCGTAAAGACCGAGAAAAAAGCTCCTTCTTTCGGTGCGCGGTTAGGAAATTGTGAAGACATAAATAAAACCCCCAAAATATTTCTATTTTCTTTGGTGGGAATCAATCCTCCGAAAGCATCGAGATTGATTCCTTCCCAGTGATTAAAACCAAGTGAAAGTTCAATGACCGGAGCATATAGTAACCGAACTAAGGTACCGATTTCTCTTGCGTTTATAAACGGAAAGAGTTTGTCGATAGCTTGGGTATTCACCGTACTGACAATATGTGTAAATTCTTCCCCGTTGACGCTGAACCGACTGGGAGAAAGGTATTGAATGCCGAGCTTATTTTGATTCAGCCGGATATTTTCACTGCCGACTTTTAAAGTCAGAGCATCGGTAAGCTCTTGCAATCCGTTTTCAAACGAAAATATTTTTTTATTTACTTTCTCTTTATACTCCGGGCTTCGTTCCTTGTTGATTTTAATGCTTCCTTTGATAAAACTACCGTATTTATCTTCCAAATTATAGAGCTTCGGGAAAGCATATTTGGTGATCAGATAATTAGGGTCTCCTGCATAAACGCCCGAGACAAAAGGATCTATGGCATAGTCTAAAAAACTTTTTCCCAATCTTCTTTTTACGGTTTGAGCCAGAGATTCCGTTTCATAATTTCCTTTTTTTCTAAAAAATTCGCCGGCCACTTTTAGTTTGTCTTTGGCAGTAAAAAGCGGAGTGGAAACAGCCGAAGTTATTCCCGTAGGAAGGGCATGCCATTTCCCGTGTTTAAGAATTAATCTTTTTTTTGCCCGTTCGTCCGCAAATACAGGTTTCGCAATATCTGATAATTCTTCCAGAAGTTGTGCCAATTCCAAGCTTGCCACTACACCTGTGTTGGGGCCTTTTTCAATAATAAAACCTTTCTTTTTCTCTGAACGGATTACTCCGCCTGTATATGAGTTCTTCTCGAATATTACAAAAGGGATTCCGGCTTTTTTAAGATATAAACCGGTAGTCAGCCCGGTAAGTCCTGCTCCGATAATGGCTACTTTTTTCATTATTACAAAGCTTTTGAAAAACTTTTTTTATTGGTTTTCATATTCGGATCAAAAGCAGCAGCGATGATACGCATAAAGAATTGTCCCTTGGGTTTTAGTTTCAACTCGTCATTTGCAAAGCTTAAAAAGCCTTCCTTTTCATATTGTGCCAGAGCTTCTGTATCCACTTGTGTAATATTATAAATCTCTGTCAATGAGCGATTGTATTGTTTTGCTATTTGCGGAAGAGAAACTTCCATATTACACATGATTTCTTCGATAATGTTTCGGACGATTTTTTCTTCTTCCGTAAGCAGATAATATTTTTCCACAGGAAATTCACCGCGGTTTATTTTTTCTTCATAAATTTTTAAATCTTTGGTATTTTGCAAATAGGCATTTTCCATTTGACTGATGCCGCTCACTCCCAATGCATATACTTGCCCGGTAGTTTCGAGAGTGCAATAACCTTGAAAATTACGATGTAATTTTTTTGTTTTCAGCGCAATGCTTAATTCGTCATCCGGTTTGGCAAAATGATCAAGCCCGATGATTTCGTAATTATTCTCGGAAAGCATATTATAGGCCGATTCAAAAAGTTCTATTTTCTCTTTGGCAGTCGGAAGGCCGTATTTTTCAAGTGATTTTTGTTGTTTTTTAATCCAAGGCACATGCGCATAAGAGAATACGGCCAGTCTGTCCGGTTGCAAGCTCAATGCTTTTTTGATGGTTTCTTTATAAGTTTCGAGACTCTGATAGGGGAGTCCGTAAATAAAATCGAGATTGAGAGATACATCCTTGAAGGATTGAATATACTCAACCATTTCTTCAATCGGGATTAGAGGTTTTTCACGATTTACGGTTTCCAAAACCTTATCAGAAAAATCCTGTACCCCGAAACTCAAACGGTTGAATCCCATATCCACCAATTCCTTTGTATAGGCTTTGGTAAGATGTGCGGGGTGGCATTCCATGGCAACTTCGGGTTTTTCTATAAAGTCAAAACGGGAATGTAGATGATCCATTATGCGGCGGATTTCTTCAATGGGTAAATAATTGGGAGTTCCTCCGCCCCAATGAATTTGGGATACTTTTCTGTCTTTGTCCAAATGTGCAGCCAATAAGTCAATTTCTTTCAGAAGTGTGTCTACATAACGGCTCATTGTTTCTTTATTTTGCGTAATATGTGTATTACATCCGCAATACAAGCATAATTGTCCGCAAAAAGGAATATGGATATATAGAGAGATATTCTTCGGTTTGTCCTTGTTAGAGGCTTCAATAATTCCGGGTATGTCCGGTGTATTACCGGTAATTTCTTTAAAATAATTGGCGGGAGGATAACTTGTATATCTCGGCGTTGGAATATTGTATTTTTCAAATAATTCGATTTCAAACTTCATAAGACAAAGATTTTTTATATAAATAAGGTAAAAGTAATAATAAAAGAAGACTGATGATTATGCCTATTCCAAAAAGCCCGCTGTAACCGGTTTCATGGGCAATTTTACCGCTTAATACCGCCATAATCAGGCTTCCCAGATGAGCTAATACGATTTGTAAAGTGAAATCCGTACCTTCTCGTTGAGATCTAATTCCATCCATTAAAAATGAATAAACAAATACCGTAGTCATACTGTAAATTCCCCATATACCGATAATTCCGGCTTGCAAAAGCCAATAGTTTGTTTTGTATTGACTGATTAAATAAAAGTATAATTTTATTGTAATAAATAAAAACAGAAGTAGCTTTAAGGTAAAGTATTTTCCTTTCTTTTTGATTATTTTTCCGGCTAAATAGGCAAAAAGGACTCCGGCAGCCGGTCCTATTATCCCGGAATAGATCCCAATTTCTTTGATGCTGTATCCCAGATCTACCATCCATGGTTTCAACATGCTGAGAATACCGATAATTCCCCAATAAATAAAGAAAAGTAACCCGATACGGTAACGAATATGTTTTTGTTTAAAAAAAGAGATAAGTTCGTTAAAACGGATTTTTTTCTTGTATTTTTTCTTCGTTGTTGTAGATTGGGTGGTAGTGAAAATAGCCAATGGAATTAATGCCAATAAAACAAAAAGCCCGAGGGAAATGATTAGAGTTTCCCAGCCGAAATAATAATAGATAATGAGCAGCAATCCGCTTCCTATTACCGTGCCGAGAAAATTTCCTATGGTTTGTATGCTTCCGCCGATACTTCTTTCTTCTTTTTTGAGAATAAGATAAGAAAAAGCATCCGTGGCAATATCTTGGGTGGCAGAAGCCGTAAAAGCAATGAGTAACAGGATTACGATTAGTTTGAAATCGGTTTCCAGATTAAAAAAGGCAATAATAAATATGCTTAGAGCGTATACAAATTCCGAAATAAAAATCCATTTTTTATAGGCTTTCGGATCTCCTTGTGCACTATCTACAACGGGTGCCCATAAGAATTTTAATAACCAAGGGAGTTTTACCAGTTGAATCAATCCGATGGAAGTCAAAGAAAAATGATTTTCCCGCATAATTACCGGTAAAACCGTAGAGAAAAAGGTCATAGGTATGGATTGTGCCAAATAGAGATTCAGCATCACTCCGTATTTCCATTTTTCCTTATTTGCGGTTTTTTGATTCATGAAAGATTTTTAAATGCAAATATCTAAGCTGCAAGATTACAGCTTAGATATTGAGGTTGTTTTTTCTTAATTTTAGAATTTCACTTTTACAAAAGCTCCGAACTGCATGGGCCTTGCCGGTTCAACATAAGCTTTATTCAAACTGGAAATTGTAAAATAGTAGCGGTTATAGTCCGTATTGGTGAGGTTTTTACCCCAAATTCCGAAGCTGAATTTATCGATTACCGTAGTGATATTCGCATCCAATATTCCGTAAGAATCTTGATAAGCGGCATTGTCCACATCCCAATAAAATTTCCCGAAATATTTATAAGTGGTATTAAACAGGATATATTTTATTTTAGAGTTTTTGGGATAGTATTTATAATTGGCTATTGTCCCTAAGGTATATTTAGGAACCAAAGGAATGGCATTTCCCGAATAAATTTCGGTAGCACTTTTTTCATAAGTAATGAATTTTGCATCTGTATAGCCGGCGGCCAAACCCAGATTGAAATTTCTGTTTATACGAAAACTGCCTTCAAATTCGACCCCTTTGCTTTCGGATTTTCCGGCATTTTTGGTCATAATACCACGTCCGCTGGGAACCGATTGGATCACTTGTTGATCTCTCCAATCGATATAAAATACACTTAGATTAGCGGTTAAACGATCTTCCAGCCACATGGATTTCATTCCGGCTTCATAATTCCAGCTGTATTCGGGATTGTAGACTTCGTCTTCCGGTCTTTCGATAGTGGCATTAAAACCTCCCGCTTTATAACCTTTGGTTATTGTGGCATATATATTCAGGTCATCATTTGCTTGGTATGCTATACTTACTTTTGGCAAGATTTGATTGTAGCTCAAATAATGAATAAAGTCATCCATATGTGTTTTCCTTCCTCTCATTTCCAAATCGTAGTTATAATCCATTCGGGATTTTTCCATATCCCAACGCAGACCGGTAGTCAATGTAAATTTACCGAAAGGCATTTCCATTTGACCGAACATGGCTCCGCCATCAATATCTTGGTCATAAGTTTTGTATAAAATCATATTTACTCGCGGAGTAGTTAGGTCTACCAAAACATCTTTGTATAAACGTCTTTGCATAGCATACAAGCCGGCTATCCATTTTATTTTTGAAGTTTCTTTGGATTTGAAATTCAATTCTTCCACATAGGCATCATTATCACGTTCCATATCGATAAAATACACATCTATGGGAAGAAAATCTTGATCTATGGCATATTTGTCCGACAGGTTTTGGTAACTTCCGGCAAAGCTTACATCAAAATTGTTTCCTTCATAATTTAAAAAAACTCCGCTAGATAAAAAATCTCTGTCATATAAGCTGGGAACATTATAGTTTATCGGTTGTGCTTTTTGAGTGGCAATATCATATACTGCATAAGGAAAACCGTCTTGCCGGGAGTTTTCATAGCCTAACACAAATCGTAATTTTAAGCGGTCTGTGGGTTTATAGGCCATTTTCATACGTCCGGAATAGGTATCCGACCGGTCGGGATTGCTTCCATCGTATTCATTGGTAAAGAAACCATCCTTATGAGCATAGGCGCCGTCAAGGAGAAAGCCCAATTTATCATTCACCGGTAAATTGAAACTTCCTACTGCTTTTTGTTGGTTGTAATTTCCATAATCGAGTTTAAGCATTCCGCCTAATACAGGACCGGGTTCGGGAGTATAAATTTTTATCAATCCGCCCATAGTGTTTCTTCCGTAAAGGGTTCCTTGCGGTCCTCTGAGCACTTCGATTTTTTTTACATCGGCCAATTCAAAATTAACCGTGCCACTGTCAAAATACGGAATATCATCTACATAAACACCTACGGAAGGCTCTCCTTTACTTACCCCGATACCTCGTATATAGATATCCGTATTAAGACGTGTTCCGTGTTCCGGCATAAAAAGATTGGGAACAAGACCGTTTAAATTGGTAAGATTGTCGATTTTTAACACTTCGATTTCCTTAGCTGAAAGGGTGCTGACTGAAATAGGAATTTGTTGTTTTTCAAGATTGGTTTTACCGGCATCGATAATTACCGTATTCATTTTGATTGTATCCTGCTTCTTTTCTTGTGCTCCCATATAATGAAGCATCATTAAAAAGCCAAATAAAAAAATTCGTTTCATATTGTTTTATTTTTGCAGGCAAAGATAGACGGGCTTGATGCAAAAAAATAACGAAAAACGAATAATTAATATCGAATGTTATTTGAAACAAAAGTTTCTAAATAGAATTCTTCTTGCTCTACGCCTGAAAGTAGGATGCTTAATAATAATATTGTATATTTAAGAATGGAGAGCATTATATCGCTAGAAACATAAAAAAGAGTCTTGCCGGGCAAGACTCCTTGGTATCAATCAAACAATAGTACGTATGAAAAAATCAATAATCAGTCGATTTGATTATCCTTTGCAGGTTAAAAATAGTTGAATTTTGAACTCAAAAAGGAGTGATTGTATGAACTGTTCTTTTGATTTGATGAATCTTAGGAAACAGGCCTTAAATTTTTTGGTATAATAATTGAGAAATAATAATGGAAATTATATATATTTGCAGCCTATGTTAGTAGAAGTTTTCAAATCAAAAATTCACCGTGTAAAAGTTACCGGAGCCGAATTGGATTATATCGGTAGCATTACCATTGATGCCGACTTGGTCGATGCCGCAAATATGATCGAAGGGGAGAAGGTGCAGATTGTCAATGTTAATAACGGTGAGCGTATCGAGACTTACATCATCAAAGGCAAACGCGGAAGCGGTGAAATCACTCTGAACGGTCCGGCTGCACGAAGGGTTCAAAAAGGAGATATTATTATTATCATTACCTACACATGGATGGAGATGGAAGAAGCAAAGAAATTTAAACCCACCATCATCTTCCCCGACTCCGAAACAAACCGCCTTAAATAGAGTTTATTGAAGAAATCGCTGCAAGTAATATTATCTCTTGTTTTCGGTGGTGCCATTTTGTATTGGTATTTATCCGGTTTTACCCGTGAAGAACTTCAAGAAATATGGTATAATATAAAGCATATTGAAGTCAAATGGTTAATCTTTTCTTTGATCATGGGACTACTCAGCCATATTATACGTGCCTACCGGTGGAATTACCTGTTGGAAACTTTGGATTATCACCCCCGGAAAATCAATCTGATTTTAACCGTCGGAGTTTCTTATCTTTTAAATCTTGTCGTTCCTCGTGCCGGAGAAGTGGCGAGGGCAGGGAGTTTGGCCAAATATGAAAAAGATATCTCTTTTGACAAAGCTTTCGGGACGATTGTAGCCGAGCGTATAGCAGATGTGGTTTTTCTATTGTTTTTTATCCTGTTGGCTTTAATCTTGCAGTTTGACTTTATTTATAAAATGATAGAGCCTAAATTGCCCGAAAATCCGCTTCTATTAGGAATTGAACTCCTTGGACTTCTTTTGCTTTTTATTATATTTTTCAAGTTAATTGGCAGGTCACGCAATCCGTTTGTTTTAAAAATCAGAGGTTTTATTTCCGGCTTATTGCATGGTATGAGCAGTATCCTAAAGATGCCGAACAAATGGTGGTTTCTATTGCAAACCGCATTGATATGGGCTTTATAT
>Ga0256835_1000530_pt1 | contig 28027 bp, 24 predicted proteins | sample PIR30metaG_FD_185972 | JGI IMG/M metagenome (GOLD analysis project Ga0256835, IMG submission 185972) | Hydrothermal vent microbial communities from East Pacific Rise, Pacific Ocean - PIR-30 | ecosystem: Environmental > Aquatic > Marine > Hydrothermal vents | place: Pacific Ocean: East Pacific...
AGCACCTGTCTGCAAGCTCTGGTTCAAGGCCGGACAGGGGTTCATCGCAAAGGAGTACAGGCGGAGACCACAAAAGACCCCGGACAAGGGCAAGCCTGTGACGCTCTCCACCAGAAAGCCCTTCTATGTTGTGTTCAAGGTCAAAGTGTCCAAGCCCTACCTGATCAAGTAACAGTTCCGCCTTGTCAGCATCGAAATGTTTGTAAGGACAGTTTCTAAAGAAAAAGGGAAAGGCCAAGTTTTGCCTGATCGTGCCTTGGATGCATGGGGCGTCTTGCAGAAGGAGGGTAACCCTGGCTCTCCACTGGGGCAGTTGTCTGTCAGGATATTTTTTTTCATTTAAGATCCTTTTGCCAACGCGTGCCCTGTTGAGCCCACATACAGCCCTTAGCAGAGAAGTTTTGCCTGAGCCAGAAGGGCCGCTGATTACACACAGGCAAGGTGGAGTGAAATTTAGGGTAATATTTTGCAAAAGATGGCGACCCATGGGGTCTGTAAAATCTATTGGACCGCATTGAAACTGTTTCAGGGGTTCAAAGCTGTTGCTTGACTGACCTTTTTCCATACTTATCTTTTTAACAAAAAGACTAGCAGGAGGTAACAAAAATGTTTGAACTTGCTCCTTGGAAACCTGTCTCAGAGCTATCCAATCTGAGAAAAGAGATGGATAGGCTCTGGTCCGAATTTTTTGGGGAAGGTGAACTGGCTCCCAGAACCGAAGGCTGGGTTCCAGCTGTTGATGTGTCCGAGACCAAGGATGCCGTTATTGTAAAGGCAGAAATTCCGGGTATGGATCCAAAAGACATTGATGTCTCTCTTTCTGGCGATACCTTAATAATAAAAGGTGAGAAAAAGGAAGAGAAAGAGGAAAAGGATGAAAATTTCTATCGTATCGAGATGAGAAGGGGAAGCTTTCAAAGGGCAATAAGGATTCCCGTGCCTGTTGACAAGGACAAGATCGAGGCAAAGTACGAAAAGGGAATCTTAAAGATAAAGCTTCCAAAAACAGAGGAAACCAAACCCAAACAGATTGAGGTCAAGGTTTCTTAAAAAACAGGTAAGAATGGTCTAAAAGGCGGTGAAAGGCCGCCTTTTTCTATTTAGGCATAAAGAATTCAGGAAAGTGTTCCTATCCCTTTATCAAGCTCCTCAAGAGCTTGCTTTTGCTTGGATGTCGCAGTTTTTGAAGGGCCTTAGCCTCTATCTGGCGTATACGTTCCCTGGTTACGGCAAAATCTCTTCCAACTTCTTCCAGGGTTTTGTCAGATTCTTCACCTATGCCAAATCTCATTCTCAGTATCTTTTCTTCCCTCGGAGTCAGAGTAGACAGGGCCAGACGCACCTGTTGCGTCAAGTTTGCCAAAATAGCGTGCTCATCAGGTGGCAGAGCATTCTTGTCTTCTATCAAATCCAGAAGCTCGCATCCTTCCTGTTCACCTATAGGGCTTTCGAGGGATAAGGGTTGGTTGATGAGACGCAGTATATTGACAAGTTTCTTTTCAGGAATTTTCATTATGGAGGCAAGCTCGGCTGGGGTAGGTTCGCGTCCGTGTTCGGAGATAAAGGCCTTGGTTATTTTGGCTATACTGTTTAGAGTTTCAACGGTATGAACAGGAATCCTGATGGTTCTTGACTGGTCCGCAATGGCTCTGGTTATTGCCTGGCGTATCCACCACGTGGCATAGGTGCTGAACTTGTAACCCTTTTTATATTCAAATTTTTCCACTGCCTTAATAAGCCCGATGTTTCCCTCCTGAATAAGATCAAGCAGGTGGAGTCCTTTGTTAACGTGTCTTTTGGCAATGCTGACAACAAGACGAAGGTTAGCCTTGACCAGTTTTTCTCTGGCATAGTTGGTGCGTTGCAGCGCGTTGTAATAACTTCTTACTATTTCATGCAGGGCCTGTTCAGAAAGACCTGTAGAGAAGAACAGGCTTTCCATGGTTTCGTTGGAAGAATTCCTTATGAACTGTTCAAAGCTAATTCTGACAATGTGTAAAAAGGCCTTTTCTATCCTGCCTTTTCCAAGAATTTCTAACAATTCCGTAGGAATATCTCTGATGGCCTCTGTTATTTTTTGAACCTTTCTAGGCTCTGATGAGCATTGTTTCAGTCTGTCAAGGAGTTCCCTGCGTCTTTTTTCGACAGCGCTAATCTTTTTTAGCAGTCTTTTAGTGGTCTTGTAACCGGCAAAACGCTCCTCTTGCACCGTGCGTACGGGTTTATCATCGGGACCTGAATCTTTGGACAACCTGGTGATTATATCCTCAACCACCTGCGGTATGTGCAAGGCGCAAAAAACATAGTTTCTCTCGCTTTCTTCAAGAAGGCGGGCGACCTCTGCTTCTTCCTCCCTGTTCAGGACCTTGCCGGTACTCATTTCCTTAAGATACAGTCTGACCGGATCAGTTACAGCCTTTGGAGTCAACTCGTCCTCTACAGGCTCATCTACACTTGTAGGAATTAAGACCTCATTGTCAAAGTCCAGCTTGGAAGACCCAGCAAGATCCTCCTGATTTGGTTCAACAGTTAGTGATTCAGGCTCAATACCATTATCAAGAACTTTTGGCTCCCGTTTGTCCAGGGACATAACCCCTCCCTTTGTGAAAGGCCTTATCTTAGACTCTGAAGGCTTTTTAGCAGGCTTTCCGAGTCTTCCTCTTCTCCCAGTTCCCTCATTTGCTGCATTATCTGCATTCTAAGCGCCCGTTTTTTTCTTTCAAGGCAATAAGACTCCAGATCTCTTACCATGGAATCAACATCTGTGCACGGTGGAAAGGCCGATGCCAGTCGCATAGCCATGGATCTGAGCGCATGATCGTGCTCCAGTCTCTGATAGAGATCAGACAGGTTTACCCTGCCAGTCATGGAGTAGAGGTGCAAGATGGCAGACCAAAGCTCAGACACAGTCTTGTTCTCGATCCAAAGTTCCGGATTTAGTTCTATAAATCTGTCCATAAACTGCGGGTAGCTCAAAAGAAAGCCAATTACCTTTTCCTCTGCCTTGTTTCCAACCCTGATTAAGGAAGAGGCAGATTTTTTATCATCCTTACCTTCCCCAGGCAGATTTTTTATTAGCCTTGGCCTTTGTGTCCTCTTTTTGAGTTCCTGCCACAGGCTTTCTTCCCTTACTCCCAGTTTTTGTGCAACCTGTCCCACCATCAGTGACTTGCGCACAGGATCTTGCACTGTAGCTATTGCATCCAATGCCAATTCCACAGTCTTTAGTCTGCCTTCGGTGTCTGTACCAAAGCGCTCTTTACCGGTTTCAATAAGAAAATCTATACCTGAAAGCGCTGCCTTTAAAAGCGAATAGAGTTCCTTTTGTCCGTGTTGCCTCACAAAACTGTCAGGGTCTTCTCCCTTGGGCAAGACAAGGACCTTTGGTCTTATGCCAGTCTTGTAACAGATAGGCAAGGCCCTGCTTGCTGCCTTAAGGCCTGCATCATCAGCATCAAATAACAAAATCCAGTCCCTGCTCACCCCTTTCATCCTTCTGGCATGATCTTCTGTGAGGGCGGTACCCAGGCTGGCAACAGCCTCACGTACCCCAGACTGCCACAGGCTTACCACATCCATGTATCCTTCTACCAAAAGTCCAAAGCCGGATTTTCTGATGGAAGACTTGTTTTGGAACAGGCCATAAAGCACTTTTCCTTTATGGTATATGGGAGATTCTGGAGAATTTATGTACTTAGGTTGTTCCTCTTGGCCAGGAAGGCCGATGGTGCGGGCGCCAAAGGCAACGATATCGCCTCTGTGATCCTTGATGGGAAATGTAATCCGGCCCCTGAATCTGTCATACCAGCCACTGGCCTTTGTGCGTTTGATGATAAGACCTGCCTGTTCAGCGAGTTCTAAAGGAAATCCTTTTTCTTTGAGAAATACAATAAGCCCATCCCATTTGTCTTCTGCCCATCCCAGATTAAAGGCCTTTAGCGTCTGTTCATCAAGCCCCCTTTTGTTAAGGTAATCTCTGGCCGGCTGGGCAGACAGGGAGGAACAGAGCAGTTTGCTGTAGTATTGGGATGCGGCAAGATTTATTTCTGTCAGCTGTTCATTAAGCTCTCTTTTTTTTCTTTCTGTTGTTGAAACAGGTCTTTTAGGAATGGTGATGCCATAGCGCTGTGCAAGAGTGGTTGCAGCTTCCTGAAAGGAAAGGCCCTGGATTTTCATGAGAAATTTAAATACATTACCACCTTCTCCACAGCCAAAACAGTAGAATATCTGTTTATCTTCATTAACAGTGAAAGAGGGATCTTTATCAGGATGAAAGGGGCAGAGCCCCACCCAGTTCCTGCCACGTTTTTTTAATGGCACAAATTCCTGAACCACCTGCCTAATATCAGCAGCTTCCCTTATGGTTTGAAGGATGTCTTCAGGAATGTATGTCATGATCCTGTCTGAAAGTATTTGTCAAAGGCCTTTTATCTTCGATGAGATGTCCTCGGGAATTCTTTTTAGTCTGCCTCTAGAATCTGCTGCTGCATGTTTGGTGTTCCCTGTAACGAGAATTCTGTCCAGGCGTTTGATCTCGTAGTAAAAGGTCAGGGTTACCTTGGATGTATCTTCAAGGGCAGTATAGATGGTAAGGAGGTCGTCATAGCCTGCTGGCGCCTTGTAGCGAACATGGGCCTCCACCACGGGAAAGAGAATGCCCGATGTTTCCAGATCTCTATAGGCCCTGCCAAGCATGTCCCTCATCCATTCCGTGCGTCCTATTTCAAATAGCCTTAGGTAATTTGCATAATAGACCACTCCTGCCCTGTCGGTATCTCCGTAAATAACCCTGTAAGAGACCGGTTGCCCCCACTTGAGTTCAAATTCCCTTTTCATGTTTGTGTGTTACTTTTTCTTTTTAGGATCAAGCTCCACATATCTTGGTTCTGCCCCTATGAAGTGGGGGAAAAGTCTGTGTCCCTCTTCAAATATGACTCCTGACTTTTCTGCCCATACTTCATCAAAACACACGTCGGGATTGTCTTTTACATCAAGGGCATCGTAGATCACAAAGGGTACAGGCCCCCTGGCATGTGTCCTGATGGATACAGGTGTATAGTGATCAGTCACCACCAGGAGACGGAAGGTGCAGTCCATATTCTTCAGACCGTCAAACACGGTTCCAACCACCTCTTTGTCAAAGCGTTCAATGGCCTTGATTTTTTCATTTATGTCTCCCATGTGTCCTGCCTCATCCGGAGCCTCAACATGAACCACAACAATGTCTTTTTCCTTTATTGCTTCAAGGGCTGCCTGGGCCTTGGCATGAAAGTCCGTGTCAAGATATCCGGTGGCCCCTTTAACAGTGGGTGTGTCAAGGCCAGCCCATCTGCCAAGCCCTTTAATGAGATCTACAGCGGCAATCACTGAACCCTCGAGGTCGTACTGTTGGGGAATTGTAGCAATTACCGGTTTTCTGCCTTGACCCCAGGGCCAGATGGCATTGGCTGGACGCTTGCCCTGTTCTATGCGCTTCAGATTTACAGGGTGCCTGTGAAATAGATTGATTGCCTTTTTTAGTACTTCGTAGAGTAGGGGCTCTTCTTCGTAAACCCTCCAAGCCTCGGTTACATCATGGCCTGTGTAATCATGAGGAGGAACCGTTGCAAGTCCTTCTGGCCCTCCTCGCCACAACAACAGATGGCGGTAGCTTACTCCAGGAAAGAGCTCAAAAGAGCGGCTTTTGACTATTTGGGCCAGCTCAGAAATAAGCACCAAGGCCTCTTCAGTGGAAATGTGCCCTGCACTGTAGTCATCCATAAATACTCGGCCGTCTCTGAAGGCAAGGGTTACAAGGTTGCATCTGAATGCCACGTCTTCTGGATTCATCTTCACACCCATGGCTGCTGCTTCAAGGGGCCCTCTGCCTGTGTAGTATTTATGCGGGTCATAGCCCAAAAGGGACATGTTGGCAACGTCACTTCCAGGTGGGAGCTCATCTGGTATAGTCTTAACAAGGCCAAACTCACCAAGCCTTGCCAACAAATCCATAAAGGGGGTACGGGCTGCCTGCAGGGCTGTCTTGTTGCCCAGTTTTTCAATTGGGAAGTCAGCCATGCCGTCCCCGATAAGCACAACATACTTGTCAACTGGATGGGAAATGGGCTCGAATTCTTCTTTTGTAGATTCTTTTTCCTTGACAGACTTTGCATCAGCCATGGCTATGATTCCTCCAACGCCTTCATGTCTTCTATACGGATAATCATTGTTTCGTCCAGTATGAAGTCCTGAGAATCGATTTCTTTTAGTGCCTTTTTCACCTTGCCTTCTGTTGCCTCATGGGTAAGCATCACAATTGGAACCGATGAGGTTTCATGTGCCCTGCCTTTTTGGACAACAGAGTGTATGCTGATCTCCTCTTTGCCGAGGATACCAGCGATCCTAGAAAGCACTCCTGGCTTGTCCTTCACAGAGAAACGGAAATAGTACTTGCACGAGACAGATTCCACTGGCTTGATGGAAGGCTCTTTAATGGATTCAAAAGGCAGGGACAGGGCAGGGACCCTGCCTGGACAGCCCCTTACAATGTCTCTCGATATGTCCACTATGTCCGCAACAATGGCACTGCCTGTTGGCATCTGTCCTGCACCCATTCCATATAACATGACTTTACCAACGCTGTCGCCAACAAAGTAAACAGCATTATATGCCCCATTTACTTGGGACAGGAGATGGTCTTTTGGAATCATGGTGGGATGAATCCTGACATCAACCTGCTGATCGCTGTTTTTTTTCCCAATGGCCAGCAGTTTGATACTGTATCCAAGTTCGGTTGCAAAGGAGATATCAAGCGGGGTAATCTTCGAGATGCCCTCTGTATATATGTCAGACAGTCCTATTTTTTGGCCAAAGGCGAGGGTTGACATGATGGCAAGTTTGTGGGCCGTGTCTATTCCCTCAATATCATAGGTGGGGTCAGCTTCTGCATAGCCAAGATCCTGGGCCTGTTTCAATACGGCATCAAAGGCAAGCCCTTCCTGGGTCATCCTTGTCAGAATGTAGTTGGCAGTGCCATTCATAATGCCAAGCACTGTGTTGACGTTGTTTGCAACAAGCCCCTCTTTTAAGGCTTTTATGCACGGAATGCCACCACCAACACTTGCCTCAAAACCCACTTCCACTCCCTTTCGAGATGCTGCCTCAAAGATCTCAAAACCATGTGTTGCAAGTAGGGCCTTGTTGGCAGTTACCACATGTTTGCCTTTTTCTATTGCCTTTAAGATAAAGGTGCGAGCAGGTTCGATTCCTCCAATGAGCTCAACCAAAATATCCAGTTCCGGATCATCTAGAAGACTATTTATGTCGGTAGTTAAAATATCCTTGGGGACCTCAAATCCTCTGTCAGTGGTGATATCCATATCACAGATCCATTTGAGACTTATTTGAGTGGATGTTCTGGCTTGCAGCAACTGACCCTGTTCAAGGAGTATCTTTGCAGTTCCACTTCCCACTGTGCCAAAACCAACAATTCCTACATTGACGATTTCTTTCATCTGTCACCCCGCAATTAGAAATATTAGCCTAACCTGCATGAAGTGGCTGTTAGTCTAAACAGTTATGCATATCCGGGCAAGTCCAAGCTAGAGATAAAGATTACTCAAAATAAGATGCAAAGAGATGTTTTTGATTAATTGGATTTGTTTTTTGTTGCAACATGACAACTTTTATTGGCGGCTATCTAAAATTAATTTTTGGCGTATCAGATATTAACAAGATTGTTCCCAGGTGCCGATAAAAATGCTGTGAACTGTGTAAAAAGATTAAAAAACGTGCCACCCGAGTCTATTGCTCTCACTCTTGCCCTGGTGTGGCTTGTTTCTATAACGCTGCTTCGTTTTTCCATAGACGCCAATAGTGGAACAAGGGACAGGCTCAAGGTGGGATATTTGCCAATCACCTGCCATCTATTGTTACCAGTTGGAATGGATCGGCAGGTCTTTTTCAAAAGAAACGTGATTCCGGTAAAGTTTACGTCTTGGCCAGATATGATTGAAGCGGTTAAGGGCGGAGAGCTGGATGCAGCCTTTATCCTGGCTCCCATTGCCTTGTCTCTCATGGATCAAGGCGTTCCGGTTCAGATTGCACTTCTTGGCCACAGGAACGGAACAGGGCTTGTAGTTTCAAATTCTGCTGACATTAGAGATGTCACGGATCTGCGCAATAAGATTGTTGCCATACCTATCAGGTTTAGCATGCAAAATCTGGCTCTTTTGATCTTGCTGGAAAAAAGAGGAATAGATCCTAACAGTGTAACAAGAGTGGAACTGCCTCCTCCAGATATGCCCTCTGCCCTGGCTTCTAAATCTATAGACGGCTACATAGTAGGTGAACCCTACGCTACGCAGGCAGAGCTTATGGGAGCAGGCAGAATCTTGAAAAATGCCTCATCTATATGGCCTCAGTTTATCTCCAGTGTTGTAATAGTGTCTAAAAATTCCATCAGGGCCCGTAAAGGTTTAATGGACAAATTATTAAAAGGGCTTTTTGCGCAGGGCCAGTGGATCGAAACCCACAGGAGGCAGGCTGCTATCATTGGGGCACGTTTTTTTGGACTCGAACCAAGGCTTATAAAAAGGGTGCTTTTGAAAAAAGAGGTTAGTTACAGGAACATTCTTCCAAGATCAAAAGAGTTCCAGGATATTGGGAAACAGATGGTCAGATTTCGTCTTGTAGACAGGTTGCCTAAAGTGGAGATCTACAACAGATGGCAGTAAGACGAGCAGGTTTTTTTTTGATATTCTCTTTGCTTTTGCTGCTTTGGCACAGTGTAACAACTTTTTTTGATATTCCTGAATATCTATTCCCCCGGCCTGATTCTGTTGCAGGGGCCATGTGGGAAATGGTTCTTGGCGGTCAGCTTTATCGCAACACCATTGCCAGCCTCTTTCGGGTAACCTGGGGTTTTTATTTGGCAATAGTTACTGCAGTGCCTCTTGGGTTGTTTATCGGGCGCCAAAGGTACTTTCGGGCCTTTTTGAATCCTTTGATACAGTTTTTAAGGCCTATATCTCCATTGGCATGGATTCCTATGGCCCTTATGTGGTTCGGGATTGGTGATAAGCCGGCAATATTTCTAATTTTTCTCTCCTCCTTTTTCCCTCTGGTGGTTTTTACCATAAGCTCGGTTCTAAATATAAAAAAGACATACCTGAGGGTTGCACAGAACTTTGGCCTAAAAGGTTCCAGACTCTATCTCAGGGTCATACTGCCAGCAGCACTTCCAGAAATCATAACAGCCCTCAGGATAACCCTGGGGACAGCGTGGTTGGTTATTGTCGCAGCAGAGATGATTGCTGTCAAATCCGGCCTTGGATATCTGATAATGGATGCAAGGAATTCTCTACGGATGGACAAGGTGGTTGCTGGAATGGTGGCCATTGGTCTTATTGGTTTGGTGCTTGATCATGTAATCCGTCTTCTTGAACGAATGCCAAGTGTTGAATGGAGCAGGATGAGACGTTGAACAAGATAGAGGTCAGAAATCTTAAAAAATCATACGTTGAAAGACGCAGCAAAAAGCGTTTCCTTTCCCAGTGTGAGCCCCAGGAGGACTGCAAGGTTCTTGACGGGCTGGATTTTTCCATTCCTGCCGGTTGTTTTGCCTGTTTTATCGGGCCTTCCGGTTGTGGCAAGTCCACCATGTTCAGAATAATCTCCGGTTTTGAAAAACCAAGCTCTGGCACGGTCCTTATAGAGGGAAAACCTGTAACAGGACCAAGCAACAGGCATGTGTGTGTCTTTCAGGAAGATGGCCTCTTCCCCTGGCTAACTGCCAGGCAGAATATTGCAATGGGTCTTACCAACGCGGCAGAGGAGGCTAGAGATGAGGTTGAGGAGTACCTGGAGCTGGTGGGACTTTCCGGTTTCGGAGATCACTATCCCCATGAGCTTTCTGGTGGAATGAGAAGGCGGGCCGAGGTTGCGAGGGCGCTGATAACCAACCCTGAGATACTTTTCATGGATGAGCCCTTTGGTGCCCTGGATTTTGTCACGAGATTACAGATGAGGGAAGAGATGGTGAATGTTCATCAGATGTTTGACATGACCATTCTTTTCATAACGCATGACATAGATGAGGCCCTTCAGCTTGGGGATAAGGTTATAATGCTAAGTGACAGACCAGCAACAGTGGCATGGGATCTGGATCTTGATTTTCCCCATCCCCGGGACCTTACAGCAGGCCCTTTGAAGGACCTGAGAAAAGAGATCTACCGGAAAATGGGACTTCATCTGGCCCTATGATATGCCAAATTCAAGGAACCACTGTTCAATCTGGGCCTTTGAGGGGATCTTGCCAGCACTTACAACCCTGTTGCCAATGACAAGGGCAGGGGTTTTTTCCACTCCAAAACGGTGGATTTCATCGCGATCTGTGACATGAAAGATATCGGCTGCAATGCCTCGTTCAGCAAGGATTTCAAGCACCAGCTTTTCTATCTGGTTGCATCCGATACATCCAGGGCCTAGAATCCGGATTGTAACAGATTCATGCTCCTTATGTTCTGTTTGATCAATAAGATTTTCAAACGCCTTTATATAGTCGTATTTGCTAGAAGCAGGGATGTAGTTTTTCTTTTCAACCATCTCTAGGAGCATTTGTGCCGCTTGGTGTTTGTCAAGTCCCTGTTGCCTTGCAAGACTTCGTGTTTTTGCAAGGGCCAGCTCCAGGCCGAATATTCCCACGGGTTTTCCTTTGATTTTAACAATGTTTGCCATTTTATCTGTGCCTTAAGACTATTTTTATGGGTGTGTGCGGAATGTTCAACTCCTGCCTGAAGAAATTTTTTAGATATCTGATGTAATGCTCAGGAAAAAGCTCAGGATAGTTTGCAAAAAACGTAAAGGTGGGAGGGCATGTTCCTGTCTGGGTTACATAGTAAAGCTTGAGGTAATGGCCCTTTGTGACCGGAGGATTTTTCCTAAGCATGGCCTGCCGCAGGATGCGGTTAAGGCGTCCGGTCGTCTCCTTGTGACAGTAGTCTTGATATACAAGATGAATGAGGGGAAGGAGCTTTTCTATGTTTTTGCCAGTAAGGGCCGAGACGTTTAGGTGGGGAGCATAGGGGACAACCTTTCTAAAAAACTTGGCCTCCTCATTTAACAGACGCCTGATCTTGGGGTCATCTTTTACAAGGTCCCACTTGTTAAACACGGTTATGCAGCCTTTTCCAAATTCGGCCGTGTAGCCAACCAGTCTCTTGTCCTGGTCGGTTATTCCCTCAGTGGCGTCAAAGACACAGATACAGATGTGGCTATCCTTTATGGAGTCGAGGGATTTGATGGCGCTGAACTTTTCTATCTTGTCCCTAACCCTGGCTTTTCTTCTTATCCCTGCCGTATCCACAAATATCACGGGTCTGGACTGTGGCCTTTCTACCAGGCAGTCGATGGCATCCCTGGTAGTGCCAGGGATATCCGATACAACCATTCTTGGCTGTCCAAGGATGCGGTTTAATATGGAAGACTTACCGACATTAGGTCTACCTACCACGCTGACCCTGATTGGATCCTTTTCGTCTTGTCCAAAGCTTTTTCCCAAGTGACTGTCTTTCTCATCGACTCCTTCCAAGGCCTTGGTTTTTGTTGCAGGAAACAGTTTGGAGATCTCTTTAGCAAGTTTTTTGACGCCCCTTCCGCTTTTTGCAGATATGGCAATAATATGATCCAGACCGGTTTCATAAAATTCAGCCAGATTCGCCTCTTTTTCCCTGGAATCTATCTTGTTGACCACTGCCAAAAACGGCTTATGAGATTTTCTGACCATGTTGAGCAGCTCCAGATCATCTGGGGTGAGGCCCTGGCTGCCATCAAACATCATTATCAGTGCGTCTGCTTCTTCCACGGCCTGTATGGTCTGATCCATTACGCTTCTGGCCAATGGATCATCCAGGTCAGTGCTTATTCCTCCGGTATCTATCAAAGTGATTTCGCCGTGAGGAAGTGTCGCAACGGAATATCTCCTGTCTCTGGTAAGTCCAGGGGTTTCTGCCACAAGGGCGGCCCTGGACCTGGTTAACCTGTTAAAAAGGGACGATTTGCCTACATTGGGCCTTCCTATCAGGGCCAGTTTGGGGCATTGAGTTTTTGGATTGCATTCATTACGTGTCATAAGATTTGTAATATCAGTTTAAATATTATAGAATTTGTTTGTGTCAATTTTTCAAGCCTTTGAAAGATAGTTGTTTTCTCACAGGCTTCAAGTGATTAATCCTTCTTGACCGGTTCTGTCCAAGTAGCATCAACTGGTTACAGCCTGGTCATTGTGACGTAAAATACAACGATACAATATAAATCTGGGAGGATGATATGTCTAAGAAAGCAGCCATTATTCTTGCCCCTGGTTATGAAGAACTGGAAGCAGTTGCAGTGGTGGACATACTGAGGCGGGCCGGGATAGAGGTTTTGATAGTAGGGCTGGACAAATCACCTGTTCCATCTGCTAGGGATGTCAAGATAGTACCAGATGCTGCTTTGGATGAGGTCCTGGACAAACAGTTTGATTTAATAATATTGCCAGGCGGCTTGGATAGCACAGAAACATTGGCCAAGGACGAACGGGTTGTAGGCATGCTCAGGAAACAGATTGATGGGGGACGCATGGTTGGTGCCATATGCGCTGCTCCAACTGTCCTTGACAGGCACGGTTTGAGCCAGGGCAAACAGATAACATGTCACCCTGTTTGCCGTGAGGCTGTTAGACATTCCGATCTTTCTGATGATAGGGTGGTGGCAGACGGTCTTCTGGTGACTAGCCAGGCCCCTGGTACGGCGTTAGAATTTGCACTTAGGCTTGTTGAGAAGTTGGAAGGTAAAGAAAAGATGGAAGAGGTTAACAAAGGGGTGCTTGCAAAACTATAGGGAGGAGGCATATGCCGGTTAAAAAAGAGAGGAAAAAGAAAAAGAGGCGGGGAAGGCCCAAGAAAAAGGCCAAAGCTGTTAATGAAAAGGACACCTTTCCTGCAGTTGGTGAGTCAAAAGACCTGATTCCCTTTGAGGCAGACAATCTGCAAAGATATCTTGCTGAGATCAATAAGTATCCTCTTCTTTCAAGGAAAGAGGAGGAGTCTCTCACCACGGCCTACTATCAAACACATAATCCCGTTCTTGCCCATAAGATAGCTACCTCTAATCTGCGTCTGGTAGTGAAGATTGCCCTTGATTTTCAAAAATTCTGGATGCAGAATTTTCTGGATCTGGTTCAAGAAGGCAATGTTGGTCTTATGCACGCGGTAAAAAAGTTTAATCCCTATAAGGGGGTGAAGTTTTCCTATTATGCTTCCTTTTGGATCAAGGCGTACATTTTGAAGTTCATAATGGATAACTGGCGTCTGGTAAAGATTGGTACCACTCAAGCCCAGAGAAAGCTTTTCTACAATCTGAACAAGGAAAAGGAGAGCTTGAGGGCCTTGGGATTCGAGCCTGTTCCTAAACTTATTTCAAAACGCTTGAATGTTTCAGAGCAGGACGTTATTGACATGGAACAGCGCATGGGATCGTGGGAAGTTTCTCTTGATGCGCCTGTCAAACACGATTCAGAAGACAGTTATATGGAGTTTCTTCCAAGTAAGGAGCCTGAAATCGAGCAGGTTGTAGCCAACCAGGAGATGAAAGAGAAGCTCAGGGAAAAGCTTGACGAGTTTGCCTCTAGTTTGAAAGATAGAGAAAAGATAATCTTTCAGGAAAGGCTTATGGCAGAGGAGCCCAAAACACTTCAGGAGATAGGTGAACGGTTTGGAGTTTCTCGGGAACGAGTGCGTCAGATAGAATCCCGCTTGAAGAAAAAGCTTGGCAAATTTCTGGAAAGCAATCTTCCAGATGTTGTACCAGATTCTGCATTTGTATAAACAGTTTTGTTAATTCTGTTAATAAGGTCTTCTAAGATGAGATATGTGTTTCATGATACGGTTGTGCGTCTGTTTTTTCTGTTTCCTTTGTTATTAGTCCTTTTGACAGGCCAGGCAATTTCCACTCCCCTTGAGTCCAAGTCAGGTTCCTATGCAGCCTATATGATGGGGCTTAAGGAGGAGCTTGACGGTAACTTGCTGGAGGCCAGTTCATGGTACAAAAAGGCCTATGAGCTTGATCCTAGCTCTGTGGACGTTATCAAGGCCCTTGCAAAGGTATCAATCCGGCTTGGAAAGCTTGACGAGGCTCAGGATTGGATCCAGCGTGCCCTTGAGCTAGATCCCGATGATCAGGACCTTTTACTTCTGCTGTCCAAGATATTTATTCATCAAAACAAGACCAAGGAAGCTATAGAGGTCCTTGAACAGGTGTTGGCCAAGAATCCAAATAACAGCCAAGCCCTTCTTGTTCTTGGAACCCTTTATGCTGAAACCCACCAGTGGGACAAGGCCAGGAAGAGCCTTGAAAAGGCTGCAAGTCTTAATTCTGACAAGGCCTTTATGGCCTATTATTTCCTTGGAAAGATGGCCAAGGATCAGGAACGGTATAAAGAGGCTGAGAAATTTTTTAACAAGGCCCTGGAAAGAAATGCTTTTTTTACTCCAGCCCTTTTCGAGCTTGCGGATGTATTTGAGCGACAAGGTCAGGTGCAAAAGGCCATAGACACCTATGAAGCAGTTATTCTTAGACAAAAAGACAACATAAAGGCAAGGCAAAGGCTTCTTTTTCTTTTTTTAGAGAACGGACGACAGGAGGACGCCTTAAAACAGATAGAGGTGCTAAAACGCATAGCAAAATCTGATGCTAACGTGCAGTTTAGGCTTGCACTGGTACTTCTTCAGCTTGACAAGGCAAAAGAGGCCCTGGATATCCTGAAAGACCTCAGAAAGAAAATGAAGGACAACGTCCAGGTGGCATTTTACCTTGGGCTTGCTCTTGAACGTCTTGGCAAGACCAAAGAGGCAGAAGGGATCTACGCATCTATACCCCTTAATAGTGATACTGGTGTTGATGCAGTTATTCGGTTATCGCGGCTTTTTCAAAAAGAGGGAAAGGGAGCCCAGGCCACATCCTTATTGGAAAAGGCGATTGAAAAATATCCTCACAGAGTTGATCTTTTTACAGCCTTAGCTTCACTTTATGAAAAAGAGGGTTGTGCTGACAAGGCAGTCAAGACATTAAAGCAGGGTATAAAGTCTAATCCTAATAATAAGGCACTAATAATGAGCCTTGTGATGTTGTTAGATAAACTTGGCAAAAAGGAGGAGGCCATCAGGTATGCCAAGATGATTTTAAAGACAGATCCTGATTATGTTCCTGCCCTTAATTACATTGGCTATACCTATGCAGAGCTTGGCAAAAACCTCAGGGAGGCTGAAGAACTTTTAAAGAAGGCAGTAAAACTTGTTCCAAAGGACGGATTTGTAATAGACAGTCTAGGCTGGCTCTATTTCAAGAAGAAAGATTTAAAAAAGGCGTATATTTATCTTAAAAAGGCTCGCGAGCTGGTTCCTGACGATCCAATCATAGCTGAACATATGGGAGACATATATTTTGCAAGACAGGAGTTTAAGAAGGCGGCCAAAGAATATGAATATGGTCTGAAAAAGGCAAAAGAAAAGACAGACAAGCGCCGCATTAGAAAAAAACTTATAAAAGCTAGGGAAGCTGTTTCAGATATGCCAGATTTTTGATCCAACTCAATGCTTGATTGCCGTGGTTATTTTTGTTATCAGTTGTCAACATTCAATCGTCAAAATTCATAGCAGATTCCTGACTTAACTTTTTCTTAAAGGGAGGCTCTAATCATTAAGCAAAAGAAGGAGCATGTTGCAGTTGAGGTAAGGTCTTTAAAAAAGGCCTACCGCCTCGATGGGAAATCTCTGGTGGTATTGGACGAGCTTTCGTGCGCCTTTTATCAGAACGAATCCGTCTCAATAGTGGGAGCATCAGGAGTGGGAAAGACCACCCTGTTACACCTTATAGGAACCATTGACAGGCCTACTAGTGGAACGATTCTCCATTTTTCGGAGGATGTTTTTTCATGGTCAGATAAAAGACTGTCGGTTTTTAGGAATCAGGAGATAGGGTTTGTCTTTCAGTTTCATCATCTCCTGTCTGAGTTTAATTGTTTGGAAAATGTAATGATGCCCTGTCTTTTGGCTGGCGAGAATCCAAAAGATTCTACGGAAAGGGCAAGGCAGTTGCTGGATTATCTTGGACTTGGTGGAAAAGAGGAATTTAACGTGAAGAAACTATCTGGCGGAGAACAACAGCGGGTGGCTTTGGCAAGGGCTCTTGTACGCAATCCCCGGCTTATTCTGGCTGATGAGCCAACTGGGAACCTGGATGAAAAAAGTGGACAGAAGGTGGCACAACTGTTGTTTAAGGTTCGACAGGAGGTGAAGGCTGCCTTGATAATCGTTACTCATAATCTTAACCTTGCCTCTATGACTGACAGATGCATAGGCCTGAAGGCTGGAAGGGCCTATGATATTCCAAAAGAAGGGCTTGCAGAGTTCGTGATGGACGAGGCGGCCTGAGATGTCAACTTTAAGCAGAATCATGGCAATACTTATTCTTCTGTTGTGCGTTGTTTTTGCATCTTGTTTTCCTGTCTCCGCCATGGCTTCTTGGCAGGATTTATCGAACAAGGCAATTCCTGCCTCTGTGATACTCTTTACTCCTGATTACATAGGCCCTGGAACGGGAGCTAGGATTACAGAAAATGTAAAAACTAGCCTTGCTTCCGAGCTTGAGGCCAGGGGGCACCGTGTTATTAGCGTTGATAGGATTCCCTCGACTCCGGCCAGGGCCAAGGAGCTTGTTGTGGCCAAAGGCGCCGATTATGGCGTCTACGGTACAGTTTCTAAGCTTGGGCATGTCTTGAGCCTTGATTTTTTTGTTGTTAGCAAGGCATCAGATGAAAAGAAACCCATGGTAGCCTTTGTCCAGGGTCCAGAAGACAGGCTGCAGAGCCTGGTCAAGTTGCTTGCAGTCAAGATCACGGACGATTTTCAAACACCCTTCAAGGTGGCAGACGTTCAGGTAGAAGGAAATAAAAGGGTGGGCACCGATGCCATTCTAGCCAATATCCGGACAGAAAAGGGAGCCATGTATGATCCTGCTACCATTGCTGAGGATATCAAGTCTATTTACAAGATGGGCTATTTTGATGATGTGGAGGTAGACGTTCAAGATACCTCTCATGGTAAAGTTGTCACTTTTATGGTGAGAGAGAAGCCGGCTATAAGAAAAATAATCTTTGAAGGTAACAAAGAGATAAGCGATGATAAAATAAAAGATGTTCTAGATCTGAAACCTTACACGGTTATAAAGGACAAGAGCCTTCAGGAAAATGCAGAGAAGATAAAGGCCCTGTATGCAGAAAAGGGTTATGCCGGCACCACGGTTGCTGTGTCTATCAGGCCGGTTTCGAATCAGGCAGCAGATGTAATCTTTGAGATAACCGAAGGAGAAAAGGTTCATATCAAGTCCATCAAGATAGAGGGAGTGAAGGCTTTTTCACAGGATGAACTCAAGGGCATTATGGAGGTGACAGAGAAGAAGCCTTGGTGGACCCCAAGCCTTAGAAATATAGTTAGCCTGGTAAAGGGCAATGCTGGCGTGCTGAAGTGGGACGCACTAGAAAGGGATGTTGGAAGGCTTACGGCCTTTTACCATAATCATGGCTATGTTGATGCCAAGGTTGGAAAACCCAAGATCGAACGAAAGGGAGCGGACATATACGTAGTTATTCCTGTTCATGAGGGGGAGCGTTACGGAGTAGGCAAGATAGATATAGAGCAGGATTTTTTCAAGGATGAATATGAGCTGCTGAGTCATCTGGAAATCCAGAACATGGATTACTTCTCACAGGAGGTCCTGAGAAAGGACATCATGACCCTGACCAACATGTATTCGGATCAGGGTTTTGCTCACTGTACCATTACGCCCCGCATAATAAAGGACCCTGATAAAAAAGTCGTAAACATCACACTTGTGGTCAACAAGGGGCCAAAGGTCTATTTTAATCGCATAAATATTGCCGGCAATACCAGGACCCGTGACAAGGTAATAAGAAGAGAACTCAGGGTAATGGAGCTTAAGCCCTTTAGTGCTACAGGGCTTAAAAAGAGTAACGATCGTCTTAGAAGGCTTGGATATTTTGAGGATGTTGAGATTACTCCCAAGCCTGCCCAGGATGAATCCCATATGGACCTTGATGTCAAGGTAAAGGAAAGGCCAACTGGCACCTTTAGCATAGGCGCAGGTTACAGCTCGGTAGACAACCTCATCCTTATGGGTGAGATCAGCCAAAGGAATTTTCTAGGCAAAGGCCAGACCCTCAGCTTTAAAGGGATAATCGGAGGAAGCACACAAAGATTTTCCCTGAGTTTCTTCGAACCCTACTTTCGAGATACCAGGCTTTCCCTTGGTATGGATGTATACAACTGGCAGTATGATTACTCTGACTATACCAAGGACAGTGTTGGAGGGGCATTAAGGTTTGGATACCCGCTTACGGATAACCTGAGTTTTTTCTTTGGCGGCAGGATCGATGAGACAGATCTTTCCGATATCGATGATAACGCATCTTACATCATAAGAAATTCCATGGATATCACCTCCACCAGGTCTCTGAGTGCTGGTCTTACTTATGATTCGCGGAACAGATACTTTAATCCTACAAGGGGCTGGAAGAGCGATCTGTCTTTGGAGTATGCTGGTGGATTTTTGGGAGGAGATGCATCTTTTGTGAAGTTCCGTGGTGAACTGGGATACTATCATCCCATATGGCACTTTTTTGTTGGGCATATTCGGGCAGGTGCAGGATATGTCGTTGATGGGCCTGGCGGCCAACTCCCTGTTTATGAGCGATTTTTCTTGGGCGGTTTGGATACTGTCAGAGGTTACAAATACGGTGATGTGAGCCCCAGGGATCCAGAAACAGATGAACGCATTGGTGGTGAATATATGGGGTTTGTCCAAAGCGAAGTGATTTTTCCACTGCTGAAAGAAATGGGACTCAATGGCGTTGTATTTCTGGATGTGGGTAATGTCTGGGACAAAGATTCAGATGAGGGTTTTGACATTACCGATCTGAGAAAGTCAGCAGGTGCCGGTATAAGATGGCTTTCTCCAATGGGACCTCTCAGGGTTGAATGGGGATACAATTTTGATAGAAAGCCAGGAGATGACAAAAGTAACTGGGAATTTAGGATGGGAGGCAACTTTTAGTGGCAAAAAAGATTTCCCTTAAGGATTTGGCCCAACTTGTTGGCGGACGACTCAAGGGCGATGGGAATTTTACGGTCAGCGGCATCTCAAGTCTCGATGCAGCCACTAAGGACCAGGTGTCATTTGCTGTAAGTTCCACACTTGCACCACAGGTGGCCTCATCAAAGGCAGGGGCTTTTCTGTTGCCTGAAAACTGGGCTGGTGAACCCCCCAAAAATGTTATCTTTGTCAAGGATCCCTATCTGGCCTATGCTATTGCTGCCAACTTTTTCTGCAGTAAGCCTTTTGAGCCAAAGGGTATCCATCAAAGAGCAACCATAGGTGATGGTTGCTCGATACATAAGGAAGTTACCATTGAGGCAGGTGCCGTAATTGGGCGAAATGTATTTATAGGACGGCATGTCCATCTTTATCCAGGTGCTGTCATCGGTGACGGTGTTGAGATAGGACAGGAGACCGTAATTTTTCCAAATGTGGTAATTTACGACAGATGCAAGATTGGCAGAAAGGTGCGGATACATGCAGGTGCCGTAATTGGTGCAGATGGTTTTGGATATGCCCAGGGTCCCCATGGCATGGTCAAGATTCCCCAGACTGGTATTGTGGTTATTGAAGACAATGTGGAAATCGGAGCCAATACCACCATAGACAGGGCTGCAATAGGAGAGACAAGGATAGGCCATGGTTCAAAGATAGATAACCTAGTTATGATAGCACACAATGTCAGTCTTGGCTCCAACTGTGTCATAGTCAGTCAGGTAGGAATATCCGGTAGTACCAGGGTTGGAACAGGAGTAATGATGGGTGGCCAGGTGGGTATTGTCGGGCATATAGAGATAGGAGACAGGGCCAAAATAGGCGCCAAGTCTGGTGTGCCACACTCCATAGGAGCTGGAGAGACTGTATCTGGTATTCCTGCAATGCCTCATCTGAAATGGCTTAGGATGGTCAATGCAATAAAAAGGGTGCCTGATATGATTAAAGAGATTAAAAACCTCAGAAAGAGACTGGAAAGGCTTGAAGACAATGGGAAGCGACAAGGTTCATGATATCTTTGAAATACTTGATCTTCTGCCGCATAGGTATCCGTTTCTGCTTGTAGACAGGATTGTTGAGATAGAAGAGGGCAGCTTTATAAGAGGTTACAAGAACGTAACCATCAATGAGCCATTTTTTCAGGGCCATTTCCCAGGAGAGCCCATAATGCCGGGCGTGCTGATCCTTGAGGCCATGGCACAGATAGGCATCCTGTTTGCCAAAAAGACAGCACCAGATGAGCTGGAAAGCAAGCTGTTTGTTTTTGCGGGAATGGATGGAGTGCGGTTTAGAAGGCCTGTTAGGCCAGGAGACAGGTTAGATATGGAGTTAAGGTTGCTAAAGAGAAAAAGGTTAATCTGGAAAATGGAAGGTGTTGCCACAGTAGATGGTGAGACAGCGGTTGAGGCGGTGCTGATGGCTGCCATATCTAAATAATTTATCATACATCAAAAAGAAGACATTAAGTTTGGTTTATATAGGGGTTTAATGACATCCGACACGTCTGATACAAACAATATCCATCACACCGCGGTGGTGGACCCCAGGTGCCATCTTGGCAAGAATATCACAATAGGTCCATACACTGTTCTTGGCCCTCATGTTGTTATTGGTGACAACTGCTGGCTTGGCCCTCACGTTGTCATTGATGGAAAGACCTCCATAGGGTCAAACTGCCAGATATTTCAGTTTTCCTCAATTGGTGCGGCTCCTCAGGACATAACCTACAAGGGTGAGCTGACTGCTGTTGAAATTGGACAGGGGACCATTGTGAGGGAAAGTGTAACCATTCACCGGGGTACCCCAAAAGGTGGCGGTGTGACCCGGGTCGGCAGTAACTGCATGATAATGGCCTATTGCCACGTGGCCCATGATTGCCAGATTGGAGACAACGTGATCATGGCCAATGTTGCTACACTTGGTGGGCATGTGGAGATAGGAAATCATGCTGTTATAGGAGGACTGTCTGCCATCCACCAATTTTGCCGTATTGGAGCCTATGCGTTTCTTGGTGGTATGTCAGGTGCAAACAAGGATATACCGCCCTTTGTCAAATATCAGGGCCAGAGATCTCATCTCCATGGGATAAATGTCCTGGGGCTAAGAAGGGCCGGTTTTTCCAAGGATATCATTGAAAAGCTCCGGGAGGCCTATCGTATTATATTCAAGAAGGCCCAGACAATAACAGAAGGGCTGGATATGGCTGATGTTGCCTTTCCTGATTGCCCTCAGGTTAAGGAATTTACAGAATTCATCAGGCAGTCTAAGAGGGGAGTCCCGTCTGGGGAATGGAGCTGACAGAATCGGAAAAGAAATCCATAGGCATTATATCTGGCGGTGGCCAGTTCCCCATACTGTGTGCAAGGGCAGCAAGGGAGAGGGGATTCGATGTCTATGCGCTTTGCCATAAAGGAGAGACCTCAAAGGAACTTGAAAAATACTGTGCCAAGACCAAATGGGTCCATCTCGGACAGCTTGGAAAGCTCATCGCCTTTTTCAAAAAACATCACATTGAAAAGGTCTTTTTTGCAGGGACCATAACAAAGACAAGGCTTTTTGTAGACGTGAGGCCAGATATGAAGGCCCTTGCTTTGTGGAAGGGTATGAAGGGGCATCTAGACGATTCTATTTTACGGCTTGTGGCCTCCGAGCTTGAAAAAGAGGGCATCCAGGTGGTTTCACCCACACTTTTCCTTGATGAACTCATACTGTCCAAGGGGGTTCTCACAAAAAGGAGTCCGACTCGTCAACAGATGGAGGATGTGAGGTTCGGCTTTGAAATAGCAAAACGGATAGGAGATCTTGACATTGGCCAATGCATAGTGGTTAAGGACAAGGTGGTATTGGCGGTTGAGGCAATAGAGGGAACAGATGAGACCATAAGGAGAGGGGCCAGGCTTTCTAAAGGTGGGGCAGTGGTGGTAAAGGTGTGTAAACCTGGTCAGGATAGGCGTTTTGATCTTCCCTCCATAGGCCTTAAGACCATAGAAACAATGATAGAGTCTGGTGCAGAGGTCCTTGCGGCTGAAGCAGGACTTTCCCTTTTTTTTGATCGGGAAGAAAGTCTCGGTCTTGCAGACAGATCTGGAATCTGTGTTATGGGGATCTGACAGATGAAGGTAGCTGTAATTGGAGCTGGTTATCTAGGTAGGTTTCATGCCTTAAAATACGCTGCCATGGAAGATGTTGAACTGGTAGCAGTTGTGGATGTGGATGAAGATAGGGCAGTGCAGGTGGCCAAGGAAGCAGATTCTGCTGCCTTTACCAACTACAATGATGTGATAGGGATGGCAGAGGCAGCCTCCGTAGTGGTGCCCACCACTCAGCACTATGAGGTGGCAAGACAGCTGCTCAAGGCAGGCATTCACATAATGCTTGAAAAGCCGATGACTACAACCGTGGAAGAGGCCAAAGAGCTGGTGGAACTGGCTGACAGCAGGGACCTTATCTTGCAGGTGGGGCATCTTGAAAGATACAATCCAGCCATAGTAACCCTTACCAAAAGGGTTACCAGACCGGTTTTTATAGAGGCACACAGGCTTAGCGGATTCAAGGCAAGGGCCACAGATGTGGATGTGGTGCTGGACCTGATGATCCATGACATAGACATAGTCCTTGCCGTTGTAAAGAGTCCCATAAAAGAGATTCGTGCATCAGGGGTTCCGGTTTTAACGCCAAGGGTTGATATTGCAAATGTAAGGGTCATCTTTGAAAATGGTTGTACTGCAAACCTTACGGCAAGCCGCATATCTCTGACCGATCTCAGGCGTATCCGGGTATTCCAGCCAGGCTGTTATGTTTCAGCAGATTGTACAGAAAAGAACAATCTGATAGTCACTGCAGACAGAAATGCGCCTGATCCACGGCTTTCTATCAGGCCAGAGTTTATTCGTCATGAGGCCACTGATATTCTTGATCTTGAACTCAAGGATTTTATTAAAAATATAAGACAGAAAACCAGGCCTTTGGTGGACGGAAGGGCTGGCATGGAGGCTCTGGATCTAGCCCTTAGGATTAATCAGGCAATTGACGAGGCCCTTTCCAGGGCAGACCTGGATGATGTCTGGCAGTAGGCTTTTTATCATTTCCGGAGAGGCATCGGGTGATCTTCATGCATCCGGGCTTATCAGGGAGTTGCTCTCAAGTCGTCCTGGTCTTCAGATTGCCTGTGTAGGTGGGGAGAGGATGGCCTCAGCCGGTGCTTACGTTCTTGTGCCAAGCAGGCAGCTTTCAGTAGTTGGGTTGTTTGAGGTTTTTTCCCATCTTTATCCCATAGTTTCTGCCTATAGAAAGGTAAAAAGATGGCTCAAAGAAAACAGGCCGGATCTGTTGATACTTGTTGATTTCCCTGATTTTAATTTACTTATGGCAAGGCACGCCAAGGCCCTGGGAATTCCTGTTTTCTATTATATCAGTCCCCAGATCTGGGCATGGAGACGGAACAGGGTCAAGAAGATCAGGGCGCTTGTTGATAAAATGGCCGTTATATTACCCTTTGAGGAGGAGTTTTATAAGGGCTTTGGTGTGGATGTCTCCTTTGTCGGCCATCCCCTTCTCGATACTATAGACGTGGATGCCATAGATACGCACGATATTAAAAGGCAGCTTGGCATTGGTACTGACAACATCTTGCTATGTCTGCTGCCTGGCAGCAGGAAAGGCGAAATCAGGAAACATCTTCCAGTAATGCTTGAGGCAGCGCAGAAGATCAAGGCAGGATGCAGGGAATTAAGATGTTGCATAGCTACAAATCCTGATGTCTCAGCCCTTGTCAAAGAGATTTTTGATGGTTTTGGCCTGGATATCAAGGAGTTTGTACACGTGGTGGAAGGCAGAACCTATGAGGCAATCAAGGCTTCTAGGTTGTGTTTGGCCGCCTCAGGAACGGTTACACTTGAGGCGGCTATTATAGGCACACCAACGGTTGTAATGTACAAGGTGTCACCCATGTCGTACGTGGTGGGAAAGAGGTTGATTAGAGTACCTTGGATAAGCCTTGTTAATCTTATTGCTGAAAAAGAGGTGGTTCCAGAGTTTATTCAAGACAGGGCCAGTCCCGAAAATATTGCCTCCTGCTCTTTGCAGATTCTTACAGATAAGAGGACTGAAGAAGACATGAAAAAAGGTTTTAAAGAGGTAGTAAGGAGGCTTGGGGACAGAGGGGTGGCAAGCAGGGCTGCCAAGTTTGCATTAGAGCTTCTGGAACAAAAGGCATTGTCAGGTTTTCAAGGATAGCTGCCTTATTCTGTCAAATATTCTTTCTGCCACTTCCTCCTTGTGAAGGAGGGGTAGCTCTTCTACATTTTCTTCAGAGTCTATTATAAAGACCTTGTTGGTGTCCCAGTCAAAACCTGCACCTGGTGTTGTCACATCATTTGCAACAATAAGGTCCAGGTTTTTTTTCTGAAGTTTTTTAAATGCGTTTTCTATAAGGTTTTCTGTTTCAGCGCAAAAACCAACAAGAATTTGCCCCGGTCTTTTTGCCTTCCCAAGTTCAAAGAGGATATCCTGGGTTCTCTGGAGCTCAAGGACAAGTTTTTGTCCTGTTTTTTTTATCTTGGTATCGACGTAAGAAACAGGGGTGTAATCTGCAACAGCTGCTGCCATAATGACCACATCCATGGCTTTTGCCTCAAGTAACACATGTTCTGCCATTTCCTTGGCGGTTTCAACTCTTACAACTGGCAGATGACTGGGGAGCCTTAAACATGTAGGCCCTGAAATGAGATGTGCTCTGGCACCTCGCAGGGATGCCACTGTGGCCAGGGCCAGTCCCATTTTTCCAGATGACCTGTTTGAAATAAATCTGACAGGATCTATGGGTTCTCTAGTGGGGCCGGAGGTAACAAGAACGTTCAGCCCTTTGAGATCGTGTGATGCAAGGCCCTTTCTTATTAAAAAGAGCACACTTTCAAAGTCCGGCAGTCTGCCTTTGCCCGTATCTCCACAGGCCACTGTGCCTTCTTCAGGTTCTGCTACTGTAACGCCTCTTTCCCTCAGTTTTGAGATGTTTTCTTGTACTGCAGGGTTTTCAAACATGACAGGATTCATGGAAGGAAACAGCAGCTTTTTGCCTTTAAATGCGAGAAACAAGGTAGTAAGAAGGTCGTCTGCAATACCGCAGGCCGTCTTTCCTATTATATTGGCAGTTGCCGGAAGGATTACAAGAAGCTCGGCCCATTTGGCAAGCTCAATGTGAGGGATCGGGTGGGTCAGATCGTTGTGAAATATGGAGGTCAGTGCCTGTTGCCCCGTCAGGGTTGAAAAGGTTAATGGAGAGACGAACTTGGTTCCATTTTCTGTTAAGATAACTCTTACCTGTGCTCCAAGCTTGGCCAGATTTCTGCAATACTCTGCAGCCTTGTATGCTGCAATACCTCCGCTAACGCCAAAGATAATCCTTCGGCCTTGAAGGGGTTTGAAGACATGTTGGTTTAGGCCGCTGTTATTTTCCATTGCATCTAACCTCTAAAGACAATGAGTTCTTCCATATCCTTTCTGCGGGATTTTTGATCTCTTCTGGCAGGATGCCCCAGTGCGATTACTGCCATAAGTTCCAGGTTGTCTTTAAGGCCAAGAAGCCCCCTTATTTCCCTGTCTGACTTGATTATTTCTCCAAGCCAGACCGCCCCCAGCCCCATGCTATGGGCAGCTAAAAGCATATTTTGAAGACACGCCCCTATGGCCTGATGATCTTTTACAGGATGATACATAGCCTCTTTGTCTATAAAGACGGGGATAAGGACCCTGGCCCCTTTTATTATCCTTGAATATTTTGTCAGCGGCTCGAATTGGGATTTCAGTTTTTGATCCTTTACAATGGCAAAGCGCCAAGGTTGATTGTTAAGGCCTGAAGGTGCCCACATGCCAGCCTTGATTATTTCAAGGACCTGTTTTTCATCAACAGGTTCTTCTGTGTATTCCCTGACACTCCTTCTCGAGTATATGGCCTCTAGTACAGTATCTGTGTCCATGGTGTGGCTTTCCCGTGCAAAGATTGGTTCATATTTTAACATACATGTCTAACATGCTAAACTATATAATAATTGTGCCATAATACAGGGGCATATAAAAGGAATTTTATTGATCAAATATTTTGTTCGAAAAGAATAAGGAATTTTGTTTTAAGGCTTCTTGATTATTTTTTTATGTGTACAATAAAATTATAAGGTACGGTTTTTTTCTACCTTGCGTATTAACGAAAAGAGGAGTTTTGATATGTCAAAATTGTTTCCTCGTTATCAATACAGTTTCCCCGTCTTGATGTTTTTGTCCTTGACCATGGTGTTTTTAACATGTGCAACCTGTATGGCAGAAAATAACAAACTTGAAGGTCTTCTTTCAATGGACCTGGAAGATCTTATGAATGTCGAGGTTACATCTGCCTTTAAAAAACCCCAGAGTGTCAAGAATATCCCGGCAGCCGTGTATGTTATTACGGCAGAGGACATTCGTCGTTCCGGTGTTACATCCATTCCCGAAGCCCTGAGAATGGTTCCAGGGGTCAACGTGGCAAAGATAGACAACGGAAACTGGGCTGTGTCCATTAGGGGATTCAATGGACTTTTTTCTGACAAACTCCTTGTGTTGATGGACGGGCGCACCCTGTATGATCCGCTTTTTTCAGGAGTATTCTGGGATGTTCAGGATACGGTGTTGGAAGATATCGAGCGTATAGAGGTAATTAGGGGTCCTGGAGCTAGCAGTTGGGGAACCAACGCCGTTAACGGGGTAATCAACATAATCACAAAAAACGCCAACAATACCCTGGGAGGCATGGTAAGCGGTTCGGCTGGTAACCTGGACAGGGGAACCCTTTCCACACGTTATGGTGTCAAGATCGGTGGATATGGTGCTGCAAGGCTTTATGCAAAGACCTTTAAGAGGCATCAGCAACTTCAAAGGGACGGTTCAACTGCCTGGGATGATTGGTTTATGGACAGGGCAGGGTTCAGGGCGGATCTGAACTTTGGCTCTAGAGACAGCGCTTCCTTGAAAGGAGAGATTTATACAGGAAGAGGGACTAATAAATTAGTAGGTTTTGACCGCACATTTTCAAAAAGAATGGTTATAAAGAATGATATCCCGGTTTCAGGAGGTTATGTAGTATCTGATATTACGCATATTTTTAAAAAGGGACTGGCGTTATCATTCAAATTTTATTTTGATCATACTGAAAAAAAATATTCAAATCTCACATCTCAAACAAGAGATACATTAGATTTCGAATTTCAAAATCATTATCATGTGAATAATCATATAGATTTCGTATGGGGTGGTCTTTATAGACATACTAGTGATGATATACCAATATCACATGGTGTTGTTTTGGGTGCATTTTCTCCTCGAAAAAGAAAGGATGATTTATTTAGCGTTTTTTTTCAAAATGAAACCAAATTTTTTAATGATAAGCTTTGCTTTTTGGCTGGTATAAGATTAGATCATTATAATTATTCTGGTCTGGAAGTTCAGCCCACATTTAGGACTCTCTATTCTCTTGGTAAAAACCAGGATTTGTGGGTTGCAGTTTCGAAGGCACTTAGAAGCCCTAGCAGGTATAATCGAGATGCCATTTGGGTTTTGGACATTATTTCACCATCTTCTTCCACCCCTAGAGGAGTGATGGCATATATAGGTAATGATAATTTTGACAGTGAAAAACTTTGGGCTTATGAACTGGGATATCGTTGGAGAGTACGTAAAAATTTGACTATTGATATAACTGGTTTTGCCAATTTTTATAGCGATTTATTCACAGGAAGTACATCATCTCCATTTTTTCATTATGGTTTTATGGTCATACCTGTTCAACCGGGAAATTTTGGAAAAGGGGAAATTTTTGGTT
>Ga0256835_1000531_pt1 | contig 27954 bp, 26 predicted proteins | sample PIR30metaG_FD_185972 | JGI IMG/M metagenome (GOLD analysis project Ga0256835, IMG submission 185972) | Hydrothermal vent microbial communities from East Pacific Rise, Pacific Ocean - PIR-30 | ecosystem: Environmental > Aquatic > Marine > Hydrothermal vents | place: Pacific Ocean: East Pacific...
ATTCTCCACCATCGGGGCGGTGGACTACCTGCGCTCCATGGTGCACACCACGGCCGTCAACATCACCAAGATGTTCGGCATCACCGGCCGCGTGATCTCGTCCTCCACGGCCTGCACCACCAGCAGCCAGTCCATCGGCTTCGGCTACGAGACGGTCAAGTACGGCATGCAGGACGCCATGCTGTGCGGCGGTGCCGATGAGTACGACACCACCACCGTGGCGGTCTTCGACAACCTGCTGGCCTGCTCCACCGAGTTCAACGACCGGCCGCACCTGACCCCGCGCCCCTTCGACGTGGACCGCGACGGCCTGGTGGTGGGCGAGGGGGCCGGGGCCGTGATCCTGGAAGAATACGAGACGGCCCGCCGGCGCGGCGCCAAAATCCTGGCCGAGGTCATCGGATTCGCCTGCAACAACAACGGCGGCGACCTGATCCTGCCCAACATCGACGGCATCACGGCCACCATCCGCCTGGGCCTGGCCGACGCCGGCATCGACGCCGGCGAGGTGGACTTCGTCAGCGCCCACGCCACGGCCACCAAGATGGGCGACGTCATCGAGGCCCAGGCCATCGAGCGCGTCTACGGCCGCGGGCCGGCCGTCACGGCCCTTAAAAGCTACATGGGACACACCATGGGGGCCTGCGGGGCCATCGAGACCATCCTGACGCTGTATATGATGGAAAGGGGCTTTGTCGCCCCCACCCTGAACCTGGACACCGTGGACGAGCGCTGCGCCATGATCCGCCACACGCGGCAGGTGCAAGCGTGCGATGTGCGCACGGCCGCCATCCAGAACTTCGCCTTCGGCGGGGTCAACACCTGCCTGCTGATCCGCAGGTTCGAGGGCGGAACGTGAAATCGCCCGCCACGGAAATATCCCCGCCCTGCGACGGCTCCGGCACATCGGCCCAAAACCCGGCGGCCGCCCGGCTGCGCCGCGCCCTGCGCTGGGGATACGACCTGGCGGTGACCCTGGCCATGTGGGGCTACTTCACCGTGGGCTTCGTGGTGCTGTTCTCCCCGCTGTACCTGGCGGCGGCCGTCTTTTCCCGGGAGCGCGAAATCGCCTTTCAGCGCCTCAACCACTACTTCTACCGCGGGTTTTTCCGGCTGCTGAAGGTGCTGGTGCCGGGCATCGAATGGTCCGTGGACCGGCGCATCGCGGACATCGCCGGCGCGGTAGTGGTCTGCAACCACCGCTCCTATCTCGACCCGCTGCTGCTGATCTCCTTGTTTGCCCGCCACAAGACCATCGTCAAGCACCGGCTCTTCGGCATCCCGCTGTTCGGCTGGATGCTCAAGTCCGCCGGCTACATCCCCTCCAACGCCCGCGGGGCGCTGGCCGAGTCCATGCTGGAGCAGATCCAGGCCCTGCCGGGTTACCTGCAAAAGGGCGGTGTGCTGTTCGTGTTTCCCGAGGGCACCCGCAGCCGCGACGGCAAGCTGGGCGCCTTCAACCCGGGCGCCTTCAAGCTGGCGCGGCGCTGCGGCGTGCCCCTGGCGGTGCTGGCCGTGCGGCGCACCGAAAAGCTCTTTCGTCCCGGCAAATTCCTCTTCAACACGGCCCTGCGCCGGGGGCCGCAGGTCAGGCACCTGGCCACCCTCGCGCCGGAGCCGTACGCCGACCGGCCGCTTGCCGACCAGATGGACCGCGTGCGCCGCATCCTGCTTGCAGACGAGGCGCGCCCCGGCGCCGAAGGAAAACCCGATCCTGTCGACCCCAACCAGGAGATGTCATGAAAATCCTGCTGCTTTCCATGCCGGACGTCGCGCCGGTGATCATGCACGAATCCGCCTTTCACATGCCCAACCACGGCATCGCCAGCATCGCCGCCAACCTGGGCGGCGGCCACGAAGTCTATATCGCCGACCTGATCCGCAAGCGCCGCCAGGTGGCGCGCTACGTGACGCGCCTGCTGCGCAAGCTGCGGCCCGACCTGGTGGGCCTGTCCACCATGACCTGGCAGTACCACACCTGCATCCGGCTGGCGCAGCTGGTCAAAAAGGTGCTGCCGCAGGCCAAGGTGGTGGTGGGCGGCTACCACCCCACGCTGATGTACGAGGAAATCGCGGCGTCGGAGGACGCCCGCTGGATCGACTTTCTGGTGCACGGCGAGGGCGAGATCGTCTTCCGCCGCCTGGTGGACGCCCTGGAGGGCCGGGACCGCTTCGCGGACATCCCCTCGCTTTCCTGGAAAAATGGCGACGGCCTGGTGCACAACCCGCGCGGCGAACTGGTGGACCTCTCAACGCTCAAGCTGCCCGTGCGCGACAAGCGCCGCCTGACCTGGGGCTACCACATCATGAACCGCAAAGTCGAAGTCATGGAGACTTCGCGCGGCTGCACCCGCGGCTGCAACTTCTGCAGCATGCAGCACATGTACGGCAAAACCTTCCGCACCTTTCCCATCGAGCGCGTGCTGGCCGACATCGACGACATCTACCACAAGCGCCGCTGCCGCTGGATCTTCGTGGCCGACGACAACCTGGTGCTGGACACCGACCGCGTGATGCGGCTGTGCGACGCCATCATCGCGCGCAAGTACCAGGGCCTGCACTTCGTGGCCCAGACGGACTGCGTCACCATGTCCCGCCACGAGGACATGGTGCGCAAGATGGCCCAGGCCGGGTTCAAGTCCATCTTCCTGGGCATCGAGAACGTCTCCAAGAAAAACCTGGTGGTGGCCAAGAAGGGCAACATCGTGGAGGCCTCGCGCAAGGCCATCGAGATCTGCCACAAGTACGGCATGATGATCGTGGGGGGGCTGATCTTCGGCTTTCCCGACGACGACGAAGAGGACATCATCAACAACTACCGCTTCCTCAAGTCCATCGACGCCGACACCTCCTACTGCCAGATCCTGACGCCCTATCCCAAGACCGGCATGCGCCAGCTGCTGATGGACGCCGGCCTGGTGACCAACCCCGACGACTACCGCTGGTACAACGGCATGTGGGCCAACGTCAAAACCCGCCACCTGGACAGCGACGAGCTGCAGTACCTGGTATGGTACCACCGCCAGGTGCAGATGGGGTGGTGGGAGCCGTCCGAGCGGGTGAGAAGCCAGGGCAAGCTGTGGACTTCCATCTGGCTGTACGCCTTCAAGCCGCTGATGAAGTACCACATCGACCGCCTCATGCGAAAGCACGGCTGGCGGGGCCGCTACGAACTGGACATGCAGCGCCAGGCGCGCATAAACGCCTTCGAGGACCTGGACGCCTACCTGGCGGGCCGCGCCCGCTGAACCGGCGCGCCGAAAGCCTTTGACGCCAGGCGGCGGTCGCGCGGCCGGTAGGTGGCGTCGGCCATCTCGCGGCGGGCCACCCGGGCCAGCAGTTTGAACATCTTGAACTCCTGGGGCTCGTCGGCATAGAAAGTGTCCCAGGCGTAAAAGAGCAGCTCCTGCAGTTTCTCGGCCGTCATGTGGCGCGGATGGTACACGACCCGGTCGGCCGAGTAGCGGTCCCAGTCGTAGGAAAAGATGCGCCCCTGGCGGTGCAGCTCCTCGAATGCGCGGGTGTGCGGAAAGGGCGTCAGCACCGTGAACTCGGCCAGGTCCAGGTCGATCTCCAGCAGAAAATCGATCAGCCGCCGGATGCTGTCCTCGGTGTGGTGGTCCAGGCCCAGCAGCACGGTGCCCTCCACGCCGATGCCGTGGTCCTTGTAGCGGCGAATGCGCTCGCGGATGTAGTCGGACGTGTCGAAAACCGCCTGGTAGACGTACCAGGCCCCCGCACGGGCGGCCAGCTCCAGCACCTCGGGCTTGTCCTCGATGGGGTGGCAGCACCACTTTTTTTTGAGCGGGATCATCTCGCGAAAAAGCGCCTTTTCCCAGGCCGTGTCCTGGGCCAGCGAGTTGTCCACCAGAAACAGCCGGTTGTTGTCGATGGCGGCCATCTCGGCCACGGCCTTTTCCACGGGCCGCGGCCGGAACTTTCGCCCGCCCAGGTAGGCCACGGCGCAGGGGTAGCAGCTGTAGCGGCAGCCCCGCGAGGCGTGCACCAGGTCCACCATTTGCACGCCGCGGTAGTTGTACAGTTCGCGCTTGAGGATGTCCCGCCGGGCCGGGCCCACCGTTTCGATGGGCGGCCGGTCCTCGAGGTAGTCGTAGACCTTCTTCAGGCGGCCCCTGCGGAAATCGGCCAGCACCTCTTCCATGCGGCCCTCGGACTCCCCCAGGAAAACCGCGTCGGCGTGGGCCGCGGTCTCCTCGGCGTGCAGCATGGTGGCAATGCCGCCGAAGATGACCTTGACGCCCATCCGCCGGTAGCGGTCGGCGATCTGCCAGCCGCGCTTGACCTGCACCGTCAGCATCATGGAGATGCCCACCAGGTCTGCGTCATCGTCGAAGGGCACCGCCTCCAGGTTCTCGTCCACGAATTCGACATCCACGTCCGGCGGCAGCGAGGCGGCGAACACCACCGGCCCGTGGGGCGGCAGGTGGAACTCGGTCTGCCGCAGCAGCTTGGGCCACCTGGGGTATATCAGGCGAAATTTCATCGAAGTCCCTGTATTCGGATTCCGTTTCCGTTTTTTCTGTCCACGAAAAACCCAAAAGACACCAAAGGAATTACCATACCGCCCCCTGAATGATGAAACACTTCCTTACGCCGTCACGGCCGGATCGGCAGGGCCTCCACCAGTTTCATCTTCAGCCGGTAGGGCGTGCCGCCGGCGGGGCGGGCCTCCAGGGTCAGGCGGCGGGGGATGCGCTGTCCGTCAATGACCGCAACATCCGAGGCCTGCAGTCGACGGGCCAGGCGCCCCTGCGCGTCGTACTGGCGCACCTCCCAGCCGTCCGCCGGGGCCGGCAGGACGTCGACCACGCCGCCATCGTCCAAACAATAGCGGCAGACCGCGGCCCCGTTTTGCAGGCGCCCCGCAACCGCCGGTCCCCGGGGCGCGAAGAAAATGAACGCGATGTCGTCCATCAGGCCGCGGGCGAAATTTTCAGAGGCAAAGGGCGGCACCGCCCGCCGGATGCGCAGATCGTCCCCGCGGTCGGCCTCGAAAAGCACCATGCCCTCCACGGTCATGATCAGGCTGTGGATGCGGCGCTCGGTGGAAGAAATCCGGCTGACGCCCAGCACCACGCTGCTGCCGCCGAAAAGCGTGGCCTCGATGGCGTGCACGAACTGCCACCGGCCCTGGGGAAACACCTTTTCGCAGCGGCCGACCGGGGCCGTCGTATTTCCCGATGCCGGCGGCGTGATCTTCGGCAGGCGGGTGCAGGCGGCGGTCAACAGCGCGGCAAGCAGCGCCAGCGCCGACAGAAAAGCGGCCGGCCGGGTCATTCGACCTTCCGGAAAACGGCGTCCGGGATGTCCGGGTTGACGGCGATGTTGCGAAATTCCAGGCGCGTGACGGCGTCGCCGGGTTCGTAGATGGTCACCGAACGGATGACGCCGGGCCGCTCGGAGAGCCCCACCTCGATGCGCCGGATCATGGCGCGAAAGGCCTCGTCGCGGGGCTCCAGGACAATGCGCGGACCGGGCGCCAGGCGGGCCGTGAAAGCCGGGTTGCGGTCGAAGTCGCCGTTGAGCCACTGGGTGATCTGCTGCACCACCACGTTAAAGGCCCCGGCGTCCATACCGGCGTCTTTGGTCAGGCGGCCGTCCACCGCGAAGTAGCGCTGCACGCGGCCCTTGTACATCAGCAGGATGCTGCGGATGGGGGTGCGGTACTCCCAGCGCAGGCAGTCCGGCGCCCGGTAGTCCAGCGTGCCGGTGGAGACCAGCGGGCGGGCCAGAATGGGCATGCGCTTTTCCTGTACGAAATCGGCGTGGATGCTGGTGATCTGCCGGGCGGCGGCCCGGATCTGCTGCCAGCTCTGGGCCGCGCCGGTGAGCAGCAGGGCCCCCGCCGCCAGGGCCAGGACCAGCGCCACCCGGCGGCGGACATTCCCCGGCGGGAAAGGCGCCTTCAAAACATGCCTCCGTTGACCGATATCACCTGGCCGGTGATGTAGGAGGCGTCCTCGGAGCACAGGAAGCGCACCACGCGGGCCACCTCCTCAGGCCGCCCCACCCGCGCCATGGGAATCATGGCCTTGAGGTTCTTCAGCGGCAGGTCCCGGGTCATGTCGGTGTCGATGAGGCCCGGCGCCACCACGTTGACCCGGATGCCCAGGCGCGCCACCTCGGCCGCCACGCTGCGGCTGGCGCCAATCAGCCCGGCCTTGGCGGCCGAGTAGTTGGCCTGGCCGCGGTTGGCCACCAGGCCGGCGACCGAGGCGATGGAGACCACGCATCCGCGCTTGCGGCGCACCATGTGCTCCAGCACCGGCCGGGTCACATTGTAGAAACCGGCCAGGGCGGTGTCGATGACCGACTGCCACTTGTCGCGCGCCATGAGGATAAACAGGCCGTCGGCCGTGATGCCGGCGTTGTTGACCAGAACGTTGAGGGCGGCAAAGCGCCCGAAAACCTCCGCCAGGCGCTTTTCAGCGGCGGCGGCATCGGTGACGTCGAAGGCGGCCAGCATGCCGCTTCGTCCCAGGGCCTGCACCTGCGCGAGGGTCTCGCAGGCCCCTTCCCGGTCGCTGCGGTAGTTGACGACGATGTCGAATCCGGCGCGGGCCAGCTCCAGGCAGATGGCCCTGCCGATTCCCTTGCTGGCGCCGGTCACCAGGGCGGCGCCGTGTGAATGGCTGTTTTCCATGGTGTTACGGGCCCCCTTTCACCGGCCCCACCGCGGCCTCGGATGCGGGCTGAAACAGCTGCAGCGTGACGCGGGCGATGATTTGCGACCCCAGCCGCACCGTGCCCGATGCCTCGCGGAAGCTCTCGAACTTGTACCCGTTGCGCGCCGTGGTGACCACTTCGCTGCCCAGCGGAAGGGTGTCCCCGGCAAAGTCGGCCTTCTTGACGCCCACCAGCCACCCGCGGCGGCTGAAGTCGTCGCCGTGCCGCTGCCGGCTGACCCATCCGTTGCAGATGCCGGCCGTCTGGGCGACGAGCTCCACGGCGATCAGCGTGCTGACGCCCTGGCCGGAAAAGAGGGGCCACTGTTCGGAGACCACGGCGCGGGTGACCGCCTGTTCCGTGTCCACCGCCAGGATTTCATCGATGAGCAGCATGCCGTCCCGGTGGGGCAGCAAATCCTCGATGGCAATGCCGTCTGGGGTCATGAAGCGGTCCTCGGGAGTCGCAAATAAAAAGATTGAAAAAAGCGGTACTACCCTTTATGGTTTTCTCCCCTGATGATCGGAAAATTCTCAATCAATTCCGGCAACACCGCGGGATATGCGTTTCAGCTACGCTCAAGGTGTCCATCCGGAGCGCCGTCCGCTCCGCCGAAACCCATATCCCGCTCCTTTGGCAATCGATTGCCGAAAATTCTTGAAAATTTGAGCTGATCGGCCGCAACGTCCTGAAAAAGGGAAATACATGAATTCCGGCGCACTGTAAAGCCCGCGGCCTGCTGCGATCCCGTCGACAACTCCAACGCGTTCAGGTGGTACCGCCCATGTCTGTGGAAACACTGATCGAAGAGCTGAAAGTGAAAATCATCGAGGTGCTGGATCTGCCCGACATCACGCCCGCGGACATGGACCGCGATGCGCGGCTGATCGGCGGTCCGGCCGGCATCGACTCCATCGACGTGCTGGAGATGGTGATGATGATCGAAAAGGAATACGGCATCCGCATCGACAACCAGGAGCTGGGCCGCGAAGTTTTCGCCACCCTGGGCACCCTGGCCGAGTACATCCACCAAAACCAGCCGGAGCGCACGCGTTGAGGGGAACGCCGGTTTTTATCGCCGGGATGGGCATCGTCAGCCCCCTCGGCCACGGGCTGGCGCAGACCGTCGCGGCCCTCGAAAACCATGCCACCGGCATCTCCGCCCTGACCCTTTTTACGCCCCCGGCCGACCGCCGCCTGCCCGTGGGGCAGGTGCGCCGCGTACCCGGTCCGGAAGATCTGCCCCGCACCCACCGTCTGGCCCGCATGGCGGCCGACGAGGCCATGGCCGGCGACAGCACGGCGCCCGACGCCGTGGTGATCGGCACCACTACCGGCGGCATGCAGAAAACCGAGACCCTGCTGCGCCAAAATGCGGCCCGGCCGGGCCTGCTGACCCACCACGGCGCCGGAACGGTGGCCGAGGACCTCGCCGCCCGCTTCGGGTGCACGGGCCCGGCGATGACGGTTACCACGGCGTGCTCGTCCGGCGGGGCGGCCATCAAGCTGGCCCTGGAAATGATCCGCAGCGGCCGTGCCCGCCGGGTGCTGACGGGCGGCGCCGACAGCCTCTGCCGCCTGACCTACTACGGGTTCAACGCCCTGCAGCTGCTGGACCCCGCCGGCGCCCGCCCCCTGGACGAATCCCGGCGGGGCATGACCCTGTCCGAGGGGGCCGCCATGCTGCTGCTGTCGGCCGAACCCGGCCCGGCGGCCGCGGCCGCCGTGTGCGGCGGAGGACTCTCCTGCGACGCCTGGCACCCGGCGGCGCCGCATCCCGAGGGCCGCGGCGCCCTGGCGGCCATGCGCGCGGCCCTGGAAGATGCCGGCATCGCCCCGCGACAAGTCGACTACGTCAACCTGCACGGCACCGGCACGCCGGACAACGACCTTGCCGAGGCGCGCGCCCTGCGCGCGCTGTTCGGCAGCCGCCTGCCGCCGCTCTCGTCCATCAAGGGCGCCACGGGCCACGCACTGGCGGCCGCCGGGGCAATCGAAGCGGTGGTGGCGGCCCTGTGCGTGCAACATGGCCTGGTGCCCGGAAACCCGGGTTTTAAGCGCCGCGACCCCCGCTTAAAGCTGACGCCCCTTACGCACCCCCGGCGCCGGGCGGTGGGCTGCGTGCTGAGCAACTCCTTCGGCTTCGGCGGCAACAACGCCGCCCTGGTGGTCTCCGGTCCGGACGCGGCCCCCGCAAAAAGTGCCCCCGCCCATCGGCGGCTGTATGTCGTCGGCAGCGCCTGCCTCACCGCGGCGGGAGACGCCGGCAGGACCCTGCAGGCCCTGGCCGCCGGCAGAGACTGCGCCGGCCCCGCCGGGCTGGAAGCGGCTCTCGAGGCGGTACCGGCCCGCAGCCGGCGGCGCCTGGGGCGCTTCTCTGCGCTGGCGCTGGCGCTGGCGCTGGCGGCCCGTGAGGACGCCGGAGAAAGCGGCCCGCCGGCCGGCATCTTCCTGGGAACGGCCTGGGGGGCGCTTTCCGAAACTGGCCGCTTCCTGGACGAACTCTTCGAAAGCGACGAAAAATTCGCCAGCCCGACGGCCTTCGTGGGGTCTGTGCACAACGCCGCCGCCGGACAGACGGCCCTGCTCATGGACGCCCGGGGGCCCAACGTAACCACCAGCGGAGGCGACAGCTCCTTCGAACAGGCCCTGCTGGCGGCCGCCTGCCTGGCACCCGGCAAAAAAGGGTCCTTCCTGGTGGCCGGGGCCGACGAACACCACGGCACCCTCTCGCCGCTCTTCGACCCCTCGGTCGCCCTCGGGAAAAATGCCGCCGACGGCGGGGGCGCGCTGTACCTGTCCGCCGCCGCCCGGCCGGGCGCACCGGCCGTGGCGCCGGTCTTTTCCGGCAGCGGCAACCCGCCGGTGATTTCCGCGCTGATCCGGGCGCTGGGCGGACCGGAGCGGGTCCGGAACCGATGCGGGCTCCTGATGGTCGGCATCCCGGCGGCATGGCGGGACACGGGGCGGCGGCAGCTGCAGGAATTTTTGGACGGCACCGCCCTGAGGGCCCCGGTAGTCGACTACCGCCGGTGGACCGGCGAGTTCGGCAGCGCGTCGGCGGTGGCCGCGGCGCTGGCGGTGCGCTTCTGCCGGCAGGGCACGGTGCCGGCGACGCTCTGCGGCGGCACGGCCGCTGAACTGGGCGGACGGGCAATCCTGCTGCTGGGCCTGGGAACGACCGTCACTGCCCTGGAGATCGGTGGACCATGAAGATCCTGCTCGTCTCGGCCAACACCAACACGGAGCCCTATGCCGTCTACCCGCTGGGTATCGAATACGTGGCGGCGGCCGTCGCCGACCATCACCGCGTGAAGGTGGTGGACATGAATATCCTGGGGAGTACCGCTGCATTGGCGGACGAGATCCGCTCGTTCGACCCCGCCCTGGTAGGCATCGGGCTGCGCAACGTGGACAACACGGATGTCACGACCCCCAAAGGGTTCGTTGACGATTACCGGGAGTTGGTGGCCACCGTGCGCGAAAACAGCCGGGCCGTGGTAGTGCTGGGCGGCAGCGGATTCACCATTTTCGCACGCCAGATGATGCGCTTTCTGGACGCCGACTACGGTGTGGCCGGGGAGGGGGAACGGCTGGCGCAGCTGGCGAAGGCCATCGAAAGCGGGCGCGACCCGGCCGGCATGCCCGGTGTGATGACCCGCCGTGATGCGGGTGCCATTGCCCCGCCCCTGGAGCGGGTGCCGCGGCGGCGCTTTACCCCCGACGACAGCGTGCTGGCCTTCTATCTGCGGCGAGGCGGCATGCTGAATCTGCAGACCAAGCGCGGCTGCCGTTTCCGGTGCGTCTACTGCACGTACCCGCACATCGAGGGCCGCCGCATGCGTTACGCGCCGCCCGCCGAGGCGGCCCGCACGGCCCTGGCGCTGCAGGACGCCGGCGCCCGCTTTCTCTTCATTACGGACGCCGTCTTCAACGCCGACTTCGAGCACAGCGCGGCCGTGGCGCAGGCCTTCAAAGACGCCGGTTTGAAGATTCCCTGGGGTGCGTTCCTGTCTCCCACCGACCCGCCCGCCGGTTACTACGAGCGGCTGGCCGAGGCCGGCATGACGCACGCCGAGTTCGGCACCGAGGCGCTCTGCGATCCCGTACTCGGGGCCTACCGGAAGCCCTTTCGCACCGCCGACGTGTTCCGGGCCCACCGGGCGGCCCGGGAAGCCGGCCTGCACGTGGCCCACTACCTGCTCTTGGCCGGCCCCGGGGAGACCCCCGAAACCCTGTCCCGGACCCTGGACAACGCCGAGAAGCTGCCGCGCTGCGTCTTGTTTTTTTTCTGCGGGATGCGTATCTACCCGCATACGGACCTGTACACGACGGCCCTGCGCGAGGGCCAGATTTCTGAAAACCAGTCCCTGCTGACACCGGTTTATTACCGCAACGCCCACCTGACGGAAGCGGCGGTCACGGAAACGGTGCGCCGGCGCTCCAGGGGACGTTTGAACTGGGTTCTGGGCGCCGGGGGACCGCAGACCGCCGCCCTGATGAGTCGCATGTACCGCAGGGGGTACGTGGGGCCGCTGTGGGAATACCTTGTCCGCTGAGGCGCGCCAATCGCGCCGACGCCGCCAGGATTGATGAAGCGCAACGCATGTGGTATGAGCTGACGAATATTGGCCGCCGGGATCCGCGGCACATTTCGGCCCGGGTCCGGGTGCCGCCCGAATCCCGGTGGTTCCGCGGCCACTTCCCGGGCGAAGCCATCCTGCCGGGCGTCGCGCTGATCGCCATGGTGCGCGAGACCGTCTGCCGCGCACGCGGCGACCGGACGATCCTGCGGGCCCTCAAGCGCGTGCGCTTCAAGCGGATCGTGCGCCCGGGGGACGTCCTGGAGATCCGCGTCTCTCTGGAACCCGGCGAAACGCCGGGCGGTTCCTTCCAGGTCACCGCGGGGGACGAAGTGGTCTGCAGTGGGCGCGTGTTTTTTGAAGAAACCTCGGGTGTTGGCGGAACGACCACCGACGCCTGTTCCATCTGAATGCTGAATCGGGGAAGCTGACCATGGGAAACGACCTGCAGGCCGTCATGCTGAGGACGGCGGAGGTGATGATCAACGAACTGAAGCTGGAAGACGTGACACCGGAAACTTTCGATCCGGACATCGACCTGGTGGATGAAATCGGCATCGACAGCATGGACCTGGCCACCGTGGCCCTGGTGCTGCGCGACGAGTACGGCATCCGTTTCGACGAGGACGACTACCCCAAGCTGACCACCGTGCGCAAAATCGCCGAATACATCCTGGCCCGGAAGAAAGCGGCCTGAGGGGTGCCGATGCCGGTTGAACAGCCGCAGACCGAACCCGCCGGGACGACGCGCAAGCCGTGGCGTTTTGCGGATATACTGGACCAGCCCGGCATCCGGGAGCGCTGGGAGAAGGTGCGGCGCTGGTTTTTCCTGCGCGAATCGACTTACGACATGACCCGCCGCTGCAACATCCGCTGCAACGGCTGCTACTACTACGAAGGCGACAAGCAGTTCGCCGACGAGAACCGCGACCCCGCCGCCTGGCGGGAACTGATGCGCCGGGAAAAGGCGCGCGGCATCACTTTCGTGGTGCTGGCCGGGGCGGAACCGTCCCTGGTGCCGGAACTGTGCCGGGTGTGCCACGAGGAAATCCCGTTGGGCGCCATCGCCACCAACGGCCTGAAACCCATCCCGCGGTCCATCGACTACAAGATCCACATTTCCGTGTGGGGCTGCGACGAGACCAGCTACAAGACCCGCAACGCCCGCGACATGCTGGTGCGCCAGATGGAAAACTACGGGGACGACCCGCGCGCGGTTTTCGTGTACACCTTCACGCGGCACAACATCGACGAGGCCGCCGAAGTCGCCGCGCAACTGCACCGGCAAAACGGCCGGATGACGTTCAACGTGTTTTCGGCTCCGGTGGGCTACGACGGCGATCTGCGCCATGACGCGGCGTCGCTGACCCGCACCCGGCGGGCCATGCTCGATCTGCTGGAGCGCTACCCCCAAACGGTGCTGTTTTCCGCTTACAGCGCCGTGGCCCATACCCATCGCCTGGGCCTGCACGACCTGTACGGGTGTTCCTACCCCCGGCAAAACCCCTCTACCGATGTGGGGCTGGGCCGCTCCTTCCGGCAGTACCGCACGGACCTCACCTGGGACCGGCAGGCGGCCTGCTGTGTGCCCGACACCGACTGCCGCGACTGCCGCCACTACGCCGCAGGCAGCGCCGTGGTGACGGCGCGCCTGTTCCGGCACGCCGACGACCCGGACACCTTCCGGGCCTGGCTGGACTACGTGGACACCTACCTGGCCGTGTGGGTCAACGGCTACGAGAAAAGCGCCAACCTGTGCCGGGAGCCGGCCGCGCCGCCGGGACACGACCTGGCATGACAGGTCCCTGATCCATGACCGGCGGGAAAATCCCCCCGGTCCGATGAAACGCCTCAGACAAAACCGGCCCATCCCGGCCGGGGAGCAGAAAAATGATCACCGTCAGTTCACTGCTGGACGCGTCCTGGTACGAACGCTACCGCCGCATTTCAAAACTCAACATCCGCAGCTCCATCTACGACGTCACCAACCAGTGCAACCTGCGCTGCAAGGGGTGTTTTTTCTTCTCATCCAACGAGCACAAGGCCGCCCGCGAGGAAATGGACCTTACCCGCTGGGAAGCCTTCATCGACCGCGAAAAGGCCCGCGGCGTGAACCTGGCGATCCTGATCGGCGGCGAACCCACCCTCCACCTGGACCGCGTGGAGGCTTTTTACCGCCGTATGCCTACCTTCTGCGCCACCAACGGCCTGATCCGGGTGCCCCGCGAGCGCTTCCCGGACCTGATGCTGGGCATCTCCCTGTGGGGCGACGAGAACGACGAAAAGAAGCTGCGCGGCCGCGACACCTTCAGCGTCTCGAGCAAACACTATGCCGGCGACCCGAACGTCTATTACCTTTACACCATCACCCCCCGGCAGATCGGCAGGACCGAGCGCATCATCCGCCGCATCCGCGACGCGGGGCTGAAGGTGCACATGCAGCTGCTGTCCAACGACGAGGGCGTCGACGGCTTCGACTGGCGGCCGGAGGAGCTGGTCGACATCCGCAGCGAAATGGACGACATGCTGGACCGCTACCCGGACACGGTGATCTCCTCGAAGTATTACCACGAGATCATCACCACCGGAAAGATGCTGGGCCGCACCTTCGGCTGGAAGGAGTGCCCCTCGGTGACCGAGCCGCTGGACCGCCGCGACCCCCGGCCGCGGCGGCTGATCGGGTTCATCCGCTGGGCCTCGGATCTCAAGACCATGCACCGCTGCTGCACCTCTGAAACCCGCGACTGCACCACCTGCAAAGACGGTGCGGCCCACATGAGCTGGGTGATGGTCAACAAGCGCGCCCACATCCGCACCACCCGGGACCTGCAGAACTGGATCGAGGTCTACGAGATGTTCGCCAAGCTCTACCAGTTCATTCCCTGGTAAAGGGATGATGCCGTGGGCGCCAACGGACGAAACAGCCAGAGGATAGCGGTGGTATGACGGACAGGACTGCGGTCATCGTGGGCTGGGACATGGTCTCTCCGCTGGGAACCGATCTGGAGGCCCAGTGGCGGCAAGCCGCGGTCGGCAGGAGCGGCGTCGGGCCCCTGACGCGCTTTGCGCTGGACGACGACTTCCCGGTGGACATTGCCGGAGAGGTGCCGGCCGTCGATGTCAGCCCATACCCCTTCCTGGGCCCGCGCAAACTGGCGCTGTGGTCCTCTCCGATCTACAGCCACGCCCTGCTGGTAGTGCACCGCGCCCTCGAGAAAAGCGGCATCGAGATCACGCCCGCACTGGCCCCCCGGGTGGCGGTGACCTTCAGCACCGCCGTGGGCGGCCAGGATGCCCTGCTGCACGGCCACCGGCGCATGCTGCTGGAGGGCAAACTGCCGCCGCCCTGGGCCAACCCCAACTCCTGCATCAACATGGTGGGCGGCAAGGTCTCCATTCTCACCGGCGCCACAGGGCCCATCACGGCCACCATCACGGCCTGCGCCACGGGCCTGACCTCCGTGATCATGGGAGCCATGCTGCTGGCCCAGGGCCGGGCCGATGTGGCGGTCTGCGGGGCGGTGGACTTTCCCCTGGTGCCGCCCATCGTGGCGGGGTTTGCCACCATGAACGGGGCCTTCCAGCGGCGCCCCGGGGATGGCCCGGGGGACGCCGCCGGCGCCAGCCGCCCGTTTTCCGTCGACCGCCGCGGGTTCGTGGTCTCCGAGGGGGCAGGATGCCTGATCCTCGCCACGCGGGCCTTCGCGGCCGCCCACGGCCTGGCGGCCGGCGTCGAGCTGGCCGGTTGCAGCATGACTTCGGACGCCCACCACTACGTGGCGCCGCACCTGGACACCGTGGCGCGCTGCATGGCCGAAGCCATCGCCGATGCGGGCGTCGCCCCCGAAGACATCGACGCGGTCAACGCCCACGCCACCGCCACCACGGTGGGCGATCGGGTGGAGGCCGAGGCCCTACGGCGGGTCTTCGGACGGCGTATCCCCCCCCTGACGGCCAACAAATCCCTCACCGGACACGCCATGGGAGCCTCCAGCGCCATCGAGTCCATCCTGGCCGTGGAGGGCATGCGCCGGGGCCAACTGCCGCCCACCATCAACCACCGGCCCGATCCGGCATTGACGCTGGAGGGCCTGGACGGTAGACTGCGGGACCTGCAGCAGGAATTGGTATTGAAAAACGCCTTCGGTTTCGGCGGCTGCAATGCCTGCGCGGTTTTCAAAAGGACGATCTGAGCCCACATCATGAAAGCACCGGCCAACAGAAGGGTGTTCATCGCAGGGTACGGCACCGCCACGCCCCTGGGCAAGACCTTTGCCGAGACCTGGCCCCGGGCGGTGCGCGGCGAAGCCGGCCTGCGCCGGCTGACCCGCTGCCACACGCCTTCGCGCGCCAGCATCGTGGGCGAAATACCCGGCTGGGATCCCTCCGAACCGGACTTCGTGACCCCCCGGGATGCCGCCAACTGGAACGCGGCCTACGTTCACCTGACCATGGCCGTCTGCCGCGAGGCCCTGGCGCACGCGGGCATCGAACTGGACGCCGGCCTCGCGGCCCGCACGGCCTGCCTGGTCGGATCGGCCCTCAACGGCAGCGACGCCCTGCGCACGGCCGTGGAAAACTACGCCCGCCGCGGCCCGCTGAAGGTCAGCCCCTACCTGCTGCCCAACCTGTGCGCCAACCTGCCGGCCGGCAAGGCCGGCATGCTGCTGGGCTTTACGGGCCCCATTTTCTCGCCCCAGGGGGCCTGCGCCTCGGGCAACCACGCCATCGCCATCGGCGCGCGCATGATCCGCGACGGCGACTGCGACGTGGTGCTGGCCGGCGGCGTGGAAACCTGCCTGATACCGGAGATCATCCAGGGGTTCGCCAACATGCTGGCCACTTTCAAGGCCGACCCCGGGGACCGCGCCTTCGAAGAGCCCGGACAGGCCTCGCGGCCCTTCAGCGTCGACCGCCGGGGGTTCGTGCTCTCCGAGGGCGCCGGCGTAGTGGTGCTGGCGGCCGACGAGGTGGTGGCGGCCCACGGCCTGTTTCCCAAGGCCGAGGTGGCCGGGGTCGGCTGGACCTCGGATGCCTGGCACTTCACGCTGCCCAACCCCGACACCGTGGTGCGTGCCATGCGCCAGGCGATCGACGACGCCGAACTGTCGCCGGAGGACATTGCGGTGGTCAACGCCCACGGCACTTCCACGCGCAAGGGCGATCTCACCGAGGTGCAGTGTCTGCGCACGGTTTTCGGGCCGCACCTGCCGAACGTGGCGGTGTCGGCCAACAAGTCCCAGATGGGCCACAGCCTGGGCGCCGCGGCGGCCATCGAGGCCGCCCTGGGGATCGAGGCCATGCGCCGCGGCCTGGTGCTGCCCACCATCAACCACATCCCGGACCCGGAAATGGCCGACGTGGACGTGGTGCCCCACGAGGCCCGGCGGCAACAGTATGAATTCTTCCTGTCCAATGCCTTTGGCTTCGGCGGGACCAACTGCTGCATCGTTTTTCGGAGAGTGTGACGTGAAGCCCAAGCCCTTTGTGCCCGAAACCCTGGAAGGCCGGCCGGAATTCGTGCGGGACCGCACCGACGGGCTGGTGTGGCACCGCTGCGGGCTGCGCACGCTGTACGCCGACACGGACCGCTCGGCCGTGGTCTACCACGCCAACCACCTGCGCTACTTCGAGTTCGGCCGGGCTTCGCTGATGCGCGACGCCGCCTATCCCTACCGGGAAATCGAGGACAGCGGCTACACCTACCCCATCATCCAGCTAGGGGTGAACTATTACCACCCCCTCTACTACGACGACCGCATCTGGATCTACACGCGGCCGGCCCAGCTGGAGCGGGTAAAGCTGCGCTTCGACTATGTCATCACGCTGGCCGAGGGCGGCGAAATCGTGTGCACCGGCTTCACCCGCCACTGCGCCATCAACACGGCCGGCACACCGGTGGAGGTCGACCCCAAGACCGCCCGCCTGTGGGAAGTGTTCCCCTCGTGAAAAGCGCCCGCCACGTACCGCTGAAGATCCCCCTGCCGCCCTGGCTGCAGGACCACCGCTTCGGGGAGACGGCCGTGCTGCCCGCCGTGGAAATCATGGCGCTGCTGGCCCGCGCCGCGGCCCGCGAATACCCCGGGGCGGCCATTGGCCACATCCGCGGCGCCCGCTTCCATCGTTTCCTGAAAATCCCGCCCCGGGCCGGGCACATGGCCGCCACGGCCGTGCTGACCCCGAGTGCCGGCGGCGGCCTGCTGGCGGCGCTGGAGACGCGCTTTCGTTCGCCCAATTCCACCATGCGGCGCACCCTGCGGCACGCCGAGCTGCATTTCGATGCCGGGGGGACGGTTTCAGCGCCGGATTTCGAGGCGGCCGCATCCCCGGGGGAAAACGGCGCGCTGCTGGAAGCCGAGCGTGTCTACCCCGAACTGGTGGATTTCGGGCCGGCCTTTCGGAACCTGCGCGGCCGCCTGCAGCTGGACCGGCAGGGCGTTCTGGCCCAGGTGGCCGGCAGTCCCCGCGGGATGCCTGTTGCCGGGGCCGGAGAGGTCTCCCCGCTGGGGGCGGTCTTTGCGCTGGATGCGGCACTGCACGCGGCCTGTGTATGGGGCCAGGTCTTCCGCGGCGTGGTGGCTTTTCCAACGGCCATCGAAAGCCGGGAGGTCCCGGCGCCGACCGCAGCGGGTGAAACCTACCTGGCAAAGGTGTCCGCGCAGGCGGCCAACGACGGCGATCTGTGTTTCGACATCTGGATTTACGACCGGGCCGGCCGCCTGCGGGAAGCCGCCCTGGGCGTACACATGCGGGACCTCGGCCACGGCCGCAGAAGGCCGCCGTCCTGGACGGCGGCGCTTGCGGCGGACGGAGTCCCACCACCTCAACCCCCGCCGGCGACTACACGGTCGGCGACGGAAAGGAGTTTGCGACATGAAACGTTACGGTTTTTGGATACTGGCGGCGACAATGGCACTGGTGGGGGCCGTGGCCGCCCCGGCTGCCGCCGATGAATACACCGACACCATCGCCCTGTTCAGGAAATCCCCGGCGGTCAAACCCTTTTTCAAAAGTGCCTACGGCTACGCGGTGTTTCCCAACGTGGGCAAGGGCGGCATCGGCATCGGCGGCGCCTACGGCAAGGGCCGCGTCTACCGCCGCGGCAAGGTCACCGGCACGGTCTCGCTGTTCAAGGCCAGCATCGGCCTGCAGCTGGGCGGGCAGGTGTTCAGTGAAATAATCTTCTTCAAAGACAAGCGCGCCTACGAGGATTTCACCCGCGGCAACTTCGAGTTCGACGCCACGGCATCGGCCGTGGCCATCACCGTGGGCGCCGAGGCCCGGGCCGGCACCCAGGGCACCACGGCCGGGGTGAGCACCAGCCCCGCGTCCGGCAAGCAAGTCGCCGCCGGCTACCGCAAGGGCATGGCCGTGTTCGTGCACGCCAAAGGCGGCCTGATGTTCGAGGCGGCGGTGGGCGGCCAGAAATTCAAATTCACCCCCAAATAGAAACGGCCGGGCCGGGGATCAGCCGTAGCGCGCCAGCAGCTTTTCCACGGCCACACGGGTGGCCCAGCGCAGGAATATCCAGGAATACTCGCCGCCGGCCAGCACCATGCCCAGCAGGAAAACCAGGTGGGAAAGGCCGTAAACCAGCGGTCCGCCGATCATCACGATCAGCGGCTGCTGCATGGTGACCGACAGGGTGCCCAGCAAGGCCACGGCCGGCCAGCCGATGATGTAGCTGACACCGATGGCCGTGACCCCCAGGATAATGCGGGGGCCCGGCTTGCGCTTGAAGGCGCTCAGGTCCGCCTGCTCTTCGATGGCGCTGCGGACGAACTCGATGGCGGCGATTTTTCGGACGAGTCTTGATATGATGGAATCGGTGCTCATGGATTCAAAAAACGGCCGTTTTCCCGGCGGCCGTCGGGATTCATGGTACGCCAAGAGAGGCCACAGGGCAATATCTAATCGCAGGCAAAACCTGCCGTCCCAGGGATTCATGGATCCAGGATCGAACACCATCGCTGGCCCGATAACAGCCGAGGCCGCGCCGGAAGACAGCGGCGGCCATCGGTGCCGCGGCTGGCGCTATTTCGACAGGGTCTACTGCATTTCTCTGGACCAGCGCCCCGACCGACGTGCGGCGGCGCGACGCCAGTTCCAAGGGGTGGGGCTGGGGGAGCAGGTGGAATTCGTGGCTTTTCAAAGGCACGACGAAAACCGGGAGCGGGGCATCTTCGAATCCCACCAGGCCTGCCTGGCGCGGGGCCTGGCGGCCGGCGCAGAGACCATCGTCGTCTTCGAGGACGACATCCTCTTCGACGGCTTCGATCCCGCGGTGTTGGAGGACTGCGTGCGCTTCATGCAGGCCGATGCCGGATGGCAGGCCTTTTTCTTCGGCTGCCTGGTGCGCGGGGCGCGGCCGACCCAATACCCCGCGGTGATTGCCGTGCGCTACCGCAGCCTGGCCCATGCCTACGTCGTGCGACGGGCTTTCGCCCGGCGACTCGTCCAGCAGGCCTGGCAGGGGCGGCCCTTTGACGCCGTGCTGTCCGACCTGCTGGAAAAGGCTTTCGCTGCCCGGCCGGCCTTCGCCTTCCAAAGCGACTCGCCGTCGGACAACACGCGCCACAGCCGCCTGGAGCGGCTGCGCAACGTCTTTGGCGGGCTGCGCCGCATTCAGAGAGCCAACGAATTCTACCAGGGCCACAAACGGCTCATCATTGCCGGACATCTGCTGGTGCTGCTGGCCATGCTGCTTTTTCTGCTCTGATGTTAGAGACTGCCAACAAGAACCGCCCGCCACTGCTGCCGGTCAACTGGCCGTGGCTGCTGGGATCCCTGGCCGTCGTCGGGCTGCTGCTGGCCGTCGGGCTCTACCGGCTGCGCATCGACACCGACGTCATCGGGCTGCTGCCCACCGCGGACCGCGTCATCGGCGATGCGGTGGACATCCTTGAGAGCCACCCCATGGCCAACCGGGTGGTCATCGACGTGGGGCTGCGCCACAAGGATCCGGCGCGCCTGGTGACCCTGGGCCGGCGCGTAGAAGGGGCCTTGCGCCGGAGCGGCCTCTTCCGGTCGGTGGGCAACCGCGCCATGGCCTCGCAGTTCGCGCGGTTGCTGATGTCCGTCACGGAGCGCCTGCCGCTGCTTTTCAGCGCAGCGCAACTGGAGAAGCAGGTGCTGCCGCGCCTGGAACCGCAGCGGATCGAAGAGCGGCTGTCCAAACTGCACGCGCAGCTGCTGGCGCTGGGCGGCATCGGCCAGGCCGCTTTTATCGCCAGGGACCCCCTGGGCCTGCGGGAGTTGGTTCTGGCACGTCTCTCGTACCTGGCGCCCACGGGGAACGTGCGCATCCACCAAGGACACCTGATCTCCGCCGACGGCCGTCACCTGCTGGTAATCGCAGACCCCAGGGCTCCGGGCACCGACACGGCCGCCGCCCGCCGCATCCAGGACCTGGTGACGGGCCTGTCGCGGACCCTCTCCCGGGAAAACCGCGACAGCGCCAACCCGGTGACCCTGACGGCCACCGGCGCCTACCGCGCCGCGCTGGACAACGAAACCATGATCCGCAGCGATGTGCAGCGGGCCCTGATACTGACCACCCTGGGCATCGTGCTGCTGCTGGTGTTCGCCTTCCCCCGGCCGCTGATCGGCCTCTTCGCCCTGCTGCCGGCCGTGGCCGGGACGCTGACGGCGCTGTTCGTCTTCTCGCTCTTTCACCGCAGCATCTCCCTGATGGTGCTGGGCTTCGGCGGCGCCATCATCTCCATCACGGTGGACCACGGCATCGCCTACCTGCTGTTCGTGGACCGCCCCCGCGAGACCCGCGGCCGCCAGGCGGCCCGTGAGGTGTGGCACATCGGGCTGATGGCCATGCTGACCACCGTAGGCGCCTTCGCGGTGCTGTCGCTGAGCGGCTTTCCGATCTTCGAGCAGCTGGGCCAGTTCACCGCCCTGGGAATCGGGCTGTCCTTCGTGTTCATTCACACCGTATTTCCCAGGATCTTCCCCCGGCTTCCCGCGGCCCGGCGGCGGAAGGTCTCCATCCAGCGCCTGGTCGCCGCCACCCCGCTGCCCGGGAAAAAGGCCGCCTGGGGTGCGCTGGCCTTCGGGGCCCTTATGCTGGTGTTTGCCCGGCCTGCGTTCAACGTGTCGCTGGCGGCCATGAACGCCATGCGCCCCGAGAGCCTGGCCGCCGAAAAGCGGGTGTCGGAGATCTGGGGCGGCATCCTGGAGCACATCTACCTGATGATCGAGGCCCCGGGCATCCCGGCCCTCCAGGATCGCTCCGACCGGGTGCTGGACCGCATGACACCGGACCTGGCCTCGGGGTTTCTGGCGTCGGGCTTTACCCCGTCGATGGTCTTTCCGGGCAGGGACCGCAGCCGGCGCAACCTGCTGGCCTGGCGCGCCTTCTGGACCCCGGCCCGCATCGCATCGCTGCGAAAACGGCTGGCCGCCGCCGGAAAAACGCTGGGATTTGCGCCCCAGGCCTTCCGCCCCTTCCTGGCGAAGCTGCAGAGCCCAAGCGTTCAAATAATGAACAATATTCCCGAAGCCTTCTTTCCGCTGCTCAACATTGCCCGAGCCGCCGGGGGAGACGGCTGGGTGCAGGTCGGCACGGTGACGGCCGGGCCCGCCTACGACGGTCGGCGCTTCTTCGAACGCTACGGACCACTGGCCCGGGTCTTTGACCCGACGCTGTTTTCCGAGGAGCTGGGGTCGGTGCTGTTTCACACCTTCCTGAAGATGCTGGCCATCATCGGTGCGTGTGTGGTGGTCTTCCTGCTGCTCTTCTTTGTGGACGTCCGGCTGACGCTGATCGCCCTGCTGCCGGTGGTCTTCGCCTTCGTCAGCACCCTGGGCACCCTGCACTTGCTGGGCCGGTCGCTGGACATCCCCGGCCTCATGCTGGCCATCGTGGTGTTCGGCATGGGCATCGATTACAGCCTGTTCCTGGTGCGCGCCTTCCAGCGCTACGGCGACCCCAACCGGCCGTCTTTCGTCCTCATCCGCACCTCCGTGCTGCTGGCGGCGGCCTCGACCATGGTGGGCTTCGGCGCCCTGTGCACGGCCGAGCACAGCATGCTCCAAAGCGTGGGCGTCACCTCGCTGCTGGGCATCGGCTACAGTTTCCTGGGGGCTTTCGCCATCCTGCCGGCCCTGCTGCGCCCGCGTTTCCAGGCGCCTGCCGAAGCCGGCCCGGCAACCGGCGGGAATCCCGTGCTGGCGCGTTACCGCAACCTGGAACCCTACCCGCGCCTGTTCGCGCGTTTCAAGCAGCGCCTGGACCCCATGTTCGCCGAACTGCCGGAATTGCTCCCGGAGGGCCAGGTATCGACAATCATCGACATCGGCACCGGCTACGCCGTGCCGGCCTGCTGGCTGCTGGCGCGTTTTCCCGCCGCCCGCATTTACGGACTGGAGCCGGATCCCAGGCGCGTGCACGTGGCGCGCCGCGTGCTGGCCGGGCGGGGCGAGGTCACCTGCGGCCGGGCGCCCGATATGCCAACGGTTGCCGCAAAGGCCGAACTGGCTGTAGTGCTGGACATGATCCACTACCTTGACGACCGCTCCCTGACGGCCACCCTGGAAAAGCTTCACCGGCGCCTGCGAGACGGCGGCCAGCTGCTCGTCCGGGCGGTCATGGCGCCCGAGGGGCGTTTTCCCTGGTTGTGGTGGATCGAGCACCTGCGATGCCGTCTGCAGGGCATCCCGCTCTTTTTGCGGTCGGTGGACGACATCGCCGGGCGTATCCGGGGCTGCGGGTTTGAGCTGCGGCGGCACCGCCCTTCGGGAGACACGAATGACCTCTACTGGTTTGACGCCGTCAAACCGCGCCGAACGTGACGCCATGACACATTCGCCCCCGAAATCGCAAACCGTTGCACCGGCCTGGATCGCCGCGGCCGCGGCCCTGGTTTCTGCCGCAACCCTGGCCTGGTGGGACGTGCGCCTGGCGGCCATCCCCCTGGCGGGCTTCATGCTGCTTTCGCTGGTCATGCCCTTTTTCCCCCGCCTGGGATACTTCGGACCGGTCATCTGCAAGGGATCCAGCGGACTCCGGGCCGTGGCCCTGACCTTCGACGATGGGCCCGACCCGCAGACCACACCGCGGCTGCTGGCATTGCTGGCCCGCAAGGGGGCACGGGCCGCTTTTTTCGTCACCGGCGCAAAGGCCCAGCGGCACCCCGGGCTGGTGCGGGAAATCCTGGCAGGCGGTCACGCGGTGGGCAACCACTCCTTCAGCCACGACTACCGTCTCTACTTTCGAAACGGCCGGTGTCTGGAGGATGACATCATGGCGGCCCAGCAGGCGCTGGCGCACATCGGCATCGCCTGCCGGGCCTTCCGCCCACCGGCCGGCATCGTGTCGCCGCGGCTGCCGCAAGTGGTCAACGCCCACGGCCTTTTCATCGTCAACTACAGCTGCCGCGCCCTGGACAGGGGCAACCGGCGCATCCGGGGGCTCGCGCGACGGATCCTGCGGCGGGTGCGTCCGGACGACATTATCCTGCTGCACGACCTTGTGCCCAAAGCCCCGGGCTCCGTCGAGGACTGGCTGAAAGAAATCGACCGCCTGCTGGTCGGCCTGCGGGAGTGCAACCTGGCGGTCCTGCCCCTGGCAGACCTCATCGGCCGGCCGGTCATGGAGCTGCACGCCGAACCGCCGCAAAAAACCGAATCTTTTCACGCCGTGAAGACGCATCCATGAACATTGCTTCGACAAAACCGCGCGCGGCACTGGCGGCACGCATCACCCGGCTGGCGTGCGGACCGTGCGACCCCGACCGGCGCTTCGTGATCGGCGGCGCCACCTACGCGGAGCTTTACGCCACGGCCGCCGGTATCCGCCGGTGCCTTTCCTTTTCCACCCGCCCGGACGGCGTGATGCTGGGCACCGAAAACCGCCGGCTGCTGATGGCCACCCTGCTGGCCGGGCTGACCGGAAACTTCACCGTCCTGCTGCCGCACGCCCTGTCCCCCCGGGCGTTTTCGCGGCTGCACGACCTCACGGGCTGCCGGGTGGGAATCGGGGATCACCCCGATCTGTTCCCCCCCGGGATGCGGGTCCTGGGCCCCGAGGCTTTTGCGGAGCCGGGGCCTGGCGAGACCCCGGGCGGGCCCCCCGACCCGGACAGGGAGTGGGTGCGGCTGTTCACCGGCGGTTCCACCGGGCGGCCGCAGCTGTGCACCAAGACACCGCTCAGCCTGCTGGGCGAAGCCCTGTACCTGGCGGAAAAATTCGGCCTGGACAGCGGGGACCGTGTCGTGGCCGCCGTCCCCCCCTATCACATCTACGGATTGCTGTACTCGGTGCTGGCACCCTTCGCGGCCTCGGCGGCCGTCCTGGACGAACGCCCCTTCTTCCCCGGAGAAATTGAGCTGGCCGTCGAGGCGCACACGGCCACGGTGCTGGTGGCGGCGCCCATCCACTACCGGGCCCTGCGAAACAGCCCCCTCGCCCACGGCGGCCTGCGCATGGCCTTTTCCTCGGCCAGCATGCTCCCCGGGAAAGACAACGCCGCCTTCTGCCGAAAGACCGGCGCGCCGATCTTCGAGGTCTACGGCGCCACCGAAACCGGCGGGGTGGCCTCGCGCTGCCGGGCCTGCGGCCAAACCGCCTTCCAGGCATTCGCGGGCGTGGACTGGAAGATCCGAAACGCTCACCTGCTGGTGCGTTCGGACTTCCTGTCTCCCGAACCCGACCGCGATGCCGAGGGCTTCGTGAAAGTCGGCGACCGCGCGCGCCGGTCCGACGCGGGGGGATTTTTGTTGCTTGGGCGCTCGGATGGGATTATAAAAGTAGCCGGTGAACGGGTCGATCTGGACGATGTGCGCCAAAGAATCGAACAGATTCCGGGTGTCCGGGAAGCCGTGGTCAGGGCGCTGCCCCGCAAAGACGGCCGCGAAAACACCATCGCCGCCCTGGTAGCCGGTGACATCGATGAAAAGCTCCTGTTCACGCGACTGGCCGCAAAGCTCGAGGATCACGCACGCCCCCGCCTCGTGCGCATCGTCGAAGCCATCCCGGTCAGCGACACCGGCAAGATCGACCGCCTCGCCGTGGAACGCCTACTGAGGCGCAAATAAAAACCGTCCGAACAGCGGGTTTTCATTTCCATGAATATCTTTACCTCCTACTACGGAGCACCCCAGCGGGTCCCCGGCCCGGTGGCCATTTCCCTAAAGATCCCGGATGGGTTCCGTGGAGAGCTCTTCCCGGACCTGGCACCCACGGCGGCGCTGGAGGAGGCCTACCGGAGCGGCAGGATCGACGAGGACCGCTACATCGCCATCTACCTGGACCTGCTCAAGGAGAGGCGCCTGACGCCGGACGCCGTGCTGCGGCGCCTGCCGTTCACCTGCACCCTGATGTGCTGGGAAAAGCCCTACCAGTTCTGCCACCGGCACGTGGTGGCCAAGTGGCTGCGTGACCACGCCGGCGTCGAGGTGCGCGAATACGGCACGCGCTTCATCAAGGGCGGGCTGGGCGTCCTGTGACCACCGGTCCTGCAGACAAAACGGACGGCGCAGGTATCGCCGAACTGCGCCGCCTGGCCGTCGATTTCGTGGCCGCTTACCCTTCCCGGCAGGGGGAAAAGCCCATCTGGCGGAGGCCGCTGCTGGCCACGGCTCTCGTGGACCGGCGCTTTGAGCGGCTTCGCGAAATGGCCGCTCCGGATCACCTGCTGCCCGGCGACCTGCTGCCCGGAGCCCGCAGCGTGGTGGTTTTCTTCGTTCCCTTTACGGCCTCCCTGGCCGAGGAAAACCACCCCGGCCCTTTTCCCTGCCGCAACTGGGGCCTGGCCTACCAGGCCACCAACCGCCTGATCGAAAAGCTGTGCGGCGCCATCCGCGACCACCTGGAAAAGCAGGGCCACCGCTGCGCCCTGACACCCGCCACCCACAACTTCGACCCCCGGCGGCTAATGGCCCGCTGGTCGCACAAGCACCTGGCCTACCTGTGCGGGCTGGGCCGCTTCGGCATCAACGCCCAGTTCATCACCCCCGCCGGGTGCGCCGGGCGACTGGGCAGCCTGGCCACCACCGCCCCCCTGGGGGATCACCCGCTGGTGGGTGAAGCGGAGCTGTGCCTCCATAAGAGGGGGCACGACTGCCTGCAGTGCGCTGCGCGCTGCCCGGTGCAGGCCGTCACCCTCGAAGGCATCGATCGCCGGCGTTGCTGGAAACGGCTGATCTTCAACCTCGAAAAAGGCCCCACCCTGTCCGGCCTGGAAAGCAGCACCCACGTGTGCGGCAAATGCCAGGTCAACCTGCCCTGCAGCCTGGCCATTCCACAGCCGGCCTGAACAGTTTAAATTACCTCCGGTTTCTTCAACGCTATCCCCCCTTCTGCTCTCCGGCAGGATGCAATCGCCTGCCGCTGGCAGGCCTTTTGATCATAAACGATTTCCGCTTGCACGAATATTGCATTTATCGACGGGCAATACGCAATCCGGCATACGCCGGAAATGGACCTGTGCGGCGCAATCCACCGCCCTTGTTGCGCTACCACGGACTGCGCATTACCGGAAGCCGCATTTTCGGCATTCGATAATTTCCCTTTTAATTACAAAAAATGGCACGCGGCGGCCCCCCGCCGTCCGCAACACACGGGAGACATCATGAAAAAACGACAAATCACTGCCATGGCGCTGGTGTTGGCGACCCTGGTCCTGACGGCCACGGCCTGGGCAGGCGTCCGCGAGGAACTTTTGCAGCTCATCAATGCGGAGAGACGCTCTCTGGGAAGGTCGGCCCTGACCTTCGATTCCCGGCTGGACGCGGCGGCCCAGGGGCACTCCGACGATATGCTGGCCAAGGACTACTTCGCGCACGATTCCCTGGACGGACGCTCGCCGGGAGACCGCATCAATGCCGAGGGTTTTTACGGCAGCTGGGGGGAAAACATCTACGCCCACACGGGCACGCCGGACGCCCAGCGCGTTTTCGACGGATGGAAAAACTCGTCGGGGCACTACGCCAACATGATCAATCCGGCTTTCAACGTGGCCGGCATCGGTATAGCACAAGGATCCTGGGGCTACTGGAATTCAGGCGAACATTATTCCAGCATCTACACCCTGGACCTGGGCAAGGCCACGGTCGAGTGTTACGACCGCGATGCCGACGGGGTCACCACCTGCGAAGGCGACTGCGACGACGACGACCGCTCGGTACACCCGGGGGCCACTGAAATTCCCTACGACGGCATCGACCAGGACTGCAGCGGCGCCGATCTGACCGACGTGGACGGAGACGGATACACAGCCAAAGCCGCCGGCGGCGACGACTGTGACGACAACAATGCCCACATCCACCCCGGTGCCGTGGAGATCGACGGCGATTTCGTGGACAACGACTGCGACGGCACGGTGGACGAGGGCGGTGTCGAGTTTCAGCCCACCTGCACCACGGACCGCAACAAGCGGCACGTGCGGGCCAAAAGGGCCTTTTTCGATAAGCAAGGCAGCCAGGGCAAGGGATTCTATGCCAAGGGCTCCGGCCAGTTCCTGGGCACGAGGGGAAATAGCGTCGTTGAACTCAAGGAAACGGCCCTCAACTACTATGAGGAGGGCCGCTGCCAACCCTTCCCCATCTGCACTTCCGACACTGTCAAGGCGCACCTGGCGGCCCGCCGCGTCTACTTCGACAAGAAGGGCGCGCAGGGCAAAGGGTACTACGCTACCGGGTCCGATGCGTTCGTCGGTAAATCCAAAAAAAC
>Ga0256835_1000532_pt1 | contig 27936 bp, 25 predicted proteins | sample PIR30metaG_FD_185972 | JGI IMG/M metagenome (GOLD analysis project Ga0256835, IMG submission 185972) | Hydrothermal vent microbial communities from East Pacific Rise, Pacific Ocean - PIR-30 | ecosystem: Environmental > Aquatic > Marine > Hydrothermal vents | place: Pacific Ocean: East Pacific...
CTGTGCAGTTTTGGGTGGAGCAAATATATATGGAGGAGAAGGCCGAATCATTGGCACCTTATTGGCCAGCTTACTCATAGGTTACCTCAAATATGGCCTTCAAATGGTTAACATAACTTCACATCAGACTAATGTGTTTCTTGGTTTATTACTGGTCACCTCCATTTCGGCAGTTCATTTTTGGGGGAAATTTACTGACGCATATAAAAACAAACGGGCCTTCAACTTGAATCGCTCACAAGTGTTGTCAGAGGAACACTCTACATAGATTTGTTTGTTGAGAATGGGGAGTTACATTCATGAAATTAATCAAGACACAAGCTGCCAACTCAAAGATGGAGGCCCGAAGAGCCTCTCCATTGCTGGGAATCAAAGGAAACTGCGAAATGAAAGGGGGTGATGCTCTTTAAAAGATTACATGGAGGCGCGGAGGATGGTTTTTTTATAAGACCCACATCAACTAAGGGAGGAAGAAAGATGAAACGATTTACTATTTTCTTTATCCTCGGGCTGTTGACCTTGGCACTGGGAACAACAGCTTATGCAGAGAAAAAATTCAAGATCGCTTTTATACCCAAGATTATTGGTAATACATTCTTTGAAGTGGCTGGCGCCCACGCTGTGGAGATGGGCAAAAAATTGGGTGTTGAAGTAAAGTATGATGGCCCGGCAGAGGCCTCTGTGGCAGCTCAGGTTAAGTTTATTAATACTTTTGTTAATATGGGATATGATGCCATCGTTATTTCAGCACTAGATCCCAAAGGGTTGAACCAAGCTCTCAAAAGGGCAATGGCCAGGGGAGTAGTAATTGTTACATGGGACTCAGACGTAGATCCTGACTATCGTACCTTTTACGTGAATCAGGGCACTCCTGACATATTGGGACGGCTTTTGGTAAACATGGTGTTGAACCAGCTCGGCACCTGGCATGGCAAGTTTAAGGTGGCCTTCCATTATTCCTCACCTACTGTTACGGACCAAAACTCCTGGGTAAAATATGCGAAGAAGATCATAACCGAGGAGCATCCTGAGTGGGAAATTGTTACCACACAGTACTCTGATATGAATTTCCCTAAGGCCGTCTCGGTTGGCGAACAAATACTAAAAACCTATCCTGATATTAATGCCATCATATGCCCTGACTCCACTGCGTTCCCCGGACAAGCCAAGGCCGTAGAGAATCTAAACATGTCAGGTAAAGTTATCGTGGTGGGTTTCACCACACCGAGCACTATCAAACAATACATAAAGAGAGGAACCGTGCTTCAAGGAGGTCTCTGGGACTGTGGAGTGCAGGGCGCAGCGGGAGTATATGTTGCCTACAAGCTCTTGAAAGGTGAGAAAATAGAGGTAGGCACCTCATTCGAGATTCCTGGTATCCCCGGAAAATTCAAGGTGGTCCCAAATAAGCTCCAGGGTGGAGAAATGTACGAAAGGCCAAAATATGAGAACCGAAATGATAATGGAATTGTTCTCTTACCCGAGAGGCTTATCTTTACCAGATACAACATAGATAAATACAACTTTTAATACACTATTCAAAGGGCAAGGGGGCATTGACCGGCCTTCTTGCCCTATTGGAACAAGGAATAACAACACTCAGGGGGATACTATGGGATATTTTTTGGTGATAGACGCAGGCACTGGAAGTGGCAGGGTCGTGGTATTCAACGAAAAAGGCCACCAAATTGGCTTTGCTCAAAAGGAATGGCGTCATTTGAATCTCACCGGTGTCCCGGGTGCCATTGATTTTGATGTAAAAGAAAACTGGAAAATCATTAAAAGCTTAATTCGAGAGGCCATATCCACCTCAAGGATCAATAGTAGGGAAATCAAGGCTATTACCTCTACATCAATGAGAGAGGGATTGGTGCTTTATGATGAGGCTGGCAATGAAATATGGGCCTGCTCCAATATTGATGCCCGCGCGGAGGCGGAAGTGGCTTTCTTAAAAGAACAAGGACTTGAAAAGGAAATTTACGAACGAACCGGCCAGACCTTTTCCATCTCTGATGTACCGAGGCTATTATGGATAAAGCGCAACTTGCCAAATATCTATAGCAAGATCCATAGTCTCGGAATGATAAGCGATTGGGTCATTTATAAATTGTCTGGAGAATTCCGAGCAGAACCTTCCAATGTGTCCACATCCGGATTCTTTGATACTATGGGTCGACAATGGTCTGAGGATCTAATAAGAAAGCTTGGCCTCCCCGCCGATATCTTGCCTCCTGTGATAGAGCCGGGCACTGTAGTGGGAACGCTACTAAGTGAACTGGCCCAGGAGCTAGGACTTCCCAATGACGTTCTGGTGGTAATGGGTGGAGGCGATGCCCAGCTTGCTACAATAGGGGTTGGAGCTGTAAACAATCGAGACACAGTTATTATTGGAGGGACATTCTGGCAACAAGAGGTAAACGTCACTCGCCCTATTCCCCACCCGGAATGCAAAATTAGGATAAATTCTCATGCAGTTCCTGGATTATGGCAGTTTGAGGGTATTTCCTTCCTGATTGGTCTAACCATGAGATGGTTTAGGGATGCCTTTTGTGGGCAGGAAAAGAAGATAGCTGAAGAGTTAGGAATCTCGGCCTATACCCTATTAAGTGCACAAAGCAGGAATATACCCCCGGGATCTTATGGGATCCTGCCCATATTTTCCAACATCATGGATTATATAGAGTGGAAGCATGCAGCTCCTTCATTGATGAATTTTGACATAAACGAACCTGAAAAATATGGAAAGCCTGCCGTATTTAAGGCATTGATGGAGAATGCTTGTTTCAACAGTCTAGGCAACCTTAGGGAAATCAGCAACGTAGTGGGCTATTTCCCTGAAGAGGTCACCTTTGCCGGAGGAGCTTCTTACAGCCCGGAGTGGTCTATGGTTTTGGCCAGTGTTCTCGGCACCAGGGTAAAGGTACCCAAAGTGAAGGAGGCCACTGCTTTAGGAGGAATGATATGTGCATCAATCGGAGCCGGAATCTATGGTAGTTTTCAAGAGGCAGTAGATAAAGTAGTGCGGTTCGAGGCGACTTTCGAACCTGATCCAGAAGATAATCAAACCTATCTGGAAGTCTATGAGAGATGGAAAGAGGTTTACAACAATATCCTGGCACTTTCCGATAAAGGCCTTTTGAGGCATATGTGGAAGGCGCCGGGTCTTTAACGCATACTTGCAATTAAAGAAAGGAGAAATAAATGTTTTTAACCAATGAATCAGAACACGAATACCGCTTTGGAGATAACGGCCCCAAATATTTGTCTAGGGGGCCTCGTACCGATTTTGGAATCGTCACTCTTTTACCAGGGCAGGATTTTCCAGCTCATAAACATACTCGTATTGAAGAGGCCTTTTTCACCATCGAAGGGGAAGTTCATCTTTACTTGGATGGACAATGTCATGTGCTTAAAAAGGGAGATTATCTACGTTGTGATCCAGGTGAAGTTCACTATGTGATCAATAAGGGTAAAGTTCCATGGAAAGCCGTATTTGTAAAGGCCCCATATGACCCTGATGATGGAGTCACAGTAGACTGGAAGCCCGAAGAGTAAATAAAAAATTCTAAACAAGAAAAAGGAGGATAATTCACATGCCAGACATGGAAGATTTAAGAGAGGCAGAAAAGTTTCACCTTGATACTCCTCAGCAAACTCCAGGGTTTTTCTTAAAGGGCTCAAATGGATTGGATTGGGGAATGAAAAATAGGCTCTCCAGGATCTTCAATCCAAATACAGGACGTACCGTTATGCTTGCCATAGACCATGGATACTTTCAAGGCCCTACCACAGGTCTTGAGAGGATCGATTTGGACATCTTGCCCCTCCTCCAGCACGCTGATACACTCATGCTTACGCGTGGGATCTTGAGATCCCTCATCCCCCCATCTAACACCATCCCCATAGTGCTAAGGGTATCGGGAGGAACCAGTATCTTAAAAGAATTGTCCAACGAAGAGATAGCGGTTGACATTGAAGATTCTATTCGTCTCAACGTATGTGCTATGGCAGTGCAAGTCTTTATAGGAGGGGAATATGAGCGCCAGTCTATTATAAACATGACGCGCATGGTGGACCTGGGCACACGCTATGGTATACCCACATTAGCCGTAACTGCAGTGGGAAAAGACATGGCGAGAGATGCCAGATACTTCAGGCTTGCTACCCGGATTTGTGCTGAACTGGGAGCCCATTACATAAAAACATATTATGTGGAAAAGGGATTTGAGACGGTTACTGCCTCGTGCCCCGTACCCATAGTAATGGCAGGAGGTAAAAAGATTCCTGAATTGAATGCATTGACTATGGCCTATAATGCAGTACAACAGGGTGCTGCAGGGGTAGATATGGGGCGCAATATCTTTCAGTCAGAGGCACCAACTGCAATGCTTCAAGCTATAAAGGCGGTGGTCCATGAAAATGAAACACCTCAAAAGGCCTTTGATTTATACATGACACTGAAGAAGGAATCCTCGTCACAAAATACTCCCGAGGGATAATCAGTTAGGAAAACTTTCTCGTTGCCTTAATTTTGAAATCCTTTGGGATAAGACGTCAGATCGAATTATGTCAAATTTGATATAACGCATTGAAAATCTTAGTGGATTTCAATTGCGATTTGGCGGTCTTTAATTTATATTCAATTATGATGTCTTAAAGTCCTCACCAGGAGAGGGCTGCCCACCATTTTTAGTAATCATTTAACCCACCTAAGAAGAAAGGAGGCCGCCATGTTCAAGATCTTGAGAGTCAACATGTCAGATCTTTCAGTGAACGTTGAGGACATTCCTGAGCATTACCAAGGACTGGGCGGACGGGGGCTCACATCGGCCATCGTTGCCCGGGAGGTCCCACCTACCTGCTCTGCCATTGGCCCTAACAATAAACTAGTCTTTGCCCCAGGGCTATTGGGGGCAACAGCATGCGCCAATTCAGGCCGCATATCAGTTGGCGGAAAAAGCCCCCTTACTGGCACCATCAAGGAATCCAATTCCGGGGGCCAAGCAGGTCAATACCTGGCAAGGCTTGGCATTGCCGCCATAGTGGTGGAAGGGCTCCCTGAAGAGGGCAAGCTTTACAAGCTGTTTGTGGGCAAAGACAAATACGAACTCTCCCCTGCTGATGACCTGAAAGGCCTCGGCAACTATGACACTGTTGACAGGCTTAAGGGCCAGTTTGGCGAAAAGGTGGGTTATGTGAGCATTGGGCAGGCAGGAGAGTGGAAGATGGCAGGGGCCAGCGTTGCCTTCACGGACAGAGAAATTCGGCCCACACGCCATGCAGGCCGCGGGGGCATGGGTGCTGTAATGGGCTCAAAGGGGCTCAAGGCCATTATAATTGATCCAGAGGGTGGCGAGCTGGCGCCAATAAAGGACAAGGAGGCATTTAAAGAGGCTTCCAAACGTTTTACAAATGCCCTGAAGGAGCATCCAGTAACCAGCCAGGGACTTACCAACTATGGAACAGACATCCTGATCAATATCATAAATGAGGCGGGCGGGCTTCCCACCCGTAACTTCAGCTCTGGAAGATTTGAAGGCGCGGAAAAGGTGGCTGGAGAAACCCTCAACCAGATCACCCAGGAGCGGAAGGGTGTAGTCAGCCACGGATGCATGTCAGGGTGCATCATCCGCTGCTCTGGCATCTACCTTGACCAGCAGGGCAATTATCTCACCAAGTGGCCTGAGTACGAAACGGTCTGGGCGTGGGGGCCAAACTGCGGAATTGACGACCTGGATGCAATCGCCCGAATTGACAGGGCCTGTGATGACTATGGCCTGGACACCATTGAGATAGGAAACTCCATAGCTGTGGCCATGGAAGCAGGGATAAAAGAATTTGGCGATGCAGCAGGAGCCGAGGAGCTGCTTGCAGAAATCGGCAAAGGCACTCCTTTAGGAAGAATCCTGGGCTCAGGGGCTGCCATTGTTGGCAAGACCTTTGGGGTCCGAAGGGTGCCAGTGGTTAAGAGTCAGGCTCTTCCTGCCTATGACCCCCGGGCAATAAAGGGGATTGGGGTCACCTATGCCACCTCCACCATGGGAGCTGATCACACTGCTGGATATGCTGTTGCAACCAATATCATGAAGGTGGGTGGCGATGTGGATCCGTTGAAGACCGAGGGGCAGGTGGAGCTGTCCCGCAGCCTTCAGATTGCAACGGCAGTGATTGACACCCTTGGCCTTTGCCTCTTCGTGGCCTTTCCCGTAATGGACATGCCTGATGCCTTTAACGCCATTGTGGACATGGTGAATGCAAAGTATGGGCTTTCCATGACTGCTGACGATGTTACCGCCCTTGGGCAGAAGATCCTCAAGATGGAGCGGGACTTCAACACCAGGGCCGGATTTAACCAGGCAGACGACAGGCTTCCCGAATTCTTTATGACCGAAAAACTCCCACCCCACAATGAAGTCTTTGACATCAAAGAAGAAGAACTGGACTCCCTTTTTAACTTCTAGCCATGCTTTACTCCCTGCCCTCTTGCTGGGGGGCAGGGAGCCCTAAAGGCTCACAAGATCTTCCCAGGATTCAGTATGTGATTTGGATCAAAGAGCTCTTTCAGCCTTCTCATCCATTGGAGCGCCTCTCCGTGCTCTTGGGCCATATAGCGCCGCTTTCCAAGGCCGATGCCGTGCTCTCCGCTGGCCGTGCCTCCCAGTTCAATGGCCTTCCGCACGATCCTGTCACTGATCTCCCAGATCCTTGCCCACTCCTCCCTGTCTCCCTCTTTGCCCATGAAGATTGCATGAATGTTCCCATCTCCTGCATGGCAAAACACGTATCCAGGAATACCTGCCTTTTTCACTTCCTCACTTGCAAAGGCAACCATCCGGGGAAACTGGCTTATGGGCACTGCCACATCAGTGGTTAACTGCTTTCTGCCCACATTTATCCTTGGGATTATCTCCCCAAGGGCATGCCTTGTCTTCCAAAGGTTGTCCCGCTCCTTCCTCCCAATGCCTGACCTGAAAGAAATGGACCCGCAGCCTTTGGCAATCTCCTCTGCTATGGCCATCACTTCTGCCAAATAATCCTTGCTTGGGCCATGAAACTCCACCAAAAGCACTGGGGCGCGGGGGAGTTCTATCCCGCTGTGGCTCCCAAAAAGTTGTGAGACCTCTGAGTCCAATAACTCAAGGGCAGCGGGCTCAAGCCCAGCCCTTAGCATCTCGAAGACCGCGGTTGCGGCCTGGGCCTCTTCCTTGAAGGAGATTAGAGCTGAAGAGAACTCTTGCGGCAGCCCTCTGAGCCTTACTGTTGCCTCAACCACCACCCCGAGGGTACCCTCTGAGCCCACAAAAAGATCCAGGAGTTTATAGCCTGAAGAACTCTTAGAGGCCCGGGTGCCCACTTCAATGATCTGGCCATCAGCAAGGACCACCTTGAGCCTCAGCAAATTATCCTTGGTGGAGCCGTATCTAAGGGCCCGCGTGCCGCTTGCATTATTGGCCACCATCCCCCCTATCGTGGCGCCGGCGCCTGGGTCTGGAGGAAAAAAGAGGCCTTTGTGGCGCAACTTATCGTTTAGATCCTTATAAACAAGGCCAGACTCCACATCGGCCTGAAAGTCCTGCTCCCGGATTTCCAGTATACGGTTCATCTGGGTGAAATCCAGCACTATCCCCCTTTTTACGGGAATCGGATTGCCCTCCAGGCTGCTTCCCGCCCCCCATGGGGTTACAGGGATCTTGGCCTCATTGGCAAACCTCAAGATTTCACTAACCTCTTGAGGGGATATGGGCCAAATCACCACCTCTGGCTTTACAGGCCCGTGATGTGATTGATCCCTGGCGTGAAGCTCAAGGTTTGATCGGCCTGTGGAAATCCTATCTTCCTGTACGATGCGGGAAAGCTTTTGTATCTCTTCCTGGCCCAACCAACGATATTCCATTGTCATCTTTACACTCCCCTGATTTATGCTATCTAATCTCAACCATTGAGACAATGAAGGCTAACACAGGCATAGGCCGTATGGCAACTTGACAGTTTTACTGCTTTTTCCTTTGAATTTCAGATAATTCCCTGGTATGCATATGACCATCCAAAAGACCCGTGCGCCCAGTGCATACTCGCCCGCCTGAGGCCGAGAGGAGTTGTAGTCAAAGACTTTGCATAACATTGAATCCAATAACACGTTAGAAAATAAACCTTGTTCAGATAAAGGTGAGGGTCCGGCGGCCTCTGAAGAAGAGGTAATTGCCGCAAGGACAAAAGAGATCCTTGCCCGTTTTCCTCATAAACGCTCCTCCCTCATCCCGATATTACAGGCCATCCAGGAAAGGCTTGGATACATTGATGGCATCTCTATGGAGGCAGTGGCCTCCCACCTTGGCCTTGCCTTGGTGGAAGTTTATGGGGTTGCTACCTTTTACAATCAGTTCAGGTTCCATCCCCCCGGAAGACACCAGATAAAGGTATGCCTTGGCACTGCATGCCATGTACGGGGAGGTGGAATCATCCTGGAGAATTTTGAAAGAAAGCTGGACATAAAGAGTGGTGAGACCACCAGTGACCGCGAATTCAGCCTTGACAGTGTGGCCTGTGTCGGGTGCTGTGCCTTGGCCCCTGTAGCGGTCATAGATGAAGAAATAAAGGGCCACATGATGCCGAGCAAGGTGGAGGGAATAATCCTGGGCTTTGAATTGGAAAAAGAAAAGCAAGCAAGGGAAAAACACGATCCTGGGGAAAATGGCGACCAAGGCTGAAACTCCACTTAACACCTATGAGAAGATTAAGGAACAGGCCGTCCAGCATTGGCAGAGATTTGAGTCTGCCTCAGTGCCGAAAATAGCCATTGGGACGGCCACATGCGGGATCGCGGCAGGCGCCCTTGAGACAAAAAAGGCCTTTGAGGAATTTTTGACAGAAGAAGGAATTGAGGCAATTGTGCGCACCGTGGGCTGCTCAGGACACTGCTATGCAGAGCCCACTGTGGTGATCCACTGCCCTTACACCGACTTTCCCCCTATCCTTTATTACAACGTAACCCCAGGGAAGGCCCGCATGCTGATCCGCTCGTTTATCAAAGACGGCGACCCTCTTTTTGAATACATGCTGGGAGCAATGGCTCCTGACGAATTGCTCCCCTCAGTAAGTGACTTCCCCAGGTTCAGCAAGGAGACCAGGGTGGTCATGGAAAAGTGCGGCCTCATTAATCCTGAAAGCATCTATGAGTATGTGGCCCTCGGGGGATACGAGGCCCTGGCTAAGGCCCTGGAATTAGAGCCGGAGGGAATCATTCACCAGGTAAAGAGATCTGGTTTGCGGGGCAGAGGGGGAGCAGGGTTTCCCACTGGAGTGAAATGGGAGATTGCAAGGGAGGCTGAAGGGCCTAATTCGACCAAGTATGTGATTTGTAATGCAGACGAAGGCGACCCAGGCGCCTACATGGACAGAACTATCCTTGAGAGCAACCCTCACCAGGTGTTAGAGGGCATGATCATATGTGCGTACGCAATAGGGGCTTCCAAGTGCTTTATCTATGTGAGGGCCGAGTACCCGCTTGCGGTAAAGACCATCACCAAGGCCATCGAAGAGGCAGCGCAACTGGGATTCCTAGGAGAATCGGTCCTTGGGAGTTCATTTGATATACAGGTTGAGGTGTTTCAGGGCTCAGGTGCCTTTGTGTGCGGGGAGGAGACGGCCCTGGTCAGTTCTATTGAGGGAAAGAGGGGAATGCCTAGGCACCGCCCGCCCTTTCCTGCAGAAAAGGGGCTTTGGGATAAGCCAACGGTCATAAACAACGTAAAGACCTTTGCATCTGTCCCTCCTATTTTAAATCATGGGGCCAGGTGGTTCCGTAACATCGGCACAGAGAGCAGCCCGGGCACGGCCATATTCTCAGTGGTGGGGGATGTAAAACATGCAGGGCTCGTAGAGATCCCAACCGGGGTCACCTTGAGGACTCTGGTCTTTGAGATCTGCGGGGGGCCTCCCAACAAGAAGGGGTTTAAGGCTGTACAAATAGGGGGCCCTTCTGGAGGGTGCCTGCCAGAGGCCTTCCTGGATATTCCAATTGATTTTGACACCCTCACCCAGGCAGGAGCCATGATGGGCTCAGGCGGCATGGTGGTCATGGATGAGGAAACATGCATGGTGGATGTGGCCCGCTATTTCCTCGAATTCACCCAAAAGGAATCATGTGGAAAATGCACCTTTTGCAGAATTGGGACCCGCCATCTGCTTGAGGTCCTTATGAGGATAACCAGGGGAGAAGGCGAGAAAGGTGACATTGAACTGCTCGAGGAGCTGGCCCGCCATGTGAAGCTTGGCTCCCTGTGCGGCCTGGGTAGGACAGCCCCAAACCCAGTGCTCACCTCACTTAAATATTTCAGGGATGAATATGAAGCCCATATAAAGGAAAAAAGGTGTCCTGCCATGGTATGCAGGAGCCTTACCGCCTTTTATATTGATCTCGGTAAGTGTGCCAGGGGGTGCGATGCATGTGTGGGCTCCTGCCCCACAAAGGCCATTTTCACCACCCGGGACCGCAAAAAGGCCATAGATCAAGAACTGTGTGTCAAGTGCGGGGAGTGTGTGGTGGCATGCCCCCCTGAATACAATGCGGTGAGAAAGATCTCTCCTGCACACAAGGTCCCCATTGTGGAAAGGCCAGAAGAGGATATGCAAGATTGAAGGTTTTATGGCTCTAGTTAAGATCACAGTGGACGAAACCCTTATCCAGGCTGAAGAAGGGAAAAACCTGCTGCAAGTGTGTCTGGAAAACCAGATCTACATCCCTAACCTCTGCTATTTGGAGGGGATGGGGGAGCCGCCAGCATCCTGCAGGCTATGCCTAGTTGAGATTGATGGGGTGGATGGGCCTGTCACTGCTTGTACAACCAAGGTGGGACAAGGAATGGTGGTGAGGACCGACTCAGACCTGGTAAGAGAGCTTCAGCGCTCTGCTTTGAGGTTGCTCCTCTCCTCCCACCGTGTGGACTGCGCCCACTGCGAGGCTAACAAGAAGTGCGCTCTGCAGGATATAGCAAGGTTCTTGGGGGTGGGTCTAAAACCTAAAGGGCTGGATCAGATCTTAAAGGAACCGGATTGTGATGACTCGCATCCCCATTTATCGTATTATCCCAACAGGTGTGTGCTTTGTGGAAGATGTATATATGTGTGCAAGAGGGAACACCCGCTCGCGATGCTCTCCTTTGCCAAGCGCGGTTTTGATACGGTGGTAAGCCTGTATGGTGCATCCCTAACAAAAGATCTCCCTTGTGTAACCTGCTCCCTCTGTGTGGATATCTGCCCGGTGGGGGCTTTGTTGAGAAAATCTTGAGGTCGTCTGAAAATGGGTCAGCAAGAAAATAGCTCCGGATTTGAGCTTGACCGCTATAGGGCACTGTTTCCCATCACCAAGAGATACTGTTTCCTAAACCATGCGGCCATCTCTCCCTGGTCTACAAGGATAGCACAGGCCGTTGAAGGATTATTGCAGGAATTCTGTGAGCAGGGAATCACTGCATACCCTCAATGGATGAAACGAGTGGAACGGGTTAGGGGCCTTTTTGCAACCCTTGTGGGTGCAGATCCAAAAGAGATCGCCTTTGTGGGCAATACCTCTGAGGGCTTAAGTATCGTCGCATCCGGCATAAAGTGGAGGGCTGGAGACAAGGTTCTTGTCTCCATGCCCGATTTTCCGGCCAATGTCTATCCCTGGATGAATTTGGAGGCGAAGGGGGTGGAACTGATTCCTGTAAATAGAAGGAATGGCAGGCTGGAAGTGGAGGATTTTCGGAAATTGCTCCAGCCAGGGGCTAGGATGATTGCGCTCAGCTCGGTTGACTTTGCCACGGGCTTTTATTGCGATCTTCAAGGAATAGGGGAGCTGTGCAAGGAAAAGGGCCTGTTTTTTTGCGTTGATGCTATACAAAGCCTGGGGGCCATCCCTATGGATGTGAAGAAGTTTGGCATCCACTTCTTGGCGGCAGGGGGGCAAAAGTGGCTTCTTGGACCCATGGGGTGCGGAGGGCTGTATGTGGATGCAAGCGTCCTCGGCCTCATTGATCCCATAGTGGTTGGATGGAGGAGTGTAACAAGGGAAGAGGATTTTTTTGACATCCACTTTGAGCTGAAGCCCGATGCCACCAAATTCGAGCCTGGCACCCGCAATCTTATGGGAATTTATGCCTTGGGCGCGGCCATTGAACTCTTGCTGGAGGTGGGTATCGAGGGAATTAAGGACAGGATTTTCGCCTTGAACGATCGGTTTATTGATGGATTGGGGGCCAGGGGCCTTAAGATAATAACGCCCACGGGCGTGCAGGAGAGGTCGGGAATCTTGTGTTTTAAACCTAAGAGGGACCCAAAGGCCCTCTTTAGGCACCTGGCCCAAAAAGGCATCATAGTATCAGAAAGGAATAACCTCATAAGGATTTCACCCCACTTCTACAATAACGAGGAAGAGGTTCAAAAATTTTTTGCCGCCTTGGATTCGTTTTGAAAATTTCCCGCCTTATGATTGGCAAGCCAGCGGACCTCAGATTTTTGCTTGACTTAGAATTTTTTACCATTTATTCTCTATAGAGAATGATTATCATTTATAGTTCATCCTATCCTTTCTATGGAACAACATATGGATCCACAGGCTAGAATGCAACAGATGCTTGAAAAGTTGAGGGAGCAGAAGTTCAGAATCACCCCCCAGAGGCTTGCTGTGGTCAAGATCCTGGCCCATAGCAAGAATCACCCCAGTGTGGAAATGATCTTTGAGCAGGTGAGGCGGGATTTTCCCACAACTAGCCTTGCCACCATATATAAGACCGTTTCACTTCTCAAAGAACTTGGTGAGGTGCTGGAATTGGGATTTCCCGAAGGAGGGAACCGTTTCGATGGCAACAATCCTGCACCCCATCCTCACATGATTTGCGTAAGGTGCAAAAAGATAGTGGACCCTCCCCTTGAGGCGCTATCCGGTTTGACCAGAGAGGCTTCACAAAAGACTGGCTACACCATATTGAGCCACAGGCTGGACTTCTTCGGCATCTGCCCAGAGTGCAAACAGAATAACTAGGACTGAAAATGTATGCTCGCAAAAGCATAGTTAAATTTCCCTTTTTATCAATAATTATTATCTCAAAAGATAATTTGTATTTTAATAACAATTATCGCTAAATATAATTTGCTCAAACTAACCAACAAAAAGGAGGTAAAAAATGAACAACAAGAACAACGCCACCCAAAAAGGTAATCAAGTAAAGGAGGATTGGGTCTCTAAACGGGTCAACCTGAAAATCCTTCACCAGAACCCGCCCTTGTGCAGCCCTTTGGGCCAGGACTTCGAGTATGCCAAAGAATTCCAAGACCTGGACCTCGACGCATTAAAAAAGGATCTCAAGGAGTTGATGACCCAGTCACAGGATTGGTGGCCTGCCGACTTTGGCCACTATGGCCCCTTATTTATCCGGATGGCCTGGCACAGTGCAGGCACCTACCGGATCGCTGACGGCCGTGGCGGGGGCAACAGCGGCCAGCAGCGCTTCGCTCCTTTGAACAGCTGGCCTGACAACGTAAATCTGGACAAAGCCCGTCGGCTGCTTTGGCCCATCAAGAAAAAATACGGGGAGAAAATCTCTTGGGGAGATCTCCTGGTTCTAGCAGGAGACGTGGCCCTGGAATCTATGGGGTTCAAAACCCTAGGATTTGCAGGAGGCCGGGTGGACTGGTGGGAGCCGGATGAGAGCGTGGATTGGGGGCCAGAGGAGGAATGGCTGGAAGACAAGCGCCGCAGCCCTGAAGGCCAGCTTGAAGGCCCTCTTGCTGCCACCCAGATGGGCCTCATCTATGTGAACCCCGAGGGCCCAGGTGGAAACCCAGATCCTGTGGCTGCTGCCAGAGACATCCGCCTGGCCTTTGGCCGCATGGGCATGAATGATGAAGAGACCGTGGCGCTCATTGCAGGAGGGCACACCTTTGGAAAGTGTCACGGCGCAGGCCCCGCATCCCATCTTGGACCAGAGCCCGAGCTTGCACCTGTCCAAGAACAGGGCTTGGGATGGAAGAGCAGCTTTGGAACAGGAAAGGGCCCTGACACCATCACCAGCGGCCTGGAGGTCACTTGGACCAGTTCTCCAACACAGTGGAGCAACAACTTCTTGTGGAATCTTTTTGGCTATGAATGGGAACTTACAAAGAGCCCGGCCGGGGCCCATCAATGGGTGGCAAAGGGTGCGCCTGCAATAGTTCCAGATGCCCACGACCCCAACAAAAAGCACCCTCCCACCATGCTTACAACTGACTTGGCGCTTCGCTTTGATCCTGCTTATGAGAAGATCGCCCGCAGGTTCCTGGAAAATCCCCAAGAATTTGCCCAAGTTTTTGCCAAGGCCTGGTTTAAGCTGATCCATCGAGACCTGGGCCCCCGTTGTCGTTACCTGGGCCAGGATGTGCCTGACGAGGAGTTTGTATGGCAAGACCCGCTCCCTCCAATTGAGCACAAGATAATTGAAGAAGGCGATATTTCAGAGCTTAAGCGTAAAATTTTGGCCTCCGGCCTATCTATACACGAACTCGTCTATACCGCGTGGTCGGCTGCTGCCACCTTCCGGGGCTCTGACAAGAGGGGAGGGGCAAATGGGGCCAGGATCAGGCTAAGCCCTCAAAAGGACTGGGAAGTAAATATGCCTGACCAGCTCGGCAAGGTGTTAAACACCCTGGAAGGGATTCAGAATGAGTTCAATACTTCCCAAGGCGGTGGCAAAAAGGTCTCCCTTGCCGACCTGATCGTCCTAGGGGGCTGCGCTGCAATAGAAGAGGCTGCAAAAAAGGCTGGCTGTGAAACAAAAGTGCCCTTCACACCAGGGCGGGTGGACGCATCTCAGGAGCAAACCGATGTGGAGACCCACAGGTTTTTGGAACCTGTGTATGACGGATTCCGCAATTACCTCAAGGCCGATTTTGGAATCCCACCAGAAGAGCTCTTGATCGACCGTGCTCAGCTCCTCACCCTGACCGCTCCAGAGATGACAGTATTGTTGGGAGGTATGCGCGTACTTAACGCAAACTTCAAGCAATCCCCTCACGGTGTGTTCACCGAGCGGCCTGGAATCCTCACCACTGACTTCTTCGTGAACCTCTTAGATATGAACATTGAGTGGAGCCCGGTGCCTGATGATCAAAACCTCTTTGAGGGGCGCAATAGAAAGACAGGCGAGATCACTTGGACCGCCACACGGGTTGACCTGATCTTTGGCCATCACCCCCAACTTCGAGCCATAGCGGAGGTTTATGCAAGCGATGACAGCCGGGAGAAGTTTATCCAAGACTTCATCTCTGCCTGGGTCAAGGTTATGGACATGGACCGCTTTGATATCAAATGGTGGTAAACAAGGCCATGGGGGCACCCCACCGCTGCATTACTTCTTTCTTGTCTCTTCAGGGGTGGGATTGTCCCCCTCCAGGCCCGGCAGCGGAATGGAACGTGCCCTTCTGATCTCCTCGATCCTGTTGAGGGGCCTTTCAAGCTGCCTTCGCCTGGTGGTGGAAAGCGTTTCATACTCTTTCTGCAAGTCACCTATCCGCTTGCCCATGACCTCCAGCTTCTTCAAAAACAAGCTCCACTGCTTCTTAAAGGCGCCCAGAAGGGAGAGGATCTCTGTGGAGGTCTGCTCAAGGGCGAAATTGTCCACCGCCTGCCGAATCACTGCCAGCACTGCAAAAAGAGTAAGGGGTGAGCAAGGAACCACTTTGCTTTTCAGGCTGTCATCCAAGATGCTGCTGTCTTGCTCGTGAATAAATGCATATATTTGCTCGTTGGGGATAAAGAGGAGCACATAGTCCAAGGTGTTCTGCTCAGGATCAATATAGTCCCTCGTGGCTATCTCCCTTATCCTGTTTTTCACATCCCGCAGGAACTCCTTTTTATACCTTGCCCTCTCCAGCTCAGAGTCTGCATCAAGGTAGCGCAGGTAATTGTCCAGGGGGAACTTGACATCCATGTTCAGCCTAAAACCTTTGGGCAGAAGAAATGTGTAGTCCGGCCGTGCCCCAGTTCCATCAATGGCCTTTTGTTTGAGGTAGTTCACATTTTCCTCAAGTCCTGCAAGACGGAGCACATCTTCAGCCATCCGCTCTCCCCACTGGCCCCTCGCCTTTGTGCTGGAGAGTGCCTCCCTAAGAGAATTTGTTGTCTGAAAAAGGGCCTCGGTCTGCTCTTGAGCAAACTTGAGTTGCCTGGCCAGTTCCCCAAATTTCACTGCCCTATCCTTTTCCAGCTCTTTGACCAGTGAAGAGAGGTTTTCCAAGTCATGGTTCATCCGGTTAAGCTGCTGATCTATCAGCTCCTTCTTTGTTTCAAGCTCTTTTGCGGTAAGCTGGCGTTCTGCATGAAGTCTCGTGCCAAGTTCCTTCAGCATGGTGTCCAGCGCTTCCTTGGTCTCTCTGGCCAGGGCCTCTGCCCCCTTTGCCTGGACCATCCTCAAGAGAAAGGCAAGGCCCAGCCCCACCAAGACACCTCCCACAAACACCCCGATCAGCAACCACAGATCTTCCATAAATATTGCCCTTCTCCAGCCCAATAGCGCCCTTCTCCTGTGCACTCTAAGGGCTTGGCTTCTTTTTTGTCAACCCTCCCCTTAGGGCCGTCGTCTAAAGGAGAAACGAAAATCCTTGAATATTGGAATGAATTGTGGATATAGTTCGATCCATGGACCGGGATGCCAAACCTCATATCATGATATTGGGCGTGGGGAATATCCTGTTCCGTGACGAGGGGCTGGGGGTTCGGGTCATAGAGCGCCTCCAACAACTATATGAATTTCCAGGACATGTCTCTGTGGTTGACGGCGGTGTGCTTGGCCTGAATCTTCTAGGAACAATAGCGGAACCAGATAAGCTGATCGTAGTGGATGCAATAAGAAACGGTGGCAGCCCAGGAACCCTTTACAGGCTCTCTGGTGAGGAAATCCCCAAGAGGATCTTTGCCAAAAACTCGCTTCACCAAGTAGACCTCCTGGAGGCCCTTACCTTGTGCCAGGCCCTTGATAAAGTGCCAGAGACCGTAATCATAGGCGTGGAACCAGAAGACATTGAAACCCTGAGCATAGAGTTAACTGAAACTGTAAGGGCCAGGATTGATGATCTGATAGCAAAGGTTTTGGAGGAATTGGCCCGCCTTGGGGTCAGTCCCACAAGGAAACAGGACATGGGGATGGAAGACGATGTGCCTTGCAATACCTGCCAAGATCGTTGAGATAAGGGACGGAATGGGAATAATAGATATGGATGGGACCCGCAGGGAAGTCAGCCTCCTCTTACTGGAAGAACCCAAGGTGGGGGAGTATGTAATAGTTCATGCAGGTTTTGCCATCCACAAGGTTGATGAACAAGAGGCCCAGGAGTCTTTAAAAGTGCTAAGGGAACTGGCTGCCATGGGTTCAAAGGATAGCACATAAAATGGAAGAGGGGGTTTCCCTTGACAAGGTAATTAATTTTTATTAAGGTTGTGCAGGTTTTCACATGAGTGGATTTATATGTTTCCAGGAGTTTGAGGGGGGTTAACGGCTAACAAAAGGAGGTGAACGCGGTAATGAAGGGGAAATTTTTAGGCGCATTTATAGGTGTTCTTGTTTGTTTCATGTTCGTGGCAGGAGGGGCCTTGACAGCAGCCGATGTGCCCGAAAAGGTCACAATAGAAAATTCGGGCTATAAAAAAGACAAGAAAGGGCCCGTAATACTTTCACACAAAAAACATTCAGCCGAGTACAAGGTGGCCTGCACAGAGTGCCATCACGTTTATAAGGACGGCAAGAATGTGTGGAAGGAGGGGGACCCGGTAAAGAAATGCTCAGAGTGCCACAACCCTAAGAAAAAACAAGGTAAAATTTTAAAACTGCAAAACGCCTATCACAAAAACTGCAAAAGCTGTCACAAAAAAATCATAAAGGCGGGAAAAGGCAAGCCGCCATTCAAAAAGTGCACCCAGTGCCACCAGAAAAAGAAGAAAAAGTAGAACCCTTCAAGCATTACATCAAAAAGGGGAGCTGGTCGGCTCCCCTTTTTGCTATGAGCCTCATTTCGCCAAAGTTTCTATCCCTATCTTTCGGCCTTTTGTCAGGCTAAGCCACATAAAATAAACAATCATGAACGTGGTCAGAATTGCCGCTGGAAGGGCAGCGGTCTTTCCAAAAAGGACCAGTGCTATGCCTGCTGCAGTGCCGGCGTTTTTAAGGGTTCCCAAGAGCTTGATGCTTATCCCTCTGGATCTCTCAATTCCCAAGAACCGGCTCACCAAGTCTATGGCACCCCCGAGGAGAAAAGTGGCTGAAAATGAAATTGCAAAGAGGGGCAAAATGTCCTTTGGGCTGCTAAAGAAAATCCCCCGGTTTAGGCCTATGATGCTATAAATTACCACGAAAAAACCCCAGTTGGTGATGGGCCCTTTGTAGGGAAGAATGGGGCTGTCCATTTTGAGCCGCACCAGGATCTGAGAGGCTATTATGGGGCCCACGACCAGCAGAAGAAGAATGAGGAGGACCTTTCCGGGATTGATAACGGCGGTGCCCAAGAAAAGAAGGCACAATATGGGTGTGAGGAGCAGACCGCAAAGATAGCCTCCGATGGTAGCCATAAGGGAAAAGGAGGTGTCTCCGCCCAAAAGGCCCGTAAAGGGTATGATGGCAACAGCGGGTGGCACCGCCGCCACTAGCACGATCCCGCTCCAAAGGATCTTGTCTGAGACCAACAAAGTGCCTAATCCGATCAGGACTCCTGAGTGTATTACAAAATTCATCAGGAGTCCCACTATAATAGGAAGAGCCATGGAACGATTAATTCTGAAAAACCCTTTAGGAACCCCAAGGGTGGAAACCGTCATCACCACGGCCAAGGCAGGGAGAACCCCCCATTTGGTAAACTTGGCCCACTCACCGAAAAAGAGTCCGAGAAAGAGGGCAAGAGAGAAAATAAAATTCCTGTGAACAAGAAAGGACTTGATTTTTTTCATCCTCTTTTTCCTTTTCGTGCCCCCTGTGCGACCTTCCAGGGCTGGGCAAGGCTAAAGTATCCTTTTAGTCAGCCGATGCAACATATGGCAACACATTTAACTAGTCAAGATCTTACTGGCTCATTCTGCAAAATATGGAACAAGTAATGATGACCCCTATACCGGCACAAAGTTTTCCCCTGCCCTCTTTCCAGGATGATCAAAAGAAGGGCTTCTGCCATTGGCATGAACCTGATTACAGCAGGCCCCTTCTTCGCATTCCAAAGAAGGCAAGAAAGAGGATGTTTGACAGACTTGCTTTCCTGTACGGCCATAGCACAGCCAAGCGATACATGCCTGAACTTGAGCGGTTGCTCAAGGTGTACTGGGCCCACAAGACCCCCGGAATGATAGAGGACGAAAAGCGCTTCAACCCCACTGAGAGATTCACTGAAAAGGATATTATACTCATTACTTACGGTGATCTTTTAAGGGGAAATGATCCCTCTCCTCTCACCACTTTGGCGAGATTTTGTGATACCTACCTTGAAGGCACTATTAATACTCTTCACATTCTTCCCTTCTTTCCCTCATCATCTGACAGGGGCTTTGCGGTCATAGACTTTGAAACCGTAGATCCCCACCTTGGGACGTGGGATGATATAGAAAGGCTGAAGAGTTCTTACAAGCTTATGTTTGACGGGGTGATAAATCACGTATCATCCAAGAGCAGATGGTTTCAAGAATTTCTCAATGGAAATCCATTTTACAAGAATTTCTTTATCTCTTATGACTCCCCTGACGCCCTTACCCCAGAACAAAAGAAAATAATATTTAGGCCTCGAACATCTGATATTTTGACCCCATTTCTCACCATTTCAGGGAAAAAATACGTCTGGACCACCTTTTCTCCTGACCAGATAGATTTGAACTACAAGAATCCCCAGGTTCTAATGCGGGTTATAGAGATCCTGCTCACATATGTTAGGCGAGGTGCGGATATTATCCGTTTGGATGCGGTAACTTACCTCTGGGCAGAGCCAGGCACCAGATGTGTCCATCTTGAGCAAACTCACCAAATAATAAAGCTCTTCAGAGACATACTGGATGTGGTGGCCCCCAAGGTAGCAATTATTACAGAGACCAATGTGCCCCATCATGAAAACATATCTTATTTCGGAGATGGTTATGACGAGGCCCAGATGGTCTATAACTTTGCCCTCCCTCCCCTGGTTCTCTACACATTTTACAGGGAAGATGCCACGGCCATTTCACGATGGGCCTCACAGTTGGAAAATCCCTCGCCGTGCGCCACCTTTTTCAACTTCCTCGACTCCCATGATGGCATTGGGCTAATGGGGGTTAGAGATCTGCTGCCAACTGAGGAGATTAACTTCATCATAGACAGGGCTGTGGACCATGGCGGCCTAATTTCGTACAAAGGCGGGCCCGAGGGTGAGAAGGAGCCTTATGAGATCAACATCACCTGGTTTAGCGCCTTGAACAAGGAAGACTCCGGGGAAGACATCGCCTTCCAAGTAAAGAGGTTTGTGGCTTCCAGGGCAATTGCCCTGGTTTTACAGGGTGTGCCAGGTATATACCTCCACAGCCTCATTGGGACACAGAACGATATTAATGCAGTGTTGGCAACTAACTCCAACAGGGAAATCAACCGAACAGTCATAAAAGAGGACCTCATAAATCAGGCCTTGGCTGATCCTCTGTCCAAGATCTCGCGTATCAATCGGGAGTTGGGAAGACTAATAACCCTCAGAACCCAGGAAAAAGCCTTCCATCCCAATGCATCACAAAGAGTTTTGAATATATCCCCGAAGGTATTCAGTGTTGTAAGAGTGGCGCCTGACCAAAGTGAAACCCTGCTCTGCCTGATAAATGTATCAAGGAAGCCTCTGCACATCGATATTAAGCTTTCCGGATTCTCGCTTGAAGCCTCACACTGGATTGATCTGGTCGGTGGCATGGAATGGTGGGCAGACGACGGGCTCATATCCATCAGCCTCATGCCCTATGATATAGCCTGGCTCAAATCACAGGATTCTTAAAAAGGCAAACTCAAGACATAACATGGAAAAGGTTTTGCAGCTCCTCTGCAGAGGCCTCAAGGCTCTGCTTGACTTTTTCAAGCTCTCCCCCTTTTATTCTCAATTGGTCCAATTCGGCCTCAAGCACTGATGGAGGCGCCATGTTTCCGGCCTCCCCGACCCCCACCTCTCTTGCAATTTCATCAGCAATATGGAGTAACCTGACTGCTTTTTTATACTCATTGGGAACTTGTCCCTCACGGTGGTGAAGTTGTATTGGGATTCGAATCTCTGCCGGAAATTTCCAGCGCTCAAGCAGCATCCCTCCAACTTCACCATGGTCCATGCCTATGGTCTCTTTCTCAGCTTGAGCAAGCGGGATATTGCATTTCACTGTCTGGCCCAAGCTTTCCGCAAATTCCTCTGGGAAAAACTCGGCCAAAACCAACTTTCCAATGTCGTGCAGAAGTCCCATTATGAAATAGACTTCTTCCCTCCCCTTGGCCTCGGCAAGGGCAGATAACTTTCTTGCCGCATTGGCCACCGCCAGACTGTGTACCCATAAGCCATTTAAGGAAAAGGCTCCACACCCCTTCCCTTTCGGCAACGAATGGACCACACCTACCGAAACAGCTAAAGATTTCACCATATTCGAGCCCAAAAGTGCAACGGCTCGCTCCAATGTGGTTATCTCCTGCGGGAAGCCATAATAGGCGGAATTTGCTACCTTCAAAATCTTAGAAGTTAGTGCTGGATCTTGCGAGATCACCTCAATGGCTTCTTTTATCTCATGGCCTTCATCTGCGAGCACCCTTGCAAGCCTAGGGATAACAGCAGGTATGGTGGGAAGCTCGTCAATTCGCGCATATATCCTTCTTTTAAGGGCTTCCGCTTCCATCATGCCTATCCTCGCCTATCCTTTTGATGATCTCCCTTTCTTGATCGGAAACAGGCACCGGCATGTTTAATATTTTGGCCTTGTCTCCTTCCGGGCCCAGGAGTTGGCTTCCTAAAAGAGTGCTCATTGTGAGGCTCATTATCTTAAGGGCGGAAAAGCCCCAAAATCTTTCAAGTATTATTCCTGATCTATGGCATGATGTTAGAGCCGGGAAAAAGTAAAAGCCGGTATTTAGAGTAAAGTGTTTCAATAACGCCAACAGAATAGTATTATTCTTCATAGGAAAATATGTGCAAACAGGAGCGTGTCAATTGAAGAATCAAGATATAGTGCCAAATCTTAACGGGCTTCACATCAAGAGAGGAGAGCTTAAGACCGTGCAAGTAAACCTGGGCAACAGGTGTAACCAAGCATGCAGGCATTGCCATATAGAGGCATCCCCAAAGGGGACCAGGATAATGGATCAGGAAACAGCGGTCAAGATAATCAAAAAGCTTGCTGAACTTCCCATCCGGAAAGTCGAGTTTACTGGTGGAACCCCTGAAATGATCCCTGCCTTCAAGCTGTTTGTGGAAAAACTCTCAGGTGCCGGAAAAGCCCTTACTGTGAGAACTAGCCTTACGGTACTGCAGAATCCAAAATACAGTTTCTATATTGACCTCTACAAGGAACATAAGGTGAGGATCATCGCCTCTCTTCCAGGCACTTTTGACGATGTGACTGACCAGCAGCGGGGAAAGGGTGTCTTTAAAAGATCCATAGGGCTTTTGAAAAGGCTTAATGAACTCGGATTTGGGACAAACGGTTTGGACCTTGACTTGGTCTTTAATCCATTAGAAACTGAACTTCCCCCGCCCCAAGCAGAAATCGAGAGGATCTTCAGGCAGATATTAAAAGAGCGCTATTCTATTCAATTTAATAATCTTTACACCATCGTAAATTCTCCAATTGGTCGTTTCAAAAAGGCACTCGAGGCCAAAGGGCTTCTTGAAGACTATCTGAACACTCTCAAGGCCAATTTCAATCCTGCCACCATCGGCTCTATCATGTGCAAGGAATTGATTTCTGTGGACTATCAAGGCTGCGTATATGACTGTGACTTCAATCTTGCCCTTGGCCTTCCCGTAAAGGGTTATGAGCGAAAAAAATTTTGGGAGATAGACTTTTCTGACTTCTCCCCAAAGATAACCACCGGGGAGCACTGTTATGCCTGTACTGCGGGAAGAGGAAGCTCTTGCATGGGAGAGATAGCAATGGAATCAAAAATCAGGGATGATGTGAAAAATTATTATGGAAGGGAACTTCAGACATCCAAAGATCTTAAGACCACTGCATGCTGTCCGGCTGACGCCTTACCCGAATATGTAAGGGATGTCCTTCCCTATATTGTGGATGAGGTGAAAGAGAAGTTTTATGGATGCGGCTCCCCCATTCCCCCTGCCATCGAGGGATGCACTGTGCTAGACCTTGGTTGTGGTACGGGAAGGGATAGCTTTATTGCAGCCAAATTAGTAGGCCAACGGGGCAGAGTGATAGGCCTGGACATGACCGATGAGCAACTTGCAGTGGCCAACCGCAATGTTGAGGCCCAGATGGAAAGGTTTGGCTATGACAGGCCCAATGTTGAGTTTAAAAAGGGATACATTGAGGATTTGAAGGGAGCAGGGATTGAAGATGGTTCAATAGATGTAGTTATCTCCAATTGTGTAATCAACCTCTCGCCTGACAAAGAGGCGGTTTTCAGCGAAATATTTAGGGTCCTCAAACCAGGTGGTGAGCTTTACTTTTCCGATGTCTTCAGCGGCAGGCGGGTCCCTGGCCATCTCAAACACGATCCCGTCCTTTTGGGCGAGTGCCTGGCAGGGGCTATGTATATAGAAGACTTCAGGAGGATGCTTCTAAGGCTCGGCTGCCTTGACTACAGGGTCATCTCGAAACGAAAAATTGATCTGAAAAATCCCGAGATTGAAGAAAAGATCGGCATGGTGGATTTCTATTCCATGACGGTCAGGGCCTTCAAGCTGGATGACCTGGAAGACATCTGCGAAGACTACGGTCAGGTGGCAGTCTACTTGGGAACCGTACCGAGATTTCCGCATCACCTTGAGCTGGATGACCACCATCGCTTCATCACGGGAAAGCCCATGCTGGTCTGTGGAAACACCGCATCCATGCTTTCAAACACCCGATTTGCCCCTCACTTTAAAGTAATGGGGGACAGATCAGTCCATTACGGCCCTTTTGATTGTGCCTCCCCAGCAAGTATAGAGGGCGAAGAGCCTTCAGCTGACACTTGCTCCTGCTCGTGATCATCATATTGAAAACACTGGCATTGGTTAGAATGAGTAAAAGACAAGGCAGGAAAGGGGCGTAATTTACTTCAATACCGAATAATCAACAAACCATGCCTCGATTCCAGGCTCTGGAGTTGGCTGGCCTTCTAGGTAAACATAACCAGTAAGCCTAGGGTAGTTGTCCAGATCCGATGAAATTATATAAGTGGCTTCATAGCTTTTGTTTTTCTCAGAAAATCTAATTCGGAGCACCTTTCTCTTGTCCGCAGTTGCTGATTCTATCCTGCCTATGGCCCTTGTCTTTGTATCGCCTATGATGCGAATAATTTCCAGCCTGCCTCCCGTGCGTGTCACCAAGATCCTTCCAGTATAACTCTTGTTGCATCCAGGCCTTTTTCCTATGACAAGATATTGACCCTTTAGAAAATCATAGAGAAAGCCGGCTTCACCGTCAGCATGAGATTTATCCGAGCTAGCAGCCCAAATGAGGCAAGTAATCCCAATAGATATGACTATTAAACACAAAACCTTCGACTTCACTTATTCCCCCCTAGAAAAATTCCAGTTTTGGTGGTTACTGCAGGGGCGCCTCAATTTTTATGCACTATACTGATTCAGTTTATCTGCTTGCAAGAATTTTACACAAGGACATTGGGAAATGGAATGCTGTATTTAGGGCAAAGCGGTAAGAAGGGAATAAAAAGGGGTTACTTTTTGCTGTAACCCCTTTTGCTTTTTCACTGGTAGCGGGGGATGGATTCGAACCATCGACCTTCGGGTTATGAGCCCGACGAGCTACCTGACTGCTCCACCCCGCGAAACTAGATTCATTATATGTCCTCTTGGCCTGATAGTCAACTGGTTGTTTTATTCGGCCGTCCTCATAATTTTCTCCAAGATTTCTGGGAAATTGGTTGTGGGGTATCAATATTTTTGATATGTGCAGGTATGCAGAGTGTGTGACACTGCACAATTCGGCCGGAATTAGAGAGAGTGATATGATAAGAATTACATGCTGTGGTGGAGTTGGGATGGTTACGGGCTCCAACTTTTTGGTGGAGACCCCAAAAGGGAAAAAACTCTTGGTGGACTGCGGGCTTTTTCAGGGGGGCAGGGCCACGGAGGAGCTAAACAGGGCACCCTGGGGCTATGCGCCCTCGGCGGTGGAGACTCTCTTTCTCACCCATGCGCATATCGATCACAGTGGACGAATACCTAAACTGGTAAAAGATGGCTTCAAAGGCCCAATCATTACATCCCCGCCCACGGCCGAATTGTGCCAGATCATGCTCCTTGACTCTGCCCATATCCAAGAGATGGATGCCCAATGGCAGACCAGGAAAAACAAGAGGCAAAATAAGCCTCCTGTGCTTCCCCTTTATACCACAGAGGATGCAGAGGCCTCCCTACACCTCTTCGAGCCTACGGAAAGGGATCAAATCGTTGAGGTCGAACAAGGAGTGAAGGCCAGACTGAGGAATGCAGGCCACATACTGGGCTCTTCCATTCTAGAACTTTGGGTGGAGGACCGGGGGGGTACTGTAAAGGTGGTCTTTTCAGGGGATCTTGGGAAAAAGGATCAGCTCATCGTGCGGGATCCCCATGAGATCTTTGACGCAGACTATGTGTTTATTGAATCCACATACGGCAACAGGCGGCACAAAGGCTTTGAAGAAAGCAGGGCCGAGCTGCTGGAGGCCATTCAATACAGCTATTCCAACGGAGAAAAGACAATCATTCCTGCCTTTGCTGTCGAACGCACCCAGGAGATCCTTTATATCCTTGGGCAGTTTCACCGAGAAGGCCTCCTGCCTGACATTCCCGTATACCTTGACAGCCCCCTTGCCATAAAGGCCACAGAAATATTCAGGAAAAACAAGAAATATTATGACGAAGAAGCCTCTGCTATAGTGGAGGAAGGATACGATCCCTTTGATATGCCAAACCTGAACTTCACCTTGAGCACCCAGGAATCTATAGCCATAAATGAAACACCTGGTCCAGCGATAGTGATTGCTGGGAATGGAATGTGTACGGCAGGGAGGATAAAACACCACCTCAAGCACAATCTATGGAGGCGGGGATCCAGTCTGGTGATCGTAGGTTTCCAGGCAAAGGGCACTACCGGCCGCAGGATAGTGGACGGCGCGAAAGAGGTGAAAATCTTTCGGGAGCCAGTGGCTGTGAAGGCAAAGGTGTTTACCATTGGAGGTTTCTCGGCCCATGCCGACCAGGCAGACCTATTGGAGTGGATGTCTCACTTTGAGTCTAATCCTAAAGTTTTTGTAACCCATGGTGAGCCCGAGGCAAGCCAGGCCTTTGCAAGGGAGATAGAAAGGCGTTTCGGCCTTGAGGTGCACATCCCTCAATTGAGGGAAAGATTGATTTTAAAGCCAAGAGAGGTTGTTGTTGAGGCCCCTGAAATAAAACCTGCAAAAGAAGCGTCCATATCCCAGCTCATTTCAACAATTGAGGCCATAGAAACGGACCTAAGCGGGCTAAAGGACTTCTTGCTTCGCTCTGATATTGACCCAGACCTCCTGAGCCAAGACTATTTGGAAAAACTGGAGTATTTACGAGAAGAGGTCAAGGAGATCATTCAACCTGCCCTTGGGCGGAGACAGAAGAGATAGCCTCAATAATCTTTTGATACCCCGTACACCTGCATAAATTCCCTGAAATGGCTTCTCTTATTTCCAGTTCACTGGGCTGCGGGTTCTTGTCGAGAAGATGCTTGGCAGACAAGATCATTCCAGGTGTACAAAAACCACACTGAATAGCCCCCTCTCTTATAAATGCCTCTTGCAGCGGATGCAGCCCTTCCCCTGTGGCAAGGCCTTCGATTGTCACCACTTCCTTGCCATGGGCCTGAACCGCCAGCACCAGGCAGGAATTGACTGGCCTTCCATTCAGGAGCACAATGCAGGAGCCGCAGTCGCCCACTTCACATCCCTTTTTGGTGCCAGTAAGCCCCAAGTCATGGCGCAGGAAATCCAACAAGGTCTGATTAGAGCTTATCGGCTTTTCATAAGACCTGCCATTCACCGTGATGTTGATGACCTTCCTCATGGTGTGCACTTCTCCTAAAACTTCTCCCTTATCTGTTCATAGGCCATTGAAAGCGCCCTTTTTGTCAGCACTCTTACCATATCCTTTCTATAAGCAGCAGAGGCCCTGAAATCATCAATGGGATGGCTGTCAAGAGAGGCTGCTTGGCCGGCTTGTTCGAAGAGTTTCGTGCCAGGTTTCTCCCCTTTTAAAACCGATTCCGCCCTAGGCGATCTCATGGGAGTAGGGGCCACCGAGCCAAGCACAATCCGGGCTTCAGTTATGACTCCATCGCCATCCATTGAGATGAATGCTGCCGCATTCACTATAGATATTTCCAAGGCCTTTCTTCTGCCCAGTTTAATATAGCCGCATCCATTAGGGCCTGGTTGAAGAGGGATATTAATCTCTGAGAGTATTTCGTGCGGCTTTATCTCCGTCTCACCCGGCCCAAGAAAGAACTTATCGAGCTCCAACATTCTCTCACCCCCCAAAGAGCGCAGAATCACGCTTGCTCCATAGGCCATAAGTGGAGGGGAAAGGTCTGCCGCAGGCCTTGCAGTCACCAGGTTTCCACCTACGGTGGCAAGATTCCTTATGGGGGGTGACCCAAGTGATTCCGCCCCAAGGGCTATGCCGGGAAAGGCAGCCCTGATCAGCTGAGAGGATGAGATGTCTGCCACCCGGTGACACGGCAGGATCTTCACAGCATCCCCATCTTGGTAT
>Ga0256835_1000533_pt1 | contig 27883 bp, 27 predicted proteins | sample PIR30metaG_FD_185972 | JGI IMG/M metagenome (GOLD analysis project Ga0256835, IMG submission 185972) | Hydrothermal vent microbial communities from East Pacific Rise, Pacific Ocean - PIR-30 | ecosystem: Environmental > Aquatic > Marine > Hydrothermal vents | place: Pacific Ocean: East Pacific...
CTTACCTTTGTAAATAACGTAATGGCTTCTCCTGGGAGCTCTATCGCCGAGTATCTTACATGTTTCTTCAACCATCCAGTGTAGCTGGGTACAGTGCAGACTACCATCAACTGTTAGCACAGCTATTTCTTCATAGTTCCCCCTTGCTAGAATCCCTGCTAGCTTGAACCCAACCATGTTTACGTGCTCTGCTTCGAGACAGACACTGAGAACACCGTATTCTTCTTGAGGGAACTGTGACAAGATATCGGGATGCTCTATCTCAACACATCGACCTATTATTAGTAATTTTTTCTTATGCCTGAAGATCTTCGAGCGAGCATTGATATCGGCTAGGCGTGGTATCTTATACATCATTAGTTCACCTCACATGATAAGGAATATTACGATCCATAGACAAAATCATTTCTTGGTTGATAAAATTGCCTGTCGTCAGGACAGGGCCTGTAAGAGTAAGCGGTTACGCTATTAAGCTAAGACGAGTGGTGAATGCATCACTAAGACCCCTCTATAAGGAGAAGAAAGTCGACTCTAAAGAAGTGAACGCTAAGATAAGCGAGATAAATGCTGCTATATATGAGGTCCTCATAAACAAGTTCGAGGTACCTAAGGAAGCAATTGTGAATATCACTTTGGAATACGATATCAGCGATGGAGAGTTCGTGGTTAAAGACATCAAGATCGAAGTATATGATCTAAACGAGATCCTCACTAAAAACACAACCGCTGAAGTAAAGAAACTACTGCTCAAGAAGAAAGAAATGGAGAATAAGTAGTCTAGGAAAACCAGTTCTATGAAAAGAGAGGAGTTGAATAGGCGATGATAGTTGGTATTTTGCAGGCGGAATACGGTGTAGACCCGCTCGAAAACCTGAAGATCACGGGTGAAATAATCGATAATGGATATAGTTCTGCAGATGTCGTGGTTCTTCCAGAGTACTCTATGGCTGATATATTGTCTCTCAAGCCGGAGCAAGTATATGGTTTAGCCGAGAAGCTAGAAGATAGTGATTATCTCTCAAAACTATCCGATATAGCTCTAAAATACTCGGCGATCATCGTAGCCCACTTTATAGAAAAGACGGATACACCACCATTATCAAGAAGTACAACGGTACTTGTCTATCCATCGGGGAAACTAGAGCCTGTTTATAGGAAAATACATCTCTTCGACGCTTATGGTTATAGGGAATCAGATTATTTTGTACCAGGCGATAATCTATCGCCTATTGTCGACTTAGCATGTGTTCGTACGGGTTTCGCTATATGTTATGATATGAGGTTTCCAGAGCTCTTCAGAGCTTATGCATTGAGCGGTGCTGAAGCAGTGGTGGTTCAAGCTGGATGGGTTAGAGGGCCTCTGAAAGAAGAGATCCTAGATCATATCCTGGTTTCAAGAGCGCATGAAAACACCATGTACGTGATCCTCTCCAGTCACTGCGGCGAAAAATACGTTGGTCGCAGCGGGGTTTTCAGTCCCTATGGGTACAGAATATATGATCTAGGGCCCAGACCGGGCTATGGAGAGATCGGTATAGATAAGGAGAAAGTGTATGATGCGAGGAAACTAATACCTGTGCTTGAGCACTCCCGTGCAAAATGGGTTATTTCTCCTCGACACAATGACTAGCGAAGCAATTGTCGAGGGATTCAACTAGTTTTTCTCTAATACTTTCATCGCCGGCCAAGAGCTTATCGAGAAGACTGGCTACTTCGTCGCCACAGACGTTCTTTATATCATCAAGTACTCCTTCCTCAATAAGCCTAGATGCCTTCCTAGCTAAGCTGTACTTGTCCTCGAGCCCAGCAATGATTCTCGCTAGTTCCTCGATACGACTACATATGCTTTTCTTCCCCGGCCTAGGCGGATGTCTAAGCAGATATATGTCTAGTAGGAACATTAAGAGCCAGAATATGGCATAGCCGATGTAGGCCTTGCCATAGCCATGCAGGTATGCGAGTACAGATGATACGAATGCCGTGAACGTAGCCGTTATAGCGGCTATTGCAAGCTTTCTATATTGTTCTTTTTTCAACAAACTCACCGTCATAATAGTCTATTATATTCATCAGCTTATCTTCAATCACCATAGCCAGTTCTCTGGATTCATCGTATATTTTACGTTTCTTTTCCGGTGTCAGTAGGAGCGAGCCCTCCCTGATAACATAATCCGCTTCCGCACCTCCTCCAAGGATCAGGTTTGCCAACAGATTGCTTGTTCCGAGAGGCCTGTGTCTTACATCGTCTATCCTGAAAAGGACTATGTTCCCCGGCATGTTCTCCTCGATGTATCCTCCCTTGATACCGAATATCTTGTAGGAGTTAATGATGATCCTATTATAGAGAAATGGTAGCTTGAGCCTAGTATCCCAGTAGTTATGACGATATAGGAGGAGCATCATTCTTATCTCGTCTAGCAGATTATACCTATCTCCGCTGGACCCATCGGTTCCTATGCCTAAAACAATGTTTTGCCTTAGTATCTCGTATACAGGGCAGAAACCAGCTTCTGCGAGCCTCATGGCGGAATGGGGGCAATTCACTATCTTAGCGTTTTTCTCCTTTATCAAAGGGATCTCGCTGCTTAATACCCAGTTTAGATGAACAAGTATGGTGTTTTCGTTGAGCCAGCCTTTACTGTGCATGTATTGGATAGGCCATTGCCCGGTCTTCTTTCTGATAACGTAGACTTCTCTACGAGTCTCAGATACATGGATATGTACTGGTACACCGTGTTTTTCGGCTATCCTATACATTTCATCTATAATGCTTGGATCATTCCGGTAGAGGCTATGAATGTTTATCAGTGGATAACCATTGGGATAGCTAGCGATACAGTTAATCATTGATGCCGCATTATCAGGTCTATAAGGCCCTGTCCTAACGAGTAACCCGTGTTCTGATGCAGCTTTAACCGTTTCTTCGGGGTAATAGTACATGTCTATGAATCCGATGATCCCGTTTAGCAACATCTCGATCGATGCGAGCTTTGAAGCCGTGTATACTAGTTCTCTCGTAATCGTTTTCTCTTCCAGCTTTACAATCTTATCGAGCCAGTCCCAGAACTCCATGTCCGGTAGGCTTCCCTTGAATGCCTTCATAGCTGCATGTGTGTGGCAGTTGATCAATGCTGGCATTAATACGTGTTTATCGCTCAATATCTTAGTAGTGCCACGCGGTGCTTGTTCCTTACAGGAGCTCGAGAAACAAGTGATAAAACCATCTTCAATGAGAATATCTCTATCAGTATAGATCAGAGGGAAATCTCCATTTTTGCTCGGTGTTACTACGTATTTTGCATGATGTATTAGGAGGGGCTCCAAAGCCGATCACGTCAGCCTTTCCACTAAAGCTATGATAGCCCCTCCTGGCATAGATTATTAATTACTCTTCTTTTTTAGAAGCCTCATTATCTCGTGTAAAGACTTGTTAAGACTTACTCCTTCATTATCCACTCTAATCACTAAGCCTTCCAATGGGTTTTCAGGAGGATCCGGAAGATCTTTTTCAGGCTTCTCCTTCCCTAGGTATATCCATTTTATCTTTGATGAGCCATTTCTTCGTATTTCGATCCTGTACCAGTATCGGCCATAATAATAGTATTTTACCCTAGAGCCATCACGGCGTTTCTTAACAACAATATGTACTGGTTTCAAATAGTAGCCTTTCTTCCTAACAATATTGTTGTACTCGTAGATCTTCTGAGTATAGTTTGAAATAATCTCGTTGATAGTGCGGAGCACAGTCATGTTTTTGAGTTTTTGTTTCTCCTTGTTCAAACCAGGTCAGCCCATGGGAGTCTCTTCATCTTTTCTGCTGAGTAACTATTCTTCATCCCCACACCTAATATAAGTAGGGGAGAACATTTATGTTTCAACAATCCCTTTATACGTTCATACCTCCCTAATTACTCTTCAACTCTACATTCGAGGCCTGCTACTCCGGGCTCCACTTCTATTATCTCGTTGGAGAAACTCGTTATTCCATCCACTACTGCTTCCTTATCCTTCTTTTTGACCAGCACAATAACTATCCCGCCCATACCAGCGCCGCTTATCTTCGCACCTATCGCTCCTAGCCTTAGACTATTATGAATTATTCTCTCTGTCTCGGGTATAGCTACGCCTATTGATACGAGTAGTCCATGGTTGATGTTCATCAGCTCACCTATTCTTATCCAGTCTCCTTCTATCATTAGCTCTTTAGCGGTCATGGTAATCTCTGAGGCTGCCTCGTATATTTTGCCCATAATGTTTGGGAATCGCTCATATCGTTCAAGCACTTTCTTCACAACTAAGCCTGTACTTCGGGTTACTCCGGTACCGATGACGAGAAGAGTGTATTCATTGCTCCACCTTGCATTTAATGGTTTGATATCTTCAGGGCCTCTATAATATATGAAGCCGCCACGAAGCGATATTGCTGTATCGATACCACTGGGTCTCCCATGAACTATTTTCTCTGCCTCCAAGGATAATCTTCTAACATGCTCTGGACTGGGCTCAACACCTATATATTTGAGTACAGCAGCTGCGAAGCTTATACTGGATGCAGCAGATGATCCGAGCCCATAGGATATCGGTATATCGGAGTCAATTGTTATTTTCATACCTGGCAGTTCGCCGTGTTCTTCTCTTATTAGGTCAAGTATTCTCTTGAAGGGTAGGAGTTCCTTATCAGGTTCTTTTTCACCGTATACGAAGCCTTTTTCAAGAGATTTTGACCAGAATCTTATCTTACCGTTCTTGTTCGGCTCGACACGTGTTCTAACGTATAGGTCAACACTGCTGGCTATAGCCGGCATACCTTTAACAACGAAATGTTCTCCAAACCATATTGTCTTACCGGGCGCTCTACAGCATACTTTCACGGATAATCACCAGGCAATACATGGGGCATATACTTGACTATATTTTTATGCTAGTTAGATTAATAATTGCCCCTACACAATAATCTTGTCCCAAGGAATCGATCATCACTGCTTACCCAAGGTGGTATGTATGTCTCAGAACTACTCCATGGCTCCTCGAGCACCGACACCAATTTTCAAAATAATAAATGAGGCTAGAGAAAGGCTGAGCAAGACTAAGCATAAGATAATGGTGCTGAGCGGTAAGGGCGGTGTAGGCAAGACCTTCATATCATCTATGCTCAGCCTAGCGCTCGCCGAGAAAGGCTATAAGGTGGCATTATTCGATGCAGACATACATGGTTCATCAATACCGACCGTTCTCGGCTTAGAAGGCGCAAGGCACTTCGCCGGTCCAAACGGGATCGAGCCCGTCCCTGGACCTCTGGGAGTTAAGGTCGTCGCAATAAACATGATGCTAGATACGCCGGACACGCCGATTGTTTGGAGAGGACCCCTCAAATCCAGGGCTATCACAGAGCTTTTAGCCAAGGTTAACTGGGGCGAAAACGACTTCCTAATAATAGATCTGCCTCCGGGTACAGGTGATGAAGCAATAACGATAGTACAGACAATAACCGATCTAGACGGCTCGATAATAGTGACAGCGCCCAGCATACTGTCCGAGGTAATAGTGGCTAAAGCAATAAATTTCGTGCTGAAAAACAATATTCCCCTACTAGGGATCGTTGAGAACATGAGCTATTTCAGATGCCCGAAGTGCGGCTCAACATATCAGCTCCTAGGAAAAAGTACTGGGGAAGAACTAGCTAGGAAATACAATACGAGACTACTAGCCAAGATCCCTCTAGACCCATACATTGGCGAAGCCCTTGATAAGAGAAAGCCGTACCTCGTTGAATATCCTGATGCAGATGCTGCTAAAGCACTTAAGGAGCTAGCAGGAAAAATAGTTGAAATACTATCGTCGGAGGAAAAACAGTAATACAATACTTGACTATAACCCCCCTTCTAAAGCAGGATTTTTCCTCCTCATAATCTTCTACATCACTACTTATTTGGCTGCCTTTTATCGTAACCTATATATTTGGCCTAAACCCCCCTATACTTTACTGGGGAACAGTCATGGAAACCAGCAAGCTACCGACATGGATGGTATTGAAGAAGGCAGCAGAGGAACTGATGAAGAAAGGCAAAACATCGTTTACCAGGAAAGAACTCACGATGTATGCCAAGAAATATATTGACCCGTCAAGGCCTGAGACAAGCCTGGATTTCGAGGTAGACTTGATAACGGTTAATAGTAATAGTAAGGACAGGTATAAGGATCCAGAGAAACTCTTCCTATTCAGGATCAGTAGGGGGAGATATACTCTCTACGATCCCGACATTCACGGTCCTCTGGAGAAATACCTGGAGCCACACCATTATCTACCAACCAGGAAACTCGTCCTATCCCAGGTATCCGAGATACTGGGGAGCAAGGGATACAAAGTCCAGATTATACTCCAGCATAGAAAACCATTAACACCAGACCTCGTAGCCGATAATGGAAAGAAAACAGCTGTATGGGTTATCGATCCGGGGACGGACCAGGCTACGCAGCTAAAGAATCTAGCCTACGCTATAGGATCAGCTCTACTATCAAGTAATGGTGTCTATGACGAGATAATAATAACCGGGCCACCATTCATAATCAATAAGATCCCCGGGAAAGTCAAAGAAATGCTTAAGAACCTAGGGATAAAGCTTGCCATACTGAGGGAAGAAAGAAGATATACTCTCGTATTTTAGCCGAATAATGTGTAGAACAATTCTTGATCTCAAGAATAATATCCCTGTAATGAACAATAGTTAATTGTACTAACTATTACACTGGGGGAATGATAGGCTTTGTCGATGATACCTCTCCCTCTCCCAAGGATTAGAAGCGATGTTCTAAGTGTTGAGCAAGCACTCGCTTATAGGAGAAGTCATAGGAGATTTCGTGACGAGCCTCTCTCGATAAGTGATGTCTCACAGATACTATGGGCTGCCTACGGTTTATCGTTACCGGTTAAGGGATTCCTGACTTGTCCCAGCGCTGGGGCCACCTATCCACTAGAACTCTACCTTGTTGTTGGAACCGAAGACGTCGAGCTAGGTGATGGTGAGTTCTTAGAGCCCGGAGCCTATAGATATTTACCCCACAGCCACGTATTAACATATGTTAAACCCGGCCATGTAAAGGAAGAAGTATACAGGGCCTGTTTATCTCAGAAATGGGTTCTAAATGCACGGGCCAGCATAGTCATCGCAGCCAACTATGAGAGAACAACAAGATACTATGGCGAGAGAGGAGTCAGATACGTAATCCTCGAGGCGGGTCATTGCGCGCAGAACATATACTTAGAAGCAACAGCACTCGGGCTAGGCGCCGTAGCGATCGGGGCTTTCTATGATGATGAACTAGCAGAAGCAATTGGTCTACGTGAAGAAGTTAAGCCCGTGTACATGGTTTCAATAGGTGTTCCGCTAAGGAGGTACTTTATAAGTGAGGAATCACTTCACGAACACATAAAGATCAATAGGCGGAGAAAAGGATTACTCTAGGCAGCATCAACTGTTAACCTGCTCTTCAATATCTCCTTCGCTTCCCGCAGAATCTTCTCTGTATTCTCATCAGTAGTTGGTGTAACATCTACCAAGTTATAATCCGGTACATTCACGCCAGAACTAGCTATTGCTTTCAGGGATTCCTCGATATTATAGAGCATTAGCCCCATATCCGGTATTGTAGACTCGGGAAGCTTCTTCAGATCCTTCGTTATCTCGAGAACCTCCTTAGCGATCCCCTGGAAGTTATGTATAGTCATAGCATATTCCAGGCTTAAAGCTACCTTCTCCAAAACAAGATGAATCATCTGGAGACGGGCAGATATCTTGTCCAGCTTAGCTATTTCTTCAGCGTATTTCTTCGCTAGAAAAGTCTCTCCACGCATCTGAAGCTCCGCCGCAACCTCCATCATGCGGTGGCGGCGGTTCTTGATCCTATCGAGTAATGCCTCTATTTTACTCATACCCATTTTAACCGAGTAAAGGGCTTGAATGCCTTCTCTATAAGGATCTATTTTTCTCCTTCGGAAAATCATGTAAATACACCGTTAATGAAATCGTTAATGAAATGGTTAAAAATATAGGGGCTATTTAGTAACGACGGCCTGGTTTACTCCTTGGAAGTCTACCTTGTATATGAATATTACCTCGTAGTACCCCGGTAGCCCCTGGTATGGTTCTGCTATGACCTTGTATGGCTTGAAGTACTTGAAGTGCGGCCTGTCTATAAAGGTCAGTGTTCTGGTTGATGTAACTGTTATCTGGTACTTTATACCGACTTTCTCTGCGAAGGGCTGGTACTCCGGCGAGACGGGCTGGACGTTACCAGTGTACCATACGAAGTAGTAGGTATGGTTCTTGTCTTCATAGTTTAGGTAGAGTATGCCGTCAACCATTATCTTATATATCAGAGCGAGCTTGTCAGGCTCATCGAATCTTGGTGAAAGGAATGCTAGGCGTTGGCTCTGCACTATGTATAGGTAGAAGTACTTTGATACATCCTCTCTAGCTATTCTCACCATCCAGTAGCTCTTAGGCAGGTCGACAAGGCCTACGAATGTTCCTCCGCCAACTATTGGTACGACTGTTATAGTGTTGTTCTTGCCTGGTATGAATCTGAAGACGTCGAATACCAGGATGTATGTCTGGTTCTCGGGGGCCTTGAGCTCTTTGAGTATCTTCACGGCCTCTGTCTCATTATATGCTGTTAGAACTTTTGCGAGCAATGATATCTGTGTACCGTTTAGAGTAGCACCGTCGGCTAATGTATAGCGGTGTGCCCCTACGCTGATCCAATATCCGTAGTCCCACCAAGCAACTACTAGAGCGTCTTTACCCGTGTGTTCTCTGAGGAATTTCAGTGTATCATACCATGCATTAGTTTTTGCGTTGACAGGGGCTCCGCCTGCCATTATTGATGGTACCATCTTGATGTGACTGTCATATGTGACTGCCCCGGCAGCTGTCAGGTTTATCAGTGCTAGTACTACGAATATGAAGGCTATTATTCTAGCAGATGATTTATGGTGGAAGCTTACTCTTCCCCTCTTACGCTCCATTACTTCTTTCTTGCTAGGTATGAATTTCATGAAGAGCCATCCAAGGAAGCATCCTGCAACAGCTAGTCCGTATGTCGCCGCTGTTGCTTCGAAATAAGTTGCATTCATATATGCGTAGAACGCTATCAGGAATGATAATGCCAGATAAACTCTGTCGGCACGCCCCTTATAGAGTAGATAGAATGCTCCCACAATAGCAAGTATTAGTGGTGACACAAAGAATAAGGCGTATGTACCTGTACCCCATGCTGTGAGTACTCCTAGCAAGCCCTTAGCTACGAGGGCGGGCTGTTGCTCCGCAATGCTTTCCGTTAATGGTGATGCTCCGAAAAACCTTAGGCCTAAAGCCCATGCGATTCTACCACCTATCGGCAATATACCCTTAGCAGCCAATACTATGCCGGTTATAACGCCAAACAATAATATTAGGAAGTAGCGGCCAGGCGTAAGTATCCTCTTCTTAACGTGCTTGGAGTTGGCAAGTAGATAATATATTACTGGCAGTATCATTGACGCTAGGAGCATTACGCCAATACTCTTAACATGGAATCTCGGGTAGAAGCCTAAGGCTTCGGGTATCGATGGAGCTGCTGATGCGAAAAACACTGATAGGAAGACCAGCGCAATATTGTATTTCAGGAAATTAGCTGTTATCTCCTTGGACGCTAATAGCGGGTATAGTATCATGAAGATTATCACGCCTGCCCATACGTAGAGGAATCCTCCCCAGAACCATCCTACCGATGCCATGCTCAGAGCGGCTAGGACTAGGTATAATATTTTCTTTTTGACGTCGACGTTTCTGCGCTTATAGGTCTTCATAAGCTTTGAGTAGAAGAACAAGAATAGGAATACCATAGCCATTGCAACGCCTTCTTTCTCGACGAAACCCACTATAGTTCTATCACTAGCGGCTGGCACTACAGCATAGAGCAGTGCAGCCATTAATCCCGCAATATTGCTTCCATCCATTATCTCCCTCACAGCGAAGAACAGCGTTATGAACGTTATACCGGCAAACACGAGCGGCTGTAATGCCACCCATGCCTTAACAGTTATGCCGAAAGCCCCGGTTATATAGTATGTTAGGGCAGTCCATATTGGTAGGCCGGGATAAGCTGATAATACGAAGTTTCTTCCCCATGGATACCAGAAGATATGTGTGGCTGGATTGGCACGGGTCAGAGTATACCAGCTCAAGAGTCCGTGATAATATGTGTAGTTGGCCTGCCAATACTCGATCCACGGGTCGTTAGCATGTAGTTCTAGACCCCATCTAATTGCGGGGAGTGCGCGGAGATATATTCCTATACTGGTGAAGACCGCTAGTAAGACTGCTGTGAGGATTTTTGATAATTCAGGCCTCTTATCAAGGGCCTCGTAGATCTTTGTGATGAGCTTCTCGAATTCTTGGGACATTCTTTTCCCCCATAAGCCGAAGTAATGGGCAAACCATTAATTTAATGCAATAGTTTATCTCTGGATTTCAAGGGTATGTCAGATAGAATATAAAAATATTGTATGGTAATATCTCCCGGTAACCGTTCAACAGGATTGATGATCATTGTTAGGGTATTAGTAGCGCGAGTATAGCTTTCTGTACATGTTTCCTGTTCTCGGCCTGATCCCATACGGCGCTCCACTTACCGTCTATAACGTCATCAGTGACTTCTTGCCCTCTATGGGCTGGGAGGCAGTGCATGAATATGGCATCCGGCTTCGCATAGCTCATGAGTTCCTTGTTGACCTGATACGGGCTTAGATCACGTATTTTCTTCTCCTTCATGGATTCTTGGCCCATGCTGACCCATACATCGGTATATATTACATCTGCTCCTTTCACAGCCTCTATCGGGTCTCTTATGATCTCATATTCTCCACCGTTGGGAACGGCTTTTTCCTCGAACAGCTTCACGACGCTTGGATCTGGATCGTATCCCTTCGGGCTTGCGATCACTATTTTGCCGCCTAGAATCCCTATGCCGAGCATAAGGCTGTGGAGAACATTGTCTCGTCCATCACCTACAAACACTATCTTTAATTTCCTTAGATCCCTGTCTTTCTTCTCCATTATGGTATAGATATCGGTTAATGCCTGGGCTGGATGTAGGAGGTCGCTGAGCCCGTTGATTACTGGTACACGGCTGTACTGGGCTAGTTTTACCAGTTTCTCGTGCTCGTAGACCCGCGCCATTATGCCGTCGACATATCGGGACAATACCCTAGCTGTGTCCTCTATGGTCTCGCCTCTGCCTAGCTGTAGGTCTCTCCAGTTAAGGTATAAGGCGTCTCCGCCTAGTTCAAGCATTGCTGTTTCAAAGCTTATCCTTGTACGTGTGCTTGGCTTTTCGAAGAGTAGTGCTAAGTGTCTTCCGCGCAGGATGGGTATTATCCTCTCCCCTGCAAGATATCTTTCCTTAAGCATTCTGGCCGTGTCAAGCATGAATTCTAGTTCTTCCTTCGTAAAATCCGCTAGTGTTAAGAAGTGTCTTCCCTTTAGGCTTGTGACCATAGCTAGTCACCTATTCAATTATTAATGCGCTATATACGGTTAAGAATTGAGCGCTTATATGATGCTGTAAACAACAACGCCGCTATAAAGCCTATCAGGGCCATGAAAGACATGTATGTGAAACCAATCCTTGCACCGTATAACTGGTAGAGTTTACCCAGGACAATGTTTCCGGTAAGATATGCAAAACCATATACTCCATGCATGTACCCGTATCCGGCTCCACGCGATTCTACCGGTAGGAGTAGGCCAGTTATTATTCTTCTCAATGTATCGTTGAAAGCCATGTAGACTCCGAGGAGAATAAATGATACAATTGCCGCTAACGGAGATGATGATAGTGCGAGCACCATGCCCGTGATAAATGTTATCACGAAGACCAATGGATATAGATAGTGTCTTTCATCACCCATTCTATCGCTTATAATACCTATAGGGTATGCTATCGAGGCATAGACTATGTTTGAGAGCATGAGGAAAACGAGGCTATATTCTTTAGACCATCCAAGCTCTACGGATCTAACAAGTAGGAATGCTTGTCCAAAGCCTGTTAGACCAGACATGCCTACTGATACAAGGAAGAACCAGTACCTCCTAGACAAAGGAGCGGGGCGTGTCCTTTTCTCATCCTTATGAACGGCTATCTTAACACATAGCTTCTTTTCAGAGACAATAATAGCGATTATGAGAACCGCTAGTAATCCGGGAACAATGCTGAGTATGAATACGCCGTTGAATCCAAGCAGTGGTAGTATGAGAAATGCCAGTAGTGGGCCTATTATAGCTCCTAGGGTGTCAAGGCTACGATGAAGACCAAAGGCCTTCCCCCTAGAATCAGGGGATGTACTGAAAGATAATAATGTGTCGCGGGGTGATGTTCTAATTCCTTTTCCCACTCGGTCTAAAACGCGTATTAATGCTATTAAAGGCCAAGACCGTGCAAAGGCGAAGAACGGCTTAGATATTAATGATATGAAATACCCGATTGTTGCTAGTAGTTTGTACTTCTTAATACGGTCTGATAAACGGCCGCTAACAAGCCTCATTAAGCTATCGAGAAAACCGCCTAATCCCTCAACGTATCCCACGATATCACGGCCGTATCCTAAGGATAAAATGTAAAATGGTAGTACAGCATAGACTGATTCGCTACTGATATCAGTTAATAGGCTGGTGACGCTGAGAGCGTAAACGTTTCGCCGATTGAAACATGTCTTCTCATTCTCAACATTATTCTCCATAAAGCTTCCCTACAAACTCGTCTATTTTATTCTCATAACGTTTATCCAAACCGTACTTTTCTAGTAATGACTTGATAATCTGCCTTGTCTTTTCATTATCAAAGATATCGTTCATGCGGTAGACTGGATGTTCTTCACGACTAATCATGATCTTAACAAGGTTCTTCTTGATCCCACCCATTATCTTCTTAATCGGCTTGACTCCATAGATGTTGAGGCCGTTATCAGTTATTACGACATCATAGTATGGGATGAGTCTTACATCTTTTTCATTTGATGCAATTATGAACACGAGATAGTAAAGTGACTCGCCGAGAGCAGGGCTATGGATCATTCCGTCTTCGTATAGTTTGCGGAAAACCGCGAGCTTCGAAGATATGTAGTCGATGCGTTTTTCAACGTCTTTGAACATTGTGTAGACGCGGTTTATCTTCCCCTTCATTTCACGCTCTATGTTTCTCTTTTCCTTGACCAGGACTTGTAACTTATTTCTCTCCTTATTTATGAGGCTATAGTATTTCTTTTTAACAAGATCTATCTCTGTCTCCGCCTCCCTCCTGAGATCCTCTATTTCTCTCAAGATTAGTTTTCTCTCCCTCTCCAGTCTTCTCAGCTCTTCTCTCAATAATTCTTCTTTATCAGCATATGTAGGATCCATGATCCTCTTCTTGATCTCAGTTAGCTCACGCTGGATCTGGGTACTTCTAAATAGAAGCTTCTCTATCTTATAGTGGTAGTTCTCTTCGATATGCTTCATCTCATTATTCATCTTCATACTAAAACTCTGTATGTTTGAATCAACTATTTTACGGGTCTCTTCAAGGCTTAGCTCGAGCTCACCAAATCTCTGATTATAGTACTGTATTATGCTTGACATCCATTCCTTGTATTTCCTGAAAAGAAGCAAACGAGACTGTTGGACCAGCGACATAAGATTCTCGTAACCCGTTATACTCCTCATATAGATGTATTTAGTGCTACGATAACCCTCGTCGTGTTCGAGTACTAGACCAGTCATTCCCGACGTTGTTGCACTGGATAATAGTTTTTCGAGAATTGTCTTGAGATCGTCTGTTATCAGTCCTGGGATCTCCTGGTGTTCTATATCACTGTACTTTCCGGCGTAAATCTCTGTTGCAAGACGCCTTACAATCTTTAAGCCTCTTATGAAATCCTGTGTTGAAGAGGCATCTATTTCCTCTACAGATTTGAGTAGGAGAGATATTGGTGGAGACCATAGCGGCATCTTAACCTTTCTAAGCATATGGGCATCCACAACAATTCCTTTTTCATCGAATATTTCGAGAAAAGCTATAGGGTAGTAGGCCAGCATTATCTTCTTGGGTATCTTTCCCCTCTTTAAATAATCTATGAACATATGTATGACCAAGTAGTCTGGGAAATGCAGGTTTTCGCATGGAGCGCCGGGTCTATGTATACATAAGCCTGTTACGCTTCTAGGCGGCCTAGAGATCCTCATGTACATCACTGGTATCCTTATCTCAGCATGTACACTCTATATACTATATAGATTCTTCAATAACACTTATTATCAAAAACTAGTACGGAGAGAAATACAATTTATATCTAAGCAGAGACTAGACAATAGACAAGAACACCAAAAACTGGTTGGGGAAGACAAGATGGGTGATCCATGGTACGTAGGTTACCTAGAAGGTAAGCACTGGCTATCCAACGCAGACTATGATATCGATACAATCTTCAAAGTACTTGAAGCAGCGAAGGACTTGAAGGAGAAATTCCATAAGAAGGTGGAGACAAAATACCTGCCGGGCAAGGTCCTATACCTGATATTCTATAACAAGAGCCTTAGAACAAGGAACAGCTTCCAGACAGGAATCTACCAGCTAGGCGGTATGGGTATATTCATATCACCACACGATGTCTACACACCGACACTCCCAGAAGACATGGTCCCGTACCAGACAGAAGCTATTCGTGACGTATCACGTGTACTGAGCAGATACGGTGACGGCATCGCAATTAGAATCTACGGCGACCCAGCCAAGTGGATCATCGGCCGTGGTCACAGGATCATACAGGAGTTCGCCAAGTGGGCCAGTGTACCCGTACTCAACATGGAGGACGACATCTACCATCCATTCCAGGCCCTAGCAGACGCGCAGGCAGCCCTAGAGGCTCTTGGATGGCCGAAGGACTTAAGAGGAAAGAAGTTCGTCGTCAGCTATGCCTATAGCGGCGGACTAAAACCGCTAGCAGTACCACAGAGCGTAGCCCTCATCGCTGCAATGCTGGGCGCAGACGTCTACATAGCACACCCACCGGGCTTCGAACTACTCGACGAAGCCATCGAGAAAGTCAAGAAGTACACCGAGCACTGGGGCGCAGAGTTCAAGATAACACACGACATGGACGAGGCATTCGAGGGCGCAACCTTCGTCTACCCCAAGGCGTGGAGCCCGAAGGGCTTCTTCCCACCGTTCAACAACACAGTAGACAAAGAGGGTGCAAAGGCCTACCAGGCAAAGTTCAAGGACTGGATCGTGACGATGGAGAGGCTCGAGAAAGCCGGCAAACCATACTACATGCACTGTGGACCAGCCGACCGTGGACAGGAAGTAACAGACGAAGTACTAGACAGCTACGAGAAGAGCCTATACTTCGAAGAAGCCGAGAACCGTCTACACGTACAGAAAGCCGTAATGGCTATGGTAATGGGAAGCAAAGCCTAAACTTTTACCCTCTAACCTTTTTTCTTTTATCTCTCCTTTCTCTATTTATCGAGGAGAACCAGTATTGGAGAATAATGATCCCTCATGGAGAGTTGACGATAAAACCATAGTTGTTAAAGGCATAGATTATCCATTATCACTCTACCATTTATATCTTCTCCCACTACTCAGTATTCGCCGAGAACATAGATGGTTTGTATTCGAGAAAACACATGGTGCTTGCAAAGGCCTACTGTGTAAATATGATAAAGAGGCTTTAGAGCTTAGATGTACTATACCGGATACATGTACTCCTAACTATGCCTTTCACCTGCTGGGGATCACCACATATAAGCGGGTATGGAGAAGGAGAAGCCACGCTCCAAACGTGCTTAGATCCTCTATATTGTTCGACTGTATCAAGAAAATAACGATACCCTTCTCACCCCAAGACAAATACTATGTCATAACGGCCATTATACTGAGCAAAAACACTGATTACTACATAAACACTCTACGATGGATGAACGAGCTTATCAACAAAGGCGTTGTGATCTCCAGATCCTATCAGGTGAAGCAATTCCTAAAGATAAAACAACGTATCAAGAAGATCCTTAGCCGGGATAAAGAACCATTAATAGAAGCAGCCGAGCTTCTATCACTAAAAGGAATAGGCGTTAAATCTGTGCAAGCGTACCTCTTACACGCATATGGGCTAACCAGATACGCCCCGATCGATAGGTACTTCTCGGAGTACCTCCGACTCCTAGGAATTAAGGGGCGTTTACCGAGCAAGAAGCTATGCATAGATTCGCGATTAAACTGTAGCCGATGCAGGTACAGCGGAGAATGTATTTATGCACAGGTACAAAGACTATTTGGAGACCTCACAGGTATAATACAGTCAATAATATACTGTTTATTCAGAACGAAGAATACGATACGAAGGAGAGAAAATAGAGTTGAGGATACGCTGAGAAACTTTTCAGAATATCTCGAACACCCATCCCTGTGTTTGAGGATATAGCGATGACAGGATTCAACCCATTTACACTAGCGGAGAACGTCAGGAAAAAAGTCGTATGTGTTAAGAACGGAGTAGAATATAGAATGTATTATAGGTTCCGTGGTGGAAGATGGTACGGAGGCATCGCTACAGGAGACGTAGTGGGCTGTAATCTAAGATGCAAGTTTTGCTGGTCTTGGAAATATAGTCATAGATGTGGACACGGTAAATTCTATAGTCCAAGAGATGTTTTCCATAAACTAGTGAATATAGCTTCTAGACGCGGTTACAGGTTCTTACGTCTGAGCGGTGGAGAGCCGACTCTCTCGATGAACCATTTACTACGGATTCTAGAACTAGTTGATAATACAGAGTATATTTTTGTTTTGGAGACAAATGGGCTCCTCATAGGCTATGATAAGAAATATGCAGAAAAACTAGCCAGACATAGTTCGCTTATTGTCCGAGTATCCTTTAAGGGAGCATCACCGGAAGAATTCGAGATGCTTACTGGTGCTTCCGGTAAATTCTACGATTATCAGTTCAGAGCATTAGAGAACTTAATAGATGCTGGCATGGAGCCTGGTGAACGTGTTTATCCAGCAATAATGCTCAGTTTTTCCGACCCCAAAAACATAGAGCGTTTCAAAGAAAGACTCGAATCAATTTGTTCTGGACTTAGTAAATACATAGATGAAGAATACGTTATACTCTATCCCCATGTAGTGAAGCTTATGAGAAGATACGGGTTAAAGCCTAGGAAGACATTCGAGCCAGACAACCTTCCTGATTTCATGATATAACATCTACATTCACATTAGAGTTTTTTAACCATATTATCTTGAAAAGTAAAGATATACTGGCAAAACGCTGTAAAGGTGGCTAGAATGGACCGTAAGGAAAAGTACATCGTAGTCGCATTCGGCGGCAACGCGTTCCAGACAAAGGGAGAGCGCGGCACACCCGAGAACTACTGGAAGAACGCCTATAAGAGCGCCGAGTTCCTCGTCAAAATACTTGAGGAAGGATATAAGGTAGCGATCACCCATGGCAATGGACCACAAGTAGGAATCATTGCCGAGTGGATGCTTGCAGGGAAAAAGCTCAAGAACCTCGAGGTAATGACTCTCGACATCGCAGGCGCTATGAGCCAGGGATGGCTGGGATACCTTATACAGCAGAGCCTCTACAACAAGCTTAAGGAGAAAGGACTGCTTAACAACGGCAAGATAAAAGGAGTAGTAACAATCGTAACACAGACAATCGTCGAGAAAGACGACCCAGCATTCCAGAACCCGACAAAATACATCGGGCCATGGTATGATGAGGAAGAAGCTAAGAAACTAGCGAAAGAATTCGGCTGGACAGTAAAGCCGGACCCGCGCGGTGGCTGGAGAAGAGTGGTGCCCTCACCCGATCCCAAGGGTCACGTAGAGATCGAGGCAATAAAGAGGCTGCTAGACGAGGGATTCATAGTAATAGCGAGCGGCGGAGGAGGCATACCCGTCTACTTCGACGAGAAAGGATGGCTACACGGCGTGGAAGCCGTCATCGACAAAGACCTAGCTGGAGAGAGACTAGCAACAGCTATCGGAGCCGGAACATTCATGATACTCACCGACGTAGAGAAAGTCTACCTCAACTACGGCACACCCCAGCAGAAACCCATCGATGTCATGACGGTCAGCGAAGCAGAGAAATACTATAAGGAGGGACACTTCAAGCCCGGCAGCATGGGGCCCAAAGTACTGGCAGCCATAAGATTCATCAAGAACGGCGGCAAACAAGCCATCATAGCACATCTATCACAGGCATACGAAGCCCTAAAAGGCAAAGCAGGAACAAGGATCATACCTGACCAGTAATCTCTCAAAACTTTTTCTCCTCTCATTTTCTCCTAAAACATCAAGCGATAACCATAGAATCCATAACTGATCTCCTACAAGTACTGCTTCAAAATTCAATCGTAATTTTTTTTCTTTGGATGAAAATCGTTTTCTATGGTGAGTCTTATGTCTAGGGTATTGGTAGGTATGGTGGCGGCTGTCTTTCTCTCTATCATAGCTCTATCACTGGCCACAGCAGCATCTGGCACTCTGACTAGTCGGGAGATCCTGAAGATGAATATGGCTGGTAAGACGGTGTATCTTGTTCCTGATTTTGTGAGAAGTAGTGGGGACAACTACACATGGACATTCAGCTATGTAAAACCAGCTATGGAGCTGATGAAATCGCCGTATAGTGGTTATTTTGATGTGATAAGTAACTATAGTCTTGTGATCAAGAATGGTGTTGTGAACATTACCTCATACGTCGAGAGAATGGCTTGGAATAAGACGGGACTCTACATATACCAGAATGGAACAGTAGCCAAGATATACAAGAATGTGAATGTTACGATGGGTTATGATACTGGTTGGTTTGTTACTGATGATGTTATAGGCTTTGTTTGGAAATCTGTTGTTCTTCGTGATGGTAGGGCTTATGAGTATGGTATGCCTGTTGTTCTTTATGATGGTAAGCCGTTCTTTGTTGTTGGTACGTTCAATGCTACTGGGAGGGTTGGTCTTGTACTGAAACCCGTGTATGGTGGTAGTGTTGTGAGAATGGTGACGAGCACCCCATATACTGGTGGTGTTAGTAAGATTGCAGGGCAGTATAATAACACGCTTGTATTTATCGAGGGTGTACATCTATACTACTATATTGTTGAACATAACTTGACATTTATTGGTACTGGTGCGTTTGTTGATGTCTTCCATGATTATTTTGTCTATGGAGACAAGGTGTATAATATTACGGATCTTTATAATGATGTTGTAGATATTAATGATATTGCTGTTGTTAAGGGATATTATGTTGAAGTTCCGATATGGGGTAGTGATGTGGTTGTTGCTGATGATGGTTGGGTTGTTGTTGGTGGTGAGAAGGTTGCGTTTTATAGGGAGATTAACTGGGCACGTAATCGTGGTAGTGTGTGGGTGTTGAGGGGTCGTTATCCGTTCTTTAGTGCTACGGTGTATTGTCTTGGTTCTTTAAGTGATCGTGCTGTGCTTGTTGCTAGGGTTGTTAGGGTTAATGAGTCTGTTGTGAATATTACTGTCTATGAATTGCCTGTTGTTGGCAATATGACTGTTAGGTCTGAGTTGTTTAGTGGTGTGGTTGTTCCTGTTCGTGATGGTGCGATAATGCTTGATCTTGGTATGGTTAGGCTGGTGCTTCCGCTGAGTCAGGATAGGGTTAAGCCGTTGCTTGAGAAGTATGGTCTGCTGAAGTATGTTACTACTGCTATGCCTTCTAGTCCCGTGTCTAGCACAACTACTGTTGCAAGAACAACGGCGACCAGTACAACAACAGCACCAGAAACAGGAGCAGTAACGACAAGCACACCAGTACACAGTGCTACAGAGGTGACTGTACCGCAGACTGGTATGCAGACAACGAGTGCTGGTAGTGGTGGTGCTGGTTTTCCTGTTTGGGCAGGTGTAGTTGTTATTGCAATAATAGCATTGGTAATAGTATTCTTGATAAAAAGAAAGTAATCGAGAAAATAAACTATTTCTAATTCACATTTTATTTTTGGCTATATTTATTGGGATGAAATAATGATTGTTTATGATGTGCTACAATTGATTGAATGTATTATGGATGAACAACAAGGCTTTTTACGTGATCTTTTACATTCACACAAGAATGTTGTCACTAACGATTATTCATCTCTCGGTTTTATTCTAGGTGATGGTACAGTTATTTCTAAGAAGAGATACTGGTATGTTGAAGTTAAATCTACCTTGGTATATACTATTATTTCAGCTTTATTACATGTTGGTAGTATCGCTCAAAGAAGATACATTTATTATCAATGTAGTCATAGTGGACATAGCAGAATGAATTATCATATAAGAATTAAAACATATGATGAAAAATTGGAGTATATAAAGATGATAAAAAGGAAAGAAGTGCTACTTGATCATAGCTTTCTAACTCCCGAATTTATAGCAGGCTATTTCGACGCTGACGGATCAATTACTATCAATTCCAAAACCGGTCAATCAAAAATAGTTTTTATATCAAATAATCCAGCCCTATTACAAGTCATATCAGCATATCTACGTAGAGAACATGGAATATCTATGAGTAAGCACCCATCAATTATAAGACCTCACTTGTTCTTGAGCTCCAATGGCATAAAGATCCGTAAAGGACTAACATATCAAATTTATACTACAAACTTAGAATCTCTAGAAAACCTCATTGATTTAATTCTGCCATATGTAGCACATATAATTCGCAGAGCAAAACTTGTCCTTGTAAGACAATATATCAGCAGGAACTTATCGAAAAAGGAGTTTGTGAAAGAATTTAAATTTTTGAGTGCTCTGAGCAAGAAACTCAATGCGACCGAATATAACAAACATGAATGCCTGGATCTTCTCGACAGGGTTATTAAATGTGTATCAAAATGGTGGCGGGGCCCCCACTAATGGTAGCGGGGGGCGGATTTGAACCGCCGACCTCGGGGTCTCTCCGAAGCGGCAGCCTCTTATGAGCTTCGCGGGGCGGGCTACCGTCCCTCCGGGCATAGATTAAGTATAGAAGCCGCTTATAAACTTTAATTAAACCGGTTTAAATACGGGCTTAAAATCAATAGGTTAGGAGTGATTATTTAGTTGTCAATATAATGGGTCTCTGGAATGACTATAGGTAAAATAGTTGTAAATTATGCGCTGGATTTCTATTCGGAATTCAACAAATTAATGTCTAAATACTACAGGTGTTTCAATGATCGATGTTTTTACTTTTATATACTGCCAAGCGATCTGCGGGTCAAATTTACCAAGGGGATCTATGATTTGCTTAGAAATAACCATGTTTTATCACTGTATGGTTTCGCATTGTCAATAAATGATAAATCAGTTAGAATCGTAAATGCCAAGCCCAAATCTATTTGGTATAGGCTAGGTCTAGCAATGAGCGATGGTTCTTATCATTCGCGATCAAACATTATGTTTTCCGTATCAACATCGCACACAATAGACTGTATTCTAAATAGTTTTAGTAGGATGACACTATATCTTGCAAGATATATTGGATGTCCTAGAAGTGGCAAGATTAGCCCTGCATTCAATATTATGGTTAAAGATGAGGAGTTAGCACAAATAATTTCGCGGATGAAGCGTGAAAAACAACTCGTAAATAATGAACTTGTATCCCAGCTTATCAGAAACAAAAGAGCTCTAGCCGAATTCTTAGCTGGAGTTATTGATGGTGATGGATGCCCTGATAGATACGGTATTAGAGTAAGCATCTCCACTAGTGACCCGTTATACAGTATTCTTCAATCTATATTTGATAAAGACATTCATTATGATCATGATAAGTATATCCTAGCAATACATATGAAACGCTTGAGAAAAATTGGTATACTGGAGTATTTGGCTGAGGAAGTTATTTCTCCTCATAAGAAAGAGAAGATCCGGTATCTAATCAAAAAGAGAAAGCGTGTCGAGTTTGCATGTTTTCAGATCGATGATTCTCACGCTGTAAACATGATCAATAGCCTTGATAGTGATCTTAGAGAACTATTAAGTAAATTAAAGACTAGAACACATGGAAAATACGTCTACCTGTATGTTCCCATAAATAACCGGAACTATGAGCATGTATACAATGATATGGTAAAACTCTTATCGAGCATAGGCGGCCAGCTAGGCAGAGCTCAGGACTTTGTAGATAGTTTGAAGCATGGTAACAGAGAACTTGTAATCTATAATCAATGTGTTGTAAGGACACTATTAGCATTGAAGAAAGTATTAGGGGAGGGACGGTAGCCCGCGCCTCCCGCGGGCTACCTGGCTGCCCTACCCCGCTGTTTTGCCCCGCCGTATTGTTTGTGGTGTTTTTCGGCGGTTATAAGGTTTTCTCGTGGTTTTCTGGTTTGCTGGGTTTGGGGGAGAAGGGAGGGGAGGGGATAAAAAGGGTTATTTTAGCTGGTTTAGTGGTGTGTTTGTTTTTGCTGGTATGTATGGTAGGATGTGGCGGGTTGTTTTTGGGCTGTATACTTTTCCTTGTCTGGCTATTTCTATTACTTCTTGTTTTGTGGGTGGTTTTCTGAGGAATAGGTAGTTTATTTCTCCTTTTTCGAGGTCTTGTAGTGCTTCTTCTCGTAGTCCGTAGTATGCTAGTTTTATTTTTCCCTCTATGTTGAGCTTGTTGAGGATCTTGGATACTTTTTTCTGTTCTTCTATTCCCCCTTTTATGATCCATGCTTTGCCGTTCCTAGACAATATTATGAAGGCTATTCCTCCCTCTTCGAGCTTCTCTACGGCTTCCTCCGGAGTGATCGGCGTCTCCACTATTTCTAGTTCTCCGGAGGCTTCACGGAGGAACTCCTCTATCTCGCCGATTATGGCTGGATACCATGTCTCCAGCTTAATACTTGGATCAAAGTAATCGACTATGATCGCTGGAACCTTACGGTACCCTAAATCCTTGAGCGCAGCCCACCTATGATGGCCATCGACAATCAAGTACTTATCAGTACCCGGTATCGGTGCAACGATAACAGGCATATCGACAGCATTAAGGTCTATTATCATCTTCTTAACATCCTCAAGACGCTTAGTAACAATCTCCTCATGCGGCACCAGCTTATCAACATCGACAAGAACAGGCTCAACCCGCTTAACAGGGATATCCAGCTTCGGCAGCTTAATTATCACCGACACATCGCACCGACCCACAATAACTCCTAAGGCCTACTTATACGTGAGACAAGAATATACGTGCATCTATAAAACAGTAATCATAACCATAAACACATACATGTAAAAACATGTAAGTATGTGTGAAAAGAAAGAAGAAAAAGAACAATTTAGTTTAAGCTAACCAGCCCTAGACTTAAAGAACTCGATTATCTTCTCAGCGATCTGAACACCAGCCCTCTCCTGAGCCTCATTAGTCGTCGAACCAATATGAGGCGTCAACACAACATTATCAAGCCTCGTCAACGGATGATCCTTAGGTAGAGGCTCCTCCTCATACACATCAAGACCAGCACCAGCAATCCATCCCTCAGACAACGCTTTAACAAGAGCCTCAGTATCAACAACACCGCCACGAGCAGTATTGATCAATATAGCGGTTCTCTTCATCAACTTAAGCCTATCCTCATTGATCAAATGCCTCGTAGAAGGCAGTAACGGTACATGTAGAGTCACAATATCCGATTCACGCAGAAGTTCGTCGAGCTCCTTGAACTCAGCGTTAAACTCTTTCTCGACATCCTCCATGTGGCCACGAGCATCATAATACAATATCTTCATACCGAACCCATTATACGCAATCCTAGCAACTTCCCTACCGATCCTACCCATACCTATAACGCCAAGAGTCTTCCCCCTAAGCTCAAACCCCATACACTGCTTCTTAGCCCAAACACCCTCACGCATCTTACGATCAGCAAACGCTATCTTACGAGCAACAGCCAGCATCAAACCAATAGCCAGCTCAGCAACACTCCTAGAAGGGGCACCAGGAGTATTAAGCACCTCTATACCCTTCTCCTTAGCCGCCTCCAGATCAATATTGTCAATACCGACACCAGCCCTACCTATCACCTTGAGCTTCTCCGCAGCCTCAATAACCCTCCTAGTAACCTTAGGCTTAGACCTAACAATAATGGCATCAACATCCCTGACAAGCTCGACTAATTCATCCTCCGGAGGATACTCCTTAACGATCACCTCGAACCCAGCGCTCCTAAGCTTCTCGACCGCCTTAGGATGAAGAGGTGCGGCAACCAATACCTTTACCATGCCTATCACCTACAACATAGTATGGATACTCTCATCTTAATAAATTAGTAATAGGATAGGACTAGAAACCAATAATCAGGAGAGAAAAAGGAGAAAAATAATATCCTGAGTAAAACTACTTCTTCTGTTTAAGCTCCTCGATAACCTCTCTAAGATTCTCGAACAACTCATCGATCTCCTCGTCGGTAATATACCCCATATGCCCGATCCTGAAAGTAAACTCCTTGACAGGGCCGTAGCCCTTAGCGATCTCGAATCCACGCTCCCTCATCTTATTATAGACGTCAACACCCTTGATACCCGGAGGAGTCTTAACAACAGTAATAGTGGGACTATAGTATCCAGGAGTAGCGAACAACTCAAGCCCCAGGTCCAACACGCCCTTCCTTATCCTCTCAGCACGCCTAGCATACATGTCGAGCCAAGCCTTCTTACCACCCATAGCCTCAATAGTTCTAAGAACAACATTCAAAGCAATAATCTGCGGTATAGGGGGCGTCGAAGGAGTAGACCATTGTTTCTCCAAGTACTTCTTATACTTCAACAAGTCGAAATACCAGCCCCTATTAGGTATAGATTTAGCCTTCTCGAACACAGCATCACTTACAGCAGCCATTGCGAGACCGGGAGGCACGCCGAAAGCCTTCTGGCTACTCGCAAACACTAAGTCCAAGCCCCACTCATCAACCCTTATATCCGTCGCACCCATAGCCGATACAGCGTCGACAAACACGAGCTTATCATGCTCCTTAGCAACCTTAGCCAGCTCAGACAACGGATTGAGAACACCAGTACTTGTCTCGTTATACGTTATCGTAACAGCCTCCACATCAGGATTCTTCTTCAACGCCTCATCGAGCTCCTCGGGAAGAACGGGCTCGCCAGGCTTTTTCTCAAGCACAACGGCCTTACGGCCATTACTCTCAACAACTTCACGATACCTATTACCGAAAGCACCAATGATCGTCACCAAGACTTTGCCGCCAGGAGTAACAGCATTCCTAATACTGGCCTCCATAAACCCCGTACCACTAGCAGGTATCAGGAGAACAGTAGCATTCTTCGCCTCGAGGAAATCAGCCAGTCTTAGCGTCGTGTCGCGATGGAGAGCCTGGTACTCCTTAGACCTGTGACTGAACATCTGGAAACTCATAGCCTGCAGTACCTGTGGGAAACACGCCACTGGCCCGGCAGTGAATAGCTTAAGCTTCTTAGGCCATATCATCTTCTCGACTTCACGCAGGATCTCTTCACAATCCATAAGGCATACCCTCCGATACATCCTAGTCATTTTTGCCTATATATGGATGGGCTAGTAATATATGATTCCATCCGATCAAGGAGAGAACGGTCCCAGTCGCTCCACCTACATCACCGCTCAGATCGTCTCTGCCCGGTCATCCCACAGACAACTATGTAATCCAATACCTTATATATCCAGATACTGATCAATATTTCTGGGTCAGATGATCATGGTGTATGAAGAGATCGATTATAGTGAAATAGTGCCTGAAGACGTTCTCGAAGAAGTCAAGGAGTACGAGGAAAAAACAAGCGGGGGGCGAAAAACAAAGAAAAAATACCCGTCAAGCAGAGACATAGTAGAAGCCGTGAAAGAAGCAGCGCTCAAAGCCCGAGGAATACATCCCGATGAATTCCCCGACCTAGTTTATCAGATACTTGAAGAACAAGGCTTTGACACGCGCCACGTCACGGTAAAGAGGATATGGAGAACATATGAGAAGCTTGTCAGAACAGGAGCAATACCCGATACTCTACATGTCGTCTACTAGAAGGGTCGGGCCGGGGCAATAAGCCTTGAAAAACACTAGTCCAGGAATATATGTTAAACTACCGTCCGGCACATGGGTAAAGATAAAGGGCAAACTAGAGAGACTAGTTCGTGCAACACGGAAGAAACAAGGTAAAACAAAAACAGTAGTCGCTTACACGTTAATCGGGAGTAGCCTCGATAACCCGCCGGAAAAACCTAATGGTGAGCCTGAAAAAATATATGTTTCATCAAGTAGGATAACAAAGCTCATCATCAGGATGCTGGACGAGATAAAGATAGATAAGGAGATAATTATAGTCAGGCCCCGGTCGAAGGAAACATACATTATAGAAGTATACAATCCAAGGAGAACAACGATCGATAAGATAAGGAGGCTTGCGACAGACCTAAAAATACTGAAACAGATCAAGGAGAAACACGTAGATTCCTCCTAATAACAATACTGGAACCACTGTTCTCAATAATAATTTGTTCCAGGTTTATCCTGTATCCACACACAGGGCATCTGTAATAAAACGTTATCCTATGACTACCATCGCTCATTTTCTCTGATTCTTCTACAAGATACATTGGTTTCCCATCCTTCTTACAGTACAGTGTCCCCGTCATTCTATGCCCACCAGAACTACTACTATACCTAGGGGTAAGTAGTAATTTAGCACCAAATATATACGTATGTCTAGTACCAACGTGATACTTGGTGTAGGATATGAGCTTCATCCATAAGCTGATCAAACTACATGATGAAACAGGTCTTGATGACATCCTACTAATCTCTCCCGAGAACATCGAGTACTTCCTCGATATACCGGTAATAGCCGACTCGGTCGTAGCCCTCTACAGTCACAAGGGAGAAATTCAGGTATATGTGCCGATCCTCGAGTACTACAGGTTCAGGGACATGCTGAGTAAACACGATGTCGAAGTAATCGCTGTATCCAAGAAGATAAAGCCCGGAGACGCTAAGGTCTTCGAGGGAGAATACAAGGACTTGTTCGAGAAAATAGGTTCGGGAAAAGAAAAGATCGGGTGCGACATAAGCTATACATCGCCACTGATAAACTCGTTAAGAGAAAAACTAGGTGAGAGAATAGTTGATATCTCCGAGAACATAACGAATTACAGGATGAAGAAAGAAGATTGGGAGCTGGAAAGGATAAAACAGGCAATAAAGATCACGCAGAGCTCGATCAAGGCTGTAGCCTCATATCTACAAGAAGGGATAACCGAGGCGCAGCTCGCCGGTGTATTCGAGCATAGGGCTAGACAATATGGTGTATCACAATATGCTTTCGACCCGATCATAGTGTTCAATCCAGGGACAAGCTATCCCCACAACGTACCCGGTACAACCAAGCTGAAAAGACCTAATATGGTATTGGTAGACGTTGGCGTGAAATACAGGGGGCGCTGCAGCGACCTAACACGGATGATCCTCTGGGGTAGGCCCAAGAAAGAATGGAGAAAAGCACTGGAAGTGGTCAACGAAGCAATAGACACGGTGATCGATAAGGCCGAGCCAGGCATGACCGGTGAGGAAATAGCAAAGATCGCCGTAGACGTTATAGCCAAACATGGCTACGGAGAAAGATTCATCCATGGATTAGGCCATGGCATAGGCGTAGTAGTACATGAACACCCCTACCTAACACTTGGGCAAAAGGTAAAGGTCGAGCCCGGAGCAGTATTCACAATCGAGCCCGGAATATATATTCCAGGAAAATTCGGTATCCGGATAGAGGAAGACGCTGTTATGACTGAGAAAGGAGTAAAAATACTCTCATCCGGCCTCGA
>Ga0256835_1000534_pt1 | contig 27854 bp, 44 predicted proteins | sample PIR30metaG_FD_185972 | JGI IMG/M metagenome (GOLD analysis project Ga0256835, IMG submission 185972) | Hydrothermal vent microbial communities from East Pacific Rise, Pacific Ocean - PIR-30 | ecosystem: Environmental > Aquatic > Marine > Hydrothermal vents | place: Pacific Ocean: East Pacific...
GCTGACCGCTTCACCATCCCTGAGCAGAATCAGCACCCTGCCATCGGATTCCCCCATACGGTATCCCGATATATCCAGATTGCGCAGAACAGATTCCACCTTTTCAGCCAGATTGTCCTGCAAATTTTCTCGGATTAAGAGTGCGGCGGCGTTTGTCCTATTTCGTGGCTTAAGTTATTGTTTTTCATAGTGTTCTCTGTGTCGCCAAAAATGAGAGAACTGAAAATTTTGACTCGGATTTTTTGCGGGATTTTCCGATTTTGGCTCGGAAATTTTCAGAAAAATGAGAGTAATTATCTCGTGTGTTTGAAAAAGTTTGAAAGCGTTTGAAAGGCATTCAAAGATATTCAGATTTCTATAAATTCATCTGCACTTTAATAGCTTTACCTTCTATTATAAGTTCTGCCTGTTTTGGGTCAACGACTATATCTTCGTATTTTGGGTTATCGCTTCGGAGGATTATCTTTTGTTTATCGAAATACACCCGCTTGAGTGCATGTTCCCCATCAAGGCGAACTACAACTACATCCCCATTTTTCAATTCCCAGACAGATACGGGCTTTATGGCAACCACTGAGCCACGTGGAATCGTTGGTTCCATGGAGTCTCCATCTACGATAAGGGCTTTGTCAGCAGGACTCGTAAGTTCCACCAACATCCACCCCAATTCCTCTTCTTCTCCCTCTTTGGGTACCCCAGCAGACACATACCCCACAATGGGTATATACCTGTAATCAACCGGACGAAGTTCCTTACTGTGCTTTAGAACATCCTCCTGCCACTTTTCGTATTCTTCACTTATAAATATAGTGCCCTTGTCCATGAACAGCCATTCAGGATTTACTCGTAGGTCCCGTATCAATTTAACTATAAGCCATGCAGGTGGTGTTCGTTCTCCATATTCCCAATTCTGATAAGTTCTGAAAGAAATTCCTAATTTACCAGCCATCTCCTTTTGAGATAACCCTAAGGCTTTTCTGATTTCTTTTAATTTGTTACTCAAGTCAATCATGGCTCACTCCCAAAATTTCGTAATCGCACTTGACATATGCACTCAATTGAGTGTATAATTTCCCCATGACCATGAAACCTACCGCCGTAAACACGACGGAAATTATAAAGAGAAGGGAAAGGTTAGCGTATCTTCGGCTCCTTGCTCTTCGTCATGGCTTCCCCTCTCTAAAAGCCCTTGCAAAGGAACTTGGGATAACTTACGACCATCTGAGGGCTGTCATCATTGGCACCAGACATTCCCGGAGCCTTCAGAATCGCCTGATAGAACTACTTGGTGAGGAAGTAAAGGTTTTATTCGGAAAATGAGGCTTGTTATGGGTGCGGCATATGAGGAATACTACATTCATCAGATAAAAGAGTACATAAAGCGCAGAGTACTGAAAAGCAAAAAGGCTATACATGAAGATACTCTCTTTCACGAAATATACAGACAGATGAAGCACTTGAAGGCATGGTTCGACATAAACGACCTATTCAACAGAGCCACGAAGGACCTGCTTCGGGAGGAAATGGAGATAACCCTGGACGAGAAGGGATATTGGAGAAAGGCTCAATACTGGAATGCCGATTTTTCCTGCGCGAGAGTGCTGTTTCCCTTTGGAGCACATGGATTCAGGTGTGCTGACAAAGATGCTATCTTTATCCGAATCAAAAGGGAGCCTTTCTCCCGTGCCGTCTGGAACCTGATTCCCGGAGAAGAGACAACTGCCATGGGATTGTTTTCCAGACCCCTTGAGTTTGTGGGTTATGAGGAGCAACACCCCTTTGTTCACCTGTACTTCTATGCAGGTGAGAAGGATGGAAGGCACTTCTTCATAGAGATTCCCATTATCTTCACCCCTCGAAAGGTTCGAATTGGCGGCGAAATGGTGGAATCTCCATTCCAGTTCTTCTGGGCCTCACCGGGCGGAAACGGTGGCATAGACATTCCATACATCCCGGGGAAAGGCTGGAAAATGGGTGGCAGGAAAGTGGAAAAGCCTTTTGTCAAAGATGGGGTGTTGCTATGAGACTATACGTGGTGGGATTAATGTGGGAGGATAGTTTTTCACTCCTATCAATATATGTACCGGAGAGGGTGGCCCGTAAAGCAGTAGAAATTATGAGAAATACTCTGGAACTCCCTGCAGTGTTTATGAGCCATCACACGTGGAATCTATTCAAACGGGGGTTGAGGGCAACGAGAGCCAACCCAGGAGGCGGGACATGTATATCCTGAATCTTCGCAGGAAGATCATTCACTCGGAAGCGAATGTGAGAGGGGATTGCAATGTGGATGAGATTGTGGAGGTGAAAAGGGTGAGAGATTACAGCGAATACAGGAAGAAGGGTTTCAGGTTTTGTGCAAAGTGCATGAGGTTCATGTTGCAAACCAGGGAGGTTCATCATGTGGCCATTGAAGAGAAGTGAAGAGGAAAAGGTGAAAGAGGGGAACTTTGCCCAGATGGGGGAGTTTCTGGATCAGCTGGAGGAATTCATCAGGAATTACATGACTGAGGGAATAGATTACGGCTATATCTATGATGAGGAGACGGGTAAGCGTTCTGATAAGCCCGTATTATTCAAGGCAGGTGCTGAAAAGCTTCTTCGAGCATTTGGTCTTGTGGTTGAGTATCATGTGGAGAAGAAGGAGGACTGGGAAAAGGGATTCTTCGTCTATGAGGTGGAGGCGAAGGCATACAAGGATGGCGAGTATCTGGGAAGCGGCTTCGGAATTGCTGTAAGCAGAGAGAAAAGGTTCAGGGACAGGGATATTCACGAATTGCCGAATGCTCTAATAAAACTTGCAAAGAAAAGGGCTCTCGTGGATTTGGTTCTGACGCTAACTGCTGCGTCTTCCTACTTTCTACGTTCCTCTGCAGAGGTGGATGAGGGAAAACTCAGCGAAGAGCAGAGGAGATACATGAGGAAACTGGCAAGGGATAAAGGTCTGGAGTGGGACTTCGTGAAGGAGAATATCATAAAACCCCTTACTGGAAAGGATTCCTCCAAAAAACTCACCAGAGCAGAGGCTTCACAGGTGATTGATGCCCTTCTGAGGTGGGAGGGGCAGAAATGACTGGCAGGCTGTTGCCTGCCTCTCCTGAAGGGCTATGTGGGTAAGCACAAAGGAAGCTTCTAAATTGCTTGGAGTAAGTGAGAGGACTATTCGAAGGTGGGCAAGGAATGGAAAGTTAAAGTCGAAAGAAGTAGATGGTAAGGGGAGGGGTGGGAAGGTTTTACTGGTCTGGATAAAGGACACACTAACGACATCAACTAAGGACAGGAATGTCCTTTATAAATCTATTTTAATCAATGATTTAGAAAAAATAAACGACACGACAAAGGACATTGACGACACTGGGGAAAATTCGGGAAATATTGTGTTGATGGGAAAGAGCGGGGATATGTCGCCAATAGAAGAGGTCAATGGCGACACTGAAACCGATTGGCGACATTTTGAAAATTCAAAAGAAGAATTTGATACAAAAGAACTTAACGAAATTAGTCAGAATAGCGATTGGCGACACTCAGAAGAGGAACTTTTGGAGGTTGAGGAAGTAGCGGAAATACTTGGTATATCAATAAGATCCGTTCAAAGGAAATGCAAAAATGGACAGTTTGAATGTTCGTCAATCAGGTCCAAAGGAGGAAATAATGGGATTCGCTACTTGATTAAATTGAGTTCTCTTCCTCCAGAAGCCCAATACAGGTATCTCGAGTCCCGTTTAGGGTTAAGGTATGAGGACAGGGTTTTGTTGAGGGCTAAGGAGAAGGGGATTCAATTCGAGGAGTGGGAAGCAAGAACGAAGAGGGGGCAGCAAAGGCTGAGGGCACTGGTAATGTTTCTTTCCAAGCCGGAGGGATTGTCGAAGGAAAGGTGGGCGGAGGTGGTGGGTAGGATGGTGGGAAGAAGCAAGCAAACTGTATGGAGATGGTATGGGGAATATATCAGGGGCAGGAGGAGGGAGGGGAAGACGGGAGTTTTGAAGCTTCCCTCGGGGAAAGTTATCAGAAGCCGGTCTTTTAGCGATGAGATTATGGAGTTTGCATTGCGTAGATTATACGAGAGGGCAAAAAGCGGAAGGGGGCTATATCACGGCATAAGGGGGCATGTGTGGGAGGATGTGAAGGAGGTCTTTGGACTTTCTGAGGACAAAAAGGTTTCATTTTACAGGTTTTTGGGTGAAGTGCTTTCGGATGCGGGGGTTGTGGCATACATAGAGGGTGGAGAGAGGAAAGTGGAGAAAGAGATTGCCCCTTATATCATAAGGGACAGGGAAGTTTATGAACCGCTTGAAGTCATAGTGGGGGATCAGAAAGTCTGGGATTGGGTGGTGGAATACGAAGGCAGGTTAGTAAGACCTGTTTCTTACTTCTTCCTGGACATGAAGACTATGGCAGTTGTGGGGCATGTGATGAGCATTTCCACATATTCAAGGTGGGAGGTGGGGTTAGCTTTGAAGAGAGCTGTCTACTACGGAATTCCAGAAGTGATATATTTTGACAACGGAAAAGCAGAACTTAGCAAATACATAGAACAGGTGCAAAATCGCATTGGCTTCATTAAGTGGATAGCCCTTCCATACAATGCAAAGGCAAAGCTAAATGAAACATTTCACAGGAAGATGGATTTGATTTTAACCAGGTGGGAGATTCCCGGATATTTCAGGAGAGAGGGGGACAGGGAAAAGGACATACTAAAACGGGAGAACTTAAGGGAAGGGGTTTTAAGTTTTGCAGAATTTTACGAAGCAGTTGAGAGGGCAATAGATGAGCATAATCGGGGCAGGATTGAAGAGGTTTTGAAGAGCAATCGTCCCGTTTATCTCAAGGATGATCTGGACTGGATGTTCCTCTATGGGGTGGTTCGCAAGGTGAGGAATTCCACTGTCCAGATTACCCTGGACGGATTTAAAATGCTCTTTTACTCTCCAAAACTTGCACCCCACAACGGAAAAAGAGTGGAAATCAGAATAAACCCCTATGAAGTATCGGAGAGCAAAACCGCTTATGTGCTTACGCTGGAAGGGGAACTCATAGACAGGGTGGAACTCTGGGAGGCTATAGATCCACGTGACAGGAAATCACTATCCGAGAAGATGAGGCAAAAGAGACAGATAGTCAAACTCTACAGGGAATTCTTCAGAAGGTATGAGAAAAGGGCTAAGGTCATCAAGTTGAATGGGGAGGTTCGGACAAGGAGGGGTGGGAAGAGGAAGGAAATTGACAAGCAAAAAGCGTATTTGAAACTGGCGGAAAAGTATGGCTATTGAAAGGAGGTTGAGCCATGATGGTCAAGGTCAGGCTGGAAGATGAGAGGGGGAGGATATACGAGGGGAAGGTGGAGGATGTGGTTCTGGATATGCTGTTCAAGTGGAAGAAGGTTCTGAAGCTATCGGGCATAGATGAAGAGGAAGCTCTGGACATAGTGCTGCGTGCAGGTTTTTATGAGTTACAGCACCGGATAATGGAAAAGGAGGCTGAATATGGGGTGGCTTGATTGGCTGAAGAAGAAAACCTCCGCATTGATATTGCAGCATGGCAACGACAGCGAAATAGTGGATTACGACAGGGTAATCATCACGAAACAAGGCATATACGTGTGGGAAGACGGGGCTATCTCAGGAAAACTCTACGATTGGAGAGACATAAAGCATGTGGAAATATTGGTGGCAAAGGTATTTTTGAGGAAAAGGTACCAGCTGGAGAATGCACGATTCATAAAAATAGTGAAAGGAGGCGCGAGATGAAGCTGGAACTGAAGACGGGGTGGAGGCAGAAAATTTCTGTCCCCGGTAAAGCCGTGCATTTTGACACTAACGGCTCTGCTCTGACGACGACGGGAATTGGTTTTCTGGACAAATTGAAGTTTCGCGTGGTTGCAAGGGCAACAGCGTCAGGGGTACTGTTCGGTGGGCGCAAGTGTTTTAAACATGAGATGGAGATATATCCAGATGGATTCTGCGTGAAGGGATATTGCGAGCGGGAATTGGCAGCGATAGGTTCATGGGCAGAATATGGATTAGAAGTGGACATTCCTCGCGGTCACATAATTTGGTATCACAATGGTGAACCATATGAGTTTCCTTTGCCAGAAGAGTTTCAGGGAACTACTGTCTGGATCGATGGCTATTTTATCAACACCGATATTACATACGCTCATATTTGCCCTCCTGCTCTGGAGGCATCCATCGACCTAATCATTGTGGAGTCCGGCAATAGGCTTGTGGACGTCTTCAACATCGAAGAAGGCGCTGGGGATTTGATATACTCTGCCGTTTCATATCGGTACCTGCGGCTGTACGGCAATTACACATGGACAGACGGCAAACCCCTTCCCCCACAACTTTACCAGAAATTTGAAATCAAGGAGGTATGAACATGGTTATAGAATGGTACGAAGGAGAATATGGGCAGGAAGTCAGATTCTCCGTCCTGACGGAGAACGGGGAGCCGCTTTCCTTGGTGGATAGCGTTGCAAAGCTACTGGTAGAAGTAGGAGCCGAAATAAGGGAAATCCCGCTGGTTTCAAATGGGGACGAGCTCATATACGTAGTAGAACCGGGATGGGCAGCGGGAGAATACACTGCTCAGATTGAGCTCTCGTATCCAAGTGCGAAGGTGAGGACGCCTGTCTTTGTGATTCGAGTCAGGGAAAGCGTCAAGGAATAAAAGGAGGTGAAATATGAACAGAATATGGAGGGACGTATATCAAGAGGCAAGCAAAATCCTGCCTGCTGATGTGTTCGAGCAAATAGAGCGGGAGGTGTCTAAGGCACTGAGGAAAGGAACGAAAGCTGGTAAAACTATTAGTACCTCACATATTTTGCCTAAATTTCTATTGGATAAGGAAACAAGACAGTGGCTCTCCCGATATGGAAAGGAACTGATTGTAGCAATAGCCCTAAAACAGGGATATGAGGTTGAATTTCTGATAAGGGAGGGAAACGATGAGGATTAGGAAGTACATAAAGAAACCGGTGACTGTTGAGGCAGTGTTTCTAACAAAAGGAAACATGGAAGAAATCGCAGAATGGATACGGTCAGGAGGGTATGAAGCAAGGATAGAAGGAGACCATCTGATAATACAGACGCTGGAAGGAGAGCAAAGGGCTTCTGCTGGATACTATATAGTCAGAGGTATAAAGGGTGAATTCTATGCAGTGAGAAAGGACATATTTGAAACCACATACGACATACTGGAGGTGGCGCAGTGAGAGCCCTATTCACAGGTAGTGGTTCGGTGAGGGAGAAAAAGAAATTTATGGAATTTCTGGCGGAGAATTTCCCGATACTACATGAGATAGCACTTCGTATAATCGCCAATGAGGTAATTGAGGGCAACAACTTACGGACACAGGTAATTATGAAAAAGGTCTTCGTCCGTTTGTGGGAGACATATTTGAAAGAGAATCTGGACGAAAAGAAAGCAGAAAAGCTGTTGAAAAATCTTGGAGTACGTTACTATAAGAGTGAAATGACGGCTCTGGAAGCTTTGCAGGCAATATATGAAGAAACCAGATTCAGGGTGGGGGCGAAAGCCCCCGGGCAGAGCAAGGAGGTCAGCCATGTATGATAAGTTCACGAGCAAAGTGCTGAAGAGATATGGTATCAGCCTCTCGGACGTAGAGAGGCTGACCGGCTACTCCCGCTCCACCATAAGTCAGGTGATTAGTGGAAATTATAAGGGAAGCGAACATACACGCAGGGAAATTATAGAAGCCGTACAGCGACTTATAGAGGAAAAAGAGGGGAAGAAGAGAGAATTTCTAACGACTGCACAGAGGATGATGATGGGGGTTCTGGAGGACACATACGAGTTCAGGGATTTTGCTCTCATCACGGGAGAAAGCGGGATAGGTAAAACCTATACTATAAGGAAATTCATGGAAAGGCATCCTGACGTGTTCTCTATAAAGATACGAGTTCGCATGCCATATGGTGAAATTCTCAGGGAGCTCCTTCGGGCTCTGGGTATCGGACGGTTTGTGGGGACAAATGACGAAAAGCTAAGGGCAATAATGGACATACTCTCTGCAAGGGGAATAAGGATGCTCATAGTGGATGAAGCGGACCTCCTGGTATCCAAGAATAGGGAAGCGTTCCAAAACAAGTTGGAGATATTCAGAGAGATATGGAACGATGGAAATGGAGTCGCGGTGGTTTTAGTGGGTCTCCCCAAACTTCAGAGGGCAATCCTGGAAAGCGTGGAGACATATGTCTATTCCAGGATGGGGCATATTCTCCAGCTTCCTGAGCCTGAACCGGACGAACTGGAGCAGTTTCTTCGCAATCAGGTAGTGGAAAAGGATGAAGAAGCCATAAGGAAAGCTGTATCCCTTGCCAAGCGGGGATTTTTTCGAACCCTCAAAAAAGTGATAGCCCGCTCGGTGAAAGTAGGTCTTGAACCTGCAATTGCTATGCTATCCCATGTAGCATAGGGGGAGACTTCCCCCTTTCTCTCATTTTCGTGAGAATTTATTTTAATCCAGGGCATGCCACCACCAGTGGCTTTCGGGATAGTTTTCACCTTCTGTGTAAATTTTGATATACTTCTTAAACCTTGCTTTTAATTTTTTGTCCTTCTTTACCCTCTCAAACACCTCCTTAAGCAATCCCATGAGGTATTCCCACTCTTTCGGGTCGGGCTTCTTTCCTGCCATGAGGGCATCGGAAAGTTCGGAAAGCCAGTAGATAAATTCCTCAACCCAAATTTCATTCCATTTAATAAGACTTTCAGCCTCCCTCCTTACAATATCCATTGGATACTCTATCTCAAATTCATACTCCTCGGAACCTTTTTCTATTTCCATTTTGCTTAATTTTATAGTATCTTCTGTTTTCTGTCTCCATTTCTTTAGCCTGCTCATAGGATGAAATGTAAGTATCCTCAAATCCATATCCACAGCCACGAATCTCTTGCCATCCCAGAAACGGAAATCGGGTACTTCTTCACCAACTTCATCACTTTCAAAAGTCCCTATAACTATGTGCGTAGCGTTTGCAATGGTTTCGTTTGCTTTTTTGAGATATTCCTTGGGCGTTTTAGCCTCTATGTATTTTTTGTGTCCATGTCTATCAAAATGTTCTTCTAAACTGTTATTGTACACCTTCCCCTTATATGTCCTTCTTGTTCTTGGAAACGTTAGCTTCCCCTCTTTCGCGAGCTTTATTATGCTTTCCAATTTGCTCTTTATCTCTACCCAATCGTAGTTTTTGAGAACTTCGTGTTTTTCCATCTCCCTTGCCCACTGGGGTTTTTCCACTGGCTTAAAAAAGGCGACGGTAGTAGTTCTGCAACCAAAGTGATAGGGTGGAAGCTTGGGAATGTTTTTATTCTTATAAAAATCTTCATTGGTTTTAAGGGTTATCTTCTTAAACCTTTCCCAATCCTTTTCCTCCACAAGAGGCTTGAATTCCCTTCTCTTTCTTTTGAGATTGTTGATTACCCTCTCCTTTTCTTCTACCAAGGCAGCGACTTTTATGATCTTCCCGTGCATCCTTCTGCATATTCGGGTTGTTCTTTCATCCAGAACAGCCACCACCTTAGCGTATTGAATGCCAGCCCTCTGATAGGATTCTACTGTTCCGATATTGTGGAATGTTCCTGCCCAGTGGGTTGCGACAGTTTTCCAGTAATGCTTTCGCTCTCTTAAAATATCATTCAAGTCCTCTTCCAACTTTTCAGCCAACTGGTTCAAAGTAAGACCCTTTTCGAAGTATTCCTCAAAGCGTTCCTTCATAACCTGCTGAATGGTCTCGCTTTGATTATTCTTCAGCCAAAAGAAGGCATACTTTTTCATAGTGTTCAATGCTTCTTCATCCATCTGGGAGAGGGAGAAACCCATAGCCGAAAGTCCGCTCTCGTAAGCGGAATACACAAACTGTATTATAGGTCTTCGGGCATATTCTATGAGGCTTTCCCCGAAGTACGCCTCGAACATGTCCAGAATTTGTTTTATGTGCTTTTTATCGAGTCTCTGGTTTTCTCCCCACATGCGAATGGTCTCCAAAAGCTCCATAATGAAGTTTCTTTTCTGGCGCTCGAAGGTCTTTGAGAGGGCTTCTTTGAGAAGCTCCGAAAGGTCCTCAATGTTGAGAACTCTGCTTGCTTTGAGCACGCTGGAGTAGTCGCTCAAGCTCAGCGTCTGAGACATAAATAACCTCCTGCGTTTTGAAGTTATATCCACAGCGTTTGCACTTTCTTCTCCTGATGATTACCACCCCCAGGCTTATGGTTTCCACTACCCCGGATTTTCCTCCACAGCGCGGACACTCCATTACCACACTCCTGTTATAAGGCGGGGCTTGCCTGCACTTGTGTTCTTTACTGCCAGAGCCAATGCCCAGAACAAGTCTGCATGCTTTATCATCTCATTTCTCTCTGCATCATAGGTGAAGCCCGTCTGGGTGGGTTTTCTCTTTATAGCATGGAGCTGCATGATGAGGTCTCTGTCGTTGGGGATTTTAATCTTCCTTTCGGAAAAGAGCCTTTTGAGGGTCAGAGCCATTTCCTCCTTTTTCTCCCTGGTAAACCATACACGCTCAATTTTATGCCCCAAGATAGTGGCAAGTTCATCATACAATCCCTGACCGATGCCCGTCGCATCGATGGAGAAGAGGGATATATTCCACTGCTCGAATAACAGAAGGACTGCATCCTTCTGCTTTGCTAAAGATTGCCCCTCTATCGTCTGTATATGCCTTGTCCAGACTATTCCATCCCTGTCTTCCTCTACCAAGGTGATTGCTGTCAAATCCTTATAGCGTCCCACATCCATACCACCCAGAACGGGGGCATCCGTCCAGACGAGGGTGTCTGCAATGGCATCCTTCACCTCGTGGTATGTCAGAAGAGCCGTCTCATCGGAGAAGAATTCGCATTCGTAAGCCTGTCGCCATGTTTGCTCGTCGAAGAGGCTCTTGAGCTCTTCTATATCCACATTCAGTCCGTCTCTCACCGCATCGTATATGGTTATCTTGTAGCGGGAAAAGCGTGGGTATTTATCCGGGTTGTTCCATATTTCTCCGAACTTGTCATAGGTGGTGTATGGGGTTGATAGCACCGTCAGACGCTTTTTTCCGACGGTTATCGAGGGGACCACCGCCTGCCACATGAGGTGGCTTCTCAGGTGCCATGCGAACTCATCCAGATAGACATCCCCTGTATAGCCTTGGACTGTCCTTGGATTGGAAGGGAGGAAGAAGATACGCTTTCCCCCAGGCAGTATAAGGCTATTCTTATCTTCCATATAATCTATGCCCAGGCTTTCCATGTGCTTTATGGCATAACGCCTAACTATATCCGACTGCATCTGGGATGCACTTACGACGATCTGATCTTCCTTCCTTTCTATGGCGGAGAGAACAGCCTCCAGCGCTATCGTGAAAGTAAAACCAATCTGGCGGGACTTGAGGACTATACGGAAACGGGAAGAGTCTTCCACAAAGCGTCTCTGGTAGGGATAGAGCATGTCCAGAGCTTTTTCCCTTAAAGAGCCTATTACCTCCACCGAAAGACTTCTGGGCTTCTTTCTTCTTTTCTTCACCTTCGTGTGTTTTTCAAGCCGCTTTAATGCCTTTGTGAGCCTGTCCAGTTTTCTCAGTTGAGCATCTGTTAGTTCTTCTCCCTCCTCCTGAAGGGATAGGATGGCGTTTATCTGGCGCTTGATGGCTTCTATGCTCTCGTCGGAGATTTCATCGTCCCACCTTTCCTGCCTCTTCCAGCGATATATCGTATCGGGATTTATGCCCATGCGCTCTGCTATTTCTTCCGCTGAAAGCCCTGAATAATACAAAGCCCTTGCCCGGCGACGAACCTCCTTGGGATAAGCCATCAGAGCCTCCTTATATTAAGCCCTTTGATTATTTCCTTTGCTACTTTTTCAGGGAAATCACCCATTATGCTCTCTATTTCCCTTTCAATATTGGAGAAAAACATTTCTATGGCTCTGCGCATAAACGGGTTGGCTTTTCGGGGAGGCTGAATTACTTTCTTAACTGGATGTGGAGCGCCTTTCCAGTATAATGCTTTCTTCTTTCTGGGTCTTATAACAACGCGGGGTCTTCCATCGTGAACGGCGCGGGCATAAATCTTATTGGTCCCTACTATCCACATTCCCTTGCTTAAACGAGTTGCATGTATACTTCTTCTTAGCTCCCCTGTCCTCACTGGAACAGTCTTCTCCACCACTATCGCCCTGATACGATGAGCAACCTTACCCGCCAGCCTATCCAGTTCATCTGTCAAATTCATATTAGTTTGGCCTCTATGCTCTTTAAAACCTCCAGGGTATTCTCACTCTCATTTTCGTGAGAATTTCCTTCATCCCACACATCAAAAGGTTTGAATCTGAAAGCATCTCCTCCAGCCATCTGCACTATGGGATTTAATTTGCTCTCCATATAACGCTGACGGCTCTTTATGGTAATCTCTTTGAAGAGCTTCATCTGCACTTCCGCCTCAGAGCCACCTCCAAGATGTCCGGGCGAGACAATCCCCACAAGTCGGGGAGGAACCGCATGCGCTGCGAGGATTTCCTCCCTTGCTGCTTTATACAGATTTTCGAAAGAGAAATCCTTCTGGTCTGTAAGGAGTTTCTCAAATCGTATGCGACCGCGAGGAACATCTATTATGATAACCTTATGAGCATTCTCAACCCCCGCTATACGAGAGAATTCCGCCTTGAGTTTCTTTGCTGCATTCTCTTCAAAGCCTACCTCTTCCGCTATCACAGCCATAGACGGCACTGCATTATGCTTGAAAAAACTGGTATGAAAGAGCTTGATATTTTGTTCCATACGAAGGCTTTCCAATGCAGAAAGCCAAGTGGGCATACCCCAAAAATAACTCAGGGGCGAATAGAATTTCAAGTGGAGTATCGCAGAATCCCCTTTCGGGGGGCTACTTGCGTCAAAGGGTAGGAAACGGATAGGCTCCCCTATTGCAGGTTCCTGGACATAAAAGAGGTTCTCCCCCTCTATAAGAATAGCCATAGTTTGGGCAGGAACATGGTATAGGGCTGTGGGCTTTCCAGAAAAATCGAACTTCGCCTCCAAAAATGCATTTCCAAACAGCTCCAGGTCGTAAGCTACTTTTTCCATGAGCGCTAGAAAACTATCTTCTGGCGTAATGTTTTCCAGAATTCCCATCGTCTTTTTATCTGCTTCTATACCTACGCGGACAGTGGCATCTACCTTAACTCTTATACAAGCCTGATGATATGCATTAGAAAAACTAAGATTCATTATTTCGTAAAACGAGACGGGAGGATAGATTATGCCCTCCCAATCTTCCAGTTTGCTTTTTCTCTTCTCAACTCTAACTACCTTCTCCACTACATTACTGTGTAGGACGACATTCATATTGGGGAATTATGTCTGAACCCAATGGCATAATCAGGTTATAAATAACACAAATTTAACATGTTAAAAGGAGGAGAGGTATGCACAATTGAACCGTGAGACTTTTGAAAGATTTGGATGTCAAATTCATTTCGCTGGTAAAGAGACCTGCCAACAGGCGAGAAAGACTTATTCTCAAGGATGATGGGGGATTTGAGTTATTCATCTCTTTCGAAAAGGCACACTTCAGTGAGGATATGGTGGTTTATGGTGTAGTATATGCCCCCAATGAGCCGGATGCCCACGGGGATTACACCACCCCCGAGGAGATAAAGAAGGCTGCATGGAACTTTCTAAAAAATGGGCGTGTGAGGAATGTAGATGTAGAACACACTTACAAGGAGGCTCCTGCCTTCGTGGCGGAGTCCTGGCTCTCGAAAGGGAATGACCCCCTCTTTCCAGAGGAGCCGGAGAATACCTGGATAGTGGGCATCCGGGTGGAGGATGAGAAACTCTGGGAGGCGATGAAGAGAGGAGAATACAAGGGGCTCTCCCTCGCAGGGACTGCCCGAGTTGTGGAAAAATCCTTCAAGTATAGAAGCTTTGCCAAAACAGACTGGCCCATTGCTCCTAAGAATACCCCCTGGAACGGAAAGGAAGCGAGAAGGCGAATTGTAGAGAAGGGAGGATGGGAACTGCTTTCCAAGTGTGTTGCAGCGGTGAAAATGGAGGGTGACAAACTCCCAGAGAACTTAAGTGATTACAAGTTTCCATTCTGCGACGTAATACATGGCAAAGTCATGATAGTCCCTGAAGCTATAAGGGTTTCAAAGGCCTTTCTGAATGGAGCCTTTGAGGTGGAAATAGATTCGGAGCTGGAAGAGATAGCCCGCTCCGTTATAGGTGAAATCGAAAAAAGAATGAGTGACAAGAAAGATGGGAGCAAACTAAGGAAATTTTTCGACAATTTTTTCAAAGGAGGTAAGAACATGGAGAAGAATGAGCTGAAGGAGCTGATAAAGGAGGTGCTGAGGGAGATTGAGGTGGAGAAGACTGAAGAGCAGAAGCAGAAACAGATAGAAGAAAAGCTGGATAAGATAGCCGAGAAACTGGAGAGTGTGGAAAAGAAAGTGCAGGAGATAGAAAAGTCCAGGAAGAGCAAGCCTCAGGACCAGCCCGCGAATGAGAGCGAAACGGAGGGGATAGTATGAGGACTATAAGTCTGGAGAAAGCCGCGGAACTGCTGGAGAAGGGCTCCATACTGCCCAGCGATTTCACCCTTGCTGGAGAGTTAACTCCTCGCCAGAGCAGGAAGTTGCTGGACATGGTGGTCCAGCAGAGCGATTTCCTGCAGAGAATTACCAGGCACCCCATGGACGACCTGAAAGTGGAGGTTCCAGTTATCGATGTGGCTGACAGGGCTCTCAAGCAGATTCCCGAGGGAACGGAGCCTTCTTCCAGCGACTGGGTGGGCGTCACCTACAAGGGACGCATTCTTCACGCTGAGGAGGTGGACCTGCCCTTCGCCGTGGTGTATTCCACCTTAATTGTGTGGAAGAAAAGTGGAGAGGATATCGAGAAGAAGGTTGCCAATATGATGGCGAAGCGCTTCGCCAACGACCTTGTGGACCTGGGCTTCAACGGGGACTCGGCATCATCTGATAATTTTTTGAAACTCAATGACGGCTGGACCAAGATTGCCAAGACGGACAGCGATACGCATAAGGTGAACTTTACCAGCGAGAGCCTGACCAAGTGGAGCCAGAGGCTGGAGGCGGTCATATCTGCCCTTCCCGAGAAGTATCATGGAAAAGCTGTTCTGGTGATGCGCACGGGAGACTACAGGGCACTGGTGAAGGAGATAGCAGGGGACAATGCGGGGGCATATCAGATTCTCCTGTCAGGGGAAACAAAGGAGTTTCTGGGATACGAAATCATTCCAGTTCCATATGTCCCGACCGAACATGTGATGTTCACCCCCATCGAGAACTTCGTCTTCGGCTATTTGGTTCCTATTCGAAGATACAGACGCGATAACTCTATGGCGCGTCAGATTGAGTATCTCTACTCCATGCATGTGGACTTCCAGTTCTCCGTTGCCGATGCTGTTGCGATTGGACATCCATAACGGAGGTATAAGATGAATCAGAGAATTATCACACTCATCCTGGGGGTTCTGTATGGAGCTTTTCCCGATTGGATGGAGCTGGAGGAGGTGCGTAAGAAGGCGGGACTGAACATAAAGGAGAAGGACAGGAAGGAGTTTTTCAGGGCTATTGCCTATCTAAGAGAGAAAGGGTTCGTGAATTTCGACGAAGACGTGATGGAATCCAACGGTGACCTGTTTGGCAAGGTCAGGATAACGGGAGCCGGTATAGACTACTACGAGAAAACCAGAAAGGGCATAAACATATGGTAAGACGTATCGTTGAGCGCGCCCTCAGGCTTGCAGGCCTTCCAGATGAAGCCCGGGCGCGCCAGATATTGGAAGAAAATGCTTCTCTTATATATGAAAAATATCAGTTAGAAATTGCAGAAGAGCAGGAAAATCTTTATATTTATGCCCTCGCCTGTTTCACGCTGGCTTCTGCACTACCTGCATTGCATACCTTCTACATAAACGATGCTCCCAGGCTCGCAAAACAATATGCAGAGACGGATATGGTCTTTCTCTCTCCAGAGGAGGTGTCGGAGGCGGTGAAGCACTACAGGCAGCTTGGAGAAGAAGCCATTAGTAAACTCAGAGGAGGCGATTTCAATGTCGAGGCGATACCCTAACCATTTTCAAACGGAAACTTGCATTTTAAACGAATTTAAACACCTTTTAAACGGTATTTTTGAGGGGGACTAAGATGATGGAAAAAATAGTGGAGGAACTAAAGGGACTAAAAGGCGCTCTTAATGCAAATAGTGTGAGCTCTGATTACTGGACTTGGAGGATAGAGGTGGAAAAGAGACTGGTTCAAATCATGACGCGCATAGACTCCGTGGACAGGAAGCTCTCCCAGACGAACAGGCTGTTGTGGGGACTTATTTCTGCTATACTGTCTTACGTCCTGCTTTCTATCATAAAGGGAGGAATATAATGGTTGATAAAATTTACGAGGTAATTAGAAAAATCTATCCCGATTTGCGGACGGATACGTGGGGGGAACCGGAGACTGTCCTGGTTTTCGTTAGTGGAGTGGAATATTTTCCATCGGACAGGGTATCTGACGAAAACAAGGTAGCAGTTGCAAGAAAAGATATATCCATAGAAGTTCATTTCTATTCCAATGATCCAAGGGAATATCTGGAATTTGAGAGGGCTATTTCATCCCATCCCATACGACTTTCAGAGCCCGACAGGATTATTCCCGTGTGGATTGAACGTATGGAGGCAGCTAATTTAAGGCCCTTCGAGGTTGTCTTCCATCTGAGAGCGAGAGATTTTGTCTTTGCAGACATAAGCCCTATGGAAAAGGGCTTAAAGAAGGAGCTGGTTGTATGATAGAAAAGCTACTGAACATTTTCCAGCCCTTGGCGGACCTCATAGATGAGCTACATACGAGCGAGGAGGAGAGGGCGAAGGCGAGAGGAATGCTGCTTTCGGTTCAGGCAAAGGCTCTTAATACAGTAATAGAATATGAAAAGGAGCTTCTGAAAGCGAAGGAGAAAATCATAACGGCAGAAGCCACTGGCCATTCGTGGCTTCAGAGGAATTGGAGACCCATAACAATGCTCATTTTCGTTTTCCTAATTCTTTACAACCATGTTATAGCTCCTATATTTTCTCTCACCTTAGCACCTATTCCACAGGATCTTTGGGATGTGATAAAGATAGGTATTGGAGGTTATATTGTGGGGCGTTCTGTAGAGAAGACTGTCCAAATTTACAGGAGGAAGGAAGAATGATGCTTATTGCCTTCATAGGGATTTTTTATCGGCATACCGAGTTTCTACCTTACGAATACAGGGTCAAGAGGTGCATTTCTGGAAGTTTCTATGTGGAACCGGAGTGGCTGAAATGAGGCAAATCGAATGGATAGTTTTGCATCACACCCTCACTGAGGACGGACAGACTGTCAACTGGCAGGCTATCCGCAGGTATCATACTGAAATAAAGAAATGGAAAGACATTGGATATCATTTTGGTATTGAGAAAATATCTTCACACTATGAAATTCTCGTAGGGAGACCACTGAACATGCCAGGAGCACATGCCATAGGTGTTAACCAGAACAGTATAGGCGTTGCCATTGTGGGAAATTTCAATGAAAACATTCCGGAGCGGAGTCTCTGGGATAAGATATTGTCATTTGTTTTTTCCCTCGCTATGACTTTCTCAATTCCGGCGGAAAGAGTAATTGGCCATCGGGAGGTACATATTCTGGCAGAGCTGGGGATAATATCCGAGCATTACAAGAATAGTGGAAGGAAGTCGTGCCCTGGATGGAATTTCTCCTTAAATGTAGTAAGGAGCAGGTTGGTAGATATGGGTATTCCAATAAGGGATGATGGGCTTTTTGCCCGTCTGTATCAGTTTGATAAGCAGGTGGTCGAAAAAAAGAAAATTTTTTGGTAAAAGGAGGTAAAAGATGAGACTGAGAGAGTACATAGAAAAGAAGGCCAAAAGAAGCGTGAGTGCTGCCCTTTTGAGGGCGTTTGGACTGGATCCCAACTACGAGGGCAGTGAGAAGCAGATAAAGGAGCAGATACAGAAAGCTATATCCCAATACCCTTCCCTCATCCCCGATTTCATAAAGGAAGTCCTCGCGGAGAAGGGTGATTCTGAGGAAAAGAGTAAGAAGGAAGAGACTCAGAAGGGTTCTGGAAAGAAGAAAAAGGGAGGAGATGAATGAACAGGAATCTTCCCGGTGTGGACATTACGATAGAGAGAGGGCTGGGGTTTAAGAGGGTCGTTCCCCTGAGGGTGGGGGCTCTGGTGCCGAAGGATGTCTCTTTGACCCTGCTCAAGAGCTGGAAAGAGGCAAAAGAGAACATAGCAGATGGAGAATTGCTTAAGCTCCTTTATGACTTCTTTCTGAATGGCGGAGGGGAGATTCTCCTGCATGGGTATTCTGTAGGGGCGGATTGGTCTGCAACTGCGGGGAATATACTCTCTGCTGCATCCGATCTTCTCACATGGAGGGATGAGTTCGGCGAGGGGATAGAGTTTTATATTCTTCCCATTTCTCTCTCTTCTGTGCAGCCGAGCGATACCGAGTACGCGGACCTGGTTCGGGCGATAGGAAACCTGAACGATACCGCCTGGCAGGATGAGCAGTATCCAGTCTTTACTCTGATGGATGCCAGGAAGAAAGGGGATAGTGAAAGCATCTCTGCTTATGTGGGGGCGCTCTCTTCTATGGGGGCAAGCCTGCTTTCTTCCTGGAGCTCATCTGCAAGGGTTGCCATATTCCTTTCCTATTCGAGGATGATGAACGAGGACGGCTCTGCGGAGGAGAGAACTGCCCTGTTTGCTATTGCTGGCAGGCTGAACTCTGCTCCGTTTCACCATTCGATTGCGTGGGTGGAGAGGATGAGCATCTCCAATGCCCTGGAGATACTTCCCAAGACGAGCGATACGGACCGGCTGGATGAGGACAGGATAGCATCGCTGGACGAGTCGCACATAAACGCTCTCAGGCTCTTCCCCGGATACGGCATCCTTCCCCATTACGACTGGATGATAGCCCGCCCGGACGATGATTATCAGAATATCAGATACCGTCGTATAATGGATGAAGCCATACGAAGGGTAAAGAGGGCATTTATCCCCTTCATCAATAGCCCCGGGGTGGATGCTGCGTCTCTGCAGGTATTAAAGGCGGCTCTGGAGAGACCTCTGGACGAAATTACAGCAAGCCCGGACAATCCAGACGCTCCAATACATGCATACAGGCTACAGCTGGAGCCGGACCCGGAAGTTCTCCTAAATGGCATCATACACGCTCAGCTGGACATAGTCCCAACGGGGAGCAAGCGCACCTTGAAGGGTGTCTTCAAGCTGGTAAAGGAAATAAAGTAGGAGGTTGAAGATGATTAACGGAAAGGTTCATGCCTGGGAGGACATAAGAATATTCATATCGGGAGTTCCCGTAGCGGGCATAAAGGAAATTTCCTGGAGCGATGAAAGGGAAGCTGAAGCAATATATGGAGCCGGTAGAAAGCCCATAGGAGCCGGACTTGGGAATTATAAGGTGGGGGGAAGCTTCACTCTGACGAAGGAGGAAGCCGATAAATTCGAGGCTCCAGCCCGCGCTGCTGGAAAGAGTGTTTATGACTACAAGCCCTTCACCATAGTGATAGCATACGAGGATCCCGATCCATCGGACAATTCTCCTCTGGTAGAAAAAAAGGTCAATCCCCTGAGGACGGAGACCATTGTGGATGTAATAATCACAAAGAGGGAGGTTTCTGCAAGCCAGAACGACAAGGAAATAACGTATAAGTATTCCTTCATAGCGAGGGAGGTGCGACATGGATGAAATTCTCACGAAAATGAGAGAAGAATACGGTGAGGTCCTTGCCGTCAGGACGAAGAACCACCTCTTCGTATTCAAGCATCCACAGGAGAAAGCTTTTGCCTTGGTATCTCGTTATCTGGATAAGATGATGAACAACAAACTGGGGGAGGGGGCGTGGGAATTGGTTTCTGCTCTGGTGGTATATCCGCAGGATGCCAAGGAAATCCTGACCAGAAAGCCTGCTTTGATTCCCTATCTGGCGGGAAAGATATTCAGCTGGCTGGGTGGTGATGAGATAGAGGAGGAGCTTTCCCCTTTCGCAGGACCATGACCTTGATTGAATTCTTCAGGAGTAAGGGAGAAGAGGACTTAAAGGATATGAAGGAGTTTCACAGGGAAAGGAAGGCGGTGGAATTCATCATAGAGACGCTCGTTGAAATAGTAGAGGCGGGAGTCCTCAGGGCTTTGGCGAAGGCGTTTGGGAGGAAGGAATGAAGAAACCCAAGAGGAATATTATTAGGCTGAAAAAACCCGCTATGTATAAAATGACATACCATATCCAGAAGAGGACTGGAAAGACAAAGGATAGGATAAATGTCCCCACCTGGATCCAGAAGGCTTTCCATCCCCATAGCTCCAGAGAGAGTACGAAGCCCATTACAGGAGGAAGTAGAAATAGACCTATGGGAATTACAATCCATGCAGCGGATATAGCTGCCAACAACATTATAGCAAAACCCATACATTCAAATTATAAACCATGAAAGACTTTATTCTCGCCTTTAAAATAGCCTTCAAGCTAAGCAACCAAAAGGCACTTATTCAAGCCCACGAACGCCTGAAGCAACTGAGCGAAGATGTGGAGAAGCTCAGAAGATACCAGGAAATAGCCCTTTACATCAATATGCACGGATGGGAGATGCTTCATGTAGGTATGCGTCTATTTTCGCGTCTTCGGAATTCTACACTCTCTTTCGTAGATGCAGCAAGCAGGATGGAAATATACAGGGTGCAATTTGAAACTCTCTATAGGAGTGCAGAGAAAGCCAAGCGAGTTTTAGATGAGATTACCCTCTTCGCCCAAAAGACACCTTTTGAACTTTCTGATTTGATAGAATCATGGAAAATGCTAAAGAGTTATGGTCTTGAACCGAATATAAGGCTCATGAAGACAGTAGGGGATGCAACTGCATCGCTGGGGGGTGGAAGAGAAACGCTTGAGGGTATAATAAGAGCTATTGGTCAGATTTATGCGAAGGGCAAGCTTTCCGCAGAGGAGTTAATGCAGTTGGCAGAGAGGGGAATACCTGTCTATGAAATTTTACAAGAAAAGCTGGGGCTTACGAGAGAACAGATTAGCAATATAGGAAGTGCTGGCATAGAAGCGCGTACAGCGATAGAAGCTTTAATAGAAGGGATGGAAGAACGATTTGGTGGAGGTATGGAAAGGTTATCCAGAACTATGAAAGGCAGCCTGTCCAATCTGAGGGACTTCTTTTTCCAATTTAAGGCAGACATCGGCACTAAGGTAATGCAGGCTATAAGGAAGGATATTCAGATAATACTCAACTGGTTAGAACAGCTAAAGAGGACAGGTAAATACAAGCGAATGGTAGAAGGGCTTGCCAAGGGTTTTTATGAGTTTTATCGTATTCTGCGAAGCGTAGCATTGGCGCTGTGGAGAGTAATAAGACCCTTTGTGGAATTCCTTTCCCAGCATCCCAAATTCACCGGATTCCTAATAGCCCTCGTTGGGGGATTGTCCGTCCTGACGGTCGCCCTTGGTGGGGTTATTATAGCGGTGGGAATTGTGGCGGGAGGTATAGTTAATCTTCTCAATCTCTATAATCTCTGGAAGCTGAAGAGCTTGGAAGTAGCTACAGCACAGAAGACGCTGGCTTTAAGCAGCATGCTTCCGACCCTTCGCCTTCCGAAAGTTCGTTTGTATAAAGGACCCATGACCCTGATAGGACTTCGCTTTAAGGGAGAAAGCGTGTTTTCCCGCCTGATAAGCCCCCTGAGGTTTGTAGGTAGGTTGCTTGGTCCCCTGACGCGCAGGTTCGCCTTCTTCGGAAGGCTTCTGGCGGGTCTGAGGGGGGTCAGGACGCTGATATTGGTGAGGAATGTTCTCTTTGCGATTCTGGGGCTTCTCTCGGGCATATCCTGGCCCCTGGTGGCGCTGATAGCTCTTCTGGGGGTGTTCGCCACTGCATGGGTGAAGAACTGGGGAGGGATACGAGAGAAGACCATGAAGGTTATAAGAACTGTGTTCGGTTTTCTAATCAATGCCTTTTTCTTCGTGATGGGATTGTTCCGCCGATATGGGAAGGTCCTTTTGAGGGTGCTTCTCTGGCCAGTTCGGCAGCTGTGGAAGGGGTGGCTGTGGTTTTCGAAGGGAATATTCGAGCTGCTGCGCAGGGTTGTGGGATGGGTAAAAGATTTTATATCCCGGGCTTTTGGTGGTGCTATCGAATTCATCGCCAAGAGCATAGAGTATCTGGGTAAGATGCTGGGCAAGGAAGATTGGGTAAAGAATGCCCAGAGGCTCAGGGAAATCGCAAAGGGGAAGGGCTGGGAAGAGCCCCGGTGGCTGAAGAATACGAGGAAGTGGTTCAGGGAGATTTCCGAGGAGGGAAGGAGAGCCTTCTCTCAGGTTCAGGAGCAGGCAGCGGGAATATCCACCCGCATGGCAGAGATGAAGGGGAGACTTTCCAGAGGTATTTCCATACCTTCCGCATCTGTAGGAGAGACCATCCGTCCCCAATTTACCAATTATTATATTACGCAGCACTTCGAGAGCGATTCCATTCGTATCACTACACAATCGCTGTCTGTTGAGGAATTCAGGGAGCTTATGGGGAAGACTCTGAGGATGGAGGTGTTGAATGCTGGATAAAATATTTTTGAATGAGGGGATTGGAGCAGTTTTGTTCGAGGGAAGCGGCTGGATAAGACTCAAATGGAAGGGATTTGAGGCGGAGATTTCTATCCCCGGAAACCTTAGGGTTTATGCGCGAAGGAAGTGGAAGATTACCCATATACCCCAGTTCGGTGATACGGTAAAGGAGGATCTGGGATTTGCCGGGATAGAGATAACCCTTTCGGGTGATATGATAACTACGCAGATAAAAGAAGATACAGTTCTGGGAGTAAAGCAGGCTAAGGGGTTGCTCATGGCTCTTAAGGAGGGGGAAGGACAGGTTTTCGAGATAGAGGACTCGGATGGCTTCCTTGCCCGGCTACATATAACGAAAGTGATACTTGTATCGCTGGAAGTAGAGCAAACTGTACCAGGAAGATATAGATACACTCTGAGGATGATGGCAGAGCTGAAGGATGCGGAGGAACTTCATGGTAGTCAGAACATATCATAGGGTTGCGGATGGGGAGGACATCTTTATGATAGCAGAACTACACTACGGAGCTTGGTGGCTGTGGGAGTGGATATACGATGCCAACAGGGACAGGCTCGGAGACGATCCCGAGAGCATAGAGGTGGGGATGATGCTTCTCATTCCAGAGCTGGCAAGGGATTATAGCACGAGGAAGGAGGTGGAGTATGATGGAGCAGAGGCTCAGGTTCTCCTATGAGGTTCTGGGGTCTCCCAATGGATATTGGCTGGTTAGGGAGGAGGGTGGAAAACTATTCATAAAGGCTATGGGCAGGCAAAACAAAAGGCATGAGGTTTTAAAATGGCGGTACTTGTCTCGAAGGCGTGGGTCGAGATAGGAGGTGTGAAGATAGATAATCCTGCAAGGGTGCATGTGGTCTCCAGTAGGAGAGATTTCGATTATGCAGAGGTGGAGCTTTATGAGAGCGGAGACTACAAGGGAAAAGAGATTAAGGTATATCTCCAGTCGTCCCTGTGGGGTCAGGCTTGCGTCCTGTGGGGGAAAGTGGAAAAGGCTCTCATGGAGAGACATCTAATTAAGCTGAAGGCATATGATTGGCTGTATTTCACAAAGGATATGCAGTTCGATAGAGCCTATTCTGGAGAGGTTTCTATGGATAGGGTTGTACGGGATGCCCTTGCCGGATTTGCCCTGAAGACCAATGGGGAATTTGCCCGGCTGAGCAACTTCGTTGCGGATAACACTTCCGTCAGGCAGATAATCGAGTATGCCAAGCATGATGGGAAGGACCTTTATCAGATTCCTGGGACGAGGGAAGTGTATTATGGTATTCCCTTTGGAAGAGAGGATGTAAGGGAATTTCACTATAAGATAGGATATAATGTTATATCGAGCAATCTGAAGTTCAAAAAGGGGGAGAATGTGAGTAAGGTGGTAGTGTGGCTCAACGACAGTCAATTCAGGTATAAATCCATAAAGGGGGAATATGGAAAAGGAGAGCCTGTCAAGACTTTTCACTTCAGTGAAGATGTATCCGATGTTGCCCAAGCAAAGAGAAGGGCCTCCACGAAGGCAAGGGACCTATACTGGCAGCTCAATTCAGATAGGTACGAGGGCTATATAGAAGTCTTCGGTAATCCCATGGTTCGGCATTCGGATAAGGTGTTTATAGAAGACCCTGCTAATGGAGATAGAACAGGGCATTACTTTATCGACAAGGTAGAGCATGAATTCTCATATGGTTATACGACGAGGATTTACATATCTGCAGGAGGTGGGCTATGATAAGGGAGCTTTTAAAGGAGATTACCAGGGAGGATATGGCGAGGGTGGGGATGGTGAAGGGCGTGGATGAGGAAAATCTGACGGTGGATGTTCAGTTGGAGCGGGAGGAGAAGGTGAGGAAGAGCCTTCCGATCAGAGTTATGAAAACGCAGGATGACCTTGGCATATACATAATTCCAAAGGTGGGAACCGAGGTCTTAGTCTTATTCGTGGATGCAAGACCTACCCCCATAGCATTTCAAGAGTGGGAGAAGATTATAGTAAAAAGGAGCGATGGTTTCAGACTGGAGATAGAGCGATCGGGGAAGGTGGAGCTGGAGAATCCACAGGGTGCAAGAATTACCATCGACGGAAAGAATGTGGAAGCGGATGGGCTTTCGTCCTTTCGGGTTAGGGCATCTCAGGTGGAGCTGGGTAATAGCGCCATCGGTGGGGTGATTACGGATAAGACCCTCCCTGCGTGTATATTCTCTGGAGCGCCCATGGTGAATTTTTCATCGAAAACAGTAAAGGGGAGCAGTTAGCATGGCTATGAATGGGGATGCACTTGGAATGGAAATCTTTTCAGAGATAAACAGACTTTCCGATGATGCAAAGGGAAATACGCAGGAGGTATGGAAGGCGATCGGAAGGGCAATAGTCAGATACCTTCAGAACAATATGGAGGTTCAGCTTGCTGATGTTCTTATGAATGCTTTGTCCAATGCGAAAGTTGTCCCCAATGACGGCGGTGCTACTTTGAAGACAGACCTTTCTACCTATATCAGTCAAAATCCAAACAGGAGTAAGGTTAGATGAGGGACCTGAAGTGGAATCTGCAGGAGAACGACCTGGAGGTATGCACGGATATTTGTACCGTTCATGGGGAAGAGTATCTAATGCAAAAATTCGCACTGAGGCTCCAGACCCCATACTTCTTTGGGCCACTGGACTGGTCCTTCGGGAGCGATTTGATGACACTGGTGAATTCTCCTGGATGTGTTGAAAACGCCTTTATAAGAGTCGTAGGCGATTCTCTTATGAGCGACCCGGATGTGAAGGACTTTGACATTCGAACTGATGAAGATTGCCAGTTTCAGGTGGAAATTCTTCTAAAGAGCGGGGAGGTGGTAAATGTCCAGATTTCCTGATGGAAGGGAAATATATGAATATATGAAGAGCCAGTTGAATGCACTCCTGCCATCTCTGGAGGGACCTGTGGTTGATGGCCTTTTGCGGGTGGTTGCAGCAGGAATATCTATTCTGATTAATGCTGTCAAATGGACTTACTGGAATGCCTTTCCTCACACGGCTGACAGGGAAGGGCTGAGGAGATGGTTCGAGGCGTGGGGACTTACCTATGACGATACCCTTTCCACGGATGAAATGAGGAAACAGGTTCTCTCCGCTTTCAGGACAAGAGGGGTGGGAACCAAGGAATGGTATAAGCAGATAATTCTGGAAAATTTCTCTGGTTGGGTGGACAGGGTGGATGTGCGCTCCTGGGCAGGAGTGGTTGAGATTATTGTCTCTAACGGAGGTAATGCAGTTTCCGAAAGCACCATCCAGAACATCGAAAATCTGTTGAACTCTGATAACTTCAGAGTGGCTGGAGTAGAAATTATCGTCCGAACGAAGGGGGAAGAGCATGAGATGGAACTTCCAATTTCGAATTCTGGATAACAGGCAGCCTTTTTCTAATGCGCCGGAAGATTCAGTAATTAGGAAGCTCATGGAAGTCATTAGAATGGGTTTAAAGAAGGCTGAAGAGTCCGTAAATTCTGTATATGAAGCCATCAATCCGAAAACGGCACCGGAAGCCGACCTGGACACATGGGGAAGCATATTGGGCGTTTGGAGGTTGCCAGATGAAGGGGATGAAGATTACAGGGGAAGGATTCTTGAAAAACTCAGGGCGAAAAGGGAGGTTCTGACAATTTCCGCCATAAAGGGTGGTTTGCAGGAAGCGGTTGGTATTAATGCTTCCCTGGAGCATATCAGGGCTTTAGGGTGGCCCCTTTCGTGGGGAGATGCATTTGTGAGCTATAGGGAGAAGATGAAGATTCTTCTGGAGGTTCCCCAGACGATGGATGGGCAGGACCTGGACAATATAGAGGTAGTTTTGAAAGATAGGCTCCTTTTTGGAGTAAAGACGCTCATTGTGAGCGTTGTGGATGGAAATTATATGCTAAGAAGGAGGGTGTGAATGGGTATAAAGTTCAACAGGAACCATCCGTCCGCGGCGGATGACAAGTTTTACATAGATGATTATAGAACGGATATAGGTTATCTCGAGGAAAGGATTAAGGGTGCCATCGTCGATTTCGAAAACCTTCCTGCTATTGTGGAGGGATTGCTCCTGAGCATAGACCCCGATGCTCCGATTGTGCGTATATCTTCCGGAGCTGCATATGACATAGAGGGTAGGAAAATCGTTGTTCCTGCGGTGCAGGATGTGGGACTTCAGGACCTGTCGGGAGGACCTAACTATATCCTGTTGAGATACAAAGAAGAGTATTCCACCAGAAGAGCTTTCTATACAGGGGCAGAGTATCCAGCGAGAGTGCATGACTCCTTCGAAATATTGGTTACAGATTCGTACTCAGATGGAGATATAGTTTTGGGTAATGTGGTGGTGGTCGACTCCATTCCTGAAGTGCATTACAACGAGAGAACTCCCTACATATCCAAGCCCAAGATTCAGGATGAATTCCCACCACCCCCGCCGACAATCACAGAAGTCTCTACATCAATTCAAAAGGATACTTTCTACGAATTGCTGGGATATGCACCGTATTCGTATGTGGAAGTTGTATTCAATCCGGTCTCAGATCCTTCGGGGATTTCTCACTACGTGGTAAAGTGGGTACCTGTAGATAGTAAAGATTCCGAAATCCCAGTAGATACCTTGTCTTTAACCACAACAGAAACTACTGTCAGAATAAAAAGCATTCCCACTGGTCAGAGAGGGAAAATAAAGATCCAAGCAGTAGATAAAAGTGGAAATCTTTCAGATTTCCGCGAAAGCAACATAATTGTCGCTGGAAGAACATCAAAAACTCCATCAGCACCGTCTATTACTCTTACTCAGGCTTTCGCAAGCGTTATTCTCGAAATCACTCCAGACGATGTAGCAGGATATGAAGTCTATATAGGTATAAATTCATCACCTACCATTAAAAAAGAAAATCTCATGTATCGTGGAAAGAAAACCAGACACATCATTCCGGCAGAAAAGAATACTACTATCTATGTTGCTGTTCGAAGCTACACAGAAGACCTGCAGTTCTCACCGGTATCTTACGCATCAGCATCCCCATCCTATGATAACTCCTACTTAAACTCCACCACCTAAATTCTCACAAAATGAGAGTTAACAAATTATACTCTCAAAAATTGAAAATTTTTCTCTCATCTATATGAAAATTTGCAGTATATATACTTACG